>Ga0153931_100090_pt1 | contig 38814 bp, 33 predicted proteins | sample TSNJ015MetaG_FD_104730 | JGI IMG/M metagenome (GOLD analysis project Ga0153931, IMG submission 104730) | Attine ant fungus gardens microbial communities from New Jersey, USA - TSNJ015 MetaG | ecosystem: Host-associated > Fungi > Mycelium > Unclassified | place: USA: New Jersey, Wharton State... | reverse complement strand
TTCGAGCGCCTGAAGGAAGAAGACGGCATTCACCTGAAGCTGATCAACATGGGTGGCGGCTTCCCGGCCAACTACATCACCCGTACCAACAGCCTGGAAACCTACGCGCAGGAAATCATCCGTTTCCTCAAGGAAGACTTCGGCGACGACCTGCCGGAAATCATCCTGGAGCCGGGCCGTTCGTTGATCGCCAACGCCGGCATCCTGGTCAGCGAAGTGGTGTTGGTTGCGCGTAAATCCCGCACCGCCGTCGAGCGTTGGGTATACACCGACGTGGGCAAATTCTCCGGCCTGATCGAAACCATGGACGAAGCCATCAAGTTTCCGATCTGGACCGAGAAGAAAGGCGAGATGGAAGAAGTGGTCATCGCCGGCCCTACCTGCGACAGCGCCGACATCATGTACGAGAACTACAAGTACGGCCTGCCACTGAACCTGGCGATTGGTGACCGTTTGTACTGGCTGTCGACCGGTGCGTACACCACCAGCTACAGCGCCGTGGAATTCAATGGCTTCCCACCGTTGAAGTCTTACTACGTGTAAGCAATTCGCACACAAAAAACCCATGACATGTCATGGGTTTTTTTATCGGTCAGCAAAGGCTCGCGGCGCGCTGTTGGTAGGCCTCGGCCATTGCACGAACCTGTGGGTCAGTGGCTGCGGCCAACGCAGCGTGGGCCGTTCGCAAAAACTTCAGATTGCCGCCCGCCAGCGCCTTGCGCAGCCACGCCAATGCCTCGTCGATTCGGCCTCGGTCAGCCACTATCGCGGCATAACTGAACTGCCCGCGAAAATCCCCGCCTTCGGCTGAGCGCCGATACCACTCGACAGCCGCCTCAAAATCCCTCGGGCAATAGTGGCCGTCTTCCAAATAACGCCCCACCAGGTTCATCGACTTGGCGTGGCCCTGCTCTGCAGCCAGCCGATAAAAGCCCAGCGCTTGCGGTCGGTCTTCGTCGACACCACGACCGGTGGCCAGCAGGTTGGCATAGTTGTATTGGCCCCAATCCAACCCGGCCTCTGCCGCCAGGCGATACTCTCGCGCAGCTGCCACCTCATCTACGGCGCAGCCCCAGCCATGTTCCAGGCAACGCCCGGCCATATTGCGTGCCATCAACTGCCCGCCGTTGGCGGCGATCCGGAACCAGCGCAGCGCCAGCGCTTCATCGCGCGCAATGCCGCGCCCTTCCAGCAGGATTTGTCCCAGCAAGGCCTGGGCATCAACCACGCCCGCCTTGGCTGCCATCAAAATCGCCTGGGCGGCGCGCACCGGGGAATCGTCGAGCATGCTTTGCAGTTGCTCGACGTTGAGCACTTCTTCACGGCGCAATAAAAAGCCCATGTCAAACCTCGACCCAGCGGCGCAACAGGTTGTGGTACGTGCCGGTGAGCTGGATCAGCGCTGGATGGTCAGGAACATCGCGGGTCAGTTGCTGGATGGCGCCGTCCATCTCGAACAGCAAGGTGCGCTGGCTGTCTTCACGCACCAGGCTTTGGGTCCAGAAGAACGAAGCGTAACGCGCGCCACGGGTTACGGCGTTGACTTTGTGCAGGCTCGAACCTGGGTACAGCACCATGTCGCCGGCCGGCAGCTTGACCCGCTGCAGACCAAAGGTGTCCTGGATCTCCAGCTCGCCACCGTCGTATTCATCCGGATCACTGAAAAACAGTGTGGACGACAGATCGGTCCGGACCCGTTCATGGCTGCCCCGCGCCTGGCGCACGGCGTTGTCGATGTGGAAGTCGAAACTGCCACCGGCCGTGTAGCAATTGAGCAAAGGCGGAAAGACCTTGTGCGGTAACGCCGCTGACATAAACAGCGGGTTTTTCCACAAACGCTCGAGCATCGCCGCGCCAATTTCCTTGGCCAGCGGGTGGCCCTCGGGCAATTGCAGGTTGTGTTTGGCTTTGGCGGACTGATGCCCGGCGGTGATTTTACCGTCGGCCCACTCGGTGTTTTCCAAGGCTTGGCGAATGCGCAGCACTTCCTCGCGAGAGAACAGGCCGGGAATGTGCAGCAGCATGGGGCGGTACCTGAAGGCAGAGAGGCGCCAATGGTATTGATTCTTATCCGCCCTGTAAAACGCGGGAGACGAACGAGTTCGTAAAAACCGTAAGCAAAAAGTGTAAAGAATGTAAATTCAGTGCGAATAGCAATGTATCGCAATTGATAGAAACTCTTGTTGACCCTATATTCCGCGGCCTTACAACCTTGGGGAAGGGACACGTCAATGTCGCGCACACTGCTAAAAACACCAGCCAGTTCACCACGCATGCTGGCTTCGGCCATCGGCGTAGCACTCAGCGCCAGCTCTGCCGCCCAATTGGCGCAAGCGGCCGAAAGCACCGAACACAAAGGCGAGCGCAACAGCATCTCCCTGGGCGCCACCAGTATTACCGGCCAGGAGCAGGACAACACGTCCTACCAGGTGGAAAAAGCCGCTTCGCAAAAGTACACCGCGCCACTGGTAGACACCCCGCGCTCGGTGACCGTGGTGCCGCAACAAGTGCTCAAGGACACCGCCGCCACCTCGTTGCAGGACGCCTTGCGCACTGTACCGGGCATTACTTTCGGTGCCGGTGAAGGCGGTAACCCTCAGGGCGACCGTCCGTTCATTCGCGGTTTTGATGCCCAGGGCGACACTTACCTGGACGGCGTGCGCGACACCGGCGGCCAGAGCCGCGAGATCTTCGACATCGAATCGATTGAAGTCAGCAAAGGCCCGAACTCCTCGTTTGGCGGTCGGGGTTCGGCTGGCGGCAGCATCAACCTGGTGAGTAAAACGCCACAGGCGCGCGACTTCACCAACGGTGGTTTCACCTACGGCTCCGACCAGACCCGCCGCTACGTGCTCGACGTGAACCGCCAGTTCCTCGACAACGCCGCGTTCCGCTTGAACCTGATGAGCCACGAGCAGAACGTGGCTGGCCGCGATGTCATCGACTATGACCGCTGGGGTGTAGCGCCGTCGCTGACCTTCGGCCTGGGCACGCCGACGCGCGTCAACTTCAGCTACTACCACATGGAAAGCAACGACCTGCCGGACTCGGGCATTCCCTACGGCTACAGCTCGCCGACCGCCACTGCCCACGGGCACGACAAACCCACCGATGGCGGCGACAGCAACAACTTCTACGGCTTGAAAGACCGCGACTTCCGCAAGACCCGCGCCGATATCAGCACGTTCTCCATCGAGCACGACCTGAACGACGACATGACGCTGAAAAACACCCTGCGCCATGGCAGCACCGGCCAGGACTACGTGCTCACTCAGCCGGACGACAGCCAGCGCAACGTCAGCCGTTTCGGCACCGTGTGGCGCCGTGCCAACACGCGAGTGTCGACCACCGACACCACCACCAACCAAACCGACCTGTTCGGCAGTTTCCAACTGGCGGGCATGAAGCACTCGTACTCCACCGGCCTGGAATTCACCGGCGAAGAAACCCGCGTCAGCGGCTACACGGTCAGCCCGAACGCCAACCCGACCTGCACCGTGGCCAAAGGCAGCCTGGGCGGGCAGTGCACCTCGCTGAGCAACCCGACGCCGGATGACGCCTGGACCGGCAGCGTCGCGCGCAACTACTACGGCACCAACACCAAGGCCACCAGCCGCGCCGCCTACGTGTTCGATACCCTTGAGCTGGACCCGAAATGGCTGTTGAACCTCGGCCTGCGCTACGACACCTTCGACACCGAAGCCAACACCAACGCCGCCGCGGGGCGCAGCAAAATCAAGGACGACAGCCAGTTCTTCAACTGGCAGGCGGGCCTGGTCTGGAAGCCGCTGGAGAACGGCAGCATCTACACCTCCTACGCCACCTCGGCATCGCCTGCCGGCGGCATGGTCGGTGAAGGCCAGGAAACCAACGGCTTCGTCACCGGCATCAACACCAGCGACCTGAAACCCGAAGAAACCGTCAACTACGAGCTGGGCACCAAGTGGGACCTGTTCCACAACCGCCTGTCCCTGACCGGCGCGATCTTCCGTACCGAGAAGAAAAACACGCGCATTCTGGTGGACTCCAACACCTACGAAACCGCGGGCGAATCGCGAGTGGACGGCATCGAACTGTCCGCCAGCGGCAAGCTCACCGAACAATGGCAAGTGTTCGCCGGCTACAGCTACCTGAAAAGCGAGCTGGTTGACCCCGGCAAAAACGGCAACCGCCAGGGTGTCGTCACCGCCGGTTCCAACAAGGGCAACCAAATGCCCAACACGCCGAAAAACACCTTCAGCCTGTGGACCACCTATGACATCACGCCAAAGCTGACCATCGGCGGCGGCGCGTTCTACGTCGACCAGGTTTACGGCGACGCTGCCAACACCGTTTACGTGCCGTCGTACACGCGCTACGACGCCATGGCCAGCTACAAGCTGACCAAGAACGTCGACCTGCAACTGAACGTGCAAAACCTGACCGACAAGACCTACTACGACAAAGCTTACGCGGCGCACTTCGCCAACCAGGCGGCCGGTCGTACGGCGTTGTTGACCACCAGTTTCCACTTCTAAACGCGGCCAACTTCTGGCCCAAAGCCCCACGCATCGGATGCGTGGGGCTTTTGCGTGTAAAACAGAATATTTCTCGTTAGCCCACGGCATAATGCGCGCCGTGACTTATATATCCAGATGAGCGAGGCGGTCCGACGTGTTGAAGAAAACCCTGTTCCAGTTGCACTGGTTCTTCGGCATTACCGCCGGGCTGGTGCTGGCATTGATGGGGATCACCGGGGCTGCGGTCTCGTTTCAGGATGAAATTCTGCGCGCGCTCAATCCGACCGTATTGAGCGTCGAAAAACGCGAAGCCGGCGTGCTGCCGCCTGCCGAACTGGTGCGCAAGCTGGAGGCCACCGAAGGCAAGACCGTGTCGATGTTGTGGGTAGAAAGCGACAGCGGCAACGCCGCGCGCGTGTTCTTCACCGCACCACCGGGCGAGCGGCGTGGCCAGATGCGCTACTTCGACCCGTACACCGGCAACTACATGGGCGACGCCGTCGGCCAGGACGTGTTCGGTTTCATCTTGCAGCTGCACCGCTTCCTGGCGGCTGGCGATACCGGCCGGCAAATCACCGGTGCCTGCACGCTGATCCTGGTGTTCTTCTGCCTGTCGGGCCTGTACCTGCGCTGGCCGCGCCAGGTGGCAAGCTGGCGCGCCTGGCTGACGCTGGACTGGCGCAAAAAGGGCCGCAGTTTCAACTGGGACCTGCACTCGGTGTTCGGCACCTGGTGCCTGCTGTTTTACCTATTGGCCGCGCTCACCGGCCTGTATTGGTCGTATGACTGGTACAACCAGGGCGTAACCAAACTGCTCTCCGACGCCCCGCAAAATGAACGCATGCGCAAACGCGGCCCGCCGCCCGAAGGCCCGGCGCCCGTGGCCGACTACGACGCGATCTGGAGCAGCATCTACGCCAACGCCGGCCCCGGCTTGAGCGCCTACAACATCCGTATGCCGGCCGTCGCCGGGCAGCCGGCCATTGTGTATTACCTGCTCAAAACATCGCCGCACGACCGCGCGCTGAACCAGATCAACCTCGACCCGGCCACCGGCGAGGTCAAGTCCCATGACCGCTACGCGAGCAAGACCTTCAAGTCGCAATTGCTCACCAGTGTCTACGCGCTGCACACCGGCAGCTACTTCGGGCTGGTAGGCCGCATCATTCTGACCGTCAGTGCGCTGTGCATGCCGCTGTTCTTTATTACCGGCTGGCTGCTCTACCTCGACCGCCGCCGCAAAAAACGCCAGGTCCGCGATGCCCGCAAAGGCCTAGGCGCCAACCACAGCGACGCCCCGGCGTGGCTGATCGGCTTTGCCAGCCAAAGCGGCTTTGCCGAACAGCTTGCATGGCAGACAGCCGGGCAATTACAGGCCGCCGGCCTGCCGGTGAAGGTGCAGCCGTTGGGCAGTGTCAGCCAGCAAGACCTGTGTGAGTCAGAACATGCACTGTTTGTGGTCAGCACCTTCGGCGACGGCGAAGCGCCCGACAGCGCCCGTGGTTTCGAGCGCAGCGTGCTCGGCCAGGACCTGTCGCTCAAAGGCCTTAACTACTCGGTGCTGGCCCTGGGTGACCGCCAGTACGAACACTTCTGCGGCTTTGCCCGGCGCCTGCATTTCTGGCTGACCCACCAAGGCGGCAACCCGTTGTTCGCGCCTGTGGAAGTCGACAGCGGCGACACCGAAGCGCTGCTGACCTGGCAACAGCAACTGGGCCAGCTCACCGGGCATGCGCCGGCATCCGCCTGGCAGACCGCCCAGTACGAAAACTGGACCCTGACCCGACGCACCCTGCTCAACCGCGACAGCGTCGGCTCGGACATTTACTTGCTCGGCCTCACACCGCCTTCGTCACACACCTGGCTGGCCGGCGACCTGGTGGAAATACTGCCGCGCAATTGCCCGTGGGCCATCGAACACTTCCTCGCCGGCCTGGGCCTGGCCGGCAGCGACGGCGTGTTGATCGACGGCCTTGCGCAAACCCTCAACCAAGCCCTGGCCACCCGCCAACTGCCGGACAACCGCGCGCACTTGGTCGGCCTGCACGCCCAGGCACTGGTGAACGCCCTGGTGCCCCTGGGCATGCGCGAATACTCCATCGCCTCGATTGCCAGCGACGGCGTGCTGGAGTTGATCGTGCGCCAGGAACGTCACCCCGACGGCAGCCTGGGCCTGGGTTCCGGCTGGCTGACCGAACACGCCGCCCTCGGCTCAAGCATCAGCCTGCGCCTGCGTCGCAACAGTGGTTTCCACCTGCCAGATGCGCCAGTGCCGCTGATCCTTTTGGGCAACGGCACCGGCCTTGCCGGCCTGCGCAGCTTGCTCAAGGCACGCATTGCCGCTGGCCAGCAGCGCAATTGGCTGCTGTTTGGCGAGCGCAATATTGCCCACGACTACCTGTGCCGGGACGAGCTGCAAGGCTGGCTGGCCAGCGGTGATCTGGCCCTGCTGGACCTGGCGTTTTCACGCGACCAGCCAGAAAAAATCTACGTACAGGATCGCCTGCGCGAGTCGGCGGACGTGCTGCGTCGATGGCTGGCAGACGGCGCGGCCATTTATGTCTGCGGCAGTTTGCAGGGCATGGCGACGGGCGTGGACCAGGTGCTGCATGAGGTGCTGGGCAGCGAAGCAGTCGAGCGCCTGATCGAGCAAGGGCGCTATCGCCGGGATGTGTACTAAGCCCTCATAAACACCGAGGATCAAAATGTGGGAGCTGGCTTGCCTGCGATGCAGGCACCTCGGTGTATCAGTGACACCAGGGTGATGCAATCGCAGGCAAGCCAGCTCCCACCGTTTTTAAGTGCATTGCAGGTCAGGCCGGCTGCAGTTTTTGCTCAAACACAGAGACCCCATCCAAGTCGCGCAAAATCACCGTCAACTCCGCGGTCTGCCCATCAATCTGCACCTCACCAAAAAACTGAAACCCGGCCAGCGGCGAGGTGTTCTGCGCAGGCGGCGCCTTCTCGAACACCACCTGCGGGCCAAAGGTTTTATCCAACGGGTTGGGTCCAAAACTCCCTGCATTCAAAGGCCCGGCCACAAACTCCCAGAACGGCTCGAAATCCTGAAACGCCGCCCGGTCGGGGTGGTAATGGTGCGCCGCGCAGTAGTGCACATCCGCCGTCAGCCACACATGGTTACGCACCTGCTGGGCACGCAAAAACCCCAACAGTTCGGCAATCTCCAGCTCACGGCCCTGGGCCGGGCCAGGGTCGCCGTTGGCAATCGCTTCCCAACGCGGCACGCCGGGACTGACCTCGCCGTCAGGCACGCCAAGGCCGATGGGCATGTCGGCGGCGATGACCTTCCATTGCGCCGTTGAGGCCTTGAGTTCGCGCTTGAGCCAGTCCAGTTGCTCACGGCCCATGAACGGTTTTTCGCCTCCCAGGTTGTCGTCGTTGGGGCCACGGTAACTGCGCATGTCCAGTACGAACACATCCAGCAACGGGCCGTAACTGAGCTTGCGATAGATTCGCCCGCCGCCATCGGCGCTTTGCCGACGCATCGGTGAATACTCCAGCCAGGCCTGACGTGCGCGGCCCACCAACGTGTTGATGTCCCTGGTCTGATAGCGCTCATCGAGTTGCTTGCTCGGCGACCAGTTATTCACCACCTCGTGATCGTCCCACTGCCAGATCTGCGGCACCTCGGCGTTGAAGCGGCGCACGTTTTCGTCGAGCAGGTTGTAGCGGTAATTGCCGCGGTACTCATCCAGGGTTTCGGCGACTTTGCTCTTGGCTTCGGTGGTGATGTTGCGCCAGATGCGCCCGTCTTCAACGCTCAACTGCGCCGGCACCGGGCCGTCGGCGTAGATGGTGTCGCCGCTGTGAATAAAGAAGTCCGGCAGGCGCAGGCGCATCGCTTCGTAGATGCGCATGCCGCCAATGTCCGGGTTGATACCAAAGCCCTGGCCGACGGTGTCGCCGCTCCACACAAAACGGATGTCACGGCGTTGTTGCGGCACGCTGCGCAGGTGGCCGAACCACGGCTCACTGGCGACGCCGGTCTGGGCGTCTTCAAAATGCACGCGGTAAAAGATCGCCTGGTCGACCGGTAACCCGGTGAGTTCGACGCGGGCGGTAAAGTCGGTGCGGCTGTCGGCCAGTGGCGAGATGAATTTTCGCGGGTTGCTGAACACGCTGCGGGTGTCCCATTCCACCACCATCTTGGCCGGGCGGTCGCTGCGGCTCCAGATCATCGCGCGGTCGCCCAGCAGGTCGCCGGACTGCACGCCATCGGTGAGTTGCGGCCGGTCCTTGACCGACGCGATCACCGCCGGCGCCAGGCCGGGCAGCAGCAGGCCGGCGCCGACGGCTTGCATCACGCGGCGACGGCCGAGATCGAAGTGGCTCATGCTGGTGCCCTCTTGAGTATCAAAAGGTCAACTAAAGCACGCGGGGATGAAGCGGATGTGACACCGACTCGGCAATTGCGGAGCGCCAAATGTGGGAGCGGGCTTGCTCGCGAAAGCGCAGTGTCAACCAACGACTGCATTGACTGGCACACTGCTTTCGCGAGCAAGCCCGCTCCCACCTTTTTGACCGGTGTCAGGCCTTTCCTGCAGCTACGGTGAGTTCCACCGCCTCAGGGCGCTTGATCAGCGCATACACCAACCCCGTCAACAGGCTGCCGGCAACAATCGCCAGCAAGTACAGCAGGGCATGGTTCATCGCATTCGGAATGACCAGCACAAACAGGCCACCATGAGGCGCCGCCAGTTTGCAGCCGAAGTACATCGACAGCGCGCCGGTCAAGGCGCCACCGGCGATGCTGGCCGGGATCACGCGCAGCGGGTCTTTGGCCGCAAACGGAATCGCGCCTTCGGAAATAAAGCACAGCCCCAGAATCATCGCGGCCTTGCCGGCTTCGCGTTCGGTCTGGGCGAACTTGCGCCGCGCCAGGAACGTGGCGATGCCCATGCCAATCGGCGGCACCATGCCTGCGGCCATGGTCGCGGCCATCGGCGCGCCGCTGGAGGCGGCCAGCAAGCCGACGGAAAACGCATACGCCGCCTTGTTGATCGGCCCACCCAAATCGACGCACATCATGCCGCCCAGGAGGATGCCCAGCAGCACCGCATTGGTGGTGCCCATGGTGCTGAGAAAGTCGGTTAGGCTGGTGAGCAGCCGTGCGACCGGCGGGCCAACCAGATAAATCATTGCAAGGCCGGTAAACAAACTCGCCAGCAATGGAATGATCAGGATCGGCTTGAGCGCCTCCAGGCTCTGCGGCAATTTCACCGCGCGGGTGATCAACTTGACGCAATAACCCGCGAGGAAACCGGCGAAAATCCCGCCGATAAACCCCGCGCCCAGCGTGCCCGCGAGCAGGCCGCCAATCATGCCCGGCGCGAGGCCGGGGCGGTCGGCGATCGAGTAGGCGATATAGCCCGCCAGCAACGGCACCATCAGCATAAAGGCCTGGTCGCCGACGGTTTTGAGTGCCGCCGCCAAGGTGCCTTTTTCTTCAAAGGCATGAATGCCGAACACAAACGACAAGGCGATCAGCAACCCGCCGGCCACCACCATCGGCAACATGAACGACACACCGGTGAGCAGGTGTTTGTACACGCCGGTCTTTTCCGATTTTTTCGCCACCGCGCTGCCGGCCGCACTTTCCACTGCGCCTTCGGCCAAGGCTTTGTTGAGCGTGGCTTCGGATTGCTTGAGGGCAATGCCGGTGCCACAGCGGTAAATCTTCTTGCCGGCGAAGCGCTCGGTGGCCACTTCAATGTCGGCCGCCAGCAACACCACGTCGGCATTGGCGATGGCCTCCGGGCTCAAAGGCGTGCGCGCGCCCACCGAGCCTTGGGTCTCGACCTGCAAGTCGTAGCCCAGGCGCTTGGCGGTTTGCTGCAAGGCTTCGGCAGCCATAAAGGTGTGCGCTACGCCGGTGGGGCAGGCAGTGACCGCGACGATACGCGGCGCGGTGTTGGCTGCCTGCTGCGTCGCCACATAGACCTCAGCCTCTGCGGCGCCGCGACGCAATACTGCGTCTACATCCGCCAACGCCTGGGCCGGCGTGCTCTGGAACACACGCTTGCCGACAAACCGCTGCATCTCCACCGGCGTGCTGCTGACCAGCAACACCCAATCGGCGTCATCGAGCGTGGCCTGGGACAACTGGCGCTCCGGGTGCTGCACGTCCACCACTTCGACGCTGGTGTGCAAGCCCTGGCGCTGCGCGGCAGCGTCCAACAAGCGGGCGCACAGCACACTGGTGACCATGCCGTTCGGGCAGGCGGTAACAATGGCTAACTTCATCACAAACCCCCTTATTGTTCTGTCAGCGCACGCACGTGGACGCCGCTTTCGAGACGCGCCAACTGCGCGTCATCGCTGATGCCAAACCCGATCTGTGTGACGGCCATCGCGGCAATTGCCGTGGCGCGCCGCAAGGTGGTTTGCGGCAGATCAACCCTGAGCAAACCGTGCAGCATCCCGGCCAGCAGCGAATCGCCGGCGCCCACCGTACTGGCGACGCTGACCTTGGGCGGCGTGGCGTGCAGCGCGGTGCCCGGGCTGAACCAGTTCACGCCGTCGGCACCGTGGGACACCACCACATGTTCCACGCCTTGAGCGTGCAACCGCTCGGCGGCCTGGGCCTGTTGCGCGATGGAGTCCGTGGCGCAATCCAAGGCCTCGGCCAACTCTTCAGTGTTGGGCTTGATCAGCCACGGGCCCGCCTGCAAACCGGCGCGCAAGGCTTCGCCGCTGGTGTCGAGGGCGACTTTCAAACCGAGGCTTTTCAGGTGTACCAGCAAGCCCTGAAACCACTGCGCGCTGATGCCGCGCGGCAAACTGCCGGCAACCACCACCGCGTCGTGCCCCGGCGCAATCAGCGTCAGTTGATTGAGCAACGCCTGCTGGGCCTGCTCACTGACCTGCGGTCCCGGCGCATTGACGTCGGTGACCCGGCCGTCCTGCTCGGCGATCTTGATGTTGCTGCGGGTTTCGCCCGGTACGCGAATAAACGCGTCGGCAAAACCACGCCGGGCGATCAACGCCTCGAAGGCTTGCGGATTGTCTTCACCGAGAAAGCCGCCGACGGTGACGTGATGGCCAAGGTCCGCCAACACTTGGGCGACATTCACACCTTTGCCGGCGGCATGGGTCAGCAGGGTTTCGCTGCGGTTGACCGCCCCCGGCTCCAGGCGTGCCAGGCGTACGGTAAGGTCCAACGCCGGGTTCAGCGTCAGGGTCAGAATCTTTGCCATTTACACGGCCTCCACTAGGGCTCGCACTTGCGCGGGCGAACCCACCGCAAGGGCTTTTTGCGCCAGGCTCTGGGCCTCGCTCAGACTGAATTCGCGTACCCGCGCCTTCACTTCAGGAATGCTGCGGGCCGACACGCTCAACTCATCCACTCCCAGCCCGATCAGCACCGGCACTGCCAGCGGGTCCGCCGCCAATTCGCCGCACACGCCGACCCACTTGCCATGGGCGTGGGCAGCACGCACGGTGATATCGATCAATTGCAACACCGCCGGGTGCAGGCCGTCGGCCTGGGCCGACAGCGTCGGATGGCCGCGATCGATAGCCAGCGTGTACTGGGTCAGGTCGTTGGTGCCGACGCTGAAAAAGTCGACTTCCTTGGCGAGTACCGGCGCGAGCAAGGCGGCGGACGGCACTTCGATCATGATGCCCAGCTGCAAGTCGGCGACCGGGATTTCCAGGCGCAGGCGCTCGGTCATGTCCCGGGCCGCGCGCCATTCATCGACGCTGCCGACCATGGGGAACATGATGCGCAGCGGTCGGTTGTCCGCCGAGCGCAGCAGCGCACGCAATTGCGCTTCCATGATCTGTGGGCGCTGCAAGGTCAGGCGAATACCGCGCACACCGAGGAAGGGGTTTTCTTCCTGGGCGATGGGCCAATACGGCAGCGGTTTATCACCCCCAACATCTAGGGTGCGCACCACCAGCGGGCGGCCGCCCAGGCCGTCGAGTACGCGGCGGTATTCGGCCTCCTGAGTGGCTTCATCCGGCGCTTGTGGGTGAGCCATGAAAATCAGCTCGGTACGCAGCAGGCCGATGCCTTCGGCGCCCTGCTCCACCGCGCCGGCAACACCGGCGCTCTCGCCGATATTGGCGAACACTTCCACGGCATGACCGTCACGGGTCAACGCCGGTTCGTGGCGCTGCGCCGAAGCCGCTTGCAGGCGCTGCTCGCGGGTGTCGCGCTCAACGCCGGCGCGTTGCAAGGTGGTGGCATCGGGGTCGACATGCAAGCGACCGCGCTGGCCATCGAGCAACAATGGCGTGCCGGACGCGAGCAGCAACACCGCCGCGCCCGCGCCTACCAAGGCGGGAATGCCCAGGGCCCGCGCGACGATGGCGCTGTGCGCCGTGGCGCCGCCACGCGCGGTGAGAATGCCGGCGACACGGGCCGGGTCCAGACGCGCGACGTCGGAGGGGCCGACTTCGTCCATCACTAAAATGTAGGGTTCGCTCGGCTCCTGGGCGGTTTCGACGCCGCACAATTGCGCCAGCACCCGACGGCCGATGTCGCGCAGGTCGGCGGCACGCTCGGCGAGCAAGGCATCCTGCAGCGACTCCTGCTGTTTGGCGGCGGCCTCGATCACGCTCATCCACGCCGCTTCGGCGCTCTCGCCCTGCTTGAGGCGGGTGTCGACTTCGTCGGTCAGTTCCGGGTCGTCGAGCATTTCCTGGTGGGTGATGAAGATCTCGCGGATGGCTTTGGCCTGGCTGCGTTCGATCAGGCCCTGGATATCGCGGCGCACATCGGCCAGGGCGCTCTGCAGGCGCTGGCGCTCAACGGCCGAGGACTCGCCGCGAAGGGGGTAATCGAAGACGTGCTGAATCTGGATATGTGCAGGCCCGATGGCAATGCCCGGCGCCGCAGCGATGGCCTGGATCTGGCTGCCGGCTGCGGGCGCGCTGATGGCCGGTTCGATGTCGACGGTGGCGGGCTGGGCACTTACGGTCGGCAGTGGCTCGACCTCTTCGCCCAGACCCTCTTCTACCGCCGCGAGCAACGCGGGCAATGCATCGCCGGCAATTGTCGGTTCAGCGACAAACTCCAGCACCTGGCCGCGACGGGCGCCAAGGCTCAGCAACTTGCTCAAACTTTTCACCGACACGGCGCCCACCGGGCCATCCACCAGGCGCACGCGAATATCGCCGTCAAAACCTTTCGCCAATTGCGCGAGGATCTTCGCCGGCCGCGCATGCAAGCCATGGGCGTTGGCCAGGGTGACGCGCACGCTGGGCCAGTCAGGCGGCAGTTCGCCGCTGAGCACTTCGAGCACCGCGCGACTGCTGGTGGCCCGGCCGAGTTCCTGGCCGCGCCCTTCAATCAGCAACGCACACAGGCGTTCGAGCAAACTCTGGTGCGCTTCGCCGAGGCTGGCCAGGCAAAACAAACCGTTGAGCGGCTGGCCGAGGTAACGCATGGGTTTGTCCGGCGTGACGAACGCAAGGCCCGGACGCTTGACCGTCTGCTCGCTGTGCAACCACCACAGGCCATCGCCCAGCGGCAACGCGTCGACCTGCTGCAACACGGCAGCAAAACCATTGCTCACGCAATCAGCCTGGCGCAGCAGACGCGCGCCTCGCCAGACAAGCTCCTCGAAGTCATCGGCGGACACGCCAAGGCTGATCATTTGCGCGTCCAGCGCCAGTTCCTGCGGCGCGCCTTGCAGCAGCTTCAGCAAGGCGTCAGCCGAACCGGCACGGCGCAGCGCCTGGCCCAGATCGGTTTCACCGAGGGCGCGGGTCAGCAATTGCAGCAAACGCAGGTGTTCATCGGATTTGGCGGCAATACCGATGGCCAGGTAGACGATCTGGCCATCACCCCAGTCCACCCCTTCGGGGAACTGCAGCAGGCGCACGCCGGTGGAAAAAACCTGGTCGCGGGTTTCGGGGGTGCCGTGAGGGATGGCAATGCCTTGGCCGAGAAAGGTCGAGCCTTGGGCTTCACGCGCTTGCAAGCCACTGAGGTAACCCTCGGCGACCAGGCCATCGGCCACCAGTTTGTCAGCGAGCAGGTGCAAGGCAGCAGATTTATCCACAGCCACCTGGCCCATGGATATCTGCTCTACAGTGAGCTCAAGCATGCCGTTCTCCTAGTTAGTGCGGTGGGCGCACTAGGTATTGTTTTGAATAAATCAGCGGGGCTGCGTTCAAAAATAGCTGACTGAGTGGTCAATTGGCAGTAGCCACTCAGTCGCGAACGTCGTAAAAATACGCTGGCTGAAACGTTTAATCTAGAATTTATGGCAGATTACGCGCTAATTATGCAAGCTTGAAGCGCCACTCGGCGCTTGAGCTCGGCCAATAGTCGTGTGCAGTAATCGGTTACGATTGGACAAAATGTCGGGGCAAGCTCTAAAAAACAAGGAAATCCCGGTTTGAAACTCAGTGATATCGCACGTCTGGCCGGTGTGTCCGTGACCACCGCAAGCTACGTCATCAATGACAAGGCCGCGCAACAACGCATCAGCAGCGCAACCGTCGAACGGGTGCGCGCGGTGGTTGAAGCCCATGGCTTTACCCCAAACCCTCAGGCGGCCGGGCTGCGCAGTCGGCACACGCGCACCTTGGGCTTTATCCTGCCGGACCTGGAAAACCCCAGTTACGCACGGATCGCCAAATTGTTGGAACAAGGCGCACGGGCGCGCGGCTATCAGTTGCTGATCGCCAGCTCCGACGATGAGGCCGAGAGCGAGCGCCAATTGCTGCAGCTGTTCCGCGCGCGGCGCTGCGATGCGCTGTTTGTGGCCAGTTGCCTGCCGGCCAGCGATGACAGCTACCGTGAGCTGCAAGCCAAAGGCCTGCCAGTGATTGCGATCGACCGGGTGATGGAAACGGAGCAGTTTTGCTCGGTGGTCAGTGATGACCGCCAGGCCTGCCAGCAGTTGACCAGCAGCCTGCTGCAACCGTTGCCCAAACAGATCGTATTGATCGGTGCGCGTCCCGAGCTGGGCATCAGCCAGGAGCGCGCCGCCGGTTTTCATGAAGCGCTGAAAGGCTTCACGGGTGAGGTCATCGTCGAACAGGGCGAGGCGTTCAGCCGAGATTGCGGCCGACAGCTGATGGAGCAACTTCTGCAACAACTGGGGCATTTGCCTGACGCGCTGGTGACCACTTCATACGTGCTGCTGCAAGGTGTGTTCGACGCGCTGCACGACTTCCCGCTCAAATCCCGGCCGCTGCGCCTGGGCACTTTTGGTGACACCCAGTTGCTGGACTTCCTGCCGCTGCCGGTCAACGCCATGGCCCAGCAACATCAGCTGATTGCCGACACCGCCCTGCGTCTCGCGTTGGCCGCCATCGAGGAAGAACAGTACCAACCGGGCGTGCACGCCATCGGCCGGACCTTCAAGCAGCGTATTCACGAGGCTTGAGCGTGGAGCTGATCGACACCCATACCCATCTGGACTTCCCGGACTTCGACCATGATCGCCGGCAAGTCCTCGCCCACAGCCGCCAACTCGGCGTGCAGCGCATGGTGGTGTTGGGCGTGTATCAGCAAAACTGGCAACGGCTGTGGGACCTGGTGCAGGAAGACGAAGGCTTGTTCGCCGCCTTCGGCCTGCACCCGGTGTACCTCGATGAGCATCGCCCCGCCGACCTGACGGAGCTGAGCGACTGGCTGACGCGTTTGAAGGGCCACCGGCAACTGTGCGCCGTCGGTGAAATCGGCCTGGATTACTTTCTCGAACAGCTGGACCGCGAGCGCCAGCAGCGTCTGTTTGAAGCGCAGCTGAAACTGGCAGTGGACTTCCAGCTCCCGGCGTTGCTGCACGTGCGCCGCAGCCACGCAGCGGTGATCGCTACCCTCAAGCGCATTCGCCTGCCACGCGGCGGCATCATCCATGCGTTTGCCGGCAGTTTTGAGGAAGCCCGCGAGTACATCAAGCTGGGTTTCAAACTTGGCCTGGGCGGTGCCGCCACGTGGCCGCAGGCGCTGCGCATGCACAAAGTACTCGCGCGATTGCCCCTAGACGCGGTGGTGCTGGAAACCGACTCGCCCGACATGGCGCCCGCCATGTACCCGGGCCAGCGCAACAGCCCGCAACACCTGCCGGATATCTGCGCCGACTTGGCCGAACGCATGGCGATCAGCCCATTACTGCTGGCCGAGACGAGCACACGCAATGCGCGCGAGCTGTTCAACTGGTAGCGGTTTGACCGCCTGCAAGTTCAATGTCAGCCGTTGCCGATGGCGGGCGTAACGCAACACGAGAAAGTGCATCAGCACCGCCACCAGCGAAACGTTGAGCTGCCCGACAACGCTGAGCATCCCGACCCACTCAGCCACCAGCGCCACAATCAGCACCGAGCAGGTCAATACCACCATGCTCGGGGCCACCATGGCCCAGTGGTCCAGCGCCTTGAACTGGCGCAACTGCCTGGGGCATATCAACTGCAGGGTACGTTGGCAATAGGGGCATTCGAAGGGCTCGTGGATGGCAATCGCATTCACTTGCCAGGGCTTGAGTTCAAACGTGATGTCGCAATGGGCGCAATGCCCTTTGATCCCCATGGCAGTGGCCATCGCTGTGCCTCCCTTGAACCGTGACGGGTTGAAACAAATTCTCACCCATTCAGGCATTCAAAAAAGGCACACACAGAAATCAGGACGGGCACCACGGCCCACAAAGGCCCAGTCCTACGCGCCTGCCCTACACACGAAACGCGCCGATCAATTGCTTCAACTCAACGACTTGCATCGAGAGCAGCCGACTGGCCGTTTCGGTCTGATGCGCGCCCTCGGCGGCATGCTCGCCCGCACGATTGATGGCAACGATGTTCTGGTCGATATCGTGGGCAACGGCGGTTTGCTGCTCCACGGCCGCGGCAATCTGCTGGTTCTGATCGACGATCATACCGACGGCGCCCAGGATATTTTCCAGGGCTTGCTGGACCTTTTCCGACTGCCCCACGGTGCCATTGGCCATGGCATGGCTGGTGCCCATGGCCTTGACGGCCGCGCCGACACCGCTGTGCAGTCGGCTGATCATCTGTTCGATTTCTTCAGTGGACTGCTGGGTGCGTCGGGCCAGGGTGCGCACCTCGTCGGCCACCACGGCAAAACCGCGGCCCTGCTCGCCGGCGCGCGCCGCCTCAATCGCGGCATTCAGCGCCAGCAGGTTGGTTTGTTCGGCGATGCTCTTGATCACCTCGAGCACACCACTGATCGACTGGCTGTCGGCGGCCAATTGGTTGATGACCTGCACTGACGCCTCTATCTCTGACGCCAGGCTCGCGATGCTGCCCTGCTGGGATTGCACCAGGCCCCGGCCGCTGACGGTTTCGTCGTTGACGCTGTGGGCACTGCTGACCGCCGCCGCCGCACTGCGCGCCACTTCCTGGGCGGTGGACGACATCTGGTTCATGGCCGTCGCCACCTGCTCGATCTGGCTGCGCTGCCCGGAAACCGCCTGGTTGCTGTGGGCCGACACGGCTTGCACTTGACCGGCTTGCAACTCGACCTGGCAGACGGTGTGACCGACGCGCTCGATCAAGTCATGAATCCTGGCCACCGTGCCGTTGAATACCTGGCCCAACTCCCCGAGTTCGTCGCGGCTGTGGGCAACAAAGCTGACGGTCATGTCGCCGCCCGCGACCTTGTCCATCATCGCCCCCAGGCGGCGCAACGTGGTGCGGGTCGACGCATAGAAACCGGCATACAAATAAAAGATCAGCACAAACACCGCCACCAGCGCCGAGACCAGCACCACCATGTGCGTGCGTTTTTGAGCCAGACGCTGCTCAAGTTGCCGTTCGAGAAACGTCAGGGTCGCTTCATTGAGTTGGTAGGTTTGAGCCATCAACTGGCTGACGCTTTCATAAAAACCCTGCCACGGCGCATCGAGGGTTTCGGCCATCACCACCTGCTCTTCAAACAACTCGCTGCCGTGCTTGAGACTCGCGCTGCTGGCCGTCGCCAGAGGGTCGAGCGCCGTATGCGCGGCGGTGCTGGCGCCCAGTGCGTCCTGCAACTTCAGGGCGTACTCGGCCTGGAGTTTTTCCAGTTGCTGCAGCAGTTCATCAAAGCGCGTACTGGATGATGAATTCAGAAACCCCTGGCCCAAGGAGTACGCGCCCATGGCCCGCCCTTCACCCAGGGTTTGGGTGACTTGCGGGGTAACGCTGGTGACCAGCTCGCTGAGTTGGCGCAAATCGCCCTGAGGGTCACGGCTCAAGCCGGACTGGCTGGCGATGATCTGGCTGAGCATCTGGGCCTTGTTGAGCAATTTGCCAATCAGCGCGCTTTTGCTCAGCAGCGAGGTTTCCTGTTGCTGAGCGTTGAATGCGGCGATCATCTCGTCGCGCTTGCCATCAAAAACACGCGTGTGTTCAGGGTCGCCGGTCATCGCGCTGAGGCCTTGCAGGCGGCTCAACACGCTCTGTTCCAATGCACTGATCTTGCCCTCCAGATCACCGGCCTTGCCGGACTGCCCCAGCACCGCGTTGATCTGCACCTGGTTATTGAGGGTTTCCAGGTCACGGCGCAGCGCCAGGCTGCGGCCGAGCAGATCGAGGCTTTGCAGTTCGATGCGAGTGCCCTGCCATTGCGACCAGGAATCACGCACCAGGAGATAGTTGGTGGCCAGCATCGGCAGCAGGAACAGCACGCTGATAAGGCTGAATTTCATGCCGAAACTCAGGCGGTTCATCAGCGCGACGGCGGGATAGAGCAAGCTCTTCACAGGTGAACTCCCTTTCTATTATTTTTATTGAGGCGCAGGGGCGCAGCGGCAGATAGCCACTATTTGGCGCTCTGCCTGTATAGCTCAATTTGAAAGGGAGTTTTGTAACGTAAGGTTAACGAGCTGTGGTGAGCGGTTTTTTGTGGCGTGGGAGCAAAGTCCCTCGCCACAAAAACCCGGTCGTCTGGCCAGCTACGGCAGTACGGTCCAGATCGCAAACCCGGCATACCACAGCACCGCCGCGCGCAGCAGCAGTTCCCACAGCCGATCCAGGCTGTTGATACCCTCAGGCCCCACCACGGGCGGTGGGATTTCAGCCGCCGCCAGGCCGACTTTTTCTACCAGTTGTGCTGCGCTGATGTCCCAGCTCAACAACTCATGCAACATCACGCGCCCAACCGCGACAAAGTTACCCACCAGGGCAAAACTTGCCGCCAGAAGGCGCACCGGCACCCAGTCAAACGCGTGACGCAATTGCCCGGCACGCTCGGCGACCTGCGGGTTCTGGCTGTATTCGCTGGCCAATGCCAATAGGCGATACGCCAACGCCGCCACCGGCCCCAACAGGAAGTACCAGAAGATCACTGCAAAAAAGCTTTGATAGGCCTGCCATAGCAAATGGCCTTGAACGCGCTCCAGCAGTTGCTCGCCATTGTCAGCCACCACCTTCAGGTCTCGTTCGGCCACATGCTCGGCGGCCTGCAGGTCACCGCGTCGCCATGCATCGCGAAATGGCCCAAGCCCAGCCAGCAGATCGCCGCGCCCAAGGCTGTAAATCACCACCAGCAGATGCACCGGCAGCGCCAGCAGGCCATAAGCCACTGGTTCCAGCACCAACAGCAACAACGCCAGCAAGGCCACCGGCAGTAACACCAGCAGGACAAGAATCAGCCAGGGCCGCTTCCCCATACGCGGGCTGGATTCCAGCTTGGCCAGCTCACGCAACCATCCACCGTCGCGTTGTAACCGCTGACGCAAGGCCGAGAACTTCTCGATCCAGACCGCCAACACCAACACCAGGAAACTCATCGTGCGTGTCCTCCATCCTGCAGGGCGCTGCGAAAGCGCGTCCAATTAAAAGCCGGGCCCGGGTCGGTCTTGCGACCCGGTGCGATATCACTGTGACCACAAATACGCTGCCGGGTGATGTCTGGATAAGCCGCCAGCAGCTGTCGTGTGAGGTCAATCAGCGAAACATACTGAGCCTCGGTAAACGGTAGCTCGTCCGTCCCTTCCAGCTCGATTCCCAGGGAAAAGTCATTACACACCTCGCGCCCCTCGAAGCTCGATATCCCGGCATGCCAGGCGCGGTCCAGGCACGACACAAATTGCGTCACGCTGCCGTCGCGCTCAATCAGAAAATGCGCAGACACCCGTAGGTCGGCAATGCCTTCAAAGTAAGGATGTTGCGTGACATCCAGGCGATTCTGGAAAAACTCATGCACCTTGCCGGTGGCAAACTGTGCCGGTGGCAGGCTGATGTTATGCACCACCAACAGTGAGATCTCGCCGGCGGGGCGCTCGTTGAAGTTGGGCGAAGGGCAATGGCGAATGCCCTGGCACCAACCGCTGGTGGGGTCCAACTGCATACGGGTTCCTTGATTGAGACGAGGTGTTACCAGTATGCCGCGTTCAGGCCTGCGGTTGCGATCACTTGCCGCGATTGAGTTGACGCAGGTTGCCCACCACACACGCCAGCGCGCGGTCGAACAGCAGCCCGTCGTCCAGGGTACGCAGGGCTCCGCGCTTGAACGCCATGGCCAACTGGTCGGCACTTTTCTCCAGGACTTTGAGCCCGGTACGGCTGACAAAAATGTAGCTGTTGGCCGGCGCCATGATCGCCGTCAACTTGCAGCGCAACGCTGTGGTTTCGTCCTGCTGGAACTCAAACCAGCCACCAACGCGCAGCTGGTGAGCCTTGAGCAGGTCCGGGTCATCGCTCGGCAAGGGTTGCAGTGAATCAGGCAACCCGACACTGAACGAAAACGGCTCACGCACTTTGATCAGCGCGTCGATGCATTCGCCTTCGGCAGACTGAACATGCATGGCTTGCAACTGAACAAAAAACTCACGGGTGCTGAAAGGGTCGAACGCCGCGCTGGTCAAGCCGTTGCGCAACGCCGTGAGCAACCCCGGCAGTTGCTCCAGCAGGTGCCGGCCGGCCTCGGTGTCTGTCTGCAGGCCCACACTCCAGATCAACTCGTCCATGGTCCGCACGCCCGCCTGCCACTGCACCGATTGTTCGCCGTGCTTGAGGCTGGCCAACAACAGCACCTGGCTCCACGCCTGCTGCAGAAACCGCACCACCGATTGCGGCAAGACCTTGCCGAGCAAGCGCCGATTGAGCAGATCGGCCACACGTTCACGTGCGGCTTGCGTGCGTATGCGCCCTTCTTCGGCCTCACGGGTGTGTTGTTCCAGCAACGCGCTACGGCGTTGTTCATCCGAGGTGAACGCAGTGAACTGCGCCAGCAGTTGGGAAAAAATCGTCAGGTCTTCGACGAAGTCATTCAACAAACACTGCACCACTTGCTCAATATGCAGGTACAGGCTGTCGCGCTGATAGCCATCGTGCGGGCTCCAGCCCATGGCAGCCGAGGCGATTTCATTAAGCAGTCGACGTGCCGGGTGGCTGGCGCGGCTGAAGAGGCTCTTGTCCAGCACCGCCACTTTCAACATCGGAATCTGCAAGCGCGCGATCAAGCCCTTGAACGCATCAGGCACGGTGCGATCGTTGAGGATGAACTCGAACAGCAAGGCGACCAGATTGATCACATCTTCATCGGCGCCTTCCACCACACGCGACTTGCCACTCTTGACGCTGACGCGGGTCAACAGTTGTTCAAGCTGGTTACGCAGGTCGAAATCGTCTTCGGCTTCAGGTTCTGGCACATATTGTTGCAAGTGCGAGAGCAGGCGCAGCAGGTCGCGCGAGGCAATGGGTTGCGGTTCGGCGCAGGCTTCCAAGGTAGGCGACACGCTACCACGCACCGCCGCCAACAAAACCTGCAGGGCGGCGAAGGCTTGCTGGCCGTTCTCATCCTGAGGCGGGTCGATGGTTGGCGGGTTGCCTTCACGCTGCTGGTCACGGTCGGCACGCCCGCCAGGCCGACGCGAGGGCACCGCCTTGAGTTCGGGCAAAACCCCGGTGGCGACCAGCAACTGATTGGCTTCGCCGAACAATTGGTCGGCGTCACTGAGCACGTACTTTTCAAACAGTTTGAGCATGATCAGCTTGACGCGAATCTCTACGCCCAGGCTGCGCCCCGCGCGCAAAAAGAACTCGCACAGCAGCGCCGGACCCAACGGGTTGTCGCGCTCGCTTAGAGGCTTGCCAAGCAATGCACTCAAGCGCGCGGTCAGTTGGCCCAGCGCCAGGCCATCGCGATGCCGCACCCGGCCGAGCATGGCCTCCAGCGCAACGGCCTTTTCCAGTTCGTCGCTGGACGTGCCGCGCGCCGCCTCATACGACACCACCGGCACCAAATGCGGCTCGCCGGGCTCTGCATGGCCCAGACTGGCGAAAGCGGCAAACAGCTGCTCCATGAACACGCGTTCAAAATTTTTGCGCTTGAGGCGCAAGTCACGCATCGCCTCAAAGAAGATGTGATGGTCAACGTTACTGCGAGCCTTGTCGGCCATTTCGAACAGCGTGTCATCGGCGTTATCGAACAGTTCCTGCAGACCTTGCTGCAACTGTTGGGCAGCCTTGTCGCGAACCTGCAGCAACACAACCGGCAGGCGCGCAAGCGGCGATGGCGTGGCGTGCGCCTTGTTGATTGGCACCACCTTTCCGTCAATGTGCATCCTGGCCTCCTGAAACGGCGGTGTTGGGGTGGGGAACGATCAGCTACAGGTCCCGATGGGGGCTGCGAAAACCGGTTATCACCAGGACGTCAAAGCTATGACGCCAATTGCAAGGCGCAGGATTATCTTGCAAATGAGGGTAGTTGCGCCAGCAAACTCTGCCTTTGCTGTGTAAATGAGTGTTGAGTATGGGTTCACAGCCGCGCTGCCCCTATAATCCGAGGCACTTTGTTTGTGGAGCCTGTTATGCCGAATCTCCGTCTTGCCGACCTCACCGCCGAAATCGAAGCCAACGTGCGCCGTGCACTGCTGGAAGATATCGGCAGCGGCGACATCACTGCGCAATTGATTCCGGCCGAACGGCTGGCGAAGGCTACGATCATCACCCGCGACGCGGCCGTCATCGCCGGTACGGCCTGGGTCGATGCAGTGTTCCGCCAGCTCGATCCGCGGGTCGCGGTGCATTGGCAGGTTGCCGACGGTGAGCGTGTCAGCCCCAACCAGGCGCTTTTCCACCTTGAGGGCCCTGCCCGCTCACTGCTCAGCGGCGAACGCTGCGCGCTGAATTTTCTGCAGATGCTGTCAGGCGTTGCCACGCGCGCTCAGTACCTGGCGGATTTCGTCGCCACGACTCAAGTCAAGCTGCTGGACACCCGCAAAACCCTGCCTGGCCTGCGCCTGGCGCAGAAATACGCGGTGACCTGCGGCGGTTGTCATAACCACCGCATCGGGTTGTATGACGCATTCCTGATCAAGGAAAACCATATCGCGGCGTGCGGCGGGATTGCGCAGGCGATTACCGCCGCGCACAAGATCGCGCCAGGCAAGCCGGTGGAAATCGAAGTGGAAAGCCTGCAGGAACTGCGCGAAGCGCTGGCGGCGGGCGCCGACATCATCATGCTCGACGAATTGAGCCTGGATGACATGCGTGAGGCCGTGCGTCTGAATGCGGGCAAGGCCAAGCTGGAGGCCAGCGGCGGGATCAATGAAACCACGCTGCTGCCCATCGCCCAAACCGGAGTGGACTACATCTCCATCGGCGCAATGACCAAGGATGTGAAGGCGGTGGACTTGTCGATGCGGCTGAGCATCTGACGTTTTAATGCAAGCGCCGGCAAGCCGGCGCCTGCACAGTGTTTCAGATCGCGAGATTGTTCATCCCGCAATACTCGTTCCAGTCGACACCCAGCACCTCGGCGGCCTCCTTGTGCAAGGCCAGACGTGCGGCTTCGAACTCTTCCGGCGTCGAGGTGTACTTGAGGGTCAATTCCCATGGCTGCAGGCCCTGGGCCTCGGCCTCATCCTCAAATGACCATTGGATCTGGTCCCTTTGATCATCGGCGCTCAGGTCCTTGATCTCATCCAGCAGTTCCGGCGACTCCGCAACGTACTTTTTGAGGGCTGCTTCGTGCCGCGCTTCCTGGGTCATTTCTGGTGTGGTCATGTTGTTCTCTTAGATCGAGGAATGGGGATGCATCTGGGTCATCAAGGTTGCGCAGATACGAAAGAGCAAGCATGAATGCCGGCTCGTCTGGCCTTCAGAACCATTCTGGGATCATCTGAAAACAGTGTTGCCTTTTAAAACAGTATTGCCTTGTGCCCGAGACAGGAATCGAACCTGCGACCTTCGCGTTACGAGTGCGCTGCTCTACCGGCTGAGCTACACGGGCGGTGGGCTAAAGCTAGCACCGCATTGGGCAGGCGGCAACTAACTCGCCTACCGCCCGACGGCCGTCAGGCCCCGTCGGCGCCGCAGCCTTTGGCAACGTATTGCGCTTCAGCCGTGGTCGCGCACGTCCAGCCCGTGGTGGCGCTGCGCGTCAACGTGATGGTCTTGCCCAGCACGGGCGCAGGCGCATCAAGAATTTCACAGCGAATGGAGCCTGCGCCGGTGGCCACATCGCCTGCCACGTCGATCTTGCAATTGGCAGTGGGACTGGTGCCGCCGATCAAGGCCAGGGTCGGTACGGTGCCCTGGTTGAGGGTGTCCTCGAAACCTGCCTTCAGCGCGGAGACTTCAGCCAACCCCGCGGTGAACTTGGCCTTGGCCTGGTACTTGGTATACATGGGCAAACCGATAGTGGCCAAAATGCCGATGATTGCCACGACGATCAACAGCTCGATCAAGGTAAAGCCTTTCTGACGCATCACATTCACTCTCCAGAATAAAAAACGCTCACAAGGCGCGTCCTGCGCCCCGCATTGTGCAACGGCGCCAGTGTACTCATCCACGCACGACCAATCGCCTGCAAGACGCACAATCTGACATTTTATCCTTCGCCGCCAGCCTGTCCGAATCCCTCACCTGACTAAGCTATAAATCTTCAACGACCTGTGTGCGGAAACGTGACATGAATGACGCTGCAACGATCTACGCCTGGGAAGGCATCAACCGTAAAGGACGCAGAGTCTGCGGGCAAACCGCAGGCCAGAACCTGGCGCTGATCAAGGCACAACTGCGCGAGCAAGGGATTTGCCCCGGCCGCATCCGCAAGAAAACCCCACGCCTGCCAAGCTTCGCCCCGCCGATAAAACCCGCCGATATTGCCCTGTTCACCCGCCAGCTGGCGACATTACTGAAGGCTGGCATACCGCTGTTGCAGGCGTTCGACATCATTGGCGAAGGCTTCGACAACCGCCTGATGCGCGAGCTCATCAAGGGCTTGAAACAGGAAATCGCTGCCGGCAACAACCTGGCGGCCGCGCTGAAAAAACAACCGCGCTATTTCGATGACCTGTATTGCCACCTGATTGCCGCCGGCGAGCACGCCGGCGCCCTGGAAACGCTGCTGGAGCGCGTTGCCATCCATCTGGAAAAAAGCCAGCAGCTCAAGGCGCGCATCAAGAAGGCCATGACCTACCCCATCGCCGTCATTGTGATTGCAGGCCTGGTCAGCACGGTCTTGCTGATCCACGTGGTGCCGCAGTTCCAGAACCTGTTTGCCGGCGTCGATGGCACACTGCCGGGCTTCACCCTGAGTGTCATAGCCTTGTCCGAGTTCCTGCAGCATGCCTGGTGGATGGTGGCACTGGGCCTGGCCGCGACACTTATCGGGCTGCGCCACGCCTACCGCGAATCTGCCGGTCTTCGTCACTGGCTGGACCTTGGTTTGTTGAACGCGCCCCTGGCAGGCACACTGGTGAAAAAAACCGCGGTTGCCCGCTACGCCCGCACACTCTCAACGACCTTCGCTGCGGGCGTGCCGTTGGTGCAGGCGCTGGATTGCGTGGCGGGAGCGGTGGGAAATGGGTTGTTCAAACAGGCGATCGAGCATATGCGTCACGATGTATCCACTGGCATGCAGTTGCACCAATCCATGGCCAACAGCCGCCTGTTTCCCAGTATGGCAATCCAGATGACGGCCATCGGGGAAGAATCGGGAACCCTGGACCGCATGCTGGAAAAAGTCGCCAATCACTACGAGGCCGATGTGCAAAACCTGGTCGATAACCTCACCAGCCTGATGGAGCCCCTGATCATGGTGGTATTGGGCGGTATCGTTGGCGCACTGGTGATAGCCATGTACCTGCCAGTGTTCCAGCTGGGGTCGGCATTTTGAACCCGTTGCTGAATGAACAACCGTGGCTTTTTGTCGGGCTGTCACTGGTGCTGGGCCTGATTGTCGGCAGTTTCCTCAATGTGCTGGTGTGGCGCCTGCCGAAAATGCTCGAGCGCGAATGGCGCGCCCAGGCCCAGGAAGTGCTCGGCTTGCCTGCTGACCCTGCGGGCCCGGCTTACAACCTAGTGCGCCCTCATTCCTGCTGCCCCCGGTGCAATCATCCGATTCGCGCGTGGGAAAATGTTCCGCTGCTCAGTTACCTGCTGCTCAAGGGGCGCTGTGCCCATTGTCGTGAACCTATCAGTTCCCGCTACCCGTTCACCGAACTTGCCGGCGCGCTGGTCTCGGCGGCGGTAGCCTGGCATTTCGGCTTCGGCTGGCAAGCCGGTGCAGTGATGCTGCTGAGCTGGGGGTTGCTGGCGATGAGCCTGATCGATGTGGATCATCAACTGCTGCCCGACGCGCTGGTGCTGCCGCTGTTATGGCTGGGGCTGATTCTCAACAGCGTGGGCTTGCTGGCAACGCTGCCGGATGCGCTTTGGGGTGCGGTCATCGGGTACATAAGCCTGTGGACGGTGTTCTGGCTGTTCAAGATGATCACCGGCAAGGACGGTATGGGCTATGGCGACTTCAAGTTATTGGCCTTGCTCGGCGCCTGGGGTGGCTGGCAGATTCTGCCGATGACACTGCTGATGTCTTCGTTGCTCGGGGTGCTTGCAGGGCTGATCCTGCTGCGCTTGCGCAAGCCCCAGGCGTCGGCACCGATGCCGTTTGGTCCGTGTCTGGCGATTGCCGGCTGGATTGCATTGCTCTGGGGTGGTCAAATAACCGACTTCTATTTGCAGTCCGTCGGTTTCAAATGACCACTTCTGTCGCAACACCCTGGATTCTTGGCCTCACCGGCGGCATCGGCAGCGGCAAAAGCGCGGCCGCTCAGCACTTCATGGATTTGGGCATCGACCTGGTCGACGCCGACCATGCCGCGCGCTGGGTGGTTGAGCCCGGCCGCCCGGCATTGAAGCAAATCGCCGAGCACTTCGGTGCAGGTGTGCTGTTACCCGACGGCCAGCTGGACCGCGCCGCGTTGCGCAAACTGATCTTTGAGGTGCCGCAAGAGCGCCGCTGGCTGGAAGCCTTGCTGCACCCGCTGATTGGCGAGGAGATTCGCAGCCACCTGGCGCGCGCGCGGTCGCCTTACGCGATCCTGGTGTCACCGCTGCTGATCGAGTCCGGCCAGTACAGCATGACCCAGCGCATCCTGGTGATTGACGTGCCGCAATCACTGCAAATTCAGCGTACCCTGCAGCGCGACGGCATCAGCGAACAGCAGGTGCAGGCGATTCTGAAGGCCCAGTCCAGCCGTGAAGACCGCCTGAACCATGCCGATGACGTGCTGGTCAATGACCAGGACCTCGCCTGGCTGCACAGCGAGGTCGAGCGACTGCACCACTTTTACCTTACTTTGTGTGGAGGCCGATCATGAGCCAACCTATGACCGTCGACTGCCCAACCTGCGGTGCACCCGTGGAATGGAAAACAGACAACCTCAATCGGCCGTTTTGCTCGGACCGTTGCAAACTCATCGACCTGGGCGCCTGGGCATCAGAGGAGCACAAGATTCCGGTCAGCCCGGATGCCGAAGACGACCTGTTCTCCGAAGACTTTCAGCCTAAGCACTAAGGCCGCATAAAGGCGTATTCCTGCTGGTCGTCGAGGTTCTCTGCAAGGTATTGCAGCTCGTCGGCCAGGTCTTCGAAACTGCGCACACCTTTACTCTGCTGCACCACGGCGCTGAGCATGGCGCGCAAGGTCAAGCCTGGGTCGAAACCGATTTCCTGTGCGGCGTCCTGACTTCTGCGCAACTCCTGCCGTGCCCATTCATACACACTCATGCCCCGCGCTCCTTCAAGAATTTCGCAGAGCATGGGCCTGTGTGGCCGCCCGGGATTTGATCTGGGTCAACGCCGCGAATCGTCGTCCTTCCATGGCGCAGAGAGGTAGCGCGTACGGTTGAAGGTCTCAAGCCACTCCGGGGAAAACACCACCAGGGCGCTGATGACCATGCCGTTGATAAAGGCTTCGGGGAAGATGATCAGCCACAGGTAGCCGATAAAGTCTTCCAGCCACTCCGGCATCGCAAAACGCCCGTCAAACCACAGCAACCCCAGCGCAGCCAGCAAACAGAGCAGCGCCGACAGTGCGGCGGCGAAAAAGCCCGAGCAGAAGATATACACAAAGGGATTGCGGGGTTGGGCGCGCTCTACCAGCACTGCACAGCCTTCCGTGACCAGCACCGGCAACACGATCAGCAGCAGGCCATTGACCCCGACGGCGGCCAAGTCCTGACGCCCCAGCAGCACCAGCCCGAACTGCGCCGCCAACCCGCCGACGATTGCCAGAGGCCAGTCGAGCAGCAGGGTCACGGCGGTCATGCCGATAAAGTGGTAGGAAACGCCCGTATCGAAATCCCGCCGCACCAGCCACAACATGAACAGCGCGAACACCGTACCAAACAGCAGATGCTGACGCCGCCGGTCGGCGAACAGCTCGACCCATGGCGAGCGCAGGATTGCCCACATCACCACGGGCGCATACAACAGCCAGCCGATGCTGAGGGTTTCCGGCGCCAGCACGGCGGCACTGATCACGGCTTCACCTGCTCCAGTGCCTGGCGCAGCTCGTCGGCGGAGCTGTATTCGTGCTGCGCAATCAACTTACCGCTATCGAGTTGCAGCCACAGCACTTTATCCACAGCCCCTGGGTAACGCGGGGCAATACGCGCATCACGGTCCAGCATGACCCGGTAGTTGTAGGCCTGCATCGCCGGCACGGCGAACAGCTTGGCGATGAGCCGGGGCATGCGCTGGATATCGGCGATGAACACCGCGTGGCGCGCCTCGAGGTAGCCCTTGGGCTGGCCTTGCAGCGCGGCATCTACCTGCTTGGCGGCGTCCATGCTGCGGGCTACCAGCAAAATCTGCGCCTGGTCATCCAGGGTGTAGGCCTGGTCGAACTGGTCGAGCAGGGTCCATGGCGCCACGCGCTCACCCACCTCAACGGCTTGGGCCCACAACGGTAAAAGACTCAGCAACAGCACCACGAAAAACTTCACCGCAGACTCCTTGATTCGAATGAGGGTCGAGTAGCCAGTCTACACCGGCCGTTTAAAGCAAGACTTCCTGCGGTCACCATTTGGACGCTAAGCTGCAAATATGGATGACTCAGATTACTTGCGCCTGCTCACCGTAGCGGCCGAACAAGCCAATGCGTTCCTGTCCAATGCCCGCAAATGGGAGCGTGAGCGTTGGGTCTGCCAGCGCCTGCTGCAAGGCTTGAATGTGCCCTACCGGGCCGAGGAGTTTCATGCCGCCGGTCAAGAACCGCCGGATGTGTTGTTTCGCGACGCCTGTTTCGAGGTGTTTTTTGTATTGGATGAAGGCCGGCGCCTGAACGACGAATGGCGCGATGAGTTGCTGCGCCGACGCAACGCGTTTTCCCTGAGCCAGTTGGTCCGGCGCGAAGCCAAGCCGCGGCGTATCCCCGCCCATGAATTCCTGTTGCGCCTGGCGCCGACGCTGCGCAAAAAAGCGCATAACTATAAAGAACGCGGCATTGACCTGGGCGAGCTGGACCTCATCGCCTTCACCAGTCTCAAGCGCGAAGTGCTGGACCTCAACAGCCATTTTCCGCCCCCCACCGAATACTTGCGCCAGGGCTGGCGCTCGCTGTCGCTGGTCGGGCCGACCTTTGCCCGGGTGCTGTTCGCTCATCCTGATGCCCCGGATTTCTTGCGCAACAACTTGGGCCGCAGCATAGTATTCGACGTGGGCATCAGCCTGTGACGCGGGCACAGGCTACGCTTGTGGCGACACCGCCAATCTGCTGACTGTAACGTGGCGCCCTTTTGCAACGTCTACCTGACGAGGCCTTTATGACCAGCCGCCTGAACCCCGATGACCAACAGCATGTCGAAGAGTACCTGCAACTCTCCCAGAACCGAGTCGAGCGCAAGCCTTTCCGGCCGTGGCTGCTCCTTGGTGTGGTGCTGGTGGCGGTGATCGGGCTCGGTCTGCTGAGCCGCCTTTTGAGTTACCTGACGCTATGAGCTGCCTGGCGCTCGCGGGGGTAACTGCTCCGATTTCTTTTAGCCTTGCGAGATATCCCCATGACCCATCGTATTATTATCGTCGGCGGCGGCGCCGGCGGCCTGGAGTTGGCTACCCGCCTGGGTAAGACTCTGGGCAAGCGCGGCACCGCCAGCGTTACGCTGGTGGACGCCAACCTGACCCACATCTGGAAGCCACTGCTGCACGAAGTGGCTGCGGGCTCGCTGAACTCTTCTGAAGACGAACTCAATTATGTCGCCCAAGCCAAATGGAACCACTTCGAATTCCAGCTGGGACGCATGAGTGGACTTGACCGTGAACAGAAAAAGATTCAGCTGGCTGCCACCCTTGACGAAGAAGGCCGCGAACTGGTGCCTGCGCGCGTGCTGGGCTATGACAGCCTGGTGATCGCAGTCGGCAGTACCACCAATGATTTCGGCACCGAGGGCGCAGCGCAACACTGCCTGTTCCTCGACACACGCAAGCAGGCCGAGCGTTTCCACCAGCAGTTGCTCAACCACTACCTGCGCGCCCATGCCGGGCAGACCGATACCATTGAACAGATCAGCGTTGCCATCGTCGGCGCCGGCGCCACCGGCGTTGAGCTGGCCGCCGAGCTGCATAACGCCGCCCACGAGCTGGCAGCGTACGGCCTGGACAAGATCAAACCGGAAAACATGCACATCACCCTGATCGAAGCCGGCCCGCGGGTATTGCCCGCGTTGCCGGAACGAATTGGCGGGCCGGTGCATAAAACCCTGGAGAAACTCGGGGTCACCGTGCTGACCAATTCGGCGGTCAGCGAAGTGACGGCCGACGCCCTGATCACCAGCAGCGGCCAGGTCATTCCGGCCAGCTTGAAGGTGTGGGCCGCCGGGATTCGCGCGCCGGGCTTCCTTAAGGACATCGACGGTCTGGAAACCAACCGCATCAACCAATTGCAGGTGTTGCCGACGCTGCAGACCACCCGCGACGAAAATATCTTCGCCTTTGGCGACTGCGCCGCCTGCCCGCAACCAGGCACCGACCGCAATGTACCGCCCCGCGCACAAGCCGCTCACCAGCAGGCTTCGTTGCTGGCCAAGTCACTGAAACTGCGGATTGAAGGCAAGGACCTGCCGTCCTACAAGTACACCGACTACGGCTCGCTGATCTCGCTGTCACGTTTCTCGGCGGTGGGTAACTTGATGGGCAACCTGACCGGCAGCGTGATGCTGGAAGGCTGGCTGGCGCGGATGTTCTATGTATCGCTGTACCGCATGCACCAGATGGCGTTGTACGGTTTCTTCCGCACGGCCATGCTGATGCTCGGCAGCAAGATCGGGCGCGGAACCGAGCCAAGGCTCAAGCTGCACTGATTGACTGAACGGCAGAAAAAAATCCCCCTGTCTCACGATAGGGGGATTTTTTATTGGGCTAAATCTGCTGGTAGAACTCAGCCATGTAGTCGACAAACGCCCGCACCTTCGGCGCCAAGTGCCGGGACTGTGGATAAAGGGCGTAATAGTGCCGCTCGCCCAATGAATAATTGGGCAGGATTCGCACAAGCTGACCGTGCGCCAAGTCGCTGTGCACAGTGGCCTGGGTGAAACACGCAATACCCGCCCCCGCCAACGTGGCCGCGTGCAACGCACTGATGGTGTTGGTGCTGAACCGCCCCGATGGGGTGACCGTAACCACCGCGCCACGCGCCGCGCTCAGCTGCCAATCCGACGAAGCCCCAATGAAAGTCAGCAAGTGATGGTTGTTGAGCTCCTGCGCCGAACGCGGCAACCCATGGCGGCCGATGTAGCTCGGCGACGCGACCAGAACCTGGCTGGACAGGGTCAACGTGCGGGCAATCAATGACGTGTCCGCCAGGGCGCTGGCAATGCGTATCGCGACATCAAACCCGTCGGCCACCAGGTCGACGAACTGATCATCACAGCACAGCTGCAGCTCAATATCCGGATACCGTCGTTGAAAACCCGGTAGCCAATGCGGTAGATCCAGTGTGCCCACCACCAGCGGCACACTGACCCTCAGCAGGCCTTCGGGGCGTTGGTGCCCGTGGGCGATGGCCTGGGATGCAGCGTCAAGACGATCAAGGATATCCACGCACGCGGCGTAGTACTGCTCCCCGGCCCCCGTCAGACTGAAGCGTCGCGTGTTGCGGTTGATCAGTTGGGCGCCCAGCTCAATCTCCAATTGCTGCAATTGACGGGAAATCGTCGAATGCGTGGTCTCCAGGCGCTCTGCGGCTGCAGAAAAACCCTTGGCTTCGACGATGCACCGAAAGGCGCGCATGGCAGATAACTGGTTCATGAAGCAGGCGATCCCAAGGTGGTCAGGGGAATCAGTTAACCGGCAAAGCGATAATTTGCGAGGTGGTCAGCACCGAACCGAAGGTGTCTTCGATTTCAGCCAGTGCCGAGTTGTGCAACTCATCCTTGGTTACCGAACGGCCATCGGCGCGGGTAATAGCCCGTGTGGCACTGGCATCGGATGCTACCACAACGTCATAGCCCAACGGCGCGGCGTCACGGGCGGCGCCGGCGACACAGGCGTGAGTCATCAGGCCACTGATAATCAGGGTTTTGACGCCGGCTTTCTTCAATTGTGCATCCAGGTCGGTGCTGGCAAACACGCTGACCGTGGTCTTCTGCACGAGCTTGTCTTGTGCACGAGGCTTCATCAGCGGGTGAAAATCGACGGTCTTGCCATTCTTGGCGAAGACCGCCGCGTCGTCCGGGGCAATGTGCTGCACGTGAATGACCGGGATGCTTTCCTTGTCGGCAAACTTGATCAGACGCTGGGTGTTTTCCAGGGCTTTCATGCCGTCAGGGATCGGCATGCGACCGGTGAAGTATTCATTCTGGAAGTCGATGATCAGCAAAGCGGTGGTTTTCGGGTCAAGACGGTCGGTCGGCTTTGCCCCCAACATCGCGCGAATGGTCGGCTGCGGGTGTGCGGTTGTTTCTGCGGCGACAGCGTAAGGGCCGAGGCCCACCATCATACCGAGGCCAACGAGCGTGGACTTGAGTACGGCAGATAGCGAACGGACAGGGAGAGCGGTTGGAGTGAGGATCATCATGCAGATTCCTTGAGGCGAGTGAATTGACGAGGCCCAGTCTAGGAGGCCGCGATCAGTGCACCAACGCACCCATCAGCACAATATCTGTTTGGAATTCGCACAAGTGAGGCCAAACAACAGGCAAAAAAAATCCCCGTATCTTTCGATACGAGGATTTTTAATATGGTCGGGGTAAGGGGATTCGAACTCCTGACATCCTGCTCCCAAAGCAGGCGCGCTACCGGACTGCGCTATACCCCGGTAAAAAAAAGGCGACCTTTCAGTCGCCTTCTGCGACCAGGGCTTTTGACCTCTGATCTTAAGATCTGATCCCAGCGTTAACTGGTCTCAAAAATGGTGGGTCGTGTGGGATTCGAACCTACGACCAATTGGTTAAAAGCCAACTGCTCTACCAACTGAGCTAACGACCCAAAAATGGTCGGGGTAAGGGGATTCGAACTCCTGACATCCTGCTCCCAAAGCAGGCGCGCTACCGGACTGCGCTATACCCCGGTTTTGAAATTGGCTCCGTGACCAGGACTCGAACCTGGGACCCAATGATTAACAGTCATTTGCTCTACCGACTGAGCTATCACGGAACTACATATTTCAAATGTGTAACTTTACTGCGTTGAAACGTTCTCTTCGGCTTGTCCGTATCGCTACGTTCATGTCTCTGAGGCGCGCTATTCTACAATCTTAAAAACCCCTGTCAACCCTTTAAATTGCTTTTAAGACAATGATTTGCGCTTCTTTCTGATTTCTTCTTGGGGAGAAGAAACCCGTGGGCTGACGTTGCTGCGGGGCGCACTTTACAAGCCTTTGCCTTACAGTTCAACGCCCTATCGAAAAAAAAGGCCCCGCAATGCGGGGCCTCCTCTTATAGCCATACAGGCTGGGCTCAGTGGAAGACGATTTCGTCGTTTTCCACAGTCGCCGTGACACTGGTGCCCGGCATGAAGCTGCCCGACAGGATCAACTGCGCCAATGGGTTCTCGATCCAGCGCTGGATCGCACGTTTCAGTGGCCGTGCGCCATACACCGGGTCGTAACCCACCGCGATCAGCTTGTCCAACGCCTCGCTGCTCAGCTCCAGGTTGAGCTCGCGCTCGGCCAGGCGGCCACGCAGACGCCCCAACTGGATCTCGGTGATGCCCGCAATCTGATCCCGCGCCAGAGGCTCGAAGATCACCACTTCATCGACCCGGTTGATAAATTCCGGACGGAAATGAGAGGTCAGTGCATCCATCACCGCGGCGCGCTGGCCTTCGCGATCACCCACCAACTCCTGAATCTGCGCCGAGCCCAGGTTGGAGGTCATCACGATCACCGTATTACGGAAGTCCACGGTACGCCCGTGGCTGTCCGTCAGACGGCCGTCTTCCAGCACCTGCAGCAAGATGTTGAACACATCCGGGTGGGCCTTCTCGACCTCGTCCAGCAGGATCACCGAGTAAGGCTTGCGACGCACGGCTTCGGTCAGGTAACCGCCCTCTTCGTAGCCCACATAGCCTGGTGGGGCGCCGATCAAGCGAGCCACCGAGTGCTTCTCCATGAATTCGGACATATCGATCCGCACCATGGCCTCTTCGGTATCAAAGAGGAACTCGGCCAAAGCCTTGCACAGCTCGGTCTTACCCACGCCAGTTGGGCCGAGGAACATGAACGAGCCACTCGGACGGTTCGGGTCAGACAAGCCGGCCCGGGAACGCCGTACCGCGTTGGACACAGCCACCACGGCCTCTTCCTGGCCGATGACGCGCTGGTGCAACAGGCTTTCCATCTTCAGCAGCTTGTCGCGCTCGCCTTCAAGCATTTTCGACACCGGGATACCGGTCCACTTCGAAACGACTTCGGCGATTTCTTCCTCGGTCACCTTGCTGCGCAACAATTGGTTCTCGGGCTTACCGTGCTGATCGACCATTTGCAGGCTGCGCTCCAGGTCCGGGATCACCCCGTACTGCAACTCGGCCATGCGATTCAGGTCACCTTTACGGCGCGCGGCTTCCAGTTCCTGCCGGGACTGCTCGATCTTTTGCTGAATCTGCGCAGAACCCTGCACCTCGGCTTTTTCCGAGGTCCAGATTTCCTCGAGGTCTGAATATTCACGCTCCAGACGCACGATTTCTTCCTGGAGTTTTTCCAGGCGTTTCTTCGCGGCCTCGTCTTCTTCTTTCTTCAAGGCCTGGGATTCAACCTTCAGTTGAATCAGGCGCCGATCCAGACGGTCGAGCACTTCAGGCTTGGAGTCGATCTCCATGCGAATACGGCTGGCCGCTTCGTCAATCAGGTCGATGGCCTTGTCCGGCAACTGGCGGTCAGTGATGTAGCGATGGCTCAATTTGGCCGCCGCAATAATCGCCCCGTCAGTGATCGCCACCTTGTGGTGGACCTCATAGCGTTCTTTCAGGCCACGCAGGATCGCGATGGTGTCTTCTTCGCTGGGTTCTTCCACCAGCACTTTCTGGAAACGACGCTCAAGGGCCGCGTCTTTCTCGATGTACTGGCGGTACTCGTTCAGCGTGGTAGCGCCAACGCAATGCAGCTCACCGCGCGCCAAGGCTGGCTTGAGCATGTTGCCGGCATCCATCGAGCCCTCGCCTTTACCGGCGCCGACCATGGTGTGCAGTTCGTCGATGAACAGAATGATCTGCCCTTCCTGCTTCGACAGTTCATTAAGCAGGGATTTCAGGCGCTCTTCGAACTCGCCACGGAACTTGGCGCCGGCGATCAGCGAGCCCATGTCCAAAGACAGCAGACGTTTGCCTTTAAGACCGTCCGGCACTTCACCATTAATGATGCGCTGGGCCAGGCCTTCGGCAATCGCGGTTTTACCCACGCCAGGCTCACCAATCAGCACCGGGTTGTTCTTGGTGCGGCGCTGCAGCACCTGGATGGTGCGACGAATTTCGTCATCACGGCCGATCACCGGGTCAAGCTTGCCTTCTTCGGCGCGCTTGGTCAGGTCGACAGTGTATTTGTCCAGGGCCTGGCGCGACTCCTCGTGGTTGGGGTCATTCACCGCCTCGCCGCCACGCAGGTTGTTGATGGCGTTTTCCAGGGCCTTTTTGCTCACGCCCTGGCCCAGCAACAACTTGCCAAGCTTGCTGTTGTCGTCCATCGCCGCGAGCAGTACCAGTTCGCTGGAGATGAACTGATCACCTTTTTGCTGAGCCAGGCGATCTGCCTGGTTAAGCAGGCGCGCCAGGTCCTGCGACATGTTCACGTCGCCGGTAGGGTTTTGGATTTTTGGCAGTTGGTCGAGCTCTTTGCTCAACTCTTTGCGCAGGCTGTTGACGTCAAAGCCCACCTGCATCAGCAAGGGCTTGATAGAACCACCTTGCTGTTCCAGAAGCGCCTGCATCAAGTGCGCAGGCTCAATCGCCGGATGGTCGAGGCCGACCGCCAGGGATTGGGAGTCTGATAGAGCTAACTGCAATTTGCTGGTTAAACGATCAATACGCATTAGTCACCTTCCTTTTGAGCAGGCCGGAGCTATGTGCGAGCGAGCTTGCTCGCGAGTAACGCATCCTGAATGAAGAAACCTGCCAGATACCCCTATAGATGGGGTGGATTCTGCAAGATTCAAGCGGGTTATCGTTGATGTGGATCAGCATTGATCCAAGTCAAGAGAGTCTAGCGCTCAAGCCAGATAAGGGAGGCAAATCGACCCGTGCGGGGGCTGCGACGGTAAGAAAAGAAGCGCGGGTCAGTCACGGTGCAATAACCGCCACCATAAACAGCGGTGATTCCACGCGCGGCGAGCCGCAGACGCGCCAACTGGTAAATGTCGGCCATGTACTTGTCGGGGTTGAGGCTTGGCACGAAGGCTTCAGCAGTGATCGGCAGTTGCTGCATGAAGGTTTCGCGCACTTCCGGGCCGACTTCAAAGGCTTGTGGGCCAATGGCAGGGCCCAGCCAGACCAACACATCGGCTGGCTCGCAGCCCAGGCTTTCGAAAGCGGCTTCAAGCACACCCGCTGCCAGCCCACGCCAACCGGCATGGGCGGCCGCCACGCGAGTACCGGCGCGGTTGCAGAACAACGCGGGCAAACAATCGGCAGTCATGGATGTGCAGGCGATACCAGGCGTGCTGGTCCAACTGCCATCGGCTTCGGCGATGCGCGAGGGGTCAGCCTCGACCACGGTCACGCCGTGGACTTGGCGCAGCCACGCAGGCTGAACATCAAAGGCGTCGGTCAGACGACGGCGATTCTCAAGGACGGCTTCAAGGCTGTCCTCGACATGATCGCCCAGGTTGAGGCTGTCGAACGGCGCCAGACTGACGCCGCCCGCACGGGTGGTAACGCAGGCTTTAACCTGAGCCGGCGCTGGCCAGTCAGGAATCAGCCAGTCATTCATCCGATAAACGCCTCGCGATCCTGCTTGAGCAGCGACAACAACCAGACCAGATCGTCTGGAAGAGGCGATTCCCAGCTCATCCGCTTACCGCTCGTCGGATGATCAAGCTCCAGGAAACGTGCATGCAGCGCCTGACGCGGGAAGGATTTCAGCGATTCAACCATGGTCTGACTCGCCGCCGGCGGAATACGGAAGCGACCGCCGTAGGCCGGATCTCCGACCAACGGGAAGTTAATGTGCGCCATGTGTACGCGAATCTGGTGCGTACGACCGGTTTCCAGCTTGACCCGCACGTGAGTGTGGGACCGGAAACGCTCCAGCACACGGTAGTGGCTGACGGCCTGCTTGCCGCCTTCCATCACCGCCATACGCTGGCGCTGTTGGCCGTGGCGACCGATAGGAGCGTTGATCTTGCCACCCGCCACCACCACGCCAATCACGATGCACTCGTAGATGCGGCTGACGCTACGGCTCTGCAACTGTGTGACCAGCTGCGTCTGGGCCTGGATGGTCTTGGCCACCACCATCAAGCCGGTGGTGTCCTTGTCCAGGCGGTGCACGATGCCGCAGCGCGGGACATTGATGATGTCCGGCACGTGGTGCAGCAAGGCATTGAGCAAGGTGCCATCAGCGTGCCCGGCGGCCGGGTGAACCACCAGGCCTGCGGGTTTATTGATGACCAGAATGTCGTCATCTTCATAGACGATGTCCAGCTCGATGTCTTGGGCGACCCATTCTCCCTAGGCTTCC
>Ga0153931_100089_pt1 | contig 39513 bp, 31 predicted proteins | sample TSNJ015MetaG_FD_104730 | JGI IMG/M metagenome (GOLD analysis project Ga0153931, IMG submission 104730) | Attine ant fungus gardens microbial communities from New Jersey, USA - TSNJ015 MetaG | ecosystem: Host-associated > Fungi > Mycelium > Unclassified | place: USA: New Jersey, Wharton State... | reverse complement strand
TGGCCGAACGCAGGCTTGAATCCGTGGGTAACCCGGCAGGACGCCGGGTTAGCCGTGTTGGGCCATGGATGGCCCGTCGCGGCGGCCCACGGATTCAAGCCGGAGTGAGGGCACACCGAGCCTGGGCGAGGGGCCGAGTGGTGGGGCAAAGACCTTTTGGTTACTTTTGGGGCGTTTGCCAAAAGTGACCCGCTGTAAGAGCGGAACCCTAAGCCGCCATTACCGCAGCAACGGATATACCCCCAATCGACCTAAAGAACCCCAAGCCATCCACACCCCAGCCCAGACCGTATTCCACTACAATCCCCCCATTCATCCCTGGGGGCTTCATGGACATCGAACTGGCACGCACCTTCCTCGAAATCACCCGCTGCGGCAGCCTGGCCGCCGCCGCCGAGAAACTGCACGTCACCCAGACCGCCATCACCGCACGCGTGAAAAACCTCGAAAGCCAGCTCGGCAGCACGCTGTTCATCCGCAACCGCGCCGGCGCCCGCCTGACCGCCGACGGCGAGGCCTTCGTGACATACGCCAACCAGCTGCTGCAAACCTGGGAAGCCGCAAAACGCGACCTGCCGTTGCCCGACGGTTACCGCAATGTGCTGCACATCGGCGGCGAAGTCAGCCTGTGCAACCCGCTGATGCTCGGCTGGGCGCAAGCCCTGCGCGAACACATCCCGGGGCACGCCCTGCGCACCGAAGTCCGTGAAGGCGAATACCTGCTGCGCCAACTGGAACTGGGCGTACTCGATGCCGCCCTCGTGTTTCAGCCTCAGTATTGGCCGGGCCTGCAGGTAGAACAGGTGCTGGAAGAAAAACTGATCCTGGTGCAACTGGTGAGCAAGCCGGACCCTTACGTCTACATCGACTGGGGTCCAGGCTTTCGCCAGCAACATGACACCGCCCTGCCCGACAAGGCCCGCGCCGCGCTGAGTTTCAACCTCGGCCCGCTGGCGTTGCAGTACATCCTGGAAAATGGCGGCGCCGGGTATTTCCGCACGCGTGTGGTGCAAAGCTACCTGGACAGCGGCGTGATGCAGCGGGTGCCGAAAGCACCGGAGTTCAGCTTTCCAACCTACCTGGTCTATTCACGCGCGCGCGATTCAGCCGTGTTGCAACAGGCCCTGGAATTGCTGCGCGGCGTGGTCAAGGCCGAAAGTGACTGGTCACAACGCTGGGACCCGCTGATTTGAATCACCCTGGACCTGCGCGCATGCTAGCCTGCGGGTGTTTCCTTTTGCAGCCTGACCGATGAACAAGAAAAAGTCCGTCACCATCAGCGACATCGCCAAACGGGTCGGCATGACCACCATCACCGTGTCCCGCGCGCTGAGCAAACCCGACCTGGTCAAACCCGCCACCCTGGCGCGCATCCTTGAAGTGGCGCGGGAGCTCGATTATGTGCCGAACGCTTTCGCCCGTGGGCTCAAGCGCAGTGAAAGCCTGATCATCGGCGTGATCACCGCCTCGGTAGACAACCCGTTCTACAGCGAAATGATCAAGGCAATTTCCCGTGAGGCCAAACAGCACGGCTACACCATCATGCTGGTGGACACCGACGAACTGGAAGAGCTGGAAAGCAAGGCCGTCGACACCCTGCTGGGCTACCGCGTGGCGGGGATCATCCTCTCGCCGGTCTCCGATGAGCCAAGCTACCAGCCCGATTACCTGGAGCGCCTGGGCAATGGCAAAACCCCGGTGGTGCTGCTCGACCGCACGCTTCACGACAGCCCGTTCAGCCGTGTAGTGCTCGACAACTACCACAGCGGCATCCAGGCCGCGCACTACCTGCTGCGCCAGACGCCCGAGCTCAAGCGCCTGCTGGTGCTGACCGGGCCTGCGCATTCACGTATCACCGTGGAACGCCTCAAGGGCCTGCGCGAAGTGCTTGCCGACCATCCACATATTGAAGTTGAAGTGCAGGCCGGCGACTACACGTTGATGCCGTCGTACCTGCACACCCTCGATTACCTGGCCGAACACACGGCGCCGGACGCGATCATGGGCTTCAACCAGTTGATCACCCTCGGCGCATTGCGTGCGTTGCGCATGCACAACATCGCGCACGACAGCCTGACCATCTGCGGCATCGACCGCCTGCCCTTCGCCGATATCTTCGGCGTGCCCATCGCCTGCGTGGCCCACGACGCGTCCCTGGCCGGCAGCAGCGCGGTACGCCTGCTGCTCGACCGCCTGCAAGACCCGTACAAGCCACGCGACAAAGTGGTGATCGCGGGCGTACTGGAAAACGGCTAGCGGCTGGTGTAGCCGCCATCGATCGGCAGGCTCACGCCGCTGATCATGCTGGCGGCGCTGCTCAGCAGGAACAGCACGGGCAAGGCCACTTCTACGGTTTGAGCAAAACGCCCGAGCGGAATCGCCGCCAGCGCCGGGTCGCGCTTGGCGGGCTCGGACCAGGCCATGGTTGCCATCGGCGTGAGCGTGACCGTGGGATTGACGCTGTTGACGCGAATGCCGAAGCGGCCCCATTCGGCGCATTGCACACGGGTGATCGCGTCCAGCGCGGCTTTGGAAGCGCAGTAGGCAAGGTGATCGTCCAGCGCGACCAACGAGGCTTGGCTGGAGACGTTGACGATGCTGCCGGCGACTTTCGCCTCGATCATTTTTGCCGCGACACGGCTGGCAACCTGAGCGGCGCCACGGGCGTTGACCTGCATCACCTGATCGAACGCATCGGCGCTGATCGCAACGGCGGGCTCGAGTCGGGAGATGCCCGCGCAATTGACCAGGCCGTGCATGGCCGGCAGGTCTTGCAGGGCCTGGTCGAGGGCGACGCTGTCGGCGATGTCCACGCATACGCGGTGGCAGCCCAGGGTGGCCAGCGCCTCGGCGCCACGCCCAAGCGCAAAGACCTCGGCGCCGCTGGCGATCAGTTGCAGGGCGATTTCGTGGCCGATACCGCTGGTGGCACCGGTAACGAGGATACGCTGGTGGGTGAAGTCGAAGGCTGCGTTCATGGTCACTGTTCCATAGGCAATGAAGATCCCCTGTGGGAGCTGGCTTGCCTGCGATAGCGGTGGCTCAGTTAACCTATTTGTCACTGAAGCACCGAAAATCGCAGGCAAGCCTGCTCCCACCTTTGGACCGCGTTGTATCAGTTGGTTTGCAGGGCGTGCATGATCGGTTTGAGCGCTGGATACAGCTTCAAGTACTCGCCAAACGCCTGGTCATAGACCGCGACATTTTCGCGCTTGGGCTGCGCCCGCAGCTCCAGCTGCACCCAGCCCTTCTCCATCGCCCCATCACTCACCAACCCCACCGTGTGCGCCGCCAGCAACGCTGCGCCCAGCGCCGCTTCCACCTCCTGCACAATGGTGTAGACCGGGTACCGCGTGACGTCCGCAATGATCTGCATCCACACATCCGAATGGCTCGCCCCACCCACCACAATCAGGCGCGGGTCCAGTGAGTGCGCGCCCTGCGTGCCGGCTTCGATGTTGTGGCGCAGGGCGAAACTCACGCCTTCAAGCACCGCGCGGTACAGGTGGATGCGGCTGTGGTACAGGTTCAGCCCGACAAAACTGCCGCTGGCGCGGTCGTCCCACACCGGGCTGCGCTCGCCCATCAAATACGGCAGGAACAGCAAGCCTTCGCTGCCTGCCGGAACCTTCATCGCGCTCTGCTCCAGCAGCGCCAGGCTGTCCTGCCCGGTGGCCCTGGCCTGCAGCTCTTCGGCCTGACAGAACTGTTCGCGAAACCAACTGACCGACGCCCCGGCGGTGATCGCGCCGCCAAAGATGTACAGGTCTCGATGACCGTTGTAGACATGCGGCATGCTCACCAACCCGTGGCGCGCGTCCACTTGCTGGTTCAAGTAGCCCCAGCACATGCTGGTACCGATCATCGCCACGTGGTTGCCCGGTTGCGTGGCACCGGCGGCCAACGTCGCCATGGCGGCGTCCACACCTCCGGCGAGGATCGGCGTACCCGCGTGCAACCCCAGGCGCGCAGCCCACGCGCCCAGCAAACCGCCCACGACTTCACCGGAATACACCAGCCGCTCGGGCATCATCGCCAAGGGAATGCCCAGTGCCGCGAGCATCTCTTCAGACCAGCCGCGCTGCGCCACATCGTAGACGCCGCCAATGTTGCCGGCGCTGCTGTGGTCCACCGCCAACTCGCCGGTCAGGCACCAGTTGATGTAACTGTTGGGCGGCAGCAAGTAACGCGTCTGCGCCCACACCTGCGGCTGGTGCTGCTTGAGCCAGAGCATCTTGGTGAAGCCGTAGTAGCTGTCCACCGAGTTGCCGGTGACCGCGAACAGACGCTCCAAATCCACCTGTTCACGCACCCACGCCACCTGCTCACTGGCGCGGCGGTCCATCCAGATCAGGCACGGGTGCAGCGGTGTGATCTGCGCATCCACGGCAATTCCCGAGCCGCCGTACAGGCTGCTGATGCACAGCGCCTTGACCTGCGCTGGCGCCACGCCGGCCTTGGCCATGCACTGCGCCACGCAGGCTTCCACGGCGTCCAGCCACACCTGCGGCCATTGCTCGGCCCAGCGCACTTTCGGGGTATCCACGCGATACCCCTGGCTGTGCTGGGCGATGATCGTGCCTTGACCATCCACCAGCAGCGCCTTGGTGCTCTGGGTTCCTATGTCGACACCTATTACGTATTCCATCATTCAGGCCACCGGCTTCAACAGCACCTTGATCGACTTGGTCGAGTTGGCCAGCTCGAACGCTTCGGCAAAGTTATCCAGCGGAAAATCATGGGTGACGATGCCTTTGGAGGTGACCAGGCCGCGCTCGAACAGGTCGATGGCAATCGGGTAGCAATACGGGCCCAGGTGCGCGCCGCGTACGTCCAGTTCCTTGCGGTCGCCAATGATCGACCAGTCGACGCTGGTCTCGGCGCCAAACACGCTGAATTCGACAAAGCGCCCGAGCTTGCGAATCAAGTCCAGGCCCTGGGTCACGCCGGCCGGTACGCCGGTGGTTTCGATGTACACGTCGCAGCCATAGTTGTCGGTGAGGCCGTTGATGATCTCGCGAGCGTTGTCGCGCGATGGGTTGATCACCACGTCGGCGCCCAATTGCCTGGCCAGCTCCAGGCGCGCGTCGACCATGTCGATCACCACCAGTTTTTTCGGCGTCTTCAACGCGGCGACCTGGACCATGCACAACCCGAGCGTGCCGGCACCGGCAATCACCACCACGTCATCGAGCTGGATTTCACCGCGGTTGACGGTGTGGATCGAGCAGGCCATCGGTTCCACGAGCGCCGAGTCTTCCAGCGACACTGACTCGGGAATCTTGTGCACGATGGCGGTCTTGGGGATGCGCATGTACTGGGCCATGCCGCCTTCGGCCACTTCACGCTGAAAGCCGAAGATATTGTGCACTTCGCACATCCAGTACTTGCCCGACTTGCAGAAGCGGCACTTGGCGCACGGCACGATCTGCTCGGCAATCACTTTGTCGCCGACGGCGACTTCAAAATGCTCCTCGGCGCCCTCGCCCACTTCCTCCACATAGCCGAAAAACTCGTGGCCCGGCACCACCGGCGCCTTGACCCACGGGTTGTCGCCGCCCCAGAACATCGCCGCGCCGGAGTGACATTTGCAGTCACTGGCGCAGATGCCGCAGGCGGCAATGCGGATCACCAGTTCATGGGCGCGCGCCTTGGGTTTGCCGATGCGCTCCAGGCGATAGTCCTTCGGGCCGTGGCAGACGACGGCTTGCATGTGGGTGTGCTTGTCCATGGTGTTCGGTCCTGTCTGGTGGGAATTTATTTGTGCCGCTGACGGCTGATAAAGATCGCCAGCAAAATGATTGCGCCTTTGATCACGCTCTGGACGTAGGGCGAAACGCCGAGCATGTTCAGGCCGTTGTTCAATACGCCCAGGAGCATGGCGCCGAGCAAGGTGCCGACGATGACCCCGCGCCCGCCGGCAATCGACGCGCCGCCGAGTACCACCGCGGCAATCGCATCGAGCTCAAACGACACGCCGGCATTCGGCTGGCCGCTCATCAAGCGTGACGTCAGCACCAGCCCGGCAATCGCGGCGGTCAGGCCGCTGATGCCGTACACCAGCAACTTGAACCGCGCCGCCCGTACGCCAGACAAACGCACCGCTTCTTCATTGCCGCCGATGGCGTAGATGTAGCGGCCGATGCGCGTGTGTTGCAGCAACACGTAGGCGGCTGCGTAAGTCATCAGCATGATCAGGATCGGCACTTCGATGCCGAACAGGCTCTGGCGCCCAAAGAAGCCGAACCACTCCGGCAACCCGGAGATCGGGTAGCCGTCGGTGTACATCAGGCCCAGCCCACGGGCGATGCCCATGGTTGCCAGGGTGACGATGATCGGCGGCATGTGCAGGTAGGCGACGAACAGCCCGTTGCCGATGCCAAAGGCCACGCCGATCAGCATCCCGGCGCCTATCGCCAGGCCTGGCGGCAAGCCCGCGACCATCAAGCCGGCGGTCAACGTACCGGACAGTGCCATCACCGGCCCCACCGACAGGTCGATCCCGCCGGTGAGAATCACGCAGGTCATGCCCACGGCGATGATCGCGTTGATCGACACTTGGCGGGCGATGTTCGACAGGTTGCTGGCGGTCAGGAACGTGTCGCTGGCGAGGATCATCACCAGGGTCACCACCACCAGCCCCACGAACGGATAAAACGCCGGCGAACGCACCAGCCGCGCCAGGTTCAGGCGCAGCCGGCCGGTGTCGCCGGTGTTAATGGACATATTCACTTGAGCCCCCTGTTGCATGGCGCATGACCTCTTGTGGGTTGACGGCGGACGCTTCGAGTACCTTGACGATGGCGCCCTTGTGAAACACGGCGACGCGGTCGCACATGCCGATGACTTCGGGCAGTTCGGAAGAAATCATGATGATTGCGTAGCCCTGCTCGGTGAGGCTGCGCATCAGTGCGTAGATCTGCGCCTTGGCGCCGACGTCGATGCCGCGCGTGGGTTCGTCGAACACCAGCACGTCGCAGTGGTGATTGATCCAGCGCGCGATCACGACCTTTTGCTGGTTGCCGCCGCTGAGGTTGAACACTCGGCTTTCGCCGCTGGGCGCTTTGATCGACAGCTGGCGCATCAGGTCTTCAACACTGGCGCATTCCCTGGCCTTGTCGATCAGCCCGGAGGCGTTCTGGTACTTGGGCAGGTTATTCAGGGAGATGTTTTCGCGAATGCTGAAGTCAGTGATCAATCCTTCGCTCTTGCGGCTTTCGGGCAGCAGGCCGATGCCGTGGGCCAGGGCTTGCGCCGGGTCATCGAGGGTGACTTTCTCGCCGCGCAACCACACCTCTTTGCTCACCGACGGCAGCGCGCCCATCATGCCCAGCGCCAGTTCGGTACGGCCTGAACCCACCAGCCCGGCAAAGCCGAGGATCTCGCCCTTGTGCAACTGGAAGTGGTTATGCGGGCCGTTGCGCACCAGCTGAATGTCCTTGACCTCCAGTAACAGCGGGCCGCGTGCATCGGTCGGCTTAGGCGGAAAACTGCATTCCAGGCGGCGGCCGACCATCATCTCGACGAGCCGATCAATGTCACTGTCGGCCACATCGGTCACGCCGACATTGCCGCCGTCGCGCAATACGCTGATGCGATCGCACACCTGGAAGATTTCCTCCAGGTGATGGGAGATAAAAATCACCGCCACGCCCTGGCGTTTGAGTTCGCGCATGATCTGAAACAGCAGCTCGGCCTCGCTGGGCGTCAACGTGGCGGTCGGCTCATCGAGCACCAGCAAACGCGCGTCCAGGGCCAGGGCCTTGGCAATTTCGACAAACTGCTGCTCGGCCACGCTCAGGTGCTTGACCGCGCACTGCAGGTCGATGTTCACGCCCAGGCGCTTGAACAATGCGTGCGACGCCTCGACCATCTCGCGCTTGCGCAGCAGGCCGAAGCGGTTGCTCAACTCGTGGCCGAGAAAGATATTTTCCACCGCCGTAAGGTAGGGAATCAGGCTGAATTCCTGGAACACGATGCCAATGCCGGCAGCGATCGCATCGCGGTAGGTCGCGAACTGCTGCGCCTGGCCGTCGATCAGAATCTGCCCTTCGTCCTGATGCTCGACACCGCCGAGGATCTTCATCAGGGTTGACTTGCCCGCGCCGTTTTCCCCGAGCAAGGCATGAATCTCGCCGCGTTCCACTTGCAGGTTGATGCCCTTGAGGGCCTGCACGCCCGGGTAACGCTTACAGATATTTTCCAGCTTCAGAAGACTGCTCATACCGGCGACCTCGTATTCAGAAGGAGACCTCAAGCCCCACGTGTGACGTGGGGCCCGGGCGATTTACCAGCTGAAGTCCTTGGACTTGGCCTGATCGATCAAGGTGATGTCCACCGGAAGGGTGGCAGGCACTTGCGAACCCCACTTCTTGGCCAGCGCGATGCCAAGGGCCAAGCGGATCTGATCGCGTGGGTACTGCGCCGAGGTGGCGATGAACTTGCTGCCGGGCTTCTGGATCGCCTTGATCGCTTCCGGCGCGCCGTCGACGCTGACCAGTTTGACGTCCAGGCCACTGGCTTCGATGGCCGACAAGGCGCCGAGAGAACCGTTGTCATTGACGCTGAAAATGCCCTTGAGCGTGGGCTGGGCTTGCAGCATGTTTTCGGTGACGGTCAGCGCCTGGTCACGTTCCTGCTTGCCGTTCTGAATGCTGACGATCTTGATGTCCGGGTGCTTGGCCACCGCCTCTTTGCAGCCGCGCACACGCTCGAGGATCGGCACCACGGCGATGCCGTCGAGGATCGCGATGTTGCCTTTGTCGCCAATGTTCTTGGCCAGGTATTCACACGCCTGGAAACCGGCGTCGAAGTTTTTCGAGCCGACGAAGGAATCCAGTGGGCCGTCGGCTTGCGCGTCTACCGCAACCACCACAACCCCGGCGGCATGGGCGGATTTGACCGCCGATTGCACGCCGACCGAGTCGGTGGGGTTGATCAACAGAATGTCGATGCCCTTTTGCAGCATGTCTTCGACGTCGCTGACTTGCTTGGACACGTCGTGACGGGCGTCGGTGATGATCAATTTTGCACCGATGGTCGCGCCGGCTTCTTCGAGGGCGTTTTTCATGGTGACGAAATAGGGGTTGTTGATTTCCTGGAAGGAGGCGCCGATGCGGATCGGTTTGGCGGCGTCGGCAAAGGCTGGAGCCGCGCTGCCGAGGGTGATGCTGACAGCCAGTAAACACAGGGTTTTGGGGAGCATTTTCATGGCGTGATTCTCTGTTTTGTTTTTATTGTTAGAGCAAATGTTATCGTTAACATTTTGCGAGAAGCTAGCAAGTAAATCAGGGCTGTGCAAGAGGCCATTGGTCGGTCTTGGTGCAAATGTGGGAGCGGGCTTGCTCGCGAAGAGGGTGTGTCCGTCACTGCATACCGCGACTGACTCACCGCTTTCGCGAGCAAGCCCGCTCCCACATTTTGATCGGTGTACGGCGCAAAAACTCGCACATTCCCCACCACCAACTAAGCTCAGCCTCCAACAAAAAAATACCGAGCTGACCGCCATGGCCCACCCTACCGAGACCTTCCGCACCCGTTATCGCGCGGCCATAAGCCGCCATTACCACCCATGGCTGCACGCCGGTTTCGTCCTCGGTTATGGCATTTTCTGCATCCTCCTCGCCGGGGCCTCCACCGACCACATCACCGCGCTCCAGTGGCTGACCGTGCCCCTGACCCTGGTGTTCTTCAATCTGTGCATCTACCTCGTGCACCGCCACCTCGGTCATCACAAGCACACCCTCGCCCGGCTGTTTTATGCGCGTCACACCGGCGACCATCACAGTTTCTTCACGCCCGGCCACATGACCTACGACAGCCCTCGGGACTGGCGCGTGATCCTGTTTCCGGCGTGGCTGATCGTGCTGCACAGCCTGGCAATCACCCTGCCCGCCTGGTGGTTGCTCAACCACCTGAGCCCCAACATCGCCGGGCTGTTTGCCGCCTGCATGATCCTCGGTTACTTGCTGTACGAGGTGTTCCACGCCTGCGAACACCTGCCTGCCAACCACCGCGTGGCACGCCTGCCGTGGATCCGCCAGATGCACCAATTGCACGCCCTGCACCACCGCCGCGAACTGATGCAAGGGCGCAATTTCAATATCGTCCTGCCGCTGATGGATTACCTGTTCGGCACTCTGCAGTGGGAACCCAACGCCCACGACAACCAGGAACAGTCATGAGCCACCGCCGTCAAAATCTTCGTCATGGGCTGTTCGTTGTATCGCTTGCGCTGATCGCCTTTCTGCTGCTGATGCCTACCCACGTACAACCGGTGAACTGGGCCCCGCCCAAGGCGCCCTCGATGAAGGACGGCACCTACGCCGAGAATCAGCGGCTCAAGGCGGTGCAACGAATCGGCGCATCGAACATCGCCGGGCCCGAGGCCTTGTTGCTGGATGCGCAAGGTTTTTTGATCAGTGGCCTGCAGGACGGACGCATCATCCGAACATCGCCCGACAGCCACACTCTGGAAGTGTTGGCCAATACCGGCGGGCGTCCGCTCGGCCTGGCGTTGCACCCGGATGGGCGTTTGATCATTGCCGATGGGGTCAAGGGCTTGCTCGCGCTGGATGCCAATCGCCAACTCACGCCGCTGAGCAGCAGCGCGAATGGCTTGCCGTTTGGCTTTACCAATGACGTGACGGTTGACGCCAGTGGGCGCTTTGCCTATTTCAGTGACGCGTCGAGTCGCTGGGGCTATGGCCAGGATGGTGAAGCCGTGATCGAACATGGCGGCGATGGTCGGCTGTTGCGCTATGACTTTGCCACCGGCCTCACCGAGGTGTTGCTTGACCAGCTGCAGTTTGCAAACGGCGTGGCGCTGGGGCCGGATGAGAACTATGTGCTGGTGAACGAAACCGGCGCCTACCGCATCAGCCGCTACTGGCTCAAGGGTGAGCACGTGGGTAGCCACGACCTGTTTATCGACAATCTGCCGGGCCTGCCGGACAACCTCAGCTTCAACGGCAGCGATCGCTTCTGGGTCGCGCTGTATTCGCCGCGCAACCCGTTGCTGGATGGCTTCGCCGGCTATCCGTTGCTGCGCAAGGTGATGGTACGGGCGCTGATGGTGGTGCCCAAGCCCATCGAGCGCAAAGCCTTTGTGCTGGGGCTGGATACCGACGGCAAGGTCATCGCCAACTTGCAGGATGGCAGCACGGGCAATTATTCGCCCATCACCACCGCGCGTGAATACGGCGACTGGTTGTACCTGGGCTCGTTGAAAAGCACGAGCATGGCGCGCCTGCCAATGAAGCAGGCCCTGGCCCGCGAATAAAAAAGGCAGTCCGGATGGACTGCCCCTTCATGCTTGCGTCAACAGATCAGTGAATGATGTCCTGGGTGCAGATGTGCCCAAAGGTCACGTACGCCACATTGTCACCGCCCACCCCCACGCCGGGGAACTCGTCCAGCTCGATACGCCAGCCGCCGAAGTTGAAGGTGGTCTCCCAGTTGTATTTCACGCCGGTGCTGCTGTCCGGGTATTGCACGCGGTAATCGCCGAAGCATTCGCCGAGCGCGGCGCTGGCCTGGGAGGTGCCGGCGCTGTTGGTGCTGGCCTCGAAGTCGGTCCAGTGGTACTCGGCGCCCACAAAGCGCTTGTCAACGCGCAGCACAGGCGTAACCCCCAACAGAGGTGCGCCCGTGGAGTCGGACCAGTTGGTGGTCCAGTTCAACGTGCGCCCGGCCTGGGTCGCCATCCAGAATATCGAAGCCGGTACCCGCACGATGTTGTCGCCCTTTACATCCGATGTGTTCAACCGTGGCGTCGAGCCAAGGCTCAAGGCGTACTGCTTGGTCGGGTCTTGTGCCACGCCCGGGTTGGCACGTACGCGCACCTTGACGGTGGTGCCCGGCGTGACGCTCGGGTAGGTCGACGTGGAGCCGGCCGGCACGGTGACCCAGTTGGCACCATCGAAACGCTCGAAGAGCCACTGGTTGCGGCTGCCATTTTCATCACCCGCCAGGTACATGCTCACGCTTTGGCCGCGCACCGCCTTGAAGTCGAAGTAATCAACGTCATTGGCGTTGTCGAGGTTGCCGGCCACCTTGTTCATCGAGTCCGGTAGCGCAAAGGCATTTTCCGGTGTGTCGTTGGGCTCAAAGGCGTCGATGTTGGTGTCCACCGCCACACCAAAACTGAACTGCGCGTTGGTTGCGGTCTTGGCCACCATGAACCAGTAGTAATCACCCGCCGGCAGGATGCCGCCCAGGTATTCATCGGCGTTGCCCGGGTTATCGGACGTATCGATCAATTGCGGGTTGCCCTGGCCGTCATCGCGGAACAGGCTTAGCGACATATCGGCGCCGGCGCTCTGGTTGATCAACTGCACCAATACACGGGCGTTGTGCGGCAGGTTGAAGTGGTAGGGAAACTCCTGGCCCGTTTGCACCTGGTCGATGGTGTAGAGGGTGTTGATATCCAGGGTCGGAAACAGCGGCTCAAAGGCGGCGACGGCAGCACTTTTCAGGTTGGACTGGCTCGGCTTTTTCAGCTCGCCGATGGCAGTGTTGAACGGTGCGGATCTGGCCGCCTTGCCAGCGGGTTTTACCTTGCCGTTTTTAGCATCCAGCAGCTTTTGCAGCAGATCGTCCGGGATCGGCACGGGCGTCAGCGTGCCACCCGGTTTCAGCGCATCGATCACGCCTTGGTTGACCGTACCGGGCGTGAGTATCGGAAGGGTTGGCTCGGCCAGGGCAGAGGCCGAAATAAAGCAGGAGGCCATCATGGCCGCGCCCAGCATAAGGGCTTTTGTCGGTTTCATTTTTTATCCATCCATAGTTAAAAAATTGAAGCTCAGGTGATCGGTGACATCCGGTCACCTGGGATGGAATGTAGAACAAGACTGTATGCATGTACAGTATTTTTGCCGATTTTTTCACGCGCCCGTTTCAACTGAAAACCACCGACGCCTTCAGCCTATAGGCACGCCGATACGGCCCGGACACACGTTCAGGTGCGCGCACTCACATTGGGAAGTTGCCTACCGGGCAGAGAAAAAGCGCCTGCACAGAGGCGCGTTAATACCCGGTCATTTCCAGGTACCCCACCCCACCCTCAAACTGCACCGGCCCTTCCCAGTACGGAATGCTCAGGTTCATCCAGGCCTTCGGATTGACGGCCTGGGGGGTGATATCCAGGTGCTTGCCGGGAATTTTCAGTGACCAGCGCGTCGGAATTTGGCGCCCGTCGATCGCGGTAGTGGTCAGTGGCGTGAGCTGGATATCGGCGTTGTGCAGCGTCTCGGTGCGGCCCTGCTGATCAATCCAGGTGCCGGTCAGATAGCCCGCGCCGTCTGTTTGTCGAACGCGAAACAGCATCAACTGCTCGCCGCGATCCAGGTGCAGGGAAAACCAGTCCCAGCCGGTCTGACTGGCCGCCAGCGGTTGGCTGCTCCATTCACGGTCGAGCCACGCCGGGCCGCTGACCTGATAGGGAGTGCCGTCGATGCTGACAGTGCCGGTCGCGGTGAAAAACGGCTGGCTGTAGTAGTAGGACGCCTGGCCCTGATCGGATTTGCGGCTGTAGCCGTTGTCACCTTGCAACACCAGCGGGCGGCTGGAGGTCAGGTGCAGGTCGTAGGCAAATTGCGCACCGCCGGCCTTGAGTTGCATCTGCGCCAGAGGGCTTGCGGCGCCGGGGCGGGTAGCGAAATTCCAGTCGTCGATCCAGGCGTTGAACGGCACCGCCTGGGCGCCGGCCTGGCCGATCCCGCCACGCGCGTAGCGTTCGGCAGCGTAATGGTGAGTGGCGGAGGTCACGGCGGCGTGGCCGAGCCAGATCGTAGAGTCGTGCCAGCCGGGTTGCGCCGGCCCCGCCTTCAACGCGTTGCGAAACAGCGTCCACTGCACGCCAAACACATTGCCCTGGGCGTCCTTGAGGTTGGCGGTGACGTACCACCATTCAATGCGAAAACCGTCATGGGGGCCGTGGTCCTCGGGAAAACTGAAGACCTTGCCGGGCACCACCTGAGCAAAGTCCGCCGCATCGCTGCCCAGGCCGGCGAAGCTTTCCGGCGGCGCGGGGGCTTTGTCGCACGCGGCCAGCAACAGCAAGGCGGCCCACAACCAGGCTTTAATCTTCATTGGCAAACGTCCTGAGCAAATCCGTCGGGCGACTGCGGTACAACTGCCACAACGGCCAGGCCGAGGCCAACAAGGTGGCCAGCAGCGCCAACCCCAACAACTGAGCAAGCTGCCACGGGAACACCTGCAATGGCAGGCGCCAGCCGAATGCCTGCACGTTGATCACCGCGTCCAGGCACCACGCCAGCAGCAGGCCCAGCGGCAACGCCAGCACCAGGGTCAGCACCGCCAACAGCCAGGTCTGGCCCAGGTTGAGCAACATCAATTGTCGACGCGTCACGCCCAGCGCCCACAGGGGCGCGAGTTGGCCCAGTCGGCTCTGGCTCTGGGTCAGCAGGCTGATAAACAGCGCCACGCCGGCCACGCCGAGGGTGAGGCTGTTCAAGGCGGCGGTGGCGGCGAAAGTGCGCTCAAACACCTGGCTCGACCAGCCTTTGAGTTGCTGCTGATCGACAATGCGGCTGTCATCCAGGGCGAACGTGCGCTGCACCTCGCGCACCAGCGGTGGCACATCTTGCGGCTGCACCCGCAGGTTGAAGCGGGCCGGTGTCAGCGTTGGCCAATGCGCCAGCAGGTGGTGCGAATTGACCAGCAGATGGCCTTTGGGGTTGCCGTAGTCGGCGTAAATTCCCACCACCTTGGGCGACCAGAGCCCCTCAGGCGTGGGGATCGCGACGGCATCGCCCAACTGCACCTTCAAGCGCCTCGCCAATTGTTCGCTGAGCATGACGGTGTCGCCTTGCAGCAACTGGTCCCAAGGTGTGCTTGCCGCCTCCAGCAACGGCCAGTGCTGGCGGTAGGTCGGGTCGTCGACCACGCCGAACACATCCGCCGGCCAGCCCTGCAGTTGCACGGCAACCTGCCAGGTCGGTAGCACCGCCTGCACCAAGGGTTGCTGCGTCAACCACGTCGCGAGTTGCTCGGCCTGAGCCGGGTTTTGCGGGTTGAGGTACAGCTCCGCCGTGAGGCGTTGCTCCAACCAGTTATTAAAGGTCTGGCGAAAGCCCGAGGTCATGGAGCCCGCGCCGATATTCGCTGCCAGGGCCAGCAGCAAAGCCATCAGCGCCAGGCTCAAGGCGGGCAACTGCTGGCGGCAGTCGGCAAGAAACCACTGGCCGAGCACGGAGCGGCTACGCCCGAGCACTGCCGTCAGCAGGCCGTTGAGCACCACCGGCAAGCCGAGCGCCGCGCCCAGCAGCAAGGCGGCCATCAACACAAAACCGGCCGCCAGGCTGTCGCCCAACCCTAGCGCCAGCAGCGCGATGACCAGCGCGGTAGCCGCCACCCAACCCTGGCGTCGCAACCAGCGCGCGTGCGCGTCATGCCAGGCCTGGGCATTGGCCAGTGCCAGCAGCGGCAAGCGCGCCGCCCGCCACAGGCTGCTGCCGCCGGCCAGCAGCGCGCCCACGAGACTCAGGCCCAACCCGGCCATCCACCACCACGGGCTGAGGCTCAACTGGCCCGGCACCTCGGCGCCGTACAGCCCACGTAAACTTGCGGCGACATCCGGCAGCAGCAGGCTCGCCAACAGATACCCGCTGGCGACACCGAGCACACCGCCGAGCAACGACAACACGCCGAGCTCGACGCCCAGGCTGAGGATCAGCATGCGCGCGCTGACCCCGCAGGCGCGCAAGGTACGCAGTAATCCGCGCCGTTGTTCCAGCGCCAGGCCGATCGCGGCGTGGACAATAAACAGCCCCACCACAAAGGATAAAAAACCCAAGGCGTCGAGGTTCAAGTGAAAGCTTTCGGTGAGGCGCGCGAGGTTGTTGTCTTCACCCTGCTTGAGTTGTAGCGCAGCCGGTGGCGTGGGATGACCGGCGGCAAAGGCCTTGTCCAGCAGCAGGCGCGACAGTTGCCCCGGCATGCCCAGCAGCGGTTGGGCAAAGCCGATATCGGTCAGCAACAGGCCCGGAGCCATGTCCTGCTGAACCTGCAACGGTGGCAAGGCTTGCCCGCTCGCGGTCAGCGGTTGCTCGCCTTCATGCAACCCCAGGGCCGACAAGGTGTGCGGTGCGATCCAGGTACGCCCCGGCGGGTTGAAAAACGCGATCATCTGCGCCTGGCTCAACCGCTGCCCCGCCACTGCCCCGCCGCCGGGCAACGACAGCGGGTCAATGCCCATCAATTGCAGGCGCAGGTCCTCATGCCCCTTGAGCTGCAAGCGGCCCTGCACCACGGGCGATACCGGCCACCCGGCACGGCGCAGTTCGGCAAACAGCGCCTGGGGGAAGCTGGCAGCATCCGGCGCGCTGAGGCTGGCTTGCGGCTCACCGCCGATCAATTGACTGGCGCGTGCATAACTGTCCCGCGCCTGGCTGTTCAGCGCCTGCACCCCGGTCAACAGTGCGGTGGCCAGCCACAGGCCGGTCAACACGCTGAAAAACTGCACCGGGTGACGCCGCCAATGACTGAGCAGCGCGCGCAACGTCCAATAAAAAACGCTCATCTCAACGCGCGTCCGCGGGCACGACACGGCCGCGATGCAAGACCACTTGCCGGTCCAGGCGCGCTGCGATGCGCGGGCTGTGGGTGACCATCAACAGGCTGGTCGCGCTGTCACGCAGCAGGTCCAACAGCAATTGCAACACGTCATCGCTGGTGGCTTCGTCCAGATTGCCGGTCGGCTCATCGGCCAGCAGCAAGCCGGGGCGCGAGGCCAGGGCGCGCCCCACCGCCACCCGTTGCTGCTGGCCGCCGGACAGTTGCTCGGGGTAGCGCTTGAGCAAGTCACCCAGCCCCAGGCGCTCCACCAATTGTGCCTGCCACTGCGGATCGAAGCGCCCTGCCAGCCGCGCCTGGAACGCCAGGTTGTCCTCGACGCGCAAACTGCCGATCAGGTTGAATTGCTGGAACACCAGGCCGATTTCGGTGCGCCGCCAGTGAGCCAGCTGCGCCTCGGTCAGTTGGTCCAGGCGCTGTGCGCCGACCTGGATGCTGCCGCCGTCCACGCGGTCGAGCCCGGCCACCAGATGCAGCAGCGTACTTTTGCCGCTGCCCGACTCGCCCATCAGCGCAAGGCTGCTGCGTTCGCCCAGGTGCAAATCGACGCCCGCCAGCACCGTCAGCGAGCCCTGCGGGGTGGCGTAGCTTTTAAGGACACCGTGCACCTGCAACATAAAAGCGCTCACTTGAAAGACTGCAAACGAGGATAACGGCTGATTGTCGCGCCCACGCAATTTTTTCACATTGATTTCACCGCCCGCCTACCCTCGCCCCTCTAAATTGCCCACCACACGCCCACGGCCGGCAACTAGTTAGTTGCCGGCCGTGGCCACTTTTAACCGCTGGATGTTCAGCGAAAAGACAGCAGCCCTATGACAGCCTCTTGCTTAACTTCGGGCATCCGTCGAAGCGTTGCGCCTACTTCAATAAAAACAGTGCAGTACAGTGCCCATGGTGAATGATGTGGTTGACCTTACCCTGACCAAGCCGCGTTCGCGCCGCGGCTATATCAAGTGGTTGCGAAAGTGGTGGGCGGGCCTTGCAGTCATCGCGCTGCTGCTCGCCGGCTTCCTGCTGTGGCCCTCATCACCGCGTGACCTGAGCGTGGGCAATCGCTTGCTGAGCTCGCAGGTGCTGCCCAGCTGGCGCGACGGTGACCTGATCGTGCTGGTGCGCCATGAAGAGCGCTGCGACCGCTCGACAAACCCCTGTTTCGGCGGCGCCGAGGGCCTGACAGTCGTCGGCACCCAACGCGCGCAAGAACTGGGCAAGGCCTTCCTCAAACTCGGCATGGAAGGTAGCGACGTGCTTGCCAGCCCCGCATTGCGCACGGCCCAGACCTCACACTTCATGTTCGGCAATGCCGAGCTGACCTCCGGGCAGCAGGCGATCTGCGGCGCGGCCATTGGCGAAGAACTGCTCAGCCACAAGCAGCCCGGGCGCAACCTCGTATTTGTTACCCACAGCGGCTGTATTGCCGACTTCGAAAAGACCCTGGGTTTCCCCCACGCGGCCTTTCCCGAGTACGGCAGCGCCCTGTTTGTTCGGGTCAAGGCCAACGGCAAATTCGAGACCCTGGGCATCATGAACAGCCCCGGGTGGCCCGCCGTCCTGAAAAAACTCTAGACACTTTTTTACATATACCCACCTGTATGTTCAGCAAACCGACAGCCCTCTTCTGGCATGTTTAACTGCGCCTGTTACTTCAGGACGTCATGAATATTTTCAGTGGCTTAGTGAACTTTGTGACTTTTTCTTCTATTACTTACATGCCTCAGTACTCCACCGTTAAACGTCAAGGAGCGACGTTTTGATGACCCGTTTAAAACCTCTGCCGGTATTGTTGCTGGCCTTCGCCGTGTTCTATCTGCTGCCTTTGGGCCTGCACGGTTTATGGATACCGGATGAAACCCGCTACGCCCAGATCAGCCAGGAAATGCTGTTGAGCGGCAACTGGGTGGCGCCTCATTTCATGGGCGTGCGCTACTTCGAAAAGCCTGCAGCTGGCTATTGGCTGATCGCCATCGGCCAGTGGGTGTTTGGCGAAAACCTCTTCGGGGTGCGCATTGCCTCGGCCTTGACCACGGGCCTGAGCGTTGTGCTCGCGTACCTTATCGCCCGCCGCCTGTGGAACGACCCGCGCAAGAGCTTCGCCTGTGCCCTGCTCTACATGAGCTTCGGGCTGGTGGCGGGGCAAGCGGGTTACTCCAACCTCGATCCGCAATTCACCCTGTGGGTCAACCTCAGCCTGGTTGCTCTGTGGTTCGCGCTCGACAGCCGCACCTCACGTGGCCGGCTCGGCGCCTGGGCAGTGCTGGGCGTGGCCTGCGCCATGGGGTTTATGACCAAGGGCTTTCTGGCCTGGCTGTTGCCGGTGCTGATCGCCGTGCCGTACATGCTCTGGCAACGACGCCTGGGTGAATTGTTGCGCTATGGCCCGCTGGCGATCCTGGTGGCGGTGGTGCTGTGCCTGCCGTGGGTGTGGGCGATCCATCTGCAGGAACCGGACTACTGGCGCTTCTTCTTCTGGCACGAGCACATCCGCCGCTTCTCCTCCAACAATGCCCAACACGCCAGGGCCTGGTGGTTCTTCCTGCCGATCATGGTGGTGGCGTGCCTGCCATGGGCGGCGCTGTTGCCCGCGACCGTGGTCAACGCCTGGAAAGACAAAGGCCAACCGGCGATTATTTTTCTGGCCTTGTGGCTGCTGCTGCCGCTGGGTTTTTTCAGCCTGAGCAACGGCAAGCTGCCGACCTACATCATGCCGTGTCTGCTGCCTCTGGCGTTGCTGATGGGGCATGCGTTGATCGACCTGATCAACCGCGGTAAAACACGCAGCCTGCGCGTTAACGGCCTGTTCAATTTCGCCATCGGCCTCGGCGCGATGGCAACCCTGATTTACCTGCAGATCGACAAGCCGTTGTACAGCAACAGCCACGCCGAGATGTACAGCCTGTCGCTGACCTTCATCGTGCTGTTGGGCTGGATCCTGGCAAATCTGCTGCAAGCCTTCCGCCCGCTGACGCTGTGGGCCATGCCTGCGCTGGCCATCGGCGTGCTGGTGGCGCTACTGCCTGCCGGCATGCCGCAAGAGGTTACCGATACCGAAATGCCCGACCAGTTCGTGCTTGAACATCTGGATGAACTGCAACAAACCCATGCTTTGATCAGCAATGAACTGGGTTCGGCCTCGGCGTTGTCCTGGCGCTTGCGCCGCCCTGACGTGGCGTTCTACGACACCGAGGGCGAGCTGCGCTATGGCCTCAAATACGCAGATTCGGTGCACCGCAAAGTCAGCTTTGAAAATGTTCAGCCCTGGCTGAGCGAAGCCCGCCAACAAGGCTCGGTCGGCGTATTGATGCGCGTCAGAAGCACCAGTGAACATCGCGAAGAAGGGCAACTGCCACCCGGAGGCCAGCGCTACCGCAAGGGCGCCATGCTGCTGATCATTTATCCCAAACTTCCTTGACGTCATGCCCACCGTGAGAGCCGCCGATGAATTTCTGGAAAACCGAACGCGGCGCGCTGGTGCTGCTGCTGGGCGTCTCGGCGTTACTCCTGCTGCTGGGCCTGGGCAGTCGCGATTTGTGGGGGCCGGAGACCCGTTGGGCCAACATCGCCCTGCAGATGCTGCAAAGCGGTGACTACTTCGACCCCTACCTCAAGGGCGCACCGTACTACGACAAACCGCTGCCCTCTTACTGGCTGATTACCGCGTGCGCCAACCTGATGGGCGGACTCGGGCCATGGTCGCTGCGCCTGTCATCCGTGATCGCGGCCTGGCTGAGCATCTGGCTGGTCTACCTGATCGGCGAGCGCCTGTTTCGTAAAGGCACCGGGCTGATTGCCGGCTGGATGCTGGCGACCACCTTCTACTTTCTGTTCTGGGCCCGCGTGGCCACAGCCGATGTGCTGACCGTGTGTGGCGTGCTGTCGGCGGTCTGGTGGTATTGGCGCGGTCCGGACGACACGCGGCTGGGACGCTACACGGTATTTTTCCTGCTGCTGGCGGCAACGTCGCTGTTCAAAGGTTTGATCGGCTTCGTGTTGCCGGGCCTGGTGCTGTTGCCGCACCTGCTCGGCGAACACCGCTACCGACGCCACCTCAACCTGCGCCTGCTGCTGGCCATGCTGATCGCGGCGGCGTTCTATTCGATTCCCTTCGTGTTGTCCCACTTTTACGGGGCACCCACCTATGGCGAGAGCGGCCTTGAACTGGTGTTCAAGGAAAACGTCGTGCGCTTTTTCGACCCCTTCGACCACATGGGGCCGATCTATACCTACCTGATCTACCTGCCCGCCTACACCCTGCCCTGGGCGCCGTGCTGGCTGCTCGGCGTGTGGCTGGCGCTGCGCCATTGGCGCCAAACGCCTCCCAACGTGCGCTGGCTGGTGTGGGGCCTGGGCCTGTTGTTTGTGTTCTTTACCGCCAGCGGCAGCCGCCGCAGTTATTACGTGTTGCCGCTGGTGCCTTTCGCCCAGCTGCTGGGCGCCTGGTGGCTGAGTGAACGCCTGCAGCAGCAACCGGCCCGTTGGCCGCGCTGGCAGAAGGCGTTTGGCATCACCGCCGGCGTGTTGCTGCTGGTGCTGGGCGCGGTCTACCCCTGGACCACCGGCAACGGCGGCGTCACCCGATTCGCCGAGGATGTGCACGCCGAGGCGGTGAAAAGCGCGCCGTGGAATCAGTGGCAGATGGTGCTGGTGGAAGTCGACAACAAGGTCCCGATGTACCTGCAAAACGGCGGCAAGCCGTTTTACTACGTGAGCGAAACCCAGGACTTCCCGCGTCAGGGCGACAGCGCCGCCCTGATGGCCTGGCTGGAAAAAACCAGCGGCCAGGGGTTCGACCCGCAGCACACGATCATCGTCGCGCAATACTCAAAGGAAGACCCCACGCCGTTGGCCTACCTGGGCACGGATCATCAGGTGATCACCACGCAGCCGGACAATGGCGAGCGGCTGTTCCAGAAACGTTCGGGCGGCAGCGTGGCGTTTATTCCTGTGCCACGCTGACAGGCCCGCTCAGGCGCTGCGAGTCTTCACCCGTGCGTGAAACCCCGCCAGCACCGCCTGCGGTTTTTCCAGCATCAGTTGGTGACCGCAATTCTCCAACACTTGAAACACCGCGTTGGGCAACTGCGCTGCCAGAGCTTGCCCGCCACTGGCGGGCGTGAGGCCGTCACTGTCGCCGGCCAGCACGCTGACCGGCAACAGCAGGCTGCGAACCTGCTCGGCGTCCGGCCATTGGGCGTGCTTCATCAGCGCCTTGACCATGGACAGGCGGTTGCGTTCAGTGAGTTTCTCTTCATAGGCCACCAGCGCCGGGTCGGCCGTGGCGTGCCAGGCGCGCTCGCGAAAGCCCTTGGCCAACACAGGGCGCAGCCATTCCAACAGCCACGCAGGTAAAGCCATCAGGCCACCGCCTGTCACCGGTCGATGCAGCTGCGTGCCCAGTAACAGCGCCGCGTCGACGGGCACTGCGGGCTTGGCCAGCAAGGTGCTCAAGCTCAGCCCGGTGCCGAAGGAGTGCGCCACGATCACGTTGCGAGCACCGCCGTAGCGTTGCAGGATCGCCAGGTAGTCGGCCACCAGCTCCGACCAGGCATAGGCAGCGGCTTTTCGCGGTTTGGCGCTGTCGCCGTGGCCGAGCAGGTCCCAGGCGACCAGGCTGTAACCCTCAGCCTTCAGCGCCTGCCATTGCAGGCGCCATTGATCCTTGTTGCCGCCGGCGCCATGGCAGAAAAACACCACGGTGGCGGATTCGGGCGTGCCGCGGTGGTGGGCGATGCTCAGGAATCGGCCGCGACGGACCTCCACGGCTTCACCGCGCACCACTGGCAACTGGCTAACGTTGGCACTCATAAATACTGCATTCCTCAATCAATAACTCGGTCAGTGTGGCGGCGGCTTTGCCGGCGCCTGCATTAAAGCGTGTCGGCCTCAAGCACGGCGGCGTTCGGCACGCACTGCAACAGCGCTCGGGTATAGGGATGCCGCGCATCGGCAAACAATCTGTCAGTCTCGCCCTGCTCGACCACACGGCCGTGTTGCATCACGGCAATGCGATCACACAACCGCGCCGCCACGCGCAGGTCGTGGGTGATAAACACGATGCTCAATTTAAGCCGTCGTTGCAGCGACTCCAGCAGCTCCAGAATCTGCACCTGAATCAACGCATCCAGAGCCGAAACACACTCATCGGCAATCAGGATTTTCGGTTCCACCGCCAATGCACGGGCGATGCCGATGCGTTGGCGCTGGCCCCCGGAAAATTCGTGCGGGTAGCGCTCGAAGGCCGAGGCCGGCAGGCCCACCAGGTCAAGCAATTGCCGCGCGCGCTGTTCGGCGTCAGCTCTGGAGCGGCCCTGCACCCGCGGCCCGGTCATGATGATGCGGCCTACCGTCTGGCGCGGGTTGAGCGAGGCGAACGGGTCCTGGAAGATCATCTGCACCGCGCTGCGCAACGGGCGCAGGCGCCGTTCCGATAAACCGACAACTTCCTGGCCGAGCCACTGGATGTGCCCGCTGTCGGCATGCAACAAGCGCACGAGGCAGCGGCCCAAGGTGGATTTGCCCGAGCCGGACTCACCCACAATCCCCAGGGTTTCGCCTTCGCGCAGTTGCAATTGAACTGCGTCCAGCGCTTGCGTGGTGCGGCGCGCGCCCCACCCTGCACGGGTGCTGAAGACCTTGCCCAGTTGCTCGGCCTTGAGCACCACGGCGCCGTCCACCGCCGTACGCGGTGCCAGCGGCTGTGCCGACACCGCCGCCAGCAGTTGCCGGGTATACGCCGCCTGTGGCTCGCGCAACACCTGGCGGGCGCTGCCCTGCTCCACCAGATGGCCCTTTTGCAACACCAGCACGCGGTCGGCAATCGCCTCGACCACGGCAAAATCATGGGTGATAAACAACAGCGCCATGCCCTTGTCCTGTTGGATTTTGCGCAACAGGTCGAGGATCTGCGCCTGAGTGGTCACATCCAGAGCCGAGGTCGGTTCATCGGCAATCAACAGCGCCGGATCGAACGCCAGGGCCATGGCGATCACCACCCGTTGACGCTGCCCGCCGGACAGCTCGAACGGATAAGCCAGGCGCAGGCGTTCAGGGTCGGGCAGGCCGACATAACCGAGCAGGTCGACCACGCGCCGACGGCGCTCGCGCACCGCGTTCACCCCATGGGCGCGCAGGGTTTCGTCGATCTGCTCACCCACGCGCAGCAGCGGGTTAAGGGCGCTCATCGGCTCCTGAAAGACCATGCTGATATCGCGCCCGCGCAGTTGGCGCATGGCGGTGTCGCTGAGGGCGGCCAGGTCTTGATCGCGAAACGCCAGACGCCCACTTTCCACCGTCAACGGCGTCGGCAGTTGACGCAGCAACGCCTTGGCCAACATCGATTTGCCCGAACCGGACTCGCCCACCACACACAGGCATTCGCCGCTGCGCAATTGCAGCGTCAGGTCATACAGCGCATGGCTGCGGTCCGCACCGGGCGGCAAGGCGATACGCAGGTTCTCGACACGCAATAACGTCATAGCGACCTCCCCGGTTCAAAAGCCACGCGCAAGCCTTCGCCCACCCGGTTCACCGCCAGCACGCACAGCACAATCGCCAGGCCCGGCAAAAAGCTCATCCACCAGGCCTCGCGCAACACGCCACGCGAGGCGTTGATCATGTAGCCCCAGCTCATCGCTTCCGGGTCGCTCAACCCGAGGAACGCCAGCGCCGCCTCAGTGAGGATCGCCGTGGCCATCACAAAGGTCATCACCACCAGCAACGGCGCCAGGGCGTTCGGCAGGATCTGTTGGGTGATGATCCCCAGTGGCGATTGCCCCAGCACCCGCGCGGCTTGCACAAACTCACGCTGGCGCAGGGTAAGGAATTCACTGCGCACCAGGCGCGCCACCGCCGGCCAGGCAACCAGGGCGATGGCCAGCACAATGGTGCCCAGGGACGGCTCCAGCACCGCCACCAAAATCACCGCCAGCACCAGCTGCGGAATAATCTGAAAGAACTCGGCGACGCGCATCAGCACGCCGTCGAGCCAACCGCCGAAATAACCGGCCAGCGCGCCGACGATCAAGCCGACCAGCAAGGTTGCCAGGCTCGCCAATGCGCCCACGGCCAGGGACACGCGGGCGCCGTAGAGCAAACCGCTGCCCAGGTCGCGGCCGAGTAAATCGCTGCCCAGCCAATGCGCCGAATCATGGAACGGGGCGAGCATCGGCTGGGTGTTCATCTCCCATGGCGAACTGTGGGTGAGCCACGGCGCGGCAATCGCCAACCCCGCGAGTACCAGCAAAAATACCGCGCCCAGCAACGCCGAAGGCTGGCGGATAAAGCGTTTGAGCAGCGCCATCAGCCCTGCCCTCCGGCGCCGATGCGCGGGTCGAGGAAACGGCAGATCACATCGGTCAACACGTTGAAGCCCACCACCAGGATCGAAATCACTAAAAAGCCACCCATCAATACGCCGTAGTCGCGTTGCGCCAGGGCGTCGTACATCAAGCGCCCGATACCGGGCCAGGAATACACCACTTCCACCAGCAACGCGCCGCTGGCCAGTTGGCCGAGTTGCAGCCCGGCGAAGGTCACCACCGGCAGCAACGCATTGCGCAGCACATGCACATACAGGATGCGCCAGGGGTGCAAGCCTTTGGCGTGGGCGGTGCGCACGTATTCCTGGCCAAGGGCGTCGAGCACGGCGGCGCGGGTCAGGTGGATATACAGGGCGAGAAACAGCACGCTCAGCGACACGCACGGCAACAGCAGATGCCGCAAGCGATCAAGCAGCGAGAAGTCCTGGCCCACGCTCTCCATGCCAAAGGCCGGCAGCCAGCCCAGGCTCACGGAAAACAGCAGAATCAACAGCATCGCCAGCCAGAACGGCGGCATCGCATACAGCAGCAAGGCGCCGTGGGAGATCACGCCATCGAGCCAATGGCGCTTCTGTCTGGCCCGCGCCGCCAACACACCCAGGCTCACGCCCAACACGGACGACACCACAAACGCCGAGCCCATCAGCGCCAACGTGGCGGGTAACCGCTCGGCGATCAGTGACCACACCGAGCTCTGGTTACGGTAGGAATAGCCGAGGTCCAGTTGGGCAATATGGCCCAGGTAAATCAGCAGTTGCTCAACCAGCGGTTTGTCCAGGCCCATGGTCTGGCGCAGTTGCTCGATAAACTGCACATCGTCCACACCCGCTTCGCCCGCCAGCAGCAGCGCCGGGTCACCCGGCGCCAGGTGGATCAGCACAAAGCTCAACACCAGTACCGCCACCACCATCAGCAGCGCCTTGGCCAGGCGCCCGCCCAGATACAGCACGCCGTTCATGGCGCCGGCGTCTCGAGGTAGACGCTTTCGTAATCTTCGTTAAGGCTGGTGGCGGTTTGCAGTAGGTTTTTCACCTGGTTGTGAAACAGCGTCTGGTTGCGCATTTCAAAGATCGGCGCAATCGGCAGGTCGGTGTTCAGCACGTTTTCCAACTGGCTGTAGAGCTGCTTGCGCTCCGGGCCTTCCGGTGTGTCGGCGAGCTTGTTCCACAGCGCATCCGCTTCGGGGCTGTTGTAGCCGCTGACATTGGCGAACGGCGAAGTCTTGAGGATGTAGTCGGAGCGGAACAGGTAGGCACTGGTCAGGTACGGGTCGCCGATCTGAAAGATGAAGTTATAGGTCAGGTCAAAATCCCAGTCACTGACGCGCTGGAACCACGTCGCGGCGTCGGACGTCACCACCTGTACCTTGAAACCCAGCGGTTGCAAGGACTGCTTGGTGTATTCGGCCAGGCGCTCCCAAGCACCGCCCTTCTCGCCATTGAGCAGACGAATACGCACTGCGCCCACGTCCACGCCGGACTCGGCAATCAAGGCCTTGGCTTTGTTCACGTCATAGGCGTACTGCGGCAGTTGTGGATCGTGGTACGGCGTGGTCGAGACGAATTCGCCCTGGGCGACCTTGCCCGAGCCGAAGAAGATGTTATCGACGATGAACTGCCGGTTCAGCGCATACAGGATCGCCTGGCGCACCTTGGGATTGTTCAGCGGCGGCTTGCGTGTGTTGATCTGCAAAAACGCCAGGCCCGCATACAGCTCCCAGCCCTTGTGCGATGACTGCACACCGGGCAAGGCACTCAGGCGCTTGAGGTCGGCGTAATCGGCATCGCCACTGCGCAGCACTTGCACGTCGTTGCGCTCGAATGCGGCGGCGCGCGAGGAGCCGTCGGGGATCACGTGAAAGATGATGCCGTCGAGGTGCGGCAGGCCTTTTTTCCAGTAGGTGGGGTTCTTGGCCAGCTTGATGTAGGCACCGCGTTTCCACTCGACAAACACAAACGGCCCGGTACCGACCGGTTTGAGGTTGTAGGGGTTATTGCGAAAATCAGTGCCCTCGTACAAGTGTTTGGGCACCACCGGGCGCAGGCCACTGCCCAGGGCCGAGAGCAACGGGGCGAAGGGTTTCTTCAAGTGGAACACCACCTGCAACGGGCCCGTGGCGGTGATGCTGTCAACGTATTCGGTGATGATCCCGCCGAGGCGCTTGTCGACTTCGGGGTAGAAGGTCTGGAAGCTGAACACCACGTCATCGGCGGTGAAGGCCGGGCCGTCATGCCAGTGCACGCCGTCCTGCAGGTCGAAGGTGTAGGTCAGGCCATCCGGCGAAAGGGTCCAGGCTTTGGCCAATACCGGTTTGGGGTTCAGGTCAGTGTCGAACGTCAGCAGGCCCTGAAGGATCTTGCCGCTCACGTATTGGGTGGACACATGGCTGACCACGCCATGCATCAGCGACGGCGGCTCCGGCTGGGCCACCAGGTTCAGCACGCCGCCGTCCTGGGGTTGCGCCAGCGCCTGGCCGGCCAGCAAAACGGTGCACAGGCCCACGGACGACAGGACGCGGCGCAAAGAGAATGAGCGCATGGAGGCTCCTCGGGTTGAAAGAGATGCCAGAGGTTTAGCAAGCGCTGTGCCATGGGGCTTCGGGCTTGAGATTGCTGGATTTGCAATCGGGCGAGCTGATGAAAAAACCACAGCGACCTGCGCGAGTGTGCAAAAAGCAACAGCACCGCCGTTCACTTGTGGGACCTGACTTGCCTGCGATTGCGGTGGGCCAGAGGGCGGATGAGTTGGCCGAACCAGCGCTAGCGCAGGCAAGCCAGCTGCCACAGGGATTCCAGGGTGTCAGCTGGCACAAGGTTTGCCCCTGTCACCGTTATCTGTATCAACGAGCCGAACCTCATGTCACTGGATTACCTGGGCAACCCCATCGACACCACCGACGCCGCCACCCGCCAGGGCCTGGACGATTTCATCGGCGGCTTTCTCGGTTACCAGCCGCGCGCCGAGCGCATTCTGGCCACCGCCGACGCCAACGCGGACTCCGCGCTGGCCAATGCGTTTGCCGGCTTGTTGCTGATGTTTATCGAGTCCCCCGCAGGCCCGGCACTGGCCGACCACTACCGCCAACGCGCCACCGCCGTGAACACCGACCACCCGCGCGCGCAGCTGTACCTTGCCGTGCTGGACGCCTGGATCAATGACGACCTCGATCAAGTCGTGCACCTGAGCGACCACCTGCTGGAACGCTACCCGCGCGACTTGTTCGCCGCCAAGCTCAACCAGTATGTGGAGTTCAATCGCGGCAACTGGCCGGCGCTGCTGCGCATCGGCCTCAAAGCCACCGCCGGCGCCGCAGACATCGCCCACAGCCACGGCCTGCTGGCTTTTGCCTATGAGCAATGCCATCTGCTCGAAGAGGCTCAAACCAGCGCGCGCGAAGCCTTGCGCCTGCAACCGAGCGAGCCTTGGGCCCACCATGCCCTGGCCCATGTGATGCTGACCGAAGGCCGTATCGAGGAAGGCACGGCATTTCTGCAAGGCGTGAAGCACCACTGGGACGGCCTGAACTCCTTCATGTACACGCACAATTGGTGGCACCTGGCGCTGTTTTACCTCGCGCGCGGGGATGACCAGCAGGTGCTGGAGATTTACGACCGCCACGTGTGGGGCATCCTGCCGCAATACTCGCAGGATCAGGTCGGCGCCGTGTCCTTGCTGGCGCGTATGGAGCTGGCGGGCATCGATGTGGGTGAGCGCTGGCAAGCATTGGCGCCGTACCTGCAACCACGGGTGGGCGATACGGTGCAGCCGTTTCTCAGTGTGCAATATCTGTATGGGTTGGCGCGGGCCGGCAAGCCCGAGGCGGATGGGTTGCTGGCGGCGCTGCGCGAGCATAGTGGTGAGGCGCGACCGGTGTGGGGCGAAGTGACATTGCCGCTGGCGCGCGGGTTACTGGCGCATGCGCGAGGCCATGTACACGAGGCCCTGGAGCAACTGGCAATCGCCCTGCCGCGCCTGAACGAGATTGGCGGCAGTCATGCCCAGCGCGATTTGTTTGCGCAGATCGAACTGGATGCGCGGTTGCGCACAGGTGATTGGTTTACTGCCCAGCAAACCTTGGAATTACGGCGCCGGTATGACGGCTGGGATGTGCCGACAAACCGAAGTTTGGTGCGCGTGTATGAGGCGTTGGGGCTACCCGAGCAGGCAGCAAAAGCGCAGGCGCGAGTGCTGCGTTTCAGCTGAAAAACACCGTTAAAAAAGGTGCGAGCTGGCGTGCCAGCTCGCACCTTTGAGCGCGTTCACTGGTTAATCAGCTCCGAGCGGCAAATACCCCCCTGGCAATCGCCCGCGCCACGCAATCCGCGGCGGCTGCCCCAATACAACCAATCTCCACCTGCCGCCGTGGGCCGTCGGTCAATGCCACCGCCGCCGACGCCAAGGCAAACACCGTGTCCCCATCAAACGGCAGATGCGCCGGTCGCACGGCTCGGGCAATCCCGTCCTGGGCCATGATTGCAACACGCTTGCACTCGGCGACGGTCAGCCGCGCGGTGCTGGCGACCACCACCAGTGTGGTATTGGCCCCGGCCTGCAAGCGGCCCATGGAGTCCAGGCGCGACAGCTCCGGCATCGGGTCGCTGCAATCCATCTCGGTTTGCGGCCGATGCCCGCCAAATTCGCCCTCCACCTCCCAAGGCCAGGCCCAGAAGGTTTCGCCATCGGGCATATACACCGAGCCAATCGGGTTGGCGACCACCAGCGCCGCGACGATCAAGCCATCGCCCAGGTCCAGAGAGGCGCTGCCCAACCCGCCTTTCAACACGCCCGCCATGGCGCCACGGCCAGCGCCCACCGAGCCCAGCTCGAAGTCCTCAGCCGCATTCGCCAACGCTTCAAACCCCAGGCGCCGATAAGGCGGCTCCAGGCCCCAAGCCTTGTTGCCGCCATTGGCCAGGTCATGCAACACGGCTGCCGGCACGATGGGAATCGCCGGCGCGCCGGGTTTCAAATGCAGGCCAACATCGTCCTGAGACAGTTTGGCCGCCACCGCATCGGCCGCGCCGAGACCGAACACCGAGCCGCCGGCAAACACCAGCGCGTGCAGCTGGCCGACCATGTTTTCCGGCTCCAGGGCCGCTGTTTCACGCCCGCCGGGGCCGCCGCCGCGGATGTCGATGCTGGCGGTCCAGAAGCCATCGGGGCGGATCACCGTGACGCCAGTGTCGACGTGCAGGTCCGTGGCGTGGCCGACCGTGAGGCCTGGGATATCAGAAAGGGCATTGCGCGGGCCGGGTCTAGGCATACAGAAAAAACTTCCTTGGGTTCAGGTATGGCGTGGGGAGAGCAAGGGGTGTGCCAAGCCGCAATACCCCGGCGTTACGGCGTGCATTGCGGTCCGCGCGAGCGTGTCCTGCACAAAAACCAACACCCTGCCCTTTGGCCTGTTAGAAAAACACCAACACAGGCGCAAACATCACTCCAACCAGCTGTTTTAAAACACTTTTTTCAGGTGGCACAGCCTTTGCTCTCCTGCCTCCACCAGAGCTTGAACCCAACAAGCCGACCTCGATCAAGGCCAACGCCTTAAAACCACTGGAGTGTTTCCCATCATGAATGCATCACGCGCCGCAGGCCGCCAGGCCTTCGCCCACACCCTGTTATTCCTCGCCCTGTGCGAGGCCGCGAGCTACAGCAGCCTGGCCCTGGCCGCCGACGCGCCGGCCAGTGACAACCCTTTGGACACGGTCGTCGTGATCGGCAACCGTGGCCAGGCACGCACCCTGGCCGAAAGCCCGGCGCCGGTGGATGTGATTTCGTCCAAGCAACTGTTGGCCACCGGCCAGGGCGACCTGACCCGTGCGCTGAGCAAGGTGCTGCCGTCCCTCAACCAACCGGCTTCCTCGGGCTTCGGTTCCACCTCGGTGGTGCGCCCGATCAGCCTGCGTGGCCTCAACGGCGACCAGGTGCTGGTGCTGGTCAACGGCAAGCGCCGCCACAACAGCGCGCTGCTGAACAATGGCACTTACCTCAACTCCGGCTCGCAGCCAGTGGACCTGGACATGATCCCCACCGCCCTGGTGGATCATGTCGAAGTCCTGCGCGACGGCGCCTCGGCGCAATATGGCTCGGACGCCATCGGCGGCGTGGTCAACATCGTGCTCAAGCAGACCGACCACGGTGGCAGCCTGTCCACCAGCTACGGCCAGAACTACGAAAACGGCGACGGTGAAACTGTGCGTCAAACCGGTAACGTCGGCCTGGCCCTGCCCAACGATGGCTTTATCAACCTGGCCCTGGACGTGAAAAAGCAGAACATCTCGGACCGTTCCGACGACGCGCCGTACACCGACTCTGCCGGCAACACCAGCCAACGCCACACCTACTACGGCACCGGCCTGCCCGAGGCGAAAAACTTCAGCCTGGGCTACAACGCCGAGCTGCCGGTGGCCGACGCGCTGACCCTGTACTCGTTCTCGACCTTCACCCATCGCAATTCGGAAAAGCCCCTGGCGTTCCACCAACCACCGTCGTTTAACGGCATCCAGACCCCGTACCCGGAAGGCATCGAAGACAACCTGCGCTTTATCGAAGATGATTTCCAGGTCGCGTTCGGCGGTAAAGGCCAGGCGGCCGGTTGGGACTACGACTTGTCCAGCACCTACGGCCAGGACCATGCGCGCGCCACGCTGACCGACACCTACAACCTGAGCTACGGCCCGACGTCGCCGACCTCGGTGGACACCGGCGTGAAGACCTTCAGCCAATGGACCAACAACCTCGACCTGACCCGCGCCTTTGACCTTGGCCTGTACAAGCCGACGCAAATCTCCTGGGGCCTGGAGCAGCGCTACGAGGACTACAAAATCGGCAAGGGTGACGTCGCCTCCTACGCCAGCGGGCCGTTCGGCACTGGCGCCGACGGGTCAATCATTCCACCAGGAACGATTTCCGGCGCCGGTACCACACCGGCCGATGCCGCCGAAAAAAGCCGCATCAGCCTGGCGGGCTACGGCGAGGTCGGACAGGATTTCACCGATAAATGGCACGTGGACCTGGCCGGTCGCTATGAGCATTACAACGACGGCTCCGGCACCACCACCAACGGCAAGTTCTCGACCCGTTACCAGCTGACGCCGATCCTGGCCGTGCGCGGCACCTTCAGCACCGGGTTCCGCGCGCCGTCGCTGGCCCAGCAGATCTACAGCGCCACCTCGCAAACCAGCGTCAACGGCCAACTGTTCGACTACCGCAACGTGGCGGTGAACTCCGACGTGGCCAAGGCGCTGGGCGCCAGCAACCTCAAGCCCGAGAAGTCGACCAACTTCAGCCTCGGTCTGACCCTGCAGCCCACCGATGCCACCAACATCACCCTCGACGCGTACCAGATCAAGATCAAGGACCGCATCGCCCAGACCGGCTACCTGGGCGGCACCCCGCAGATCAGTGCCATTCTCGCCGCCGCCGGGCTGAACCCGAACCAGGCGGTCACCTACTTCACTAACGCCCTGGACACCACCACCCGCGGCGTCGATCTGGTCGGCGATTATCGCCAGGACATCGGCGCCTACGGCAACCTCAAATACTCCGCCGGGTTCAACTGGAACACCACGCAGATCGACGACATCCACGCCTCCGCTGTCGCCGCGCAAGCCCTCGGCCCGGACGGTGGCTACGACCGTCAGCGCCAGGGCAACCTCAAGTACGGCCTGCCGCAATCCAAGCTGCTGCTGGGCACCACCTGGACCTACGACAAGCTGGAAGTGGCGCTCAACCTGACCCGCTACGGCGAGTACACGCAGTACGGCACCGCCGAGATCTACGACCGTACCTTCTCGCCGGCGTGGATCACCGACGTGAACATCGACTACCACCTGACCAAGGCCGTGACCTTGAATGCCGGTGCCAACAACCTGTTCAACAAGTACCCGGAGCGCACTGACCTGGCCAGCAGCTCGGGCGGTTTCCCCTATGGCAACTTCTCGCCTTACGGCACCACCGGCGGCTATTGGTACACCGGCGTGACCTACAACTTCTAACCCAGCGCACGGGGCCGGTTCGCCGGCTCCGTGCCTGACCTGAATGGGAGCCTGTGCATGACCCCTCGCACCGATCAACTCAAACTGGGCGCGTTTCTGGCCAACAGCGGCCACCACGTCGCCGCCTGGCGCCACCCGCTGGCCCAGGCCGATGCCAGCCTGGATTTCGAGCACTTCAAACACATCGCCCAGACCGCCGAGCGCGGTAAATTCGATGCACTGTTCATAGCCGACGTGGTCGCGCTGTGGGGCCATCATCACGATGCGCTGAGCCGCACTGCGCGCGCCGAGCACTTTGAGCCATTGACCTTGATGTCGGCCCTGGCTGCCGTCACCCACACAATCGGGCTGATCGCCACGGCCACCACCACCTACAACGAGCCGTACCATATCGCGCGCAAATTCGCCTCGCTGGACCACCTGTCCAAAGGCCGCGCTGCCTGGAACCTGGTGACCTCAGTGGTCCGCGATGAAGCCTGGAATTTCGGCCGCGAAAACCACGTGGACCACGGTGACCGCTACCAGCGCGCCGAAGAATTCCACGACGTGGTCAAGGGCCTGTGGGACAGCTGGGACGACGACGCCTTCACCCGCGACAAAGCCAGCGGCGAGTATTTCGACCCGGCCAAACTGCACACCCTCAACCATCGCGGCGCGCATTTTGCCGTGCGTGGCCCGCTCAACGTGGCGCGCTCGCCGCAGGGCCATCCGGTGCTGGTACAAGCCGGCGCGTCGGAGCCCGGCAAGCAGTTGGCAGCGCGCGTGGCCGAGCTGATCTTTGCCCACGCGCACAACATTGAAGGTGCCCAGGCGTTCTATCAGGACATCAAGCAACGTGCCGCCGCCTTCGGCCGCGACCCTGATCACGTGAAAATCCTGCCCGGCGTCACGCCGTTTATCGCCGACACACGCGAACAGGCCCAAGCCTTGTTCGAGGAGTTCCAGGCACTGATCGACCCGGTACTGGGCCTGCGCCTGCTCGCCGACACCCTGGGCGATGACATCGACCTGTCCGGCCATGACCTCGACGGCCCGCTGCCGGACACACCGGTAGGCCAACGCGGCAGCCGTCGCGACAAGGTGCTGGAACTGGCGCGCAGCGAAAACCTGAGCATTCGCCAGCTGTACCTGCGCCTGGCCGGCGGCAACCCGGTGATCGGCACCGCCACGGATGTAGCGGACCATTTCCAGGCGTGGTTCCAGGCGCGCGCCTGCGACGGCTTCAATGTGTTCTTCCCGTATTTTCCCGGTTCCATCGAGCTGTTTGTCGAACGCGTGATCCCGCTGCTGCAGGCGCGCGGGCTGTTCCGTCATGAATACGAAGGCAGCACCTTGCGCGAAAACCTCGGCCTGCCGCGCCCGGCCAACCGCTTTACCCAAGGAGCCCCCGCATGAAGCGCAGCGCATGGATGCTGGCAGTCGGCAGCCTGATCGCCTCCAAGGCGTTTGCCCTGAACATCTTGCTGAGCAATGACGACGGTTATCAGCACCCGAACATTCGCGCGCTGTACACCGCACTCAAGGCTGCGGGGCACACCGTGAAGGTTGCCGCGCCGCAAAGCGACCAGAGTGCGCGTGGCGGCGCGTTCTTTTTTGGTCGCGAAGTCAGCGTCGGCCACGACAGCGACCCGGCCTACCCGGACAGCTACTTCATCAGCACCCATGAAAAAGGCCTGTGCCAGAGCGCAGAGTGCGCTGGTAAAGCGGTGCAGATCCAGATCAGTGGCACGCCCGTGATGGCGGTGCTGCTGGGCCTGAATAAAATCCTGCCACACCCTGACCTGGTCATCGTCGGCCCCAACCCCGGCAACAACCTGGGGGCGATCAACATGGCCTCGGGCACGTTCAATGCCGCAAGTGTGGCGCTGCAGGCCGGGGTGCCGGCGCTGGCGGTGAGTACCGACCTGAAAGAAGCCGATCCGCAACGCGCCGCGCAGTTGATCGTGAAGCTGGTGCACGCCCTCGATCAACATCGCCAGCCGGACGGCGCGCTGCTGCCCAAAGGGCTGGGCCTGAACATCAACCTGCCCAAAGACTCGCAGATCAAAGGCGTGAAGCTCACTCGCATCGGCAGCTATGTGGGTTTTGAAGCCCTGTACACCGACGACCTCAAGCAATTCAACCTGCCAGGCAAGCCGGGCATCGGCTTCCAGTACAGCCCCGCCGCCAGCGCTGCACAGCAAAACGATGAGGCGGTGTGGCTGAACAAGGGCTACCTGACCATCAGCCCGTTCAGCGGCCTTGCGGAGTCGATCAGCGCTGGTCCCGTGCTGCAAAAGCAATTGGCCCAGGAGATGAAGCCATGAGCGCAGGCTTTTCCCTGGGATTTCTGAGTCGGGTCTACAGCCCCAGCGCTGATCCCAAGGTGTACCGCGACACGCTGGAACTGTTCAGGGTTGCCGAAGAGTTGGGCTTCGACAGCGGCTGGGTGGCGCAGCACCACTTCGCCAGCGAAAACGGGCGCCTGCCCTCGCCGCTGGTGTTGCTCGCCGCCATCGCCCAGCGCACACGGCGCATCAGCCTCGGCAGCGGCATTATCGTGTTGCCCCAGGAGGCGCCGTTGCGGTTGGCGGAAGATGCAGCGGTGCTCGATTTACTCAGCCACGGCCGCCTGGAATTAGGCCTTGGCGCCGGCTTTGACCCTGAGACGTTTGTCGCTTTTGGCCGCGCGCATGAAGCCCGCCATCGCGACTACGAACAGCACCTGCAACAGCTGCTTAATGCGTTGGGCAACGCGCCGTTGACCGACAGCGGTTCACGCTTGCTGCCGCGCGCCCACGGCTTGAGCCACCGGCTGTGGGAAGCCACGTCGCGGGTCGAATTGGTCGCCGAGCGCGGTCACGGGCTGATCATGGCGCCCAATCCGCACCTGCCGGCGCACGCCGGTGCAGCACTGGTGACGCGCTACCGCAACGCCTGGACCGGCGACAACGGTACACCGGCGCGCATCGCACGGGTGCAGGCATTATTCCCTGCGCCCGATGAGGCCACGCGCCGCGACATCCTCGCCTATGTGCAGCGCCAGCAAAGCATCGGTGTGTTCAAGGGCGAGATTGACGCCGACTTCGACACCACCCTCAAGCGCCTCGGCGTGCTGCACGGCCCGGTGGCGCAGATTATCGAACAGCTGCAGCAAGGCCCGACGTTGAGCGCCCACGACCAGTTGATCCTGCAAGTGCAGACCGTCAGCACGCCGTTGCGCGATGCCCTGCGCGCCCTGGAAATCATCCGCGAACACATCGCCCCGGCCCTTGGCTGGCAACCGACCCTGGCCACAGGAAACCTGTCATGAGCTTTAAACTGGGCTTTCTCAGCCACGCCTTTGGTGAGGATCCACAACAGGTCTACCGCGACCTGATCGAGCAATTTGAAGTCGCCGAAGCGCTGGGCTTTAACGGCGGCTGGATTGCCCAGCACCACCTGAGCAATGGCTTCGGCCGCTTGCCTTCACCCTTGGTGTTGCTGGCGGCGGTGGCCGAGCGCACGCGACAGATCGAACTGGGCACCGGGGTGATTGTGTTGCCGTTCGAAGACCCGATCCGCCTGGCCGAAGACGCCAGCGTGCTCGACGCCTTGAGCGGCGGTCGCGTGCAGTTGGGCCTGGGCAGCGGCGGCGCCAACCTCGACAACTTCAGCGCCTTCGACCGCGACCCGAGCCGGCGCCAGGCGGATTTCGCCGAGCGTCAGCAGCGCCTGCAGCATCTGTTGCAAGGCCAACCACTGAGCGGCGAACTGACCTTGCAACCGCCCGCGCCCGGCTTGAGTGCGCGACTGTGGCATTCCCACGCCAGCCTCGACGGCGCCCTCTACACCGCCCAGCAAGGCAACGGCCTGCTGCTGGGCACCGCCACACATGACCCACTCACGGTGCAAAAACCGCTGGCCGATGCCTACCTGCACGCCTGGTCGCACGCTGAGCGCGCGCCGCGCATTGGCGTGGTCCGCGCGATCTTCCCGGCCGACAGCCGCGCCAGCGCCCAGGCTGAACTGGCGGTGGACATCGAGCGGCACATCCCGCGCCTGCAACGCGAAGGCCTGATCAACGAGGCGCTGGACCTGCAGGAACACCTGCGCCTGATGAACGTGCACCACGGCCATCCCGATGAAGTGATCGAAAGCTTGCAGCACGACCCGTCGCTGCTGCCTTATGCTGATTACGTGATCGCCGTGGTCCAGGCCGAAAGCTCGACCCAGGCGCAGATCCTCAAGCGCCTGGAAATCATCGCCAAGGACATCGCCCCGGCGCTGGGTTGGCAAAAACGATGAAGAATGGAGCGCACCGATGCCCCTTCAATTCAGCTGGCTGATGCCCCTGTGTACGCCCGATTGGGCGGCGCGGCCGGGGCAATGGATTCAGTTGGCCCAAGCGGTTGAATACGCCGGGCTCGATGGCCTGTGGATACCCGGGGGCGCCTTGTGCGCCGACAGCCTGGGTGTGGCGGCAGCATTGTGCGCGCACACGCGGCGGGTGCAGTTGTCGGTGAGCGTGCCGCCAGAGGTAATGCTGCCAGCAGCGCTGGCGACCACCCTGCAGAGTTTGCAATCGATCAGCGGCCACCGCGTGCAACTGCACCTGCCAAACGCTGAGCGCAGCGCGTTCGGCGAATGGCTCAACCGCGACCAGCGCAGCGAGCGCATTGGCGAATACCTGGACATCCTCCAGCAACTGCTCGCAGCCAATAACGGCGGTCTGGACTATCAAGGCCGGTATTTCCAGCTGGAAAACGCCGGCGTCGCCCGCCGCGAGTTGCCCGCGCCTGCGCTGGTGCTGGACGACAGCCAGAGCCAAACGCTGGTGGCCGCGCATGCCCAGACCTGCCTGTTGGCGCCTGGGCATCCGCATTGGCTGGCCCAGCAAATACAGGGTTGGCGGCAGAGCCAACCGGACCTTGAGTTTGCCTGCACCTTCGGCCTGATTCTCGGCGACAGCGAAGACCTGGCCTGGGAAACCGCTGCCACCTTGCTGCCCGTGCCGGACCTGCCGGATGAACCGCTGGCCACCCTGCCCCGCGCCCGCCACCCGTTGCGCCAATGGGAAGTGCACCCGAATTTGCTGCAACTGCAGCCCGGGCAACCGCTGATCCTGGTCGGCACCCCGCAACAGGTCGCCACGCGCCTGCAGGAACTGCACGGGCTGGGCCTGAGCCACCTGATCCTGGAAGGCGGCCCGGCGGTCAGCGAAGTACTGCGCTTTGGCGAACAGGTGGTCCCCCTTTTGCGCAAGGAGCGCTTGCACGATGAGCAATGATGTACGCCCACCGATCCAGCTGGACTGGTTCCTGCCCACCAACGGCGACGGCCGCCACCTCACCAGCAGCGGCCTGCCCAAGGTCGGGTTGTTCCAGCAAGGCGAACGCGCACCGACGCTGGACTACCTGCGCCAGATCGTACGCGCCACCGAACAGGCCGGTTTTGACGGCATCATGGTGCCCACCGCCAGCGGCTTCGAAGACCCGTGGCTGATCACCGCCGTGTTGGCCCAGGAAGTGCGCCGCCTGAACTTCCTGCTCACCTTGCGGCCCGGCACCGAATTGCCGACCTACACCGCCCACCGCGCCGCCACTTTGCAATTGCTCAGCGAGAACCGCCTGGCGTTGCATGTGGTGACCGGCTCCAGCCGTTTCGAGCAGCGCTCGCTGGGCGACTTTCTCGAACACGACGAACGCTATGCGCGCACCGCTGAATTCCTGCAGCAATTCCAGGCTGTCTGGGCCGGCCAGCCTTCGGCGCATCCCGGACGTTATTACCGCAGCGGCACCCAAACGCCGATCGCGCCCGGCGCTGTGGTGCCGCCCATCTATTTCGGCGGCGCCTCCGAAGCCGCCGAACGCGTCGGCGCGGCCCATGGGCAAACCTATTTGATGTGGTGCGAACCGCCGGTGATGATCGCCGAACGCATCCAGCGCATGCGCGATCTGGCCGCCGCTCAGGGCCGCACGCTGCGCTTCGGGCTGCGCCTGCATGTGTTCGCCGCGCCCACCGATGAGCAGGCGTGGGCGCATGTTGAGCGGTTGCTGGAGGAGATCCCCAAGGACGCGATCGACCAGGCGCAACGGCAGATGGCCGCCTATGAGTCTGTCGGCCAGAGCCGCCAGACGCAGTTGATGCAAGGCCGTGGCCGCGGTGCGCGGGAGCTGGAGGTGTCGGCCAACCTGTGGGCGGGCGTGGGTTTGGTACGCGGGGGTGCGGGCACGGCGTTGGTGGGGAGTTATGCGCGGGTGGCGGAGCGGATCGAGGAGTATCACCAACTGGGGGTGGACAGTTTTATCTTGTCTGGTTTTCCTCATTTGGAAGAGGCGATTCATGTGGGGGCGCAGGTGGTGCCACTGTTACGCAAGATTGGTGCGGCTCGGGGGGGCAGTGGTGTCGGGCTTGTTGGGCCTGGTGGTGGGTCAGTGAGTTTATGAGTTGGCTAAGTTGGCGTGATTGGGGGCATATCCGTTATTTGGGTGATGGCGGCTTTTGGTTCCGCTCTTACAGCGGGTCACTTTGGAAAAGCCCCAAAGTAACCAAAGGGCTCTTGCCCCACCACTCGGCACCTCGCTCACGCTTCGGTGTGCCCTCACTCCGGCTTGAATCCGTGGGCCGCCGTGACGGGCCAT
>Ga0153931_100088_pt1 | contig 39660 bp, 33 predicted proteins | sample TSNJ015MetaG_FD_104730 | JGI IMG/M metagenome (GOLD analysis project Ga0153931, IMG submission 104730) | Attine ant fungus gardens microbial communities from New Jersey, USA - TSNJ015 MetaG | ecosystem: Host-associated > Fungi > Mycelium > Unclassified | place: USA: New Jersey, Wharton State... | reverse complement strand
CTTAGGAGGGCAGGCAACACAACAGGGGCAAAGGTTCTGGGCCCGGGGTGAAGATCCTGATCAATTTGCAGGCTGGTTCGGTCAGAGTATTGAAACTTCGCGACACCCTTTGCTTGTTCAAAGGCAGTGTCGTCGCAAGGAATACCTGGAAACCATCGAGGTGGTCGATCCCGTGTTGTTCAGGGGAGTTGTTCGACCAGAATTGACTTTCAGCTTGGTACTAACGCCGCGGATAGTAACGGATTGAAACACGGAAGGGAAGTGTGCTAGCCAAAAAACTTCATTCAACTGCCCAACAAACCGCGGTAGACCAGCACGGTAGCCGCCGCGGCCAGTGAGCAGCCGAGCCCGTAGGCCGCCAGGGTCAAGCGCCAGGACCGCCCGGTCTCGATCACGTTCATTACCTCGCGCATGTCGTTGATTCTACCTTCACCCAACTCTATGCACAGCGTTACGGCAGTAAACGCGGCTGATACCAGGATGGCGATGGCAAACAGCGCACCGTCGGGGGAGGGCAGCGCGGCATTGACCGCCAATGAGGTTACACAGATGGCCAGCAGCAACACGGCGAATAAGAGGATTCCTTTCATCGAGCCTTAGGAGGTTGCGTGGGGGAGTCGGTCAGTGTGGCGAGCCGGCGCGGATTTGAAAAGTGCCTGGCTTGGCCTGTCGGTAACATTTTTCGGACGTGTCGAAGCAAAAAACCTCAGCCATATAACCAGTGGGTGGGTACTTGTGCACATTAGTTGCGGGGTATGTAACCAGTCTGTCTATGGCCTGGAAGCGCCGCCATTTGCCTGCAATGAAAATTTAAGTCAATGAAAAATATCGCTTTTTTTTATTGGTGAAAAAATCGTCAGTTTGACTGCGGCCCCCGTTCCATGGGCCTTTGCGCGCGTTAAAGGTGGGTTGTCCACTGAGTTATCCACAGCTTCTGTGGATTGTCCCAAGCGCTTGCTCTAGAACGGGCGTGCAGGGATTTTTCAGCTTTACCTGTAGGAAAAAAAGAGTAGAGTGGCGCGCCTTCCGTTCTGTCCCGCAGTGCTTTATGAAGTTTCGCTCAGTATCACCTTCTGTTACCGACACCCCTCAGACTGTTACCGCACCCAAGCGTTTCTCCTTGAAAGTTGCCTTGTGGCTGCTCGACAGCCCGCGCCTGGGGCACAGTACCAACGTCAAGCACTTCGCCGGGCGCTTGCTCAAGCAGCCGGCCCGTGAAGGTGTGGTTGCCGCGCAGAGTCGCCTGGGCCAGCTGATGTGCCGGGAGTGCGGCAATGCCCGCGACCGCCGCATCGGCCATGACCTGTTGCGCCTGGCCGCCCGTGCCGGCGACCGCCGCGCCCAGCGCGAACTGGGGCAGGTCGAAGACTGAGCTGTCCTCAAGCCCTAGGCTTGGTTAACCTTGCTCTTTTTCGGTGATGGCAGAAATGGCGATGGCTTTTGACTGGACCAGTATTGCCTTGGGCCTGGCTGGCGCTGCAGTGCCTTTATTGGCCGTGTGCTGGCAGATCCAACGACGGCTGAGCGCGCGCATGACCGGCTGGGAACTGCTCGAAGAGCGCCTGGCCACCGCGCAATTGGCCCAGGAAGGGCTGGCCGCGCAACTCGACGCCAGCCGCGACGAGATCAGTGACTTGAGCCAGGCCAACGCCGCCAAACAAGCTGACCTGGCCGCCGTTCGCCGTGAAGTCGAGTTGCTCCAGATCGACCGCGATAACGCCCGCGACGCCGCCCACGCCTGGAACCTCGACCGCAGTGCCAAGGAAACCGAGCTGCGCCGCCTGGATGCGCTGTCCTCGGCGTTGCGCGCCGAACTGCGCGAACAACAGGAAAGCCATCAACAACGCCTTGCTGACCTGCAAGGCTCGCGGGACGAGCTGCGTGCGCAGTTCGCCGAGCTTGCCGGCAAGATCTTCGATGAACGTGAGCAACGGTTTGCCGAAACCAGCCAGGAGCGCCTGGGCCAGTTGCTCGACCCGCTCAAGGAACGCATCCAGTCGTTTGAAAAACGCGTGGAAGAAAGCTACCAGAATGAGGCGCGCGAGCGCTTCTCCCTGGCCAAGGAGCTTGAACGCCTGCAGCAACTGAACCTGCGACTGTCAGACGAGGCCACCAATCTCACGCGCGCGCTCAAGGGCCAGAAAACCCAGGGCAACTGGGGCGAGCTGATTCTTGAGCGCGTGCTTGAACATGCCGGTCTGGAGAAGGGCCGCGAGTATCAGACCCAGGTCAGCCTCAAAGGCCCGGACGGCGAGCGCTTCCAGCCGGACGTGTTGATCATGCTGCCCGGCGACAAGCAGGTGGTGGTCGACTCCAAGGTCAGCCTCACCGCCTATCAACAATACGTTGCAGCGGATGACGATGTGATCGGCCAGTCGGCGCTGAAACAGCACGTGCTATCCCTGCGCAATCACGTCAAAGGCTTGGCCGGTAAGGATTACAAGCGCCTCGAAGGTCTGCACAGCCTGGATTTCGTGCTGTTGTTCGTGCCGATAGAAGCTGCGTTTTCCGCCGCGTTGCAGGCCGAGCCGAACCTGTTCCAGGAGGCGTTCGACCGCCATATCGTGATTGTCAGCCCCACCACCTTGCTGGCCACCCTGCGGGTGATCGACAGCCTGTGGAAGCAGGAACGCCAGAGCCAGAACGCGCGGGAAATTGCCGAGCGCGCCGGCTGGCTGTATGACAAGTTCGTACTGTTTATCCAGGACCTGGATGAAGTCGGCAACCGCCTGCAGCAGCTGGATAAGGCCTACAGCGCGGCGCGAAACAAGCTGACGGATGGCCGTGGAAATCTGGTCAGCCGAACCGAGCAGTTAAGGTTGCTGGGTGCGCGTGCGAGCAAAAGCCTGCCGGCGGACTTGCTCGAACGGGCGATGACCGACTCGGACGGCGTCGCACACTTACCGGAGTAGCACGCGGTCAATGTGGGAGCTGGCTTGCCTGCGATAGCAGTGGATCAGTCACCAAAGCTATCGCAGGCACGCCAGCTCCCACAGGGAGATTGAGTTCGGTCATTACTACAACGGCAAATGCCGACTGATCAATGCCCGCAACGCCGCAGGCTTCACCGGCTTGGCCAAATAATCCAGCCCTGCGGCATGCACCTCGGCCACCATTTCCGGGCGCCCATCGGCGCTGATCACCACCCCGGGAATCGGCTCCGCCAGTTGCGCGCGCAGCCAGCCCATCAACTCGGTGCCTGTCTCGCCGTGGTCCAGGTGGTAGTCCACCAGCGCCAGTTGCGGGCGCACGCCCTCGGCCAGCAACAGTGCACATTGCGCCTGGTCGGTAGCGGTCCACACCTCGCAACCCCAGCGCGTGAGCAGGCTGCGCATGCCGATCAGGATGCTTTCTTCATTGTCCACACACAGCACCTGGGCACCGCTCAACGGCAGCCCGTTATCCTGCGTAGTCTTCACCTTGGGGCTGCTCTGGTTACGCGCCAACGGCACACGCACGCTGAACACGCTGCCTTTACCCGGCCACGAACGCACGCTCAAACGATGGCCGAGCACTCGGCACAGGCCGTCGGCGATTGCCAGGCCCAGGCCCAGGCCTTTTTCGGCGCGGGTCTGGTGGCTGTCCAGGCGCTTGAACTCTTCGAAGATCACCTGTTGTTTATCCAGCGGGATGCCAGGGCCGCGATCCCACACTTCCAGGCACAGTTCGCCCTTGCGTCGGCGTACGCCAAGTAGCACCGGGCCGTCGGCATAGCGGAATGCGTTAGTAAGAAAGTTCTGCAGGATCCGCCGCAGTAACTTGATGTCGCTGTCCACCCGCAGACGGCTACCGCGCAGGCGGAAGCGCAGGCCTTGCTCATGGGCCAGTGCCTTGAATTCTGCTCCCAGGGTGTCGAACAACTCGTTGAGGACGAAGGGCTGTCGCTGTGGATTGATCTTGCCGTTTTCCAGGCGCGAGATATCCAGCAGGTCGCTGATCAGGTCTTCGGCGGAGCGCAGCGAGCTGTCCAGGTGCTGCACCAACTGGCGGGCTTCGGCAGACAGGCCGTCGTTCTGGTGGGAGAGGGCGGCGGAGAACAATCGTGCCGCGTTCAACGGTTGCATCAGGTCGTGGCTCACTGCCGCCAGAAAGCGCGTCTTCGATTGGCTGGCGGATTCGGCCACGCCTTTGGCGTCGGTGAGCGCCACATTCAGTTGCGACAGTTCGTGGGTGCGTTCGGTCACCCGTTGTTCCAGGCCCTCGTTGGCCTCGGTCAGGGCTTGTTCGGCTTCACGGAACGCGGTGATGTCGGTGAAGCTCATGACGAACCCGCCGCCGGGCATTGGGTTGCCGATCAGCTCGATCACGCGCCCATTCGGAAACAGGCGCTCGGACGTATGCGCACGGCCCTGGCGCATCCAGTGCAGGCGCCGCGCGACGTGCACTTCGGCTTCCCCTGGCCCGCACAGGCCGCGCTCGGCGTTGTAGCGAATGATGTCGGCAATCGGCCGGCCCACACTGATCAAACCGTCCGGGTAGTTGAACAGCTCCAGATAGCGCCGGTTCCAGGCCACCAGCTTCAGCGACTGGTCGACCACGCTGATGCCCTGGGTGATGTTTTCGATGGCGCCTTGCAGCAGCGCGCGGTTGAACTGCAGCACTTCGGAGGCTTCGTCGGCGATGCGTACGACGTCCTCCAGTTGCATTTCCCGCCCTTCAATTGCGGCTTTTACTACAGCGCGTGTCGAAGAGGCGCCGAGCACGCCCGCCAGCAGGCGTTCGGTATGGGCAATCCAATCGTTGTCGGCATTCTGGTTGGGGTTGAAGCCTTTGCCCTGGCGATAGGCGAAGCGGATAAAACTCTGCTGGGCACGTTCTTCACCGACAAAGCGCGCCGCCAGGCTGAGCAGGTCGCTGATCTGCACCGACAACATCGAGCGCGCGCTGGCGCGTTGGCTGATTTCCTGGCCGATAAAGCGTCCAGCCTGCCAATGTTCCGAGACCCGTGTGCGCGACAGCATCGAGACCCACACAAACAGCGTGAAGTTACCCGCCAGCGAGAACACAGTGCCCAAGGTCAGCGAGGTCACGGAGAAGCCAAACGGGTGTGAATGCATCCACGTCAGCCCGGGGAAAAGGCTCAGCGACCAGCCCAGACTTTTCGCCGTGACCGGTAGGACCAACGTGTAGAACCACAAAAACGTGCCCGCCGCCAACCCAGCGAACACGCCGCGCCGGTTCGCCTGCTTCCAGTACAGCGCGCCCAGCATCGCCGGGGCCAGCTGGGTGACTGCCGCGAAGGCGATCTGGCCGATGGTCGCCAGGCTCGCGGTGGAGCCGAGCAGCCGGTAACTCACGTAGGCCAGCAGCAGGATGATCACAATGCTGACCCGGCGCACCGAGAGCATCCAGTGGCGGAACACTTCGAACGGCCGCTCGGCACTGGAGCGTCGCAGCAGCCATGGCAGCAACATGTCGTTGGACACCATGGTCGACAGGGCGATGCTGGCCACGATCACCATGCCGGTCGCCGCCGACGCGCCGCCAATAAACGCCAGCACGGCGAGGGCCGGGTGCGCCTCGGCCATGGGCAGGCTGATCACGTAGGAGTCCGGCAATACCGAGCCGGGCAGCAGCATTTTGCCGCCAAGCGCGATGGGGATGACGAACAGCGCGGCGAGGATCAGGTAGGCCGGGAACACCCACTTGGCCAGGCGTAAATCCTGCGGGTCGATGTTTTCCACGACGGTGACGTGAAACTGCCTGGGCAGGCAAATAATCGCCATCATCGCCACGCCGGTTTGCACCACCATCGACGGCCAGTTGATGGTTTCTTTCCAGTATTCCTCAAGGCGCGGGGCCAGCATCGCTTGGCTGAACAGGTCGCCGAAACCGTCATACAAGCCGTAGGTCACAAACGCGCCGACAGCGAGAAAGGCGAACAGCTTGACCAAGGATTCAAAGGCAATCGCCAGCACCATGCCACGGTGGTGCTCGGTGGCGTCAAGGTTGCGCGTACCAAACACGATGGTGAACAGCGCCAGCACCAGCGACACGATAAGGGCCGTGTCCTGGGCGCGCGTGCCAGTGGTGTCGGGGCCGGAGCCGATCAACAGGTTCACGCCTAGCACGATACCTTTGAGCTGCAAGGCGATGTAGGGCAACACGCCGACCAGGCAGATCAGCGCCACTACCACCGCCAGCGACTGGGATTTGCCGTAGCGCGCGGCGATAAAGTCGGCGATGGAGGTGATGTTTTCCTGCTTGCTGATCAGAATCATCTTCTGCAGCACCCAGGGTGCCAACACAAGCAGCAGTACCGGCCCTAGATAGATCGGTAAAAATGCCCACAGCTGTTCGGCGGCCTGGCCTACCGCACCGAAGAAGGTCCAACTGGTGCAGTAGACGGCCAGCGACAGGCTGTACACCCAGGCGCGTACTTTCGGCGGCAACGGCGCATGGCGACGGTCACCGTAAAAAGCGATGGCAAACATAATGGCCATATAGGCCAGGGCAACGGCGGCGATCAGCCCGCTGGACAGCGTCATGGTAACTCCGAGCATAAGAACACCCAGGCATTCCAGGCCCGGTGGGACAGTCTCGCATGATGCTTGGGGTTAGTCAGTGTCGACCAAGGTCGTGTGCAGGATCTGGCTTATGTAGCTGCTGGCAAGTGTGGGAGCTGGCTTGCCTGCGATTCAGGCGCTACGGTGTGACAGTTGCACCGTGGCGATGCTATCGCGGGCAAGCCCGGCTACCACCCAAGCCCGCGCCTACCGTTCGCGGGGCGGCAGGGTTTTCTGGCGCAGAATATAGACAGTCACGAGCACGGCACTGGTGAGCATAAAACCGCGTGCCCACGGCAGCGGCACCAGGTAGCAGGAGAAACCAATGCTCAGCCACATCAAGCCGAGTGCGTAGACCTTGCCCTTGAGCGGAATGCCATTGCCGTCCAGGTAGTCTTTGATCCACGGGCCCAGGCGCGGGTGTTCCACTAGCCAGTGGTAGAAACGCGGGGAGCTTCGAGCGAAGCAGGCGGCGGCGAGTAGCAGGAAGGGCGTGGTCGGCAGTACTGGAAGGAAGATGCCGATCACTCCCAGCGCCACGCTCAACCAGCCGATGGCCAGCAGTGCGTAACGCAGGAGTAGCGAGCGATTGCCCATGGGGGACACGGGCAAACGACTCAGTGGTGACGGGGCTTGAGGATCGCCGGTTTTTCGTCAGGGGCGTTGCACAACAGGTACAGGGCGGTCAGGGCTTCCGGGATCTGTACGATCATGTCGTCCATCAGGTTGGCGTCGGAAGCGATGTCGGAGAATTCCGGCTGGTCGTCGAACAGACCCGAACCGACCATGATCGGCAGCAGCATTTCGCTGACTTCTTCCTCGGCGGTTTCGAACCAGGCGGCTTCGCGCAGGAACACGCCTTCCATGAAACCGATGCACCAGCCGCGCAGGTCGGAGTCATCCGGGTCTTCGCCGAGGTCCAGCTCGCAAGGCAGCTCGAATTCCTCGTCGGAAGCCAGTTGGCGACCGATGTGGGCCTTGAGGGCCAGCAGGGTGGATTCGATTTCTTCGCGTTGGGCGGCATCGGCGTAATGCGGCTCTTCGGCGAACAAGGCGTCGATCCACTCACGGTCCGGCACGATGTCGGAAGAGATCGACAGGGCGGTCAGGTAGCCGTGGGCGGCCACGTAGTCCAGCGCCTCGTCATGCAGCTCATCGGCGTCGAGGAAGGCTTGCAGGCGGGTTAGTTGCTCAGCGAAGGACATTACGGCATACCTTGGGAATAAACGATGCGCAATTCTAGGCTTTCTTGAGCCCCCAGGCCAGCTGCAAGGCATATTTGCCAGGTTTTAGATAGCAGTCGCTGTTCGTCAGTGGCGCCCTTTGCGGACCGACGCTCGGGTATACTGCCGCGTTTTGTGATGCCCCTGCAGGCCAAGCGCCAACCCGCGAAAACTTCGCTTACGGATTATTTCCCGTGAAGCCGGGTTTTTTCGGCCAGCCTGTACAGAGGGATTTCGGCACCATTTTGGAGTTTTACATGCTCGAGCAGGCTCAACGCGTCCTCAAGGACATCTTCGGCTACGACAGTTTTCGTGGCCGCCAGGGTGCGATCATTGAGCGCGTGGCCAGTGGCGGTGATGCCCTGGTGCTGATGCCTACCGGCGGCGGCAAGTCGTTGTGCTTCCAGGTGCCGGCGCTGTTGCGTAACGGCCTGGCCGTGGTGGTGTCGCCGCTGATCGCGTTGATGGACGACCAGGTCGCCACCCTTGAAGAGCTTGGTGTCGCCGCCGCCTCCTTGAACTCCACCCTCAGCGCCGAGCAGCAGCGCGACCTGGCCGCGCGCATCAAGCGCGGTGAAGTGAAGATGCTTTACCTGGCCCCTGAGCGTCTGGTACAGCCGCGCATGCTGGCGTTTTTGCAGAGCCTGGAAATCGCCCTGTTCGCCATCGATGAAGCCCACTGCGTATCGCAATGGGGCCACGATTTTCGTCGCGAATATTTGCAGCTGGGCCAATTGGCGGAATTGTTTCCCGACGTCCCGCGCATCGCGTTGACGGCCACTGCCGACAAACGCACCCGTGAAGAAATCGTCGAGCGCCTGCATTTGCAGAACGCTGAGCGCTTCCTGTCGAGTTTCGATCGGCCGAACATCTTCTACCGCATTGTGCCCAAGGAGCAGCCGCGCAAGCAGTTGCTGGCGTTCCTGTCCGAGCGGCGCAGCGATGCGGGCATCGTCTATTGCCTGTCGCGCAAGAAGGTCGATGAAGTGGCCGCGTTCCTCTGCGAGCAAGGCTACCCGGCGCTGCCGTACCACGCGGGCCTGCCCAATGAAACGCGCTCTGCCCACCAGAAGCGCTTTCTCAATGAGGAAGGCCTGATCATGGTGGCGACCATCGCGTTCGGCATGGGTATCGACAAATCCAACGTGCGCTTTGTCGCGCATATGGACCTGCCCAAGTCTCTCGAGGCGTATTACCAGGAAACCGGTCGCGCCGGCCGTGATGGCCTGCCGGCGGATGCCTGGATGGTCTACGGCCTGCAAGACGTGGTGATGCTCAAGCAGATGCTGCAGAACTCCGAGGGCGACGAGCGTCACAAGCGACTGGAGCAACACAAGCTCGACGCGATGCTGTCGCTGTGTGAAGAGACGCGCTGCCGCCGCCAAACGCTGCTGGCGTACTTCGACGAAGACATGCCCGAGCCGTGCGGCCACTGCGACAACTGCGTGGACGGCGTGCAGACCTGGGACGCCACCGAGCCGGCGCGCCAGGCGTTGTCGGCCATCTATCGCACCGGCCAGCGTTACGGCGTGGGCCATCTGGTGGATGTGTTGCTGGGCAAGGACAACGAAAAAGTGCGCAGCTTCGGCCACGAAAAACTCTCGGTCTATGGCGTCGGCAAAGCCCGCGCTGAGGGCGAGTGGCGCTCACTGTTCCGCCAGATGGTCGCCCGCGGCCTGGTGGACATCGACCTGGAAGGGTATGGCGGCCTGCGCCTGAACGACAGTTGCCGGCCATTGCTCAAGGGCGAAGTGAGCCTGGAGCTGCGTCGCGACCTCAAACCGCAGACCACGGCCAAGAGCAGCACCAGCCAGGCCAGCCAGTTGGTCCGTGGCGAAGAGCGCGAGCAATGGGAAGCCTTGCGCACCCTGCGGCGCAAACTTGCGCAGGAACACAGCGTGCCGCCTTACGTTATTTTCCCCGACTCCGCGTTGCTGGAGATACTGCGCGAGCAGCCGACCACCATGGCCGAAATGGCCCGGGTCAGCGGCGTCGGCGCGCGCAAGCTGGAACGCTACGGGCAAGCCTTCCTCGAAGTGCTCGGCGGCCAGGCCGAGGCGCCGAAGGAAGTCGCCGATATTCGCCACGAATTGATCAGCCTGGCGCGTGCCGGCATGACCCCGATCCAGATTGCCGGCCAACTGCAATGTTCGGAAAAAAACGTCTATACCCTGCTGGCCGAATCCATCGGCAAGCAGCAGTTGTCGTTGGAGCAGGCCCTTGATTTGCCGGAAGATCTGCTCGGTGAAATCCAGGATGCATTCCTCGACGGAGAGGGCGAATTGCCACCGGTTGCGGAGATCGCGCCACTGTTTACCGGTCGTGTGCCTGAAGGTGTTTTGTATTGTGTGCGGGCTGCTTTGCAGTCGGAATTCGAAATTTAGTGTGCCAATTGCGCCAATGTAACGAATCAGTACAGAGCGGCGCTTGCCTCCTGGCATGGCTCATGCTTAGCTGACTAATAATTAGCCACACTTTATTTTCAGTCTAAACCATGAGTTTTTTATGCCTTTAACCGATCAACACCGCTTTGGCATGCAGTTGGCGCAAATGTCCCGAGGTTGGCGCGCCGAACTGGACCGCCGCTTGGCGGGGCTGGGTTTGTCCCAGGCGCGTTGGCTGGTGCTGTTGCACCTGGCCCGTTTTGCGGAAGCGCCCACTCAGCGCGAGCTGGCTCAAAGTGTTGGCGTCGAAGGGCCGACGCTGGCCCGCCTGCTCGACAGCCTTGAAGGTCAGGGCCTGGTGCAACGCCAGGCGGTGCTGGAAGACCGTCGTGCCAAACGCATATTGCTGTGCGACACCGCCCGCCCGTTGATCGACCAGATTGAAACCATTGCCACAGCGTTGCGCCATGAGCTGTTTGTGGGCGTGGATGAAGAGGATCTGCGCGTGTGCATGCGTGTGCATGGGCACATCCTGGCGAATCTGGAAAAGTCCTGATCTGGGATTCGCCAGGGATCAAAAAGTGGGAGCTGGCTTGCCAGCTCCCACTTTTTTTGTGCCTAGAACGTCTGGCCGAGGTTCAGGTACACCGCCTGCTGATTGTCATCATTGAACCCGTAGCTGAAATTCAGCGGCCCCAGCGGGGTATCAAACCCCAGGAAAATACTCGCAGCGTTGATGTAACCGCTGTCGAATTGATTGTCGTTGTTCCACGCCCGGCCGCGTTCCACCGAGGCCCCCAGGTACAGCGGGAAATCCAGCGGCAGGTACGAGCGCGGCGTCAGGCGGCGGTAGTACACCGCGCGCATCAGAGCGATGTTCTGCCCCGAGATCGCATCTTCGCGAAAGCCGGACAATTGCCGCGCACCGCCCAGCAGGAAGCTGGACACCACCACGTCGGATTTATCCAGAGTGCGCCCGTAACGGCCGCCCAGTATGAGCGTGTCCGGGCCGCGGCTCATGGCCTTGTCCAGTTTGAACTCCCATTGTCGATAGCGCTGGTCCGAGCCTAACCCGGGCTCGAATTCGCGGAACGCCAGGCCGATGTCTTCGCCGGTGTGTGGGAAGTACACGTTATCGAGCGAGTCGAACGAGTACTTCAGTTCATAGAAGCCCTCGCTGAAGCTCACGCTCGGCAGGTCGCGGTCGCCGATGCGCACGTCCGCCTTGCCCCAGGCTTCGCCGACGCCGAAGCGGATTTCGCCGCTGTTGCCGATCTGGCGACCGACGTTCAAGCCAAAGCCATAACGCTCCAGGCGGTATTCGGAGATGGGATCGTTGTCCAGAATCAGTTCAACGTTCTGCGCCTGGGCACTGATATAGGGCGCGACGAAGTAGCGTGAACCGACATCCAGTGGCTGGTAGAACTCGCTGTACAGCTCTTGGCGATCACCGATCTGCACCCGCGTCAGCCATTCGGCGCCGAGGCGATTGATGCCATTCATGCGGTAGCTGGCGCCGAGGTTGAAGGCGCTGTCGCCGCGCATGTCATCCGACAGGTTCAGGCCAAGGCGCAAGTAGTCGGTGCCGCTGCGTTTGCCGCGAGCACTGATCACCAGGGTATTGTCCTGGCCCTTTTTCACCACGCGGTATTGCACCTGCTCGAAGTAGTCCAGGCCGTACAGGGTGCCCATGTCGGTTTGCAGACGGCCCAGGTTCAACGGCTCGCCCAGGTTTTGGCGGATGTAGTAGCGGATCACGTCATCGCTGACCTTCGAGTCGTTCTCCACCTTGATGGCGGTGATCACGGGCGTGCGCTCGCCGGGCGTGCGGGCCGCGATCAGTTGCGGGTCGACAGGCTCAGCAGGGCGCAGATGCGCCAGGCGTATATCAAGCGCGCGGGTGGCGCGGTAGCCAGCGTCGATCATGTCCTTGGCGCGGCCGAAGTCCGTCACGCCGTAAGCCGCCAGCGGCGGTTGGATCAGCACATCCTTGGGGTGCAGCGCCTTGAGTTGCTCTTCAGAGTTGCGCCGGGTCATCAGGGTGATCGACTGGTTGAGCACATCGACGACAGTGGCAAGTTGCTTGCGCGAACGCAGCGGGGTGCCGATGTCGACCACGATGGCAATGTCGACGCCCATCTCGCGTGCCACGTCCAGCGGGATGTTGTCGGTCATGCCGCCGTCCACCAGCAGCCGGCCGTCGATTTCTACCGGGGCGAACACCGCCGGGATCGACATGCTCGCGCGGATCACCTGGGGCAAGTGGCCTTTGTTGAACACGACTTTTTCGCCGGTGGTGATGTCGGTGGCCACCGCGCGGAACGGGATCGGCAGCTTGTCGAAGTTACGCGTGTTGCTGCTGTGGGCGAACATGCTTTCCAGCAGCAGTGCCAGGTTCTGACCCTGAATCACTCCGAGTGGCAGGCCGAGGCTGCCGTCGTCACGGAAACTGAGCTTCTGTTTGACCAAAAAGTCGCGGTCGTCCTGTTTGCGTCGAAACGGCACGTCTTCGCGCGGCGGTGCGTCGGACAGCGCTTGTTGCCAGTCGATATTCAGCGCGAGCTTTTCCAGCTCATCAATCTTGTAGCCCGATGCGTACAGCCCGCCAATCACCGCGCCCATGCTGGTGCCGGCAATCGCATCGATCTGGATCCCTTGCTCCTCCAGGGCCTTGAGCACACCGATATGCGCCAGGCCACGCGCGGCGCCGCCGGACAGCACGAGGCCGATTTTGGGGCGGGGTGTTTCAACGGCGTCGGCGAGCAATGGAAGCAAACACAGAAACAGGCAAGACAACAGGCGGCGCATCATGAATCTCGAGGCTGGGCAATAAAGGCCGGTATTATAGCCACCCGATTCACCCAGCCCGTTATGCCAGGAACCTCTCAAATTATGTCGCTGAGCAAACCCGAGATCGTCATCACCTATTGCACCCAGTGCCAGTGGCTGTTGCGCGCCGCGTGGCTGGCCCAGGAATTGTTGAGTACGTTTGCCGATGACCTGGGCCGTGTGGCGCTGGAGCCGGCCACCGGCGGCGCGTTTCGCATCACCTGCGATGGCGTGCAGATCTGGGAGCGCAAGGCCGACGGCGGCTTCCCCGAAGCCAAGGTGCTCAAGCAGCGCGTGCGTGACCAGATCGACCCACAGCGGGATCTGGGCCACAACGACCGCACAGCCTGAACATCAGGCCGCCGCAGGCGCCTTGGCTTGGCTGGTGCTGCCCATCAGCCCGGAAAGCACGATGGCGACGATGATCAGCGCGCCGCCCAGCAGCATGCGCAGGGTCGGGGTTTCGGCAAACAGCACCCAGGCCGCGGTGATGCCGTAGACCGGCTCCATGGCAAACACCACTGAGGCGGTGCGCGCCTTGATCACCGCCAGGCTGGCGACAAACAGGCTGTGGGCCAGGCCGGTACAGAACACCCCGAGCAGCCCGATCCACAACCAGTCAATTGCCCGCACATCCGCCAGTCCGGGTGCCGCCACTGGCAGCAGACAAGCCGCGACCACCACGTTCTGACACAGCGCCGCCTGCACCGCGGGGATGCGCCCGGAACTGGCGCGGTTGTTCAGCGACAGCAGCGAAAACAGCAGGCCCGAGGCAATGCCCCAGAGCAGGCCGCCGGTGGCTGCGCTGGCAAGGTTGAAGTCTGGCGTCACCAGGATCAGGCCGACACTGACCAGTACCACCAGCAGCACTTCATTGGCGCGAATGCGCTCGCGGAAGATCAGCCCTTCGAGAATCACGGTAAACGCCGGGAACGCGGTAAACCCAAGCGTGGCGACGGCTACCCCGGCGACTTTGACCGCGATGAAGAAGGTTACCCAATGCGCCGCAAGCAGCACGCCGCTGATCAGCAGGCGGCGCCAGTCCCGCATCTGGAGTGTTTTCCAGGTGGTGTTGCTGGCGAATCGCGCAAACACGGCGAGCGCCACCACGGCGAAGGCCGCCCGGCCAAAGACGATGATGGCGGGCGAGGCCGCCGCCAGCTTGCCGAATACGCCGGTGAGGCCAAACATCAGTGCGCCGATATGCAGGGCGCCGAGGGCTGAGCGGGGAGTCATTGCGATCCTTGAACCAACGGGGTGACAGAATCGCAGTCTAGAGGTTGGAGGTGTGGGCGTCTGTCGTCCGGCTCGCGTTTTTTGTCGCAAGACTATGATGAGCGCCGCAATGCGCCCGGTGACGCGCCAAATTCGCGCAACATCGCGGCGGCAAACGCACTTTGCGAGCTGTAGCCGACGCGCTCGGCAATGTCGCCGATGGGCAGCGGCGTGTTGCGCAACAGGTTCAAGGCCATCTGCAGGCGCCGCCCGCGGATGTAGTCCATCGGCGTCTGCCCGCACTCGGCGATAAAGCGCGCGTGCAGGCGCGCGACCGACAGGCCGGCAATGCGTGCAAGGTCCGCGACCTGCAATGGGTGCGCAACGTGTCGTTCGATATGCGCATCAAACGCCGCATACGGCAGGCGTCGTCCCGGCATCGGTTGGGCCGGCGGGTGATTGAGGCTGGCCAATAACAGCACCGCGCCTTGCTGCACGATCAGCGGGTCATCCACCGGGCTGTGCGCCAGCCATTGCACCAGTTGGCTTTGGCGCGAATCCAGAGTCAGGCGTGCCGATTGGTCGAGCAGGCGGCGGCTGGCATCGGCATGCTCGCCCAGCGATTGCACGACCCAGTGTTCGGTGGGTACATCCAGCACCAGGCAACGGCTGCCATCGCGGCTGCCGCAGGCGTGGTGGGCGGAGAAGGGCAGCACCATCACGCTGTTTTCGTTCACCTGGCTGCCCCGGCCATCGACTTCCAGGTCCAGGTGCCCGGACAGGCCAAACACCAACTGCGCATGGTCGTGGCTGTGGGCAAGCGGCTCTTCGAGGTAGTGGCGCAGCGTGAGCGTCGGTCTCATCGCGGTCTCCTGAGGGTGCAGGGCGCCAGTCTACAACGCTTCACGAGCGCCAGGCGCTGTCATCAGACTGACGCACCGCTGTCATGGGCTATTAACCACCAGGGCGCAAGCTCGCGAAAACACCGTCGAGGGATGCCCATGACCCGTGCCGAATTCGCCAAACCCGGTCGTAAACAACGGGTTCGTACCTTGTGGATTTCCGACGTGCACCTGGGCACGCGGGACTGCCAGGCCGAACATTTGTCGCGGTTTCTCAAGGGTTACCACGCCGACAAGGTGTACCTGGTTGGCGACATCATTGATGGCTGGAAAATGCGCGGCGGCATGTATTGGACCCAGGCCCATACCAACGTGATCCGCCGCCTGCTGACCATGGCCAAGCGCGGCACCGAGGTGATCTATGTCACCGGCAACCATGACGAGTTCCTGCGGCGCTATTCCAAGCTGATCCTGGGCAATATCCAGCTGGTCGACGAAGCGGTGCACGTCACCGCCGATGGCCGGCACTTGCTGGTGATCCACGGCGACCAGTTTGATGTGATCACCCGGTACCACCGCTGGCTGGCGTTTCTCGGCGACTCGGCCTACGAATTCACCCTCACGCTGAACCGCTGGCTCAATCACTGGCGGGCGCGGTATGGCTACGGCTACTGGTCGCTGTCGGCGTACCTCAAGCACAAGGTCAAAACGGCAGTGAGCTTTATCAGCGACTTTGAGGAGGCGATCGCCCACGAAGTGACCAAGCGCGAGTTGCATGGCGTGGTCTGCGGGCATATTCACCACGCGGAAATCCGCAAGGTGGGCGAGGTGGATTACCTCAACTGCGGGGATTGGGTGGAGTCGTGCACGGCGTTGATCGAGCACTGGGACGGGCATATCGAGTTGTATCGGTTGGCGGATGCGCAGGCGAAGGAAGCGCAGATCAAAGCCGAGATGGTTGCGGGCTAAAAACCAACACCATTCACATGTGGGCGCGGGCTTGCCCGCGAATGCGCAGTGTCAGTCAATCTATTGGGTGACTGTCACACTGCATTCGCGAGCACGCCCGCTCCCCCATTTATTCCCCGTTTCTTCAGTGGGAAACGTCGGCGATGGCCTCGGCCAGCAGGGTCAAACGCGTCGCGTCGATGCCCGCCACGTTGGCTCGTCCCGAACTGACCATGTACACGCTGTGCTTCTCGCGCAGTTGCTTGACCTGTTCGGCGCTCAAGCCGGTGTAGGAAAACATCCCGCGCTGCGCACCGATATGCGCAAAGCGTTCGGCCAGCCCGTGGGGCGCCAGCGCCTCTACCAGGCCTGAACGCAACTGCGCGATCCGTGAACGCATGGCTTCGACTTCGTCGCTCCAGCGCTTTTTCAGCTCGGCATCCCCAAGGATGGTCGCCACCACGGCGGCGCCATGGTCCGGCGGCGTCGACCACAGATTACGCGCGGTGTTTGCCAGCTGGCTGCGCACATCCGTGAGCTTTTCAGCATCCGCCGCGCACACGATCAACGCGCCGACACGGTCGCGGTACAGGCCAAAGTTTTTCGAGCAAGAGCTGGTGATCAGCACTTCCGGCAGCTCTGCGGCAAACAGTCGCACGGCCCAGGCGTCTTGCTCCAGACCGTCGCCGAAGCCTTGATAGGCGAAGTCGATCAGCGGCAGCAATTGGCGCTCGCGCAAAATCTTCAGCACCTGGCGCCAGTCGTCCTGGGACAGGTCAAAACCGGTCGGGTTGTGGCAGCACGCGTGCAGCAACACCACGTCGCCCTCGGGCACCGTGGCGAGTGTGGCCAACATCGCGGCCACATCCAGGCGATTGTCGGCGCCCACGTAGGGGTAGTGACTGACCTTGAGCCCGGCCTTGGCGAAGATGGTTTCGTGGATCGGCCAGGTCGGGTCGCTCAGCCACACGCCGCGCCCCGGCAGGTTATGGGCGATAAAGTCTGCGCTCAGGCGCAGGGCGCCGGTGCCGCCTGGGGTTTGCGTTGCACCGGCACGGCGGTCGCGGATCAAGGCCGAGTCGGCGCCGAGCACCAGTTCGCTGATCAGCGCACCGAATGCCGCATCGCCGTGGCCGCCGATGTAGGTCTTGGTGGTCTGGGTGTCTACCAGGCGCTGTTCGGCGAGTTTTACCGAATGCGGGATCGGCGTGAGGCCCTGGTCGTCTTTATAGACGCCGACGCCCAGGTCGAACTTGTTCGGGTTGCTGTCCTGGGCATACAGGTCCATCAGCCCGAGGATCGGGTCGCCGGGCACGCGGCCAATGGCATCGAAATGCATTACTTGCGGCCCTCGGCGTCCTTGGCCACTTCGTCAGTGCGCGCGGCCATGATGAAGTCGTTGCGGTGCAAGCCTTTGATCGAGTGGCTCCACCAGGTCACGGTGACTTTGCCCCACTCGGTGAGCAGGCCTGGGTGGTGGCCTTCGGCTTCAGAGATTTCACCCACGGCATTGGTAAAGGCCAGGGCAAATTTGAAGTTCTTGAACAGAAAAACCTTTTCCAGCTGCATCACGCCGTCGCGTACTTCAATGTTCCAGTCGGGAATCTGCTTGATCAGTACCGGCAACTCTTCATCGCTGACTTGCGGGGCGTCGGCACGGCAGGCTTCGCAGTGGGCTTGGTTCAAGGTGGTCATGGGAAGTGTCCTGAATTCGAGTGTTTGAAAAACGGTCGTCAGTGGCGTCACCCTAAAGCAATGCGCGGCCAGGGAACAGACTCACCTGGCCTCAAAACATAAGGTTCAAGCCGCTTTGGGTTTGGGCGGAAATTTCGGCGCGTGCAGACCCAACTGCATACCGCGCTCGACCATGCCCATGATGTCTTCCTGCGCCACTTCAAACAGGCGCTTGAGCTCGGGCAGGACGAAATACAGCGGTTGCAGGATGTCGATCCGATACGGCGTGCGCATCGCTTCGAGCGGGTCGAAGGCTTGGTGCTCGGGCTCATCCGACAGGCAATACACGCTTTCCTTGGGCGACGACAGAATGCCGCCACCGTAGATGCGCCGGCCTTGCGGGGTGTCCACCAGGCCGAACTCGATGGTCATCCAGTACAGGCGCGCCAGGTACACGCGCTGTTCCTTGGTCGCGGCCAGGCCGAGCTTGCCGTAGGTGTGGGTGAATTCGGCGAACCAGGGGTTGGTCAGCAGCGGGCAGTGGCCGAAGATCTCGTGGAAAATATCCGGCTCTTGCAGGTAGTCCAGTTCTTCGCGGGTACGAATAAAAGTCGCCACCGGAAACTGCTTGCTGGCGAGTAATTCGAAGAAGGTCTGGAAGGGGATCAGCGCCGGCACGCGAGCGACTTGCCAGCCGGTGGTCTCGGCCAGCACCTGGTTGATTTCACCCAGTTGCGGAATGCGGTCCAGCGGCAGGCCGAGCTTGTCGATGCCGTCCAGGTATTCCTGGCAGGCGCGACCCTCGATCACTTTCAACTGGCGCGTGATCAGGGTGTTCCACACCGCGTGTTCTTCCGGCGGGTAGTGGATAAAACCTTGCGCATCGGGCTCGCGGGCCACGTAGTGCGTTTGCTTCATACGGCTCTCCTGCTAGGCATTCGTTCTTGTTATGTCCTGCGATGAGCCTATTGATAACCCGCAAGGCGCCGGATTCCATCGGGCTGCGGCCTAATGCTGTAGGAAATGTTACCGGTTTTTGTAAAGTATTCGTTACGATGGCCCGACTCATCGTTGTCTTGGGCTGTGAAATGCCCATGGGCTGTCACATAATCTTGACGACTATCTGCGCCCAGCGGCAAAAAGACGCGGCGCCTTCCCACCTTTCGGGCTTTTTCATGCGTATTAAAGTGCACTGCCAAAACCGTATCGGCATCCTGCGGGACATCCTCAACCTGTTGGTGGAGTACGGCGTCAACGTCGCCAAGGGCGAGGTCGGTGGCGAACATGGCAATGCGATTTACCTGTTTTGCCCCAACCTGGTGAATATGCAGTTCCAGGCGCTGCGCCCGCAATTTGAAGCCATTGCCGGGGTGTTTGGTGTCAAGCGGGTAGGGCTGATGCCCAGCGAACGTCGGCATATGGAGCTCAATGCGCTGCTTGGCGCCCTGGAGTTTCCGGTGCTGTCGATCGACATGGGCGGCTCCATCGTTGCCGCCAACCGCGCGGCGGCGCAGTTGCTCGGGGTGCGCGTGGACGAGGTCCCGGGAATTCCACTGTCGCGCTATGCCGAGGACTTCGACCTGCCGGAACTGGTGCGGGCGAGTAAGTCGCGGATCAATGGCTTGCGGGTCAAGGTCAAGGGCGACGTATTCCTGGCGGACATCGCGCCGCTGCAATCCTGCGAACACGATGACAGCGAAGCTATGGCGGGTGCCGTGCTGACCCTGCACCGCGCCGACCGCGTCGGTGAGCGCATCTACAACGTGCGCAAGCAGGAACTGCGTGGTTTCGACAGCATCTTCCAAAGCTCCAGGGTCATGGCGGCCGTGGTGCGCGAGGCGCGGCGCATGGCGCCTTTGGATGCGCCTCTATTAATAGAAGGCGAAACCGGCACCGGCAAAGAGCTGTTGGCCCGCGCTTGTCACCTGGCCAGCCCGCGTGGGCAGTCGCCATTGATGGCGCTCAATTGCGCAGGCTTGCCGGAGTCCATGGCCGAGACCGAGCTGTTTGGCTACGGGCCTGGTGCGTTTGAAGGCGCGCGGGCCGAAGGCAAGCTGGGTCTGTTGGAACTGACGGCAGGCGGTACGTTGTTTCTGGATGGCGTCGGTGAAATGAGCGCACGTCTGCAGGTGAAATTGCTGCGTTTTCTGCAGGACGGATGCTTTCGCCGCGTGGGCAGTGATGAAGAGGTCTACCTGGATGTGCGGGTGATCTGTGCGACGCAGGTGGACTTGTCTGAGCTTTGCGCCCGCGGCGAATTCCGCCAGGACCTTTATCACCGCCTCAATGTGCTGTCGCTGCATATCCCGCCGTTGCGCGAATGCCTGGATGGGTTGGCGCCGTTGGTTGAGCATTTCCTCGATCAAGCCAGCCGGCAGATCGGCTGCCCGCTGCCCAAGCTGGCACCGGCTGCGATGGACCGGCTCAGCCACTATCACTGGCCGGGCAATGTGCGCCAGCTGGAAAACGTGCTGTTTCAGGCGGTGTCGTTGTGCGAAGGCGGGACGGTCAAGGCAGAGCATATTCGCTTGCCGGATTATGGGGTGCGTCAGCCGCTTGGCGATTTCTCGTTGGAGGGAGGGTTGGAGCAGATCGTCGGCCGGTTCGAGAAGGCGGTGCTGGAAGCCTTATATGCCGAGCATTCCAGCAGCCGGCAACTGGGCAAGCGCTTGGGCGTGTCGCACACCACCATCGCCAATAAGCTGCGTGATTATGAAATTCTCAAGGCCGACAAGTGAACGCATTCCCCTGTGGGAGCTGGCTTGCCTGCGATGGCGGTGGGTCAGTTAGCTGATGTATCCACTGATACACCGCTATCGCAGGCAAGCCAGCTCCCACATTTGTTCTTTGTCGTTGATCTGACCTGTGCTTGCCGCAGGCGGCAGTAGTCCGCCGTTTTTTCGACTCTCGTCCAGCCACCTAATCTCCATGCCTGCGCGCAAACCCCCGTCCCGCCTGGACTTTTCCTCGTTTTTAAAAGTTGGTTCGCAAATTGCTTAAGCCTCATCAGTACAGCGGTGGGCGGCAAGCGTCCGTCAGAAAGAGGATAGAGCGTGGACAAGTACCTTTATGTGGCAATGACCGGCGCCAGCCAGAATGCACTGGCGCAGAAGGCCCATGCCAACAATCTGGCGAACATCTCCACCAACGGTTTTCAGCGTGACCTGGAGCAGGCGCGTTCGATGCCGGTGTTTGGTGACAGCTTTCCGGCGCGCGCGTTTGCCATGACCGAGCGGCCAGCCACCGACTTCTCCCCGGGCGCCATGATCGAAACCGGTCGTGACCTCGACGTGGCGGTCAGCGGCGACGGTTGGATGGCCGTGCAAACCCCCGATGGCAGTGAAGCCTACGTGCGCAGCGCCAGCATGAATGTGGATGCGCTGGGCGTGCTGCGGGCCGGCAACGGTATGCCGATCATGGGCAACGGTGGCCCGATTGCGGTGCCGCCGCAGCAGAAAATCGAAGTGGGTGCCGACGGCACCATCAGCATCCGCGCCATGGGCGAAGGCCCGCGGGTAATGGCTGAAGTGGACCGCATCAAGTTGGTCCAGCCGGACCTCAAGAACATGACCAAGGGCCTCGACGGCACCATCCACACCAAGGATGGCCAGCCGGCCCAGGCGAACGCCAACGTCACGCTGACGTCGGGCTTCCTGCAGGCAAGCAACGTCAACGCCGTTGAAGAAATGACCGCGGTGCTGTCGCTTTCCAAGCAGTTCGAGCTGCACATCAAGATGATGAACAGCGCCAAGGAAGACGACCAGGCCATGACCCGCGTTCTGGCGATGAGCTGATTGCCGCGTTACTGACCGACTACTAATTTTGCAGCGCAGCGCCAACAAACAGGCGCACGAAGGAGAACAGCATGCTTCCGGCTCTATGGGTTGCCAAAACAGGTTTGTCCGCCCAGGACACCAACCTGACCACCATTTCCAACAACTTGGCGAACGTGTCGACCACGGGCTTCAAACGTGACCGCGCCGAGTTCCAGGACTTGCTCTATCAGATCAAGAAGCAGCCGGGCGCCCAATCGACCCAGGACAGCGAATTGCCGTCGGGCCTGCAACTGGGTACCGGTGTGCAGATCGTTGGCACGCAGAAAAACTTCAGCGCCGGTAACCTGCAGCAAACCGGTCAGCCGTTGGACATGGCCATCAACGGGCGCGGCTTCTTCCAGATCCTGCAACCGGATGGCACCACGTCCTACACCCGTGACGGCACGTTCCACCTCGACTCCAATGGCCAGATCGTCACGGCCAACGGTTTCGCCCTGGAGCCGGCTGTTGTGGTTCCCGCCGATGCCAAGACCTTTACCGTCGGCAACGACGGCACTGTGTCGATCACCGTGGCCGGCAACCCGGCTTCGCAAGTGATCGGCAACCTGCAAACCGCCGACTTCATCAACCCGGCCGGCCTGCAAGCGATGGGTAACAACCTGTTCCTGGAAACCGCCTCCAGCGGCGCGCCGCAAATCGGCACCCCTGGCCTGAACGGTTTTGGCACCACGCTGCAAAGCACCCTGGAAACCTCCAACGTGAGCACGGTTGAGGAGATGGTCAACATGATCACCACCCAGCGCGCCTACGAGATGAACTCCAAGGTGATTTCCACCGCCGACCAGATGCTTTCGTTCGTAACGCAGAATCTGTAATCAAGTCTATGGGGCGCCATCGACGGCGCCTGCAACACCGTGAGGTAAGGGTCATGAATCGCTATGTTTCTGTTCTGGCATTGAGTGGGATCGCCGTGCTCGCGGGCTGTGTCGCCCCGACGCCAAAACCCAATGACCCGTACTACGCGCCGGTGTTGCCACGCACGCCGTTGCCGGCGGCGGCCAACAATGGCTCGATCTACCAGGCCGGCTTCGAACAGAACCTGTACAGCGACCGCAAGGCGTTCCGTGTGGGTGACATCATCACCATCACCCTGAACGAGAAAACCCAGGCCAGCAAAAATGCAAACTCGCAGATCGGCAAGACCAGCAAGACCAGCATTGGCCTGACGTCGCTGTTCGGTGGCGTGCCCAACACCAATAACCCGCTGGGCAGCGGTGACCTGAGCCTGGACGCCGGCTACAGCGGCGACCGCGCCACCAACGGCAAAAGTGCGGCGGGGCAGGGCAACAGCCTGACCGGTTCGATCACCGTGACCGTCGCCGATGTACTGCCCAACGGCATCATCGCCGTACGCGGTGAAAAGTGGATGACCCTCAACACCGGCGACGAGCTGGTGCGCATTGCGGGCATGGTTCGCGCCGATGATATTTCCACCGACAACACCGTGCCGTCGACGCGGATTGCAGATGCGCGCATTACCTACTCGGGTACAGGTTCGTTTGCTGATGCGAGTCAGCCAGGCTGGTTCGACCGTTTCTTCCTTAGCCCGCTGTTCCCTTTCTAGGTGGCCACTTTGAAACTCAAACAGCTGATGGCTGCCGCGTTGTTGCTGGCCTTGAGCACAGGGGCCTTGGCTGAGCGGTTGAAAGACATCGCCAGTATTTCCGGCGTGCGCTCCAACCAACTGATCGGGTACGGTCTGGTGGTGGGGCTTAACGGCACGGGTGACCAGACCACCCAAACCCCGTTCACCCTGCAGACGTTCAACAACATGCTCTCGCAGTTCGGTATCAAGGTGCCGCCGGGTTCGGGCAACGTGCAACTGAAAAACGTCGCGGCCGTGTCCATCAGTGCCGATTTGCCGGCGTTCTCCAAGCCGGGTCAGGTGGTGGACATCACCGTCTCGTCCATCGGTAACTCCAAAAGCCTGCGCGGCGGCACGTTGCTGATGACGCCGCTCAAGGGTATCGACGGCAACGTCTACGCCATCGCCCAGGGCAACCTGGTGGTCGGTGGTTTTGACGCCGAGGGCCGTGACGGTTCGAAGATCACCGTTAACGTGCCATCGGCCGGGCGTATCCCGGGCGGCGCCATGGTGGAACGCACCGTACCCAGCGGCTTCAACCAGGGCAACAGCCTGACCTTGAACCTCAACCGTTCGGACTTCACCACCGCCAAGCGCGTGGTCGACAAGATCAACGACATGCTCGGCCCTGGCGTGGCCCAGGCCATTGACGGCGGCTCGATCCGCGTTACCGCGCCACTGGACCCAAGCCAGCGTGTCGATTACCTGTCGATCCTGGAAAACCTCGAGGTCGATCCAGGCCAGGCGGTGGCCAAGGTCATCATCAATTCGCGTACCGGCACGATCGTGATCGGTCAGAACGTCAAGGTATCGCCGGCGGCCGTGACCCACGGCAGCCTGACCGTGACCATCACCGAAGACCCGATCGTCAGTCAACCTGGGCCTTTGTCCAACGGCCAGACGGCGGTAGTGCCGCGTTCGCGGGTGAATGCTCAGCAAGAAGCCAAGCCGATGTTCAAGTTCGGCCCCGGCACCACGCTGGACGAGATTGTCCGCGCGGTGAACCAGGTGGGCGCAGCCCCAGGCGACTTGATGGCGATCCTCGAAGCGCTGAAACAGGCCGGCGCCTTGCAAGCCGACCTGATAGTGATCTGAGCCATGGTCATGGATATGCGCAAGAGCGGGATCAGCAGCACGGCGGATTCGGGGTCTTACTCCGACCTGAACCGGCTTAACCAGCTCAAGGTCGGCGCCGACAAGAACAGCGAAGGCAACATGCGCAAAGTCGCGCAGGAGTTCGAGTCGCTGTTCCTCAGCGAGATGCTCAAGTCCATGCGTTCGGCCACGGAAGCGCTGGGCAAGGACAACCCGCTGAATACGCCGGCGGCCAAGCAATACCAGGAAATGTACGACCAGCAGTTGGCGGTTTCGATGTCTCGCGAAGGCGGTGGTATTGGCCTGGCCGACGTGCTGATGCGCCAGATGCAGAAGAACAAACCGGTGGACGCCCAGGCGGCCACGTTGCAGGGCCCGGAGGCGGCGCAAGCGCCAGCGAAGAAGGTCGATGTGCCGACTGAAATCGCCGCAGGCACCCAAGCCGAAGGGCCGTTGGGCCGCTCCAACGGCCAGCGTCCGCTGTGGGCTTATCGCGTGGCCGTGCCTGAAGGCGCGAGCGCGCACGCCAATGACATGGAGCTGATGAACCAGCGCCGTATCGCCTTGCCGAGCAAGCTGACTGACCGTCTGTTGGCCGGCATCGTGCCGAACGCGCCGGTCGCCATCGATGCCAAGAGCGCGCCGCTGCGTAACAGCGCCGCCGCCGACAACGTGGTCAACAGCACCGCGCGCAGCATTGCCGTACCGAGCGGGCGCATGCAGGTGTATGGCCGCGCCATCGCCCAGCCACCGCTGGCGCCGGCGAAGAAAGCCTTCAGCTCGCAGGATGAATTTGTCGCCACCATGCTGCCGATGGCCAAGGCGGCCGCCGCGCGCATCGGTGTCGACCCCAAGTACCTGGTGGCCCAGGCCGCGCTGGAAACCGGTTGGGGCAAATCGGTCATGCGCGCCGAGGACGGCAGCAGCAGTCACAACCTGTTCGGCATCAAGGCCGGGCAGAGTTGGCAGGGCGGCCAGGCGCGTGCAATTACCAGCGAGTTTCGTGATGGGTCGATGGTCAAGGAAACGGCGCAATTCCGTTCCTACAACTCCTATCAGGACAGCTTCCACGACCTCGTGACATTACTGCAAAGCAATGATCGCTATAAAGAAGTTGTGAAGTCAGCCGACAACCCGGAACAGTTTGTGCGCGAGTTGCAAAAAGCCGGATATGCAACCGACCCGGACTACGCCAGCAAGATTTCGCAGATCGCCAAAACGATGAACAGTTACCAGGATTACGCTGCCGCGGGCGCATCCACTCATTTATAAGGTCTGAATCATGAGTTTGCTCAATATCGGGATGTCGGGGCTCAACGCCGCTCAAGGATCGTTGTCGGTCCTGAGTAACAACATTGCCAACGTCAACACCCCGGGATACTCGCGTCAGCAGACCACCCAGAACGCCAGCGCCAACAATCAGTACGGCGGCGTGTACATCGGCAGCGGCACGACCCTGGCGGATGTGCGCCGCATCTATAACGATTTCTTGGGCGCCGCTTACCAGAGCAGCACGGCCCTCAACAGCGACGCCACCGCCTACGCGAGCCAGGCGGCTGCGATTGACAAGACCCTGTCTGACAAGTCCACCGGCATGTCGGCGGTGCTCAGCGCGTTTTTCGCGTCCCTGCAAACCGCGGCAGCGACCCCGAGCGACGTGTCCGCGCGCCAACTGCTGGTGACCAGCGCCCAGACCCTGAGCAACCGCTTCAACGCCATCTCGACCCAGCTGACCCAGCAAAAAGAAAGCATCAACAGTCAACTGAGCACCATGAGTGATCAGGTCAATAAGCTGACGTCGTCGATTGCGTCGCTGAACACGCAAATCGCAACTGCCCAGGGCTCGTCGACCAGTGCGCCGGCCAACCTGCTGGATGCGCGTAACGAGGCGGTGCGTTCGCTCAACGAGCTGATCGGCGTAACGGCCACCGAGAAGAACGGCCAGTTCAGCATCACCACCGGCACCGGCCAGTCGCTGGTAGAAGGCGGTGTGGCCAACACGATTTCGGCCGTGCCGAGCAAAACCGACAACAGCCAGTACACCATTCAGCTCAACATGGGCGACACGCCGATGGACATCGGCAACGTGGTGTCCGGCGGCAGCATCGGCGGCCTGTTGCGCTATCGCAGTGATGCGCTGATACCGGCCATCAACGACCTGGGCCGCATTGCCATTGCCACCGCTGACAGCGTCAACAGCCAGTTGGGCCAGGGCCTGGACCTGAACAGCGATTTCGGTTCGTCGTTGTTCAGCGACATCAACAGCGCCGCGGCCATTGCCCAGCGTAGTCAGGCAGCCTCGGGCAACAGCGCCGGCTCGGGCAACCTGAATGTGACGATTGCCGACAGCAGCAAGCTCTCGACCTTCGACTACAAAGTCACCTTCACCAGCGGCAACCAGTACAACGTGGTGCGCTCCGACGGCAAAGCCATGGGCTCGTTCGACACCACCACCACGCCGCCGCCCGTGATCGACGGCTTCACGTTGGCGCTCGATGGCAAGGGGCCGATGGCTGCCGGTGACAGCTTCAAGGTCAGCCCGACGGCCACCGGGGCCAGCAACATCAGCGTTGACCTCAAGGACCCGAACAAGCTCGCGTTCGCGGCGCCACTGGCCGGCAATGCCAGCACTACCAACACCGGCACCGGCACGTTCACGCCGCCGACATTGACGCTGCCGATCGATATCAACGGTGGCGCTGCCAGCGCGCAGTTGCGCACCGGGATCGAAAACTCGATGCCGGTGAAGATGGTGTTTGGCAAGCCGGCGGCAGACGGCACCCAGTCCTACACAGTGAGCGATGCCCAGGGCAACCCGATCGGCACCGGCAGCATCATTCCGGGCCAGGGCAACAAGGTCTCTATCAGTGTGCCGATGCGTGATGCCAGCGGTACGTTGATTCCAGGCAAGAGCTTCAGTTTCGACACCACCGTGGCGGGCACGCCCGCCAACGGCGACAGCACGACCTTTTCGTTCAACAGTGGCGCCACCTCCGATGGCCGCAACGCTCAGCAATTGCTGGGTTTGCAGACCAAGGCAACGGTCGGTGCGGTGGATGGCAATGCGGGCGTGAGCCTGGTCAGCGCCAACAGCCGGCTGGTGTCCCAAGTCGGTTCCAAGGCCGCCCAGGCCAACACCGACAGCACCGCCACCGGCGCCTTGCTGGCCGCGAACAAGGCGGCCAGCAACTCCGTGTCCCAGGTCAACCTGGACGAGGAGGCGGGCGACATGATCAAGTTCCAGCAGTACTACACCGCGTCGTCGCAGATCATCAAGGCCGCGCAAGAAACCTTCAGCACACTGATCAACGCCCTTTAAAGGAGTCTGGAACGATGCGTATCTCTACACAGCAGTATTTCGACACCAGCTCCGCCAAATATCAGGATAACTATTCGGGTGTGGTGAAGGCTCAGGACCAGGCCAGCTCCGGTGTGCGTGTGCAGACCGCTGCGGATGATCCGGTAGCCGCCGCGCAACTGCTGATGCTGCAACAGCAAAAAGACATGCTGGGCCAGTACAACGGCAACATCACCAGCCTGCAAAACTCGCTGACCAACGAGGAAAGCGTGTTGGCGAGCATCAACACGGCCATGCAAACCGCCAGCGGCCTGGCGTTGCAGGCGGGTAACCTCAAGCTCAGCAACGACGACCGCAAGGCCATCGCCGCTCAGGTTGGCGCGCTCGAAGACCAGGTATTGGGCCTGCTCAACACCAAGGATTCCAGCGGCAACTATATGTTTTCCGGGGCCAAGACCGACACGCCGCCCTACAGCCGTAACAACGATGGTACCTACACCTACCAGGGTGATGAGACGCCTCTGAGCCTGCAAGTGTCGAGCAACTTGACGATTGCGGCGGGCGATACCGGCAAGACGCTGCTGGAAAGCTCCGGCAACACCGGGCGCACTCAAGCGACGATTTTGCCGCCGGCGGTCAACGACGGCAAAGTCGCAATTTCGGCGGGCCTGGTCACCTCGGGCACCGCTTACACGAAGAACTTTGCCGATGGCCAGCCGTACAAGCTGACCTTCTCCAGCAGTACCCAATACAGCGTGACCGACAAGGACGGCAACGACGTTACGTCCGAGATCACCGGTAACGGCACATTTGATTCCACCAAGGAAGGCGCGTCCAGCGTCAACCTGCGCGGGGTCAAGTTCGACATCAGCCTGAACCTTGGGTCTGACGTGGCCTCGGGCGCACCGTCTGATGCGCTGGTGGCGGGCAAGGCCTTTACGCTGGAAAGCAAGCCGGACACGTTCAGCAGTTCGCGCACAGCCAGTAATCCGTCTACGGCGCAGTTGACCGGTGGCCGGGTCACGGACCAGGCAGCCTACGCCAGCACCTTTCCGAACTCGGGCGCGGTGATCAAGTTCACCAGCGGCAATGACTACGAGGTGTACGCCCAGCCGTACTCGGCGAACAGCAAGTCGATTGCCACGGGCACCATGGCCACTGGCGCGACGTCGATCACGGCTGCCGGGGTGACCTTCGATGTGAGCGGCGCGCCGGGGGCGGGTGATCAGTTTTCCGTGAGTGCCACCAGCAACAAGAACATGAACGCCCTGGACACGCTGGGCCAACTGCGCAAGGCGCTGGAAACTCCGGCCGATGGCGACCCGGTGGCCATGAACAAGCTCAAGGACGTGATCAATACCTCCATCGGTAACCTGGCCAACGCTTCGGCGCAGATTGACCAGGTGCGTGGCTCGATTGGTGCGCGCCAGAACGCGCTGGATATCCAGAGCCAGGAAAACACCAGTTTGGGGCTGGCCAATACCTCCACCATGTCATCGCTGGCGAACGTCGACATGGGCCAGGCGGCCATTGATCTGACATTGCAGCAGACCATGCTGCAGGCTTCGCAGCTGGCGTTTGTGAAGATCTCCCAGTTGAGCCTGTTCAGCCGCATGTAACCGGCGAGCGTACAAGCGGCCCACCCTGGCAACAGGGTGGGCCGTTGTCGTTTCTGGGGGCGGGAATGTTGCAGGGTTTTGCATAAAGCGCACAAAATTGAGTGACCTGTGAGTCATAAAGCGCATCTTCACTGTATCGTGTGAAAAGGATAAGTCGTCGCAGGGTCTTTGCGCGGGGGCTTTCAGCGATATTTTTACGGGGTTATCCCCTTTATTGTCAGCGCTCCCGGCGTAGCCCGAGGGGTGTTATCCAGCTATTTAGTATTGGGAAGCCACAATGATTGGCATAAAAAGCATCGCCAGTTACGTGCCGGCAGACGGGGTTGATAACTACGCCCAGGGCGCCAAATTCGCCAAGGATGAGGATTTCATCATTGGCAAGATCGGTTCGGCGTTCCTGCCGCGCAAGGATGCTGCGCAGGAAACCTCCGACCTGTGCGTCGAGGCGGTCAACGCCTTGTTTGCCAACAACCCTGATTTGAAGCGCGAGTCCATCGACGCGCTGATCGTCGTGACCCAGAACGGCGATGAGGAAGGCTTGCCCCACACGGCCGCCATCGTCCAGGACAAGCTGGGCCTGCCGACCCACGTGGCGGCGTTTGATATCTCGCTGGGTTGCTCGGGCTATGTCTACGGCATCTACGCGATGAAAGGCTTCATGGAAGCCACCGGCCTGAAAAACGGCCTGCTGATCACCGCCGACCCGTATTCGAAGATCGTTGATCCGGAAGACCGCAACACCACCATGCTCTTCGGCGACGCCGCCACGGCCACCTGGATGGGCGAAGATGCCCCGTGGTTGCTCGGCAAGTCGAAGTTCGGCACCGACGGTTCCGGTGCGCCGCACCTTAAGGTCAGCGACGGCGTGTTTTTCATGAATGGCCGCCAGGTGTTCAACTTCGCCCTGCTCAAAGTACCGGCGCATTTGCACGAGCTGCTCAACGAGTCTGAGCTTAAGGCTGACGAGATTGATGCGTTCTGCATTCACCAGGGCAGTGCGGCGATTGTCGACGCCGTGGCGCGACGGTTTGAAGACGCACCGGTGGAGAAATTCATCAAGGACATGGTCGAGACTGGCAATACCGTGTCTTCCAGCATTCCACTGCTGCTTGAAAAGCACATGATGGACGGCGACTGGAAGCGTGTTGCGATCAGTGGCTTTGGTGTCGGTTTGTCGTGGGGTTCGGCGATTCTCTATCGTCCGTGACCTGCTGATAGCGCTGCACACAAAAACGCCCAGGCTTGAAAAAGCCTGGGCGTTTTTTATTTGGCGCCAGAAAACCCAGCAAATGCGAGGCTTTGGGCTATCGTAAATGCTTGAATTACAAAGGGTGGCCCGTTGCTAGTAAAAAAAATCAAAAAAGTCCTCAAGCAACCTGCTTTCACGACGATAACTATTACGAAGGTTCTCTAGGCCACACCCGGCGGTTGCCAGGGCCGGAAGCCGCAGTACACCACCCACGAGGATTTCGTCATGGCTTTAACAGTAAACACCAACCTTGCTTCGTTGAACGTTCAGAACAACCTGAACAAGGCTTCCGGCGCTCTGCAAACCTCCATGCAGCGTCTGTCCTCCGGCCTGCGTATCAACAGCGCCAAAGACGATGCGGCCGGCCTGCAAATCTCCAACCGTCTGACCAGCCAGATCAACGGCCTGGGCGTTGCAATCAAGAACGCCAACGACGGCAGCTCGATTGCTCAGACCGCTGAAGGCGCCATGCAGCAGTCCACCAACATCCTGCAAAGCATGCGTACCCTGGCTCTGCAATCCGCCAACGGCTCGCCAAGCGCTGACGACCGTAAGTCGAACCAGGCTCAATACGCAGCACTGACTGCTGAATTGACCCGTATCGCTACCACCACTACTTTCGGTGGCAAGAACCTGCTGGACGGTTCTTTCGGTACCACTTCGTTCCAGGTCGGCGCCAACGCCAACCAGACCATCGACATGAGCATCGGTAACGTTGCAGCCAACAACATTGGTTCGCAGCAGCTGAAATCCCAAGGCGTTGCTCCAAGCGCAACAGGCGTTGCCGGCGGCGCACTCACCGTTACCGGTGGCGGCCAGTCCAAGAACCTGACCATCGCTGCCGGTGCTTCGGCCGGGCAGATCGCTGCGCAAATGAACGGCGCTGTAGGCGGCCTGGCTGCTACTGCCAGCACTGTTGCCCAGTTCACCGTTGACTCCGCTGCCATCGCTGCTGCAACCCCTGCCAGCGCCAACTTCACCTTGCAAGTCGGTAGCGGTGCTGCGGTTCAGTTCACTGGCGTAGTCAAAGCTTCTGACCTGGCTGACCAACTGAAGTCCAACGCTGCCAAACTGGGCATCACCGTTAACTACGATTCGACCACTCAAGCGCTGTCGGTCAAGTCCGATACCGGTGAGAACCTGACATTCAACGCTGGCGACGCCGGTGCTATCGCAGGCGTCAAGGTTGCCACCCTGGATGGTACCGGTACTGCCGGCACTGCCGTTGCTCTGGCTAACACCGCTATCATCGCAACCGGCGCAGTTTCCCTGAACTCCTCCAGCAGCTACTCGCTGAGCGGCGCTGGCGTGACGGGTCTGTTCGCAGCTACCGGTACTGCTGCCAACTCCACCAAAACCACCGTCAACAACACTGACATCACCACTGCTGCCAACGCACAGAACTCGATCGACGTGATCACTCAGGCGATCTCCGACATCGACTCCCAGCGTGCCGGCCTCGGTGCTGTACAAAACCGTTTCGACAACACCGTTGCCAACCTGCAGAGCATCTCCGACAACTCCAGCGCCGCTCGCGGTCAGATCCAGGACGTTGACTACGCTGCAGAAACTGCTCAGCTGACCAAGCAACAAACCCTGCAACAGGCTTCCACTGCGATCCTGTCCCAGGCCAACCAACTGCCATCCGCTGTACTGAAGCTGCTTCAGTAATAGCCATCGGTAGATGACTGACGGAAGGGCGCGTTTACGTGCCCTTTTGTCTTTTGCGTGATGAGGAGATTGGACATGGACATGAGCGTCAAGTTGAACCTGTCTTATCCAGCAGCGGCGCCGCAGAGCGCGCCTGCCCCTGTGACAGCCGACCCGCAGAAAACCAAGGTAGACCCCACGGTTGCCACGGGCGAGCCCAAGCAAGACTCGAAATCCTCCGACCTTGAACAGGCGGTAACGGATATTCGCAAATTCGTCCAGGCTGCCCAGCGCAACCTGGATTTTTCCATTGATGACTCCACCCATCAGGTGGTGGTCAAGGTCATTGCGACCGACAGTGGCGAGGTCATTCGTCAAATCCCTTCGGAAACGGCATTGAAACTCGCACAAAGCCTTCACGACGCCAGCAGTGTGTTGTTTGACGCTAAAGTCTGAGCTGGCATGAATTTTGTTGCTGTAGCTGCTTTAGGCGTCGTCCGTCAATAAAGCGCCAGCCCCGGATCAGGAGAAGAATCATGGGTGATATATCAGTTAGCGGCCCCGTTACGGGCATTGATACCCAGCAGATCGTGACGGCATTGGTGAACGCGGAACAGGCGCCGAAGCAGTCGCAGATCAACAAGCAGACGCAAACGTCGACTGCCCAGCTGTCCTCGATCGGCAAGATTCAAGCCGCGCTGGATGCCTTCCGTGGTGCCATGGACAACATGACCAAGGACGCCAGTATCGGCGGCCTGACCGCGACGACGTCGGATGCCAACGTGTCTACCGTTACCCTGGGTGCCGGTGCCTCCGCGGGCAGCTACCAGCTGATAGTCAACCAGTTGGCGACCGCCTCGAAGGTTGCTACCCAGAATTATCCAACCGGCGCGAAAACCGTCGTCAATACCGGCACCACCGCGACGACCCTGGAAATTTCCCAGTCAGGTCAGAGTTACGGGGTCAGTGTTCCGCCAGGCGCGACGCTGCAGCAAGTGCGTGACTCGATCAACGCGCAATACAGCAGTGCTGGCCTGAGTGCCAACATTCTGACTGACGCCACCGGTTCTCGCCTGGTGATGACGTCGACCAATACCGGCGCCGGCACGGACATTACCCTGGGGGGTAACTCCGGCCTGGAAGCGGGTTCGTCGGTTGTGGGTGAGCCACCGCAAAACGCTAAATACACCATTGACGGCACGGCTCAGGAATCCAAGAGTAATACCCTGACCGAGGCGATCAGTGGTGTGAGTATCAAGTTGACGGCTGTCTCGCCTCTGCCGGCCGGGATCACTGGGGCGCTCCCTGACGGCATGACGCGCGTGGCCTCGACCATTACGGTCACCCGCAGCAACGACACCCTCAAAAGCTCGGTAAAGGGTTTTGTCGACACCTACAACGCCTTGATGACTGCGATGAACACCGAAACTGCAGTGACTAACAACGCGGACGGTTCCACCACGCGCGCTGCGCTGACAGGTGATGCCACCATGCGCTCCCTGCAGACGGCTTTGCGTAGCGAGTTGAACGCGTTGACGGGCACGGGCACTTTGAAGTCTCTGGCCCAATTCGGAGTGAACACTGACTCGGGCACCGGCAAGTTGAGTATTGACGACAAGGTGTTCGGTGCGGCCATCTTGACCAACCCTACCGACATCGGCGGTATTTTCAACGGTGACAATGGCCTGTTGGCGCGCATGAAAACCGCGACCGACAGCTACGCGCTGAGCAACACCGGCGTGCTCGCCACGCGTTCGTCGACGCTGTCGGCCAACATCAAGGACCTGCAGAACCAGCAGGACACCCTGACCGCGCGCATGGCCGCGCTGAAGACCAGCCTGACCGCCAAATACACGACGATGAACAACCTGGTGGCCCAGCTCACCAGCCAGCGTTCCAGTGTCATGAGCACGCTCAACGCGCTGAACAAGTCGTCCTCGGACAGCTGATCCCGTTGAAGCCGCCCGGTGGTGAATACCGCCACCGGGTGCCGCCTTCGACCGACTTGCGGGTTAAAGTTTTTTGCGACCCAGTCGACATATTAGTCAGAGCCCATCCAATTTAGCTGTTGCCTGTCACGAGGTAGAAACATGAATCCCATGAGAGCCCTTCGCCAATACCAGAAGGTCAATTCCCATGCCCAGATCTCCGAAGCCAGCCCGCACCGTCTGGTGCAGATGCTGATGGAAGGCGCGTTGGACCGCATGGCTCAGGCCAAGGGCGCCATGGCTCGTGGTGATATCGCGCAAAAAGGCCTGTTACTGGGCAAGGCGATCGACATTCTGATCGGTTTGCGTGACGGCCTGAACCCGGAAAAAACCGATGATCCGGCCGCGTTGCAGCAATTGGATAACCTGTATGCCTACATGACCACGCGCTTGCTGGAAGCAAACAGCAAAAGCGATGTCGCCATGATCGACGAAGTAGCCGGCCTGATGATTACGCTCAAGGAAGGCTGGGACGGTATTGCAACACTGTAGGCCTTTGGCCTGAGGATGATGTCATGAGCCACGCCCTGCAACGGATTGACGAGACCCGCGAAGCCCTGGTTGACGCATTGGCCCACCGTAACTGGGACGCTATCGGCGAACTGGACATGGGGTGTCGTGCGGTGATCGATGAGGCGCTTAATAATGCGCCGGTGGACGAGGGTGCCCTGCGGGAAAAGCTGGAAAGCTTGCTGGCGGTGTATCAGCAGTTGCTTGAAGTGACGACTGGCGAACGCCAGGCGATTTTCGAAGAGATGTCGCAGATCAACCGAGCGGAAAGCGCGTCAAAGGTTTACCATCTGTTCGGCTGAATGGGCTCAGTTAATCCGAACGGCGCGTCATATATTTGACTGTGCCAGCATTTTTGACTTAACTAGTGCTGTTTTCAGATTTCAGACGTCTAGTAGGGTAAGAAATCTTACAAGCGTCTAGATTGCCCTCACTCTGGGGCAGAGCGTTTTACTAGGGAAGTTGCTATTGCATGTGGCGTGAAACCAAAATTCTGCTGATTGATGACGATAGCGTCCGCCGCCGCGATTTAGCGGTAATTTTGAATTTTCTTGGTGAAGAAAATTTGCCCTGCGGTAGCCATGACTGGCAGCAGGCGGTCAGCTCTTTGTCGTCGAGCCGTGAAGTCATCTGTGTGTTGATCGGGACGGTAAACGCTCCTGGCGCAGTTCTGGGCTTGTTAAAGACACTGTCAACCTGGGATGAGTTCCTTCCGGTGTTGCTGATGGGCGATATTTCTTCCGTGGACCTTCCGGAAGACCAGCGCCGCCGCGTGCTCTCCACCCTGGAAATGCCGCCCAGCTACAGCAAATTGCTCGATTCCCTGCACCGTGCCCAGGTCTACCGCGAGATGTATGACCAGGCTCGCGAGCGCGGTCGTCATCGCGAACCCAACCTGTTTCGCAGCCTTGTCGGCACCAGCCGTGCGATCCAGCACGTGCGCCAGATGATGCAGCAAGTGGCCGATACCGACGCCAGTGTCTTGATCCTCGGCGAGTCCGGTACCGGCAAGGAAGTGGTCGCACGCAACCTGCACTATCACTCCAAACGCCGCGACGGGCCTTTCGTGCCCGTCAACTGCGGAGCGATCCCGGCAGAATTGCTCGAAAGCGAACTGTTCGGCCACGAGAAGGGCGCCTTTACCGGGGCGATCACCAGCCGGGCCGGGCGTTTCGAGCTGGCCAATGGTGGCACCCTGTTTCTTGACGAAATCGGCGACATGCCGCTGCCGATGCAGGTCAAGCTGTTGCGCGTGTTGCAGGAACGCACCTTCGAGCGCGTGGGCAGCAACAAGACCCAGAGCGTCGACGTGCGCATTATCGCGGCCACGCACAAAAACCTCGAAAGCATGATCGAGGTCGGCAGCTTCCGCGAAGACTTGTACTACCGCCTCAACGTATTCCCTATCGAGATGGCTCCGCTGCGCGAGCGCGTGGAAGACATCCCGTTGCTGATGAACGAACTGATTTCGCGCATGGAGCACGAAAAGCGCGGCTCGATTCGCTTCAACTCCGCCGCGATCATGTCCCTGTGCCGTCACGGCTGGCCGGGCAACGTCCGCGAGCTGGCCAACCTGGTCGAGCGCATGGCCATCATGCACCCGTACGGGGTGATTGGCGTGGTCGAGCTGCCGAAGAAATTCCGCTACGTCGACGACGAAGACGAGCAGCTGGTAGACAGCCTGCGCAGTGACCTGGAAGAGCGCGTGGCCATCAACGGCCATACGCCGGACTTCGGTTCCACCGCCATGCTGCCGCCCGAAGGCCTGGACTTGAAGGACTACCTCGGTAGCCTCGAACAAGGCCTGATCCAGCAGGCGCTGGACGATGCCAATGGCATTGTCGCGCGCGCCGCCGAGCGCCTGCGCATCCGTCGCACCACCTTGGTGGAGAAGATGCGCAAGTACGGCATGAGCCGTCGCGAAGGTGATGAACAGGCGGATGATTGACGCCTGTTTTTCAACTGACTGATATATAGGTCTATTTTTTTCGGCACGGGTATTGCTACAGCCCTCGCAACGTTCCGTTTAACTGACGGTCAGCCAGCGAGAGAGCATGATGCCCCACGCCGCCAAACTTTCTTCAGCCCCTGCTATTCCTGGGCTGGTTCCGTGTGCAGAGCCGTTGACCCGGCAGGGTCTTGAACAGGCGTTCTCGCAGTTCAACCAGATGTCGAGCCAGCTGACCGACTCCTACAGTCTGCTGGAGGCGCGGGTTTCCGAGCTTAAAGGCGAACTGGCAGTGGTCAGCGCCCAGCGCATGCAAGAGCTGGCCGAGAAAGAGCGTCTGGCCAACCGCCTACAAAACCTCCTCGACCTGTTGCCCGGCGGCGTAATCGTCATCGATGAAATGGGCCGTGTCCGCGAAGCCAACCCGGCCGCGCGTGATTTGCTGGGCGAGCCGCTGGAAGGCGAGTTGTGGCGCCACGTGATTACACGCTGCTTTGCGCCACGCGAAGACGACGGCCATGAAATTTCCCTCAAGGATGGCCGGCGCCTGTCCATCGCCACCCGTTCCCTGGACGCCGAGCCCGGCCAACTGGTGCTGCTCAACGACCTGACTGAAACCCGTCACTTGCAAGACCAGTTGGCGCGCCATGAGCGTTTGTCGTCGCTGGGGCGGATGGTCGCTTCTTTGGCGCATCAGATCCGCACGCCATTGTCGGCAGCGTTGATCTACGCCAGTCATTTGACTGATGAGCAACTGCCAGCCGCCACCCACCAGCGATTTGCCGGGCGCCTCAAGGAGCGCCTGCATGAATTGGAGCATCAGGTGCGCGACATGCTGGTGTTTGCCCGCGGCGAATTGCCGCTGACCGACCGCGTCACGCCATCGGCGCTGATGCAGTCGCTGCAAGCGGCAGCCGCCACGCATATCCAGGACGTCAATGTGCGCTGGCAGTGCGACAGCCACTTGGGCGAGTTGCTGTGCAACCGCGACACGCTGGTCGGCGCCTTGCTCAACCTGATCGAAAACGCCACCCAGGCCAGCGGCCCGGGTGCGCGGCTCAAAGTGCACCTCTACACCCGCGACCAAACCCTGCGCCTGTGCATCAGCGACAGCGGCAGCGGCATCGACCCGGTCGTGCTGCAACGCCTGGGCGAACCCTTTTTTACCACCAAGACCAACGGGACGGGCCTGGGCCTGACCGTGGTCAAGGCAGTGGCGCGTGCACATCAGGGAGAATTGCAACTGCACTCCCGGTTGGGGCGTGGCACCTGTGCATTGATGACCTTGCCGCTGTTTTCCAGCGCGGCAAGCGCGGAGTAAAAGGACTATGGCTATCAAGGTTTTATTGGTCGAAGACGACCGCGCCCTGCGTGAAGCATTGGCTGACACGCTGCTGTTGGCGGGCCATGACTACCGCGCGGTCGGTTCTGCCGAGGATGCCTTGGAGGCCGTTGAGCAAGAGTCCTTCAGCCTGGTGGTCAGTGACGTGAACATGCCCGGCATGGACGGCCACCAGTTGCTTGGCGTGTTGCGCGCACGCCAGCCGCAACTGCCGGTGCTGCTGATGACGGCGCATGGCGCCGTCGAGCGGGCGGTGGACGCCATGCGCCAAGGGGCGGCGGATTACCTGGTCAAACCCTTCGAGCCCAAGGCACTGATCGAGCTGGTCGCCCGGCACGCGCTGGGAGTGGTGTCGAATGCCGAGGGTGAAGGCCCGATTGCCTTCGAGCCGGCCAGCGCGCAGTTGCTGGAACTGGCAGCCCGGGTGGCGCGCAGCGATTCGACCGTGTTGATTTCCGGCGAGTCCGGCACCGGTAAAGAAGTGTTGGCGCGTTACATTCACCAGCAGTCGGGCCGCGCCAAACAACCGTTTATTGCGATCAACTGCGCGGCGATTCCCGACAACATGCTCGAAGCCACGCTGTTCGGCCATGAAAAGGGCTCGTTTACCGGCGCTATTGCCGCGCAGGCCGGCAAGTTCGAACAGGCCGACGGCGGCACCATCCTGCTCGACGAAATTTCGGAAATGCCCCTGGGCCTGCAAGCCAAGCTGCTGCGGGTGCTGCAGGAGCGCGAAGTCGAGCGCGTCGGCGCACGCAAGCCCATCCAGCTGGACATCCGCGTGGTCGCCACCACCAACCGCGACCTGGCGGGTGAAGTGGCGGCAGGGCGCTTTCGTGAAGACTTGTTCTACCGGCTCTCGGTGTTCCCGCTGGCCTGGCGCCCGTTGCGTGAGCGCCCGGCGGACATCATTCCGCTGGCCGAGCGCTTGCTGAACAACCACGTCAAAAAAATGAAGCATGCCCAGGCGCGGCTGTCGGCTGAAGCCCAGGCCTGCCTGATCGGCTATCCATGGCCTGGCAATGTGCGGGAGCTGGACAATGCCATCCAGCGCGCGCTGATTTTGCAGCAGGGCGGGTTGATTCAGCCGCAGGACTTCTGCCTGGCCATGGGCAGTGGCGCGGCGCCGTTGCCGAGCCTGGCGCCGGCACCGGTGGTCGTGGCCGAAGCCGAGTCTGGCGGCGCTCTGGGCGACGACCTGCGTCGCCGCGAATTCCAGATGATCATCGACACCCTGCGTGCCGAACGCGGCCGCCGCAAGGAAGCCGCCGAGCGCCTGGGCATCAGCCCGCGCACCTTGCGCTACAAGCTGGCGCAGATGCGCGACGCGGGGATGGATGTCGAAGCCTACCTGTTCGCGACCTGACAAATCGCTGTCTTAGAAATACTCAGGCTGACAGGGTTTGTCGCCTTTTCTTACGAATAGCCACGGAGCTGGCACCCTTGTTGCTACCACCCCTAGTAACCGCTGCGTAGTGTCAAAAAATTGCGGGTCGTCGGAGAGAGAAGGTCATGAGCCAGGGTATTGAGTTCAATCGGTTGATGTTGGATATGCGCTCCATGCAAATGGATGCCATGGCTCAACCGAAATCCGTCGCGCCAGCGCCGGAATTGGGCCAAAGCAGTTTTGCCGACATGCTCGGTCAGGCAATCAACAAAGTCAGTGATACCCAGCAAGCCTCGAATCAGTTGGCTACCGCCTTCGAGATCGGCAAGAGCGGCGTGGACCTCACCGATGTAATGGTCGCTTCGCAAAAGGCCAGCGTTTCCTTTCAGGCCTTGACCCAAGTGCGTAACAAGTTGGTTCAGGCTTATCAAGACATCATGCAGATGCCGGTTTAAGGACGAGATTTAAGTCATGGCAGAAGCAGTCGTGGACAACGTACCCGCCAAGGCAGACGGCAAGCCGCCGCTGTTTG
>Ga0153931_100085_pt1 | contig 40683 bp, 28 predicted proteins | sample TSNJ015MetaG_FD_104730 | JGI IMG/M metagenome (GOLD analysis project Ga0153931, IMG submission 104730) | Attine ant fungus gardens microbial communities from New Jersey, USA - TSNJ015 MetaG | ecosystem: Host-associated > Fungi > Mycelium > Unclassified | place: USA: New Jersey, Wharton State... | reverse complement strand
CGGGCTTGGGTTGGCATCGAAAGCGCCACGCGTTTGAGCAGTTCGGGCAACTCGCGCAGAGCGTTCAAGTCATCACTGCGCCCACGCAACTGCGCCAATCGCACCAGCGCCTCGCGCCGATACTGATTCCGTCGCCATTTCCCATAACGTCGCACACCAACAATCAGCGCCAGCACAACCAACAGCGCGAACAACGCCCACCAACCCCAGGTCTGCGGCGCATAACTGACCGGCGCCGGCAGGCTCAGCTCCTTGAGCTGGCTGATGTCGGGGATATTCGGGTTCATCGCCGCGGGCCGGCAGACTTGCCAAGCTCGGCACGCAATTGCGTGTGGGCCTCTTCGGCGGTGCTGAACATCATCAGCGGCACCTGACTGCGGCGCAGCAGGGTAGCGACATCCTTGAGCCGGCCACCGAGGTAATCGCCCAATGGCTGATGCACGCTGCGTTTGTCGACGGCCAGTTCCACCTGCAATTGGCCCTGGGTGATGAGCAGTCGTCCGTTGCTCGGCAGTTTCAAGGCCAGTGGGTCGTAGACTTGCAGGGCGATCACGTCGTTGTGCGCGCGCAGTTGCCGCATCAATTGCAAGGTGCGCTCACCGGCGCCTGCGAAGTCGCTGACGATGCAAATCAAATGGTCATGCCCGGCCAGTGCGACGCAACGCTGCAAGGCCTTGTCCAGTTGATCCTCGTCTTCGGCGTCGGGGTTGGCCGCGTTCAGCGCCTGATTCTGTTCTGCCACGCGGCTGAGCAAGGCTTCAACCCGTTTGCGGCTGCGTAACGGCGCGATGCTGTCGATGCGTTGATCGTTGAACACCAGACCGCCGACCCGGTCACCGGCGTTGAACACCATCCACGCCGCCAGCGCCGCGAGTTCGGCGGCGAGGGCGGATTTGAAACTCCGTTGCGAGCCGAAGAACATCGACATGCGCTGATCGACCACGACCAACGCCGGGCGATCGCGTTCTTCGGTGAAAGTGCGTACCACCGGTTTGCCGGTGCGCAGCGAGGCGCGCCAGTCGAGGTGGCGTAAATCATCACCGGGCTGATAGCGGCGCAGCTCATCGAAGTTCAGACCACGGCCACGCAAACGCGAGCCATGGTTACCGGCGAGGATGCTGCCCTGGGGCTGACGCGCCAGAAAACTCAGGTCACGGGCCTTGAATTCCAGCGCCATCAATTGCGCCAGAGACACGTAGACCAGGCCATCCGTGTTCATGCCGGAATCGCCACTTTATCCAGCAAACGGTCGAGCACCTGATCGGCAGTCACGCCATCCGCGACCGCGTCGTAGCTCAATTGCAGGCGATGGCGCAACACCGGATGCACTACGGCGCGCACGTTGTCCGGCGAGACGAAATCCTGGCCCTGCAACCACGCATCGGCCCGGGCGCAACGGTCCAGGCCGATGCCGCCCCGGGGGCTGGCGCCAATGCTGATCCAGCGTCCGAGGTCTGCGTCGTAATCGGCCGGGTGGCGAGTGGCGTTGATCAGGTCAATCAGGTAGCGGTCGATGGCGGGAGAGACATGCACCGCGCTGACTTCCTTGCGCGCGGCGAAGATCACTGCCTGCGAAAGACTGAAGCCCTTGCTCGGCGCGGTGTTCGCGCCCTGAGCAAACTCTTCGGCGCGCAACAGGCGCAACACCTGGCTTTCGTTGTCGGTGCTGGGGTAATCCAGCAGCACCTTCATCAGGAACCGGTCCATCTGCGCTTCCGGCAGCGGATAGGTGCCTTCCTGTTCGATCGGGTTTTGTGTCGCCACCACAATGAACAGCTCCGGCAGCTGGTGACTGGTGCCGGCCACGGTAATCTGCCGCTCTTCCATGGCTTCGAGCAGCGCGGCCTGCACCTTGGCCGGAGCGCGGTTGATTTCGTCGGCGAGAATCAGATTGCCGAACAGCGGCCCTTGCTGGAAGCGGATCTCGTTTTGTCCGGCCACCTGATGCAGCACTTCCGCGCCGGTGATGTCCGAGGGCAGCAAGTCCGGGGTGAACTGGATGCGGCTCATCTTCGCGTCCAGGTGTGTGGCCAGCGCCTTGACCGTGCGTGTCTTGGCCAGCCCCGGCAGGCTTTCCAGCAGCAAATGCCCGTTGGCCAGCAGGCCGAGAAGGATCTGCCGGATGACCTGATCCTGGCCGAGTACGGCTTCGGCGATGCTCGCTTGCAGGGCGTTGAGGTCGGTGAGTGCGGTCATGGGACAGTCCTTTGCGGCCGGTCTAGAAAAACGCCAGGGTCATGTTGACGGCAATGCCGTTGCCTTCAGGGCGGTTCTTGGTGTCGAACTCCGGCACCCAGCGCGCACTGAAGCTCGCCTGGGCGTCGGCGAATTTACCGGCCCATGCCACCACCGGACCGGCGCCGACGGAGCGGCCACGGAAGCCATTCAGGCTGTCGGCGGTCTGGCCCTTGTCGTCGGTGACCTGCTGGATATAGCCGGCAGCCAGGCCGGCGCTCCAGCCACTGCCGAAGCCGTGAGTCCACAAGGCATCGAGGGTGAAGATGTTGCCGTTGCGATAATCGGTGGCGGTGTTTTCGGTGTAGAACTCCAGGCCACTGGACAGGGTGAATTCACCACCCTTGCCGTCCAGATGGGTGAAGGCCACGGTGGGCATGAACGTGTAATTGTTTTGCCCCGGGTTGGCCAGGCGATTGTCGTTGTAGGCGCCGGTCGGCACGTAGATCGGCAGGGAGAACGCGATGTGGTTCAACTCGTCGAAGTGGTAGCCGGCGGCAATCGGGGTGACCAGCGCGTCAGCGAACTGGGTGCCGGAATCGCTGGTGCCGAGGGTGCGTCCGCGCGGGCCGGTGATGGCCGCGTCGATGTCGGTGTACTGCAGCGGAACACCGATTGCCGAGGCGAAGTTCCATGGGCCTTTGCCGGTGTCCCAGATGTGCGTCAGGTTGGTCATGGTGTAGGAGACTTTCATGTCGATCCCGGCACTGACTTCACCGGAAATCGGCGCGCCGCGACTGCCCTTGAGCGATCCGTCGTACCAGATGCTGGTCACCGAGACGACCCAGCCCGGTTCCGGCGGGATGATCCCGGCGTTGGAATACACCTGTTGCCCGGTGATTGGCCGGCCCACGCCACCCTCGGCTGCATAGAGTTGAGTACTGCCGATCATGCACAGCGCCAGCAGCGGACGCACAACGTAAGGCTTGACCATCACTGGCTCCATTTATTGTTTTGAGTTGACCGGGTTGAGCAGCGGCATCTTCCATTCGCCGCTGGCCACTTCCGGTTTCGGCAGGTACAGGCGCAACACGCCGTAGAACGGCCCGTTCGGTGCCGGCAGCCAGTTGGCTTGCTTGTCCTTGCCGGGATTGTTGTGCTGCACGTAGAGGGTCAGTCCGCCGTCGGCATCGAGCTTGAGATCCGGCAGCATTCGCGAGTTGATCAGGTAGCGATTGAGCGGGTTGGCCACCAGCAATTTGCTCTTGCCGTCGTACATGGTCAGCGACCAGAAGGCGTCGGCCGGAGGCAGGGCACCCTTGTCGAAATGCAGGGTGTAGTCGTGTTTCGCTGCGTCGGCCGGCTGGCCGTCCTTGTCGACGAAATAGCCGATGTAGTTCGCCTCTTCAGCAGAGTTGCCGAAGATGCCCATGTTGGCGCCGGCGTAGCGATACAGATAATTGCCCTTGAGGTGATCACGGGTGCCGAACAGATCGCCGCTGCTTATTTCGTGGGTGTCGACCTTGTCTTTCTTGAACGCGGCAAACTCAGCCTTGGCGTCACTGATGCCGTCTTCGAGGGCCTTGCGTTGCTCGGCGCTGAGCTTTTTCGGGTCGAACGGCTGACCGGCACCGATGCCGATTCTGGCGAAGCGTGCGAGCAGGTCTTTTTCGACATCCTGCGGCGGGGTGAAAGCGAGCATGAAGTTCAGGTAGCGGAACAGCTCCGGGGTTTCGCTCATGGTCGGCGTCGGTTTCGGCCAACTGACTTTCGGTGCCGGCGCCGGGGCTTTCTGTTTCACATAGTGGCTCAGGGGTTCGACCTTGTAGCCTTTCTGGATCTGCCTGACCTTGCCCAGATCCTTCTCGTCGAACAGCTGCGTGCGATACAGCGCGTAGGCGATGTTGCTTTCGCTGCGCACCAGCCGGTCGATGTTGATCGGTTGCTGACCCTGCCAGTCAGGCCCGGCGATCATGAAATGGCCGCCGTTGTTGCCGGTGCTGCGGGTGCCCAGGTAAGCGAAGTTCTGCGTGTAGGCATCGATCAATTGCACCGAGTAATAACGGTGCTCTTCGATCGGCGGCAAGGTCAGGATCAGCGGTTCGCTGCGCAGGTCCATCCAGACGAACGAGTAGGGCGTGTCGGCGTTCGGCGTGACGAACGCGGTGTCCTTGGCAGTGAAAGCCTTGGCAGTGTTGCCGATCTGGTTGAACGGTGCCTTGAAGTTCGGGCTCTTGCTGTCCACGGCCTGGGTGTACAGGGTCTTGTACATCTCCACGATCGGGAAGCCATAGAGATACGCGTCCTTGGCAATGCCGCGGGCTTCTTCGGGGCTGGCGCTGAAATCGGCCCAGGCGCTGCTGCTCAGGGCGAGGGTCAGGCCGGTCAGTAATAGATTGCGTGCGTTCATACGGCGTCCTTATTCATTGCACGACAGTGATGTCATCGAGTTTCCAGCTCTTGTCGAAATAGGCTTCGGTCGGCGCGTACAGGCGGAAATAGCTGAACCAGTGCTTGCCGGGTAGCGTTTGCACCCAGTTGCTCTCGAAGCCTTTGGGTGCGGTCGGGCCGAAGTACAGGTCCACCGAGCCGTCGGCGTTCTTTTTCAAGTCCTGACGCGAGGACAGGTCGGCCTTGCGCTGCGGGTTGTCGATCAGGCAACGGCTGTCGATGTCGTACACGGTCATCGACCAGAACTGCTTGGCCGGCGGGTTGGCGTCGACGTGCAGGCGATAGGTCTTGCCGCCGTCGAGCCAGTCACCCTTGGCGTCGGTGTAGGCGCCGAGGTAGGTCTGGCCGAGGCCCGGGGTTTTGGAGACCATGCCTTTGGTGTTGGTCACCGCTTCGTAGAACCAGGCGCTGCGTTCCCACAACTGGTCGTAAAAGGCCACGCGTTGCGACGGTTCGGCGATGTTCAGCACCGTGTCCCAATGCCGGTCGGGCCAGTACTGCGCGTCAGGAAAACGCTTGGCAAAGGTGTTGGCCTTGGCGATCAGTTCACCGACCTGCGCGCCGGACTCCAGGGCCTGACGCTGCTGGGTGTTGGGGTTGAACGGTTTGTCCTTCTCGATGCCGAGACTGGCGAGCATCGCCATATAGAAGCGGTCACGTTCATTGACCGGTTCTTTCTGGATGATCTGGTGCAGCCGCTGCCAGTAAGCGATGCCGCGCGGCTGGGTACCCGACCACTTTTTACCGTCAGGCGACAGCAGGCGGGTCTTGCTCGGTTCGGCACGTTTGGCGTACGGGTACATCTTGAATTGCTCGACCAGCGCCTTGCCTTTGGCCGGATCCGGATCCAGCACCCGGAAGCCCACCAGCACGTTCATGGTTTCCGATTTGGCCAGGTAATACTTGTCGGCATCCGCCGGTGGCTCCACGCCCGGTGGCAGCACCAGGTATTTGCCGCCCTGGCCTTTGTCCGGGCCGGTCTGGCCCATGTCGATGATCGCCCGCTGCCAGAAATCGCCGATGCCACCGGCGGTCGGTCCCGGTGGCAGTTCAATCACCAGCGGCCCGGTTTCGCTGAGGTCGACGAAGCCGAGAATGTACGGCGTGGTGGCGTTGGCGGTGATCACGCCGAGCTTGTCTTCGTAGTTGTTGAGCACCATCAGATCGCCGCTGCGCGCGCCGAGCTTGTCGCGAAACTCTTCCTGCCATTGCGCGTAGGACACCAGCGGCAAGGCCCACAGATAGCTCTGGGTCGCCTGCTGGAAATCCAGCTCGGCGTAGAGTTTGGCGATTGACTCGTGGGCCGGCAGTTCGCCTTCCATGGCGATCTTGCCGATACGGGTGTCGAGCTCCTGAGCACCGACGCCGCAGCTGGCGAACAGGGTCATCAGGCTGAAACCGGCGGCGCGTAAAGCGATGTGCATGGCGATGTCCTTATTTTCCGAATGTCACGTTGATCCCGGCGAACAGGGTGAACTGCGGCACACCATCGCCTTTGCGTTCGACGGTCCACTGCGGTTCGAGGAAGGCGTTGAGAATATTGCTGCCGGACTTCCAGACCTTGCCCGCACCCAGGCCGATCGGGATGTAGTGAGTGTTGTTCTTCAGGTCGAACGTCCAGGTGCCGGTGGAGCGCAGGTACCAGCCCTTGTCGAGGTTATGGATGATGAAGGGCTGCAGGGTTGCGGTTTCGACATGCGCGCGGTCGTGGTCACCGGCAAACGAACTCTGGTACTGCACCAGCGCGCCGAGCAGGCCACGCGGTGACGAATCAATCGCCACGGCGGCGAGGCCGGCCTGCCACTTGCCGGTGCCCAGTTCATCCTCGGCGGCGGTCGGCGCGGTGATCTGCGGGCCGATGCCCAACTGCACGCCTTCGGTCTTGAGCAGGAAGATGTCGAACAGGTTGAGGTCGCCAATCCCCGTGCTGTAGCCGCCGTGCGGATCGGGGCGGGTGCTGATTGGCATCGTTGCGCGCAATAGCTGCGGGACTTCGATGAAATCGTTGGGCGCAATCGGCAAAGTACCGCGCAGCAACGCATCGTTGGTGTGCAGGTTGCTGTCGAACAGCTTCGGCGTGTAGTAATCCTGCAGGTTGGCGCCGGGCGCCAGGTTCAGAGGGTTGTTGCTTTTGTTGGCCTCTTCGGCGTTATTCGCAAAGGCACAAACCACAGGCGCCAGCGAACTCGCCAGCAGCAAGGCGCGAATCCCCAATTTTTTCGACATGGTCCCCGTTTCCCTGGTGGCTACTGCATGGACGACCCGGCACTTCTCGGCCGTTGGACGTATTTCCTTTTTTATCAAGCCTGTAGGACACGTCTGATTGACGCTAGCAGCTAATGGGGAGTTAGCCAGTCGAAGGGATTAATTCTTTGGTTTTGTGTACGGCTTCGCAGTCGAGTGGTGAACTGCTCAATTAAATGTGTGTTGTCAGTGATGACGCTTTCGCGGGCAAGCCACGCTCCCACAGGTATCGAGTCGGTCACAGGATTTGTGAGCGCTTCAATACCTGTGGGAGCGTGGCTTGCCCGCGATGGCAATTTCGAATTCAACGTGGCGTTGGATCAGGCATTTTTCTTCGCTTGCTCGCGAACACGCTCTTCCTGCGCCCGCGCCTCAGGAGTGAACTCGGCGCCGAAGTCCTCGGCGGAGAAAATCTGGCGGATTTCGATATCAGAATCGCCCGGCATCGGATTCGGGCAGCGCTTGACCCATTCGATGGCTTCTTCCTTCGATTTCACTTCCCAGATCCAGTACCCGGCTACCAGCTCCTTGGTCTCGATGAACGGTCCGTCGATGACGGTGCGCTTGTCGCCGGAGAAATGCACGCGCGCGCCTTTGCTGCTCGGGTGCAGGCCATCGGCGTCGATGAGGATGCCGGCCTTGACCAGTTCTTCGTTGAAGTTGCCCATGGCGTTGATCAGCTCTTCACTGGGCATTATGCCGGCTTCGGAGTCGGCGCTGGCTTTGACAAGAATCATGAATCGCATGGTGGTTTCTCCAGGGAATGGGGGGATTCATGGTTTAGTCGAATGGGCCGCGCATGAATCGACAGGTGTCTGAATAAAAGACGCAAAGCTGCGCTTTAACAAACGCAATCCGACACGCTGCAACTGCCAATGCAGGAGCTGCCGCAAGCTGCGATCTTTCGCTCCTGTCGTTAAAAACCAACATCAAAGATCGCAGCCTGCGGCAGCTCCCCGTGCGTATTTCAATTCAGGATGTTTAAACGTTGTTTCGATTTTGCGGAGAGTTCCCACAAGGTTTTCAGGTTGTCCGTCGGACGTCGGGTCTCTAGCCTGTGTTCGTCGCTGCCAATTCAGCGACCGGGACTGGAAACCCCGATGGGTATTAGTGGCGCGTACACGCCTTTCATAACGTATCCTTGCGCACTTCGAATGTGTGCACTCCGTTATGGCGGCTGTGCGCGGGGGACCTTCGGGTCGTCCGGGTCGCCGCTGCCCGGGTTTCCAACCTGCGTACAGCTGCCACCTCTTCGTCCGGAAACCGAAGGGGGCAGCTCCGACTATTCAGTGGAGTTACACCATGAAAAAACCAACACCCAACCCCCCAGAGTCAGGCGCCGACACCACAACCCCTTACGCCTCAGTCGTCAGTAAAAAACTCCACGAAGCCGCCGACCGCGCCCTCGACTACTACCTCAATCCCGCCGCCCGTATCATGTCCAGCGCCAACGAGCCTGAGTCCATGTACCTCGCCAATCCCAGGTACAACACCGAATCTCTTCTAGCCAACGCCAGCGAAACACTCGGCTCGGCCAGCGAGATGCTCATCAACTTCGCTGCCTCGCTGGAAACCTCCCAGCGCAAAACAGCACTGGGTATTGCTCAGGTCGTCATGCTGGGCGAGTTAGCGGTAAATCAAGCACTGGATCACGTAGAACTTAAAGACTGATTGATCATGATCCTTCCCGCGCGCAGCAAAGCAATGCAGCCCTTGACGCTCTGCGTCAGATTCGTGAGTTGGCGCGCGGAGCTCTCTTGTTACATTCCTTTACCGCGCGTTGGAACGGTCAACGACCAACCAAAAAAGACTCTAGCCGGTCGTATTTTCTATCCAGTTCGCAGGTGACATGGATACCCTGTTTTCCAAAACAAGATCGGGTAACATCCGCAGGTCGTGATATTCAATGGAGAGAAACGATGGCAGGAAAGCCAGTCGCAAGGCTCGGAGATCCAGGTAGTCATGGTGGAAATATCAGCACTGGATCAAGTCCTATTTTTGTTAACTCGACTCCCGTAGCTTTGGTAGGAGATATCTATTCCTGCCCGATTCACGGCAGTAATCCCATAACAACGGGCGCCCCCCATGTTTTTGGGTTGGGAAAGGACGTTGCCCATGTCGGTTCCCAAACGGCATGTGGAGCGACGATTACTGCTGGATCACCCGACACCTTCGTCGGTGATTCTGGTAGTGCTCCCGCCAGCTTCTTCTCGCAGTTTCTGAAAGAAAAGACTTTCGTCGAGTTTCAGTTGCTTAATGAAAGAGATGAACCTGTAGCCAACGAGGCGTATGAATTGACGCTTCCCGATGGAACCTTGATGACTGGCGTCCTCGACGAAAATGGCTTTGTGCATGTTGCAAATATTTCCAGGGGGAGTTGCAGCATAAAGTTTCCGAAACTTGAAGATACGGAACATCTTTAATGGTTCAGTCTACTAAAACTACCAGCACAACCCATGCAGCAAAAAATACAGGCGCACCAGGGAAAACCACAAAAACCAATCAGGTGGTCGTATCCGGTGCGTATATGGAAGTGCTGGTGGGTGGTCCCTACACCCGCGATAAAGAAGAGCATCCTTTCGGGCACGCGGCTTTACACGTGGTGGTCGGTAGCAAAGACATTACTTATGACTTTGGTCGCTATGGAAAAACCTGGGGCACGTTCGATAGCGAGGGCGAAGGCGTGTTGAACGTCTGGACGTCCTTCAAAGCGTATATCTCTGGTGAAAACAGTTTGGGGCGTACAACAACAGGTTTTGTTTATTTTTTGGAAAATGCAAAAGCCGAAGCTGTGATCGCTCATTTCGACGGTATTGTCGCCCAGCAAAAAGAACAGCGAAAAAAGACTGCCTCATCAGCTCGGTATGTCTTGCCATCGAACTATCATCCGACTACGAATAACTGCACAACCGTGACAATTGCAGGAGCAAAGGTTTCGGGAAAGTCAATTGTGCAGAACCCGGCTAAATTCAATGAGATGCGTGGTCTTTCTTTCATCGAAAGACAGGCAGCGCGTACGCAAAGTAGTCCGAAGGACGGTATTTTCATGCCGGCGGATTTACAAGCCATGCTCGAAGCAAATACCGAGGCCCCCTATGATAAGAAAAATATTTACAAATAGACGTCTTGGCCTATGGCTGGTGGCGGTTTTATCCGTCAATGCGATTTTTTTGGGTTTTCTGATTTTTGGCGATATTGCGAAGGGGCACAATATGAAAATGATCAAAACTAAAGAACCGTTGCTGATTGAAGGGCCAAACGGCGACGAGAATTACTATGTCCTGCCTTTGGGTACTACCCTTTATCACGATAAAAGCTTTCCTGAAGGGCATGACCGTTATGTGGTGTATCTCAATCATAAAGGTGCAATTGCACACGAAGAAGTACCCATGAAGCCTGAGTATGGCGGTTCATTTATAGATCCGCTCTGGCTGACCAATGTTGATGAGGAAACCTTGAAAGAAATTTTCAAACGGTTTCCGCTCTCCAAAACCGATATTGCCGCTGCTATCAAGGCCAATGAAATAACCAAGGATGATCTAGCCGACATCATCCGATCCATGCCCGACTGACCAAATCTTTTAGCTGTCGGTGAAACGAAGCTGCGATCTTTTGATCTTGATGAAAAGATAAAGTCAAAAGATCGCAGCCTGCGGCAGCTCCTACAGGGGGGGCTTGGGTTGTATACAATTTTTTGCGCAGGCCCCTGACAATTTTCAAGCGGGGCATAGGTCGTCGGACAATTTCGTGGTTAACTTCGGCCTCTTGCATGCTTTCCAATCAAAACATCAGAAGGACTCAAGTCATGGCTCAAGTCACCCTCAAAGGCAACCCGGTTCAAGTCAACGGCCAGTTGCCACAAGCCGGTTCCAAGGCGCCAGCCTTTTCTCTGGTTGCCGGCAATCTGTCCGACGTCACCCTGAAAGACTTCGCCGGCAAGCGCAAAGTGCTGAACATCTTCCCAAGCGTTGATACCCCAACCTGCGCTACCTCCGTGCGCAAGTTCAACGCTCAGGCCAACGAACTGGCCAACACCGTGGTGCTGTGCATCTCGGCTGATCTGCCATTCGCCCAGGCCCGCTTCTGCGGCGCCGAAGGCCTGGAAAACGTGCAGAACCTGTCGACCCTGCGCGGTGCCGAGTTCATCGAAAACTACGGCGTAGCCATCGCTGACGGCCCGTTGAAAGGCCTGACCGCCCGTGCCGTGGTGGTGCTGGACGAGAACGACAACGTGCTGCACAGCGAGCTGGTCAAGGAAATCGCTGAAGAGCCGAACTACGACGCAGCACTCGCCGTACTGAAATAAGCGCTTTTACAATTGTTAACGGCCTGGCCCTGTCCAGGCCGTTTTCATTTGTGTATCAGTGTCTTGGCTCACACCTTGTAACGTAAGTTGAAAGTAAATAGCCGGTAAAGCTGCTTTGCTTAAGTCCCGTCAGTGCTTATCGTTCAGCCTCCCGTAAAAAGAAGCCCACGCGCCCAATGGTAAATCACTCCATGCAATCGTCCTCCCGTAACTCTCGTCGCTGGCTGTTGAGCCTGCTTGTGCTGCTGATCATCGCCGTTTTGTGCTGGAAATTCTGGCCCGCCGGTTCAGCCCACAAGGAGGGCGCGCAGAAAGCTGCTGCCGGCCACACCGGGCGTTCGGGGATGATGCGGCCGGGCTTCGGCGGGGCGGCCGGGCCTATTCCGGTGCGTGTGGCACCGGCGGTCACGGGTGACTTCCCGCTGTATTACAAGGCCCTGGGTACGGTCACCGCGCTCAATACCATTAATGTGCGCAGTCGGGTGGGCGGCGAACTGGTGAAGATCAATTTCGAAGAAGGGCAGATGGTCAAGGCCGGCGACCTGCTGGCAGAGATCGATCCGCGTCCTTACCAGAATGCCTTGCTCCAGGCGGAAGGCACCTTGCTGCAGAATCAGGCGCAGTTGAAAAACGCACAGGTCGACGTCGAGCGTTATCGTGGCCTGTATAAGGAAGACAGTATCGCCAAGCAGACCCTGGACACCGCCGAAGCGCTGGTCGGCCAGTATCTGGGCACGGTCAAGACCAATCAGGCGGCGGTCAACGACGCCAAGCTCAATCTCGAATTCACCAAGATCCGCGCACCGATTGCCGGTCGCGTCGGCCTGCGTCAGCTCGACGTCGGCAACTTGGTGGCGGCGAACGATACGACGTTCCTCGCCGTCATTACCCAGACTCAGCCAATCAGCGTGGTGTTCACTCTGCCGGAGAACAATCTGGAAACCGTGCTGGCGCGTTACCACAGCGGCGCCAAACTGCCCGCTGAGGCATGGGATCGCGGCGACACCAAAATCCAGGCCACCGGCGTCCTGCAAAGCCTCGACAACCAGATCGACGTCGCCACCGGGACCCTGAAGTTCAAGGCCCGTTACGATAACCGCGACCAGTCGCTGTTCCCCAATCAGTTCGTCAACGTGCACCTGTTGGCCGACACCCTCAAGGGTGTAGTGCTGGCACCGTCGGCAGCCATTCAGTTCGGCACCAATGGCACCTTCGTCTATGCAATGGACGGCGACAAGAAAGTCACCATTCGCCAACTGAAGATCGGCGCGAGCGATGGCAACAACACGGTGATCACCGAGGGTCTCGCCGCGGGCGACCGCGTAGTGCTCGAAGGCACCGACCGCTTGAAGGAGGGCAGTGAAGTCGAAGTGGTCAACGACAGCAATGACGTGCCGACAACGCCGACCGAACACCTGCAAGGCAAGCCCGCAGCCAGCGCGCATGACACCGCCTCTACAGACAAGGCCAAGAAGGGCGCATGAACATTTCGCGGCTGTTCATCCTCCGTCCGGTAGCCACCACCCTGAGCATGCTGGCCATTGTTCTGGCCGGTCTGATTGCCTATCGCCTGCTGCCGGTCTCGGCGCTGCCGCAGGTCGATTACCCGACCATTCGCGTCATGACCCTGTACCCCGGCGCCAGTCCGGACGTGATGACCAGTGCCGTGACCGCGCCGCTCGAGCGCCAGTTCGGGCAGATGCCGGGCCTGACGCAAATGGCCTCGACCAGCTCCGGCGGCGCTTCGGTGCTGACCCTGCGCTTCAGCCTCGACATCAACATGGACGTCGCCGAACAGCAGGTGCAAGCCGCGATCAACGCTGCGACCAATCTGCTGCCAACCGATTTGCCGGCACCACCGGTGTACAACAAGGTCAACCCGGCGGACACCCCGGTGCTGACCCTGGCGATCACTTCGAAAACCATGCTCCTGCCCAAGCTCAACGACCTTGTCGATACGCGCATGGCGCAGAAGATCGCCCAGATCAGCGGCGTCGGCATGGTCAGCATTGCCGGCGGTCAGCGTCAGGCAGTGCGGATCAAGGTCAACCCGGAAGCCCTGGCGGCGAACAGCCTGAACCTCGAAGACGTGCGCACCCTGATCGGCGCGTCCAACGTCAACCAACCGAAAGGTAACTTCGACGGTCCGACGCGGGTCTCGATGCTCGATGCCAACGACCAACTGACGTCGCCCAAGGACTACGCCAACCTGATTCTCGCCTACAAGAACGGCGCGCCGCTGCGTCTGAAGGATGTGGCGGAAATCGTCGACGGCGCCGAGAACGAACGTCTCGCCGCGTGGGCCAACCAGAATCAGGCGGTGCTGCTGAACATCCAGCGTCAACCGGGCGCCAACGTGATCGAGGTGGTCGACCGGATCAAGGCCTTGCTGCCGAGCATCACCGACAACCTGCCGGCCGGCCTCGACGTCACCGTGCTCACCGACCGCACCCAGACCATCCGCGCCTCGGTTACTGACGTGCAGCACGAGCTGCTGATCGCCATCGCTCTGGTGGTGATGGTGACGTTCCTGTTTCTGCGGCGTGCCAGCGCGACGATCATTCCGTCGGTAGCGGTGCCGCTGTCGCTGATCGGTACGTTTGGCGTGATGTATCTCGCCGGGTTCTCGGTCAACAACCTGACATTGATGGCGCTGACCATCGCCACTGGTTTTGTGGTCGACGATGCGATTGTGATGCTGGAAAACATCGCGCGCTTCATTGAAGAAGGGGACAGCCCGATGCAGGCCGCGCTCAAGGGCGCGAAGCAGATTGGCTTTACCCTGATCTCCCTGACGCTGTCGCTGATTGCGGTACTGATTCCGCTGCTGTTCATGGCCGACGTGGTCGGGCGGCTGTTTCGCGAGTTCGCCATCACTCTGGCGGTGGCGATCCTGATTTCCCTGGTGGTTTCGCTGACCCTGACGCCGATGATGTGCGCGCGACTGCTCAAGCGTGAACCGCAAGAACACGAGCAGGGCCGTTTCTACCGGGCCAGTGGCGCATTCATCGACTGGATGATCGCTGCTTACGGGCGCAAGTTGCAGTGGGTGCTCAAGCACCAGCCGCTGACCCTGATGGTGGCCATCGGTACTCTGGCGCTGACCGTGTTCCTTTATATGGTTGTACCCAAGGGCTTCTTCCCGGTGCAGGACACCGGGGTGATCCAGGGCATTTCCGAGGCGCCGCAGTCGATTTCCTTCGCGGCCATGGGCGAGCGTCAGCAGGCGCTGGCCAAGGTGATTCTCGAAGATCCGGCGGTTGAAAGCCTGTCGTCCTACATCGGTGTCGACGGCGACAACGCGACGCTCAACAGCGGTCGTCTGTTGATCAACCTCAAGCCCCACGGCCAGCGTGACCTGAGCGCCACCGAGGTGATCGCGCGCCTGCAACCGCAACTGGACAAACTGGTCGGCATCCGCCTGTTCATGCAGCCGGTGCAGGATCTGACCATCGAGGATCGGGTCAGCCGGACCCAGTACCAGTTCAGCATGTCCTCACCGGATGCCGAACTGCTCAGCCAGTGGAGCGGGCGTCTGGTCGAGGCCCTGGCCCAGCGTCCGGAACTGACCGACGTTGCCAGCGACTTGCAGGATAAAGGCCTGCAGGTCTATCTGGTGATCGACCGCGACGCGGCTTCGCGTCTCGGTGTCTCGGTGCAGAACATCACCGATGCGCTGTATGACGCCTTCGGTCAGCGGCAAATCTCGACCATTTATACGCAGGCTAGCCAGTACCGCGTGGTGCTGCAGGCGCAGGCCGGGGAGAAGATCGGGCCGGCGGCGCTGGATCAGATTCACGTCAAGACCACTGACGGTGCGCAGGTGCGCCTGTCGAGCCTGGCCCATGTCGAGGAGCGCCAGGCGCAACTGGCGATTACCCACATCGGTCAGTTCCCGGCGGTGATGATGTCGTTCAACCTGGCGCCCGGCGTGGCGCTGGGGCATGCGGTGGACATCATTGATCAAGTGCAGAAGGACATCGGCATGCCGATTGGTGTGCAGACCCAGTTCCAGGGCGCGGCCGAAGCGTTCCAGGCGTCGTTGTCGAGCACCTTGCTGCTGATTCTCGCGGCGGTGGTGACCATGTACATCGTGCTCGGCGTGCTTTACGAAAGTTACATCCACCCGATCACCATTCTCTCGACCCTGCCGTCGGCGGCGGTCGGCGCGTTGCTGGCGTTGCTGCTCAGCGGCAATGACCTGGGCATGATCGCGATCATCGGCATCATCCTGCTGATCGGTATCGTCAAGAAGAACGCGATCATGATGATCGACTTCGCCCTCGACGCCGAACGCACGCAGGGCATGGCGCCGGAGCAGGCGATCTATCAGGCGGCGCTGCTGCGCTTCCGGCCGATTCTAATGACCACCCTGGCCGCACTGTTCGGCGCGGTGCCATTGATGCTCGCCACCGGTTCCGGGGCGGAACTGCGTCAGCCACTGGGTCTGGTAATGGTCGGCGGTTTGCTGGTGAGCCAGGTGCTGACCCTGTTCACCACGCCGGTGATCTACCTGTACTTCGACCGCCTCGGTCGGCGCTTCGGCAAAACCAATGCCGAAGAGGTACCGGTATGACTGTCTGGACACATTCCCCCTGTGGGAGCGGGCTTGCTCGCGAAAGCGCTGTATCAGGCGACATGAATGTTGAATGTCAGACCGTATTCGCGAGCAAGCCCGCTCCCACAGGGGATTGGTGTGATGTTGGGGATTGCGGTCAATGAACCTCTCCGGACCTTTCATCAAGCGCCCGGTCGCGACCATGCTCCTGAGTCTGGCGATCATGCTGCTGGGCGGTGTCAGCTTCGGCCTGTTGCCGGTATCGCCGCTGCCGCAAATGGATTTCCCGGTGATTGTGGTCCAGGCCAGCCTGCCCGGCGCCAGTCCCGAGGTGATGGCGTCCACGGTGGCGACGCCGCTGGAGCGCTCGTTCGGGGCGATTGCCGGTGTCAACACCATGAGCAGCCGTTCCAGCCAGGGTTCGACCCGGGTCATTCTGCAATTCGACCTCGACCGCGACATCAACGGCGCGGCGCGGGAAGTGCAGGCGGCGATCAACGCTTCGCGCAACCTGTTGCCGAGCGGGATGCGCAGCATGCCGACCTACAAGAAGGTCAACCCGTCGCAGGCGCCGATCATGGTGCTGTCGCTGACCTCGGACGTGCTGGAAAAAGGCCAGCTCTATGACCTGGCCTCGACCATTCTCTCGCAGAGCCTGTCCCAGGTGCAGGGCGTAGGTGAAGTGCAGATCGGCGGCAGTTCGCTGCCGGCGGTGCGCATCGAACTCGAACCGCAGGCGCTGAACCAGTACGGCGTGGCGCTCGATGATGTACGCAAGACCATCGCCGGGGCCAACGTGCGCCGGCCCAAGGGCTCGGTGGAAGACAGCGAGCGCCTGTGGCAGATCCAGGCCAACGACCAGTTGGAGAAAGCCAAGGATTACGAATCACTGATCATCCACTACAACAACGGCGCAGCCCTGCGTCTGAAGGACGTGGCCAAGGTCAGCGACGGCGTCGAAGACCGTTACAACAGCGGTTTCTTCAACGATGACGCGGCGGTGCTATTGGTGATCAACCGCCAGGCCGGCGCCAACATCATCGAGACGGTCAACGAGATCAAGGCGCAGTTGCCGGCCCTGCAAGCGGTACTGCCGGCCAGCGTCAAACTGAACCTGGCAATGGATCGCTCGCCAGTGATCAAGGCCACGTTGCACGAAGCGGAAATGACCCTGTTGATCGCCGTGGCACTGGTGATTCTGGTGGTGTTCCTGTTCCTCGGTAACTTCCGCGCCTCACTGATCCCGACGTTGGCGGTTCCAGTATCGCTGGTCGGCACCTTCGCGGTGATGTACCTGTATGGCTTCTCGCTGAACAACCTGTCGCTGATGGCGCTGATTCTCGCGACCGGGCTGGTGGTGGACGATGCGATCGTGGTGCTGGAAAACATCTCCCGGCACATCGACGAAGGCGTCAAACCGATGAAAGCCGCGTACCTCGGGGCCAAGGAAGTCGGGTTCACCTTGCTGTCGATGAACGTCTCGCTGGTGGCGGTGTTTCTGTCGATCCTGTTCATGGGCGGGATTATCGAGAGTCTGTTCCGCGAGTTCTCGATCACACTGGCGGCGGCGATCGTGGTGTCGCTGGTGGTGTCCCTGACGCTTACGCCGATGCTCTGTGCGCGCTGGCTCAAACCGCATACCCCGGGTGAAGAAAACCGTTTGCAACGCTGGAGCCGGCGGACCAACGACTGGATGGTCGGCAAATACGCCACCAGCCTCGACTGGGTGTTGCGTCATCGTCGTCTGACATTGCTCAGTCTGTTGATCACGGTCGGGGTGAACGTCGCGCTGTATGTCGTGGTGCCGAAAACCTTCATGCCGCAACAGGACACCGGTCAGTTGATCGGTTTCGTGCGCGGTGATGACGGCCTCTCGTTCAGTGTCATGCAGCCGAAAATGGAAACCTTCCGCCGCGCCGTGCTCAAGGATGACGCGGTGGAAAGCGTCGCCGGGTTCATCGGTGGCACCAACGGCACCAACAACGCCTTTATGCTGGTGCGGTTGAAACCGATCAAGGAGCGTCAGCTCTCGGCGCAGAAAGTCATCGAACGTCTGCGCAAGGAAATGCCCAAGGTTCCTGGCGCCCAGTTGATGCTGATGGCGGATCAGGACCTGCAGTTCGGCGGTGGCCGCGAGCAGACCACTTCGCAATACAGCTACATCCTGCAAAGCGGCGATCTGGGTTCGTTGCGCGAGTGGTATCCGAAAGTCGTTGCCGCGTTACGGGCACTGCCCGAGCTCACGGCCATCGACGCCCGCGAGGGGCGCGGCGCGCAGCAGGTGACGCTGATTGTCGACCGCGATCAGGCCAAGCGCCTCGGCGTCGACATGAACATGGTCACGGCGGTGTTGAACAACGCCTACAGCCAGCGGCAGATTTCGACCATCTACGACAGCCTCAACCAGTATCAGGTGGTGATGGAGGTCAATCCGAAATACGCGCAGGACCCGGTAACGCTCAATCAGGTGCACGTGATTACCGCTGACGGCGCGCGGATTCCGTTGTCGACCATCGCCCATTACGAAAACAGTCTGGAAGACGACCGCGTCAGCCACGAAGGCCAGTTCGCCTCTGAAGACATTTCCTTCGATATGGCCGAAGGCGTGACGGTGGAGAAGGGCAGTGCCGCGATCGAACGGGCGATTGCCAAGCTTGGTCTGCCGGAAGACGTTATCGCGAAAATGGCCGGCACCGCTGACGCCTTTGCCGCGACGCAGAAGAGCCAGCCGTTCATGATCCTCGGTGCGCTGCTGGCGGTGTATCTGGTGCTCGGCGTGCTGTATGAAAGCTACATTCATCCGCTGACGATTCTCTCGACCCTGCCCTCGGCCGGCGTCGGCGCGTTGCTGTCGATCTATGCGCTGGGCGGCGAGTTCAGCCTGATCTCGCTGCTCGGACTGTTCCTGTTGATCGGGGTGGTGAAGAAAAACGCGATTCTGATGATCGACCTGGCGCTGCAACTGGAGCGCCATCAGGGCCTGTCGCCGCTGGAGTCGATCCGCAGCGCCTGCCTGCAACGGCTGCGGCCGATTCTGATGACCACCCTGGCGGCGATCCTCGGCGCCTTGCCGTTGCTGCTCAGCCGTGCAGAAGGCGCGGAAATGCGCCAGCCATTGGGCCTGACCATCATCGGCGGCCTGATCTTCAGCCAGGTGCTGACCCTTTACACCACGCCTGTGGTTTACCTCTATCTCGACAAGCTGCGCCACCGCTTCAACAAGTGGCGTGGCGTGCGTACTGACGCCGCTCTGGAAACTCCGCTATGACTGACCGTTCGCTTTTCAATCTGGCCACTGCGCGCGGCTCGCGTCTTTTGAGTCTGTCGCTGTGCGTGGCGATGCTCAGTGCCTGCGCCGTCGGCCCGGACTATCAGCGCCCGCAGACCGCCGAGGTCGCGCAATACAAAGAGGCCGAAGGCTGGCGCCAGGCCAATCCGAGCGACTCGCTGGCCCGTGGCGCCTGGTGGGAGTTGTATGGCGATCAGCAGCTCAATGGCCTGATCGAGAAACTCAACAGCTCCAACCAGACCGTGGCGCAATCCGAAGCCCAGTACCGCCAGGCCCAGGCTTTGGTGCGCAGTGCCCGCGGGGCGTTTTACCCGAACGTCGACCTGAGCCTGGGCAAAACCCGCTCCAGCCAGGGCACCGGCAGCAGCAGTTCGAGCCTGAGCAGTTCCGCCAGCGGCATTCGCGACACCTACAACGCGCAGTTGGGCGTGAGTTGGGAAGCGGATATCTGGGGCAAGTTGCGCCGTGGCCTGGAAGCCAACGAAGCCAGCGCCCAGGCCAGCTTCGCTGATCTGGCGGCGATGCGCCTGAGCCAGCAGTCGGAACTGGTGCAGAATTACCTGCAACTGCGGGTGATCGATCAGCAGAAGCGCCTGCTCGAAGCCACCGTCACGGCTTACGAGAAATCGCTGCAAATGACCCAGAACCAGTACCGCGCGGGCATTTCCGGGCGCGATGCGGTGGCGCAGGCACAGACTCAGCTGAAAAGCACGCAGGCCGATCTGGTGGACTTGATCTGGCAACGGGCGCAGTTCGAGAATGCTATCGCCGTCCTCACCGGGCAGGCGCCGGCCGAGTTCAGCATTGCTGAAACCCAGAGCATTCCGAACCTGCCTCAGATTCCGCTGAGTCTGCCGTCGCAGTTGCTGGAGCGCCGCCCGGACATCGCCTCGGCGGAGCGCTCGGTGATTGCCGCCAACGCCAACATCGGTGTGGCGAAAGCCGCGTATTACCCGGACCTGACCTTGAGCATGAGCGGTGGTTACAGCAGCAGCACCTCGAAAAATCTGTTAACGCTACCGAACCGTTTCTGGTCGGTCGGGCCGAAACTGGACTTGCCGATCTTCGACGGCGGCATCCGTTCGGCCGAGGTTGACCGTACCGAGGCGGTCTATGACCAGACCGTCGCCAAGTACCGCCAGACCGTACTCGATGGTTTCCGTGAAGTGGAAAACTATCTGGTGCAATTGAAGGTGTATGAAGACGAGGCGGCGGTGCGTCAGGAAGCACTGGAGGCGGCGCGTGACTCGCTGCGCCTGACCCAGAATCAGTACAAGGCCGGGTTGATTGCCTACATCGATGTGGTTGTGGTGCAGGCCACGGCGTTGAGTAATGAGCGCACGGTGCTGAACATTCTGCAGAGCCGCTTGATCGCCAGCGTGCAATTGATTGCGGCGCTGGGCGGTGGTTGGGACGGACAACTGGCCAGCGAATAAATCGTGTAGGAGCTGCGGCACGCTGCGATCTTTTGATCTTTAAAACAAAGTCAAAAGATCGCAGCGTGCCGCAGCTCCTACAGGTTGTGATCGTTGTTCCAGAGCCTCGCAAAACCATCAAACAAGCGTTTCATCGGGTTGATGGCAAAATGATTACTTTGTCAGTGCGTTCTTCTGCGCAATCAGTACAATCGCCGCATTTGCCCGGCCGAGAATGGATGCAGTACGGCGCGGGTGGTTGCGAGAATCCCCATGCTCATCGGTAATTATTCCTTCACTCTGGTTTTCATTTCGTTGTGTGTGGCGATTCTCGCGTCCTACACCGCGCTCGACCTGACCGGGCGCATCGCCAGCGCCCGTGGGCGCGCAGTGCATCTCTGGACGGCGGGCGGTGCGCTGGCGATGGGGGTTGGCGTGTGGTCGATGCATTTCATCGGCATGCTGGCTTTCAAGCTGCCGATCGATCTGGGCTACGACATGGCGATTACCGCGCTATCGCTATTGATCGCGGTACTGTCCTGCGGGTTTGCCCTGTGGCTGGTCAGTCAGCCGAAACTGCCTGTGTTGCAACTGGCCTTTGGTGCCTTGGTCATGGGCGCCGGCATCAGTGCGATGCATTACACCGGCATGGCTGCGCTGCGCATGACCCCAGGGATCGATTACGACCCGACGCTGTTCGGCGCGTCATTGCTGATCGCGGTGGGTGCTTCGGCAGCGGCGTTGTGGATCGCCTTCCGCTTGCGCCAGCAGTCGCCGTATGTGCGCCTGATCCGCGGCGGCGCGGCGGTGATCATGGGCATTGCCATTGTCGGCATGCACTACACCGGAATGGCCGCCGCGCAGTTTCCCGCGGGCAGTTTCTGCGGTGCGACGCTTGACGGACTCAAGGGCAATGGCCTCGACAATCTGGTGCTGATCACCACCCTGGCGGTGCTGTCGATCGCCTTGCTCACTTCGATTCTCGATGCTCGCCTCGAGGCGCGGACCGCCGATCTGGCGCATTCGCTGACCCTGGCCAACCGTGAACTGACGCAACTGGCGTTGCATGACACCCTGACCGGCCTGCCGAACCGCATGTTGCTGGACGACCGGATCAATCAGGCGATGAAAAAGGTTGAGGAACAGGGCGGCTGTTTTGCGCTGATGTTCATCGATCTGGACGGTTTCAAACCGGTCAACGATGCCTTTGGCCACCACATGGGTGACCAGTTGCTGCGCGAAGTCGGGGTGCGCCTGCGCGAAGACCTGCGTAGCCAGGACACGCTGGCGCGGATCGGCGGCGACGAATTCGTGCTGCTGGTGCGCCTGACCGAACCCGACGATGCCCTGAGTCTTGCCGCGCGCCAGGTCGGGTTGATCGCCCAGGCGTTCCGCGTGGCCGAGCACGACTTGCAGATATCCGCCAGCGTCGGCATCGCCTTGTACCCGGGCAATGGCCAGAGCGCTCAGGAACTGTTGATGAACGCCGACGCGGCGATGTATCACGCCAAGGGCGGCGGCAAAAACGGCTACAGCTTCTTTGACGCCTCGATGAATAACAACGCGCGCAAGCAACTGCAACTGTTGCAGGATCTGCGCGCAGCGCTGGAGCACGGTCAGTTCAGCCTGTATTTCCAACCCAAATTCGACGCCGCCAGCGGTCGTCCGGTCGGCGCCGAAGCGCTGCTGCGCTGGCAGCATCCGACCCAGGGCATGTTGCTGCCGGACAAGTTCATCGATCTGGCGGAGAAAACCGGTCTGATCATCGCCATCGGCGAATGGGTGCTCAACGAAGCTTGCCGGCAGATGCGCGAATGGTACGTGCTCGGTTACACCGACTGGCGAATCGCGGTGAACCTCTCGGCGTTGCAGTTCTGCCACGCAGGACTGGTGCGCAGCGTGGCCAAGGCGCTGGCGACGCATCATCTGCCGGCCAACAGCCTGACTCTGGAAATCACCGAAACCACGGCCATGAGCGATGCCGATGCGAGCATGACGGTGTTGCAGGAGTTGTCGGACATGGGCGTCGACTTGTCGATCGACGACTTCGGCACCGGCTACTCGAGCTTGATGTACCTCAAGCGTTTGCCGGCCAACGAGCTGAAGATCGACCGCGGATTTGTCCGTGATCTGGAACACGACAGCGACGACGCGGCCATCGTCTCGGCCATCGTGGCGTTGGGGCAGGCGTTGGGCTTACGGATCGTCGCCGAGGGCGTGGAGACCGGAATGCAGCAGGACTTCCTCACGCAGTTGGGGTGTGATTCGTTGCAGGGCTATCTGTTGGGGCATCCGATGCCGGCGGATGTGTTCCTGCAGAACATTGCCCGTGGAGAGGCGCTGGCGACTGACTGACTGCCTGCTGTGGCGAGGGAGCTTGCTCCCGCTGGGGCGCGAAGCGGCCCCCGCCTTTACTCGGTTGTACCGGGTTGGCCGGATTCGCGTCTGCTTCGCAGCCGAGCGGGAGCAAGCCCCCTCGCCACAAAAAACATCTCAGTCTCATACATGGTTTTGTCTTTGACAGAGCCCATGCAAAACCGCCCAATGGCGGTTATTCTTCCACCCGACTGTTACGTGTGCATTGGGGGGAAGGGCCAGCATGGATAAAGTCATTGTGATCACCGGTGGCGGGCGCGGAATTGGCGCCGCTACGGCGTTGTTGGCTGCCGAGCAGGGCTATCGGATCTGCATCAACTATCAGTCGGATGAACAGGCCGCGCAAAGCGTGCTGGAGCAAGTGCGGGCGCTGGGGGCCCAAGCCATTGCGGTGCGCGCCGATGTCAGTATCGAAGACGAAGTGATCGCGCTGTTTCAGCGGGTCGACACCGAACTGGGGCGGGTCACCGCGCTGGTGAACAACGCAGGCACCGTCGGGCACAAATCGCGGGTCGATGAAATGTCCGAGTTCCGCATCCTCAAAATCATGAAAACCAACGTGCTGGCACCGATCCTCTGCGCCAAACACGCGATCCTGCGCATGTCGCCCAAACACGGCGGGCAGGGCGGCAGCATCGTCAACGTCTCGTCGGTCGCCGCACGCCTGGGTTCGCCCAACGAGTACGTCGACTATGCCGCGTCCAAAGGTGCGCTCGACACCTTCACCATCGGTCTGTCCAAGGAAGTGGCGGGCGAGGGGATTCGCGTCAACGCGGTACGTCCGGGTTATATCTATACCGATTTCCACGCGTTGAGCGGTGATCCGGACCGGGTCAGCAAGCTTGAGTCGGCGATCCCGATGGCTCGGGGCGGGCGGCCGGATGAGGTGGCGGAGGCGATTGTCTGGTTGCTGTCGGACAAGGCTTCCTATGCCACCGGGACGTTTGTTGATTTGGGGGGCGGGCGTTGATCTTTCAGATTTGTATTGGCTGATCCGGCCTCTTCGCGAGCAAGCCCGCTCCCACAGGGTAAACGCATTCCAATGGTGGGAGCGGGCTTGCTCGCGAAGGCATCATTAGCAGCAACATCAATCTGTCAGAACGACCGCACAATCCGCCCCAACGTCTCCATCGCTTTCTCCGAGTCCTCGGTCCACGGGCTGCCGTAATTCAACCGGATACAGTTCCGAAAACGCTGGGTCGGCGAGAAGATCGGCCCCGGCGCGATGCTGATGCCCTGCGCCAATGCCATCTGAAACAACTTCAGGGAATCCATCTGCGGTGGCAGTTCCAGCCACAGGAAGTAGCCGCCCGCTGGCTGACTGACGCGGGTCTGCGCCGGGAAGTAGCGGGCAATCGCCGCGAGCATCGCGCTTTGCTGTTCTTCCAGGGCGTAGCGCAGTTTGCGCAGGTGGCGGTCGTAGCCGCCGTGTTGCAGGTAGTCGGCGATGGCCGCCTGCGCCGGCATCGAGGCGCACAGCGAGGTCATCAGTTTCAGCCGTTCGATTTTCTGTGCGTAGCGCCCGGCGGCGACCCAGCCGATGCGGTAGCCGGGGGCCAGGCTTTTGGCGAACGAACCGCAATGCATCACCAGTCCTTCCGTGTCGAAGGCCTTGGCCGGTTTCGGTGCTTGCTGGCCGTAATAGAGCTCGGCGTAGACATCGTCTTCGATCAGCGGCACCTGATGCCGGCGCAGCAGTTCCACCAGTTCCTGTTTCTTCGCCTCGGGCATGGTCGCGCCCATCGGGTTCTGGAAACTGGTCATGCACCAGCAGGCCTTGATCGGATGCCGTTCAAGCGTTTGCGCCAGTACACCGAGGTCAATGCCGTCACGCGGGTGCACGGGGATTTCCACGGCTTTGAGTTTCAGGCGCTCCAGCACTTGCAGGCTGGCATAGAACGCCGGGGCTTCGATGGCCACCAGATCGCCCGGCTCGGTGACCGCTTGCAGGCACAGGTTCAGCGCTTCGAGGGCGCCGTTGGTGATCAGCAGTTCTTCCATCGGCAGCATCAACCCGCCGACCATGTAGCGCAGGGCGATCTGCCGCCGCAGTTGCGGATTGCCCGGCGACATGTCGGTGACCACCATGCGCGGGTCCATCTCCCGCGCCGCACTGGCCAGCGAACGCGACAGGCGCTGCAACGGGAACAGGGTGGGGCTGGGGAATGCCGAGCCGAAGGGCACGGTGCTCGGATCCTTGATCGATTCCAGTACCGAGAACACCAGTTCGCTGACGTCGACTTCGGTGGAATCGTTGACGTGGCTGCTGATCACCGGCTCGGAAAACGGGCTCGGTGCGTGGGTGTTGACGAAATAGCCGGAGCGCGGCCGGGCACGGATCAGACCGCGACGTTCCAGCAGGTAATAGGCCTGGAACACCGTGGACGGGCTGACCCCGTAGGTCTGGCTGGCGTAGCGCACCGAGGGCACCCGTTGCCCGGGGCCGAGCACGCCGGAGCGGATCAGTTCAGCGATGTCGTCGGCGAATTTTTCGTAGCGTTTCATCGGTATCCCGCGATGGACTGAATTCGGATTGCTTTTTGTGGCGAGGGAGCTTGCTCCCGCTGGGCTGCGTAGCGGCCCCAAAAGCTTGTGAGTGCTACGCACTCAAGCGGGAGCAAGCTCCCTCGCCACAGGTATCGCAGTGTCAAAAGAGGAAAGCATCTTAAAGGCTCAGCGATTCATCGGCGCCACAAACCTGCTTTTCGCCACGCTATAAATCTCGGGCTCGTCGCTGTCGGCAATCTTGAAGCTCAAGGTTTGCGAGCTGCTGGCCGGGCGCTCCGTGGTCATCGCCACCGACACCGGCACATCGACGATCTCCCCCGGCGCCAGGCTCAGTTCGGTCTTGCCCTGCAACTGGAAGCCGTCGCCATCCACCAGGCTCAGGTTGTAGTCCTGACGCTGCTGGGTCTTGTTGATGACCTTGAGGGTGTAGATGTTTTCGATCTGGCCCTGACCATTTTCGCGGAACAGCCCACGGTCCTTGGTCACGTCCAGCGAGACCATCGGCCGTTCGACCAAGGCCAGCGCCAGAGCGCCGATCATCACCAGCAGCACCGCGACGTAGCCGATCAGCCGTGGCCGCAGCAGATGGGTCTTGCCGCCCTGCAATTCGCGTTCGGAACTGTAGCGAATCAAACCGCGCGGGTAGTTCATTTTGTCCATGATCGAATCACAGGCGTCGATGCACGCCGCGCAGCCGATGCATTCCATCTGCAAGCCATCGCGGATGTCGATGCCGGTCGGGCACACCTGCACGCACAACTGGCAGTCGATGCAATCGCCGAGGCCGGCCTCGGCGGGCTTCACATCGCGTTTGCGCGGGCCACGGTTTTCGCCACGGGCGACGTCGTAGGAAATCGCCAACGTGTCTTTGTCGAACATCACGCTCTGGAACCGCGCATACGGGCACATGTGCATGCACACCGCTTCGCGCAGCCAACCGGCGTTGATGTAAGTGGCGGCGGTGAAGAACAGCACCCAGAACAGGCTGACCCCGCCGATTTGCAGGGTGAACAGCTCTTCAGCCAATGGACGAATCGGCGTGAAGTAGCCGACGAAGGTCAGTCCGGTCAGCACGCTGATCGCCAGCCACAGGGTGTGCTTGGCTGCACGCCGCGCCAGTTTGTTCAGGCCCCAGGGCGCTGCCTGCAGTTTGATCCGCTGGTTGCGCTCGCCTTCGGTGACTTTCTCGCACCACATGAAAATCCATGTCCACGAGCTCTGTGGGCAGGTGTAGCCGCACCAGACCCGGCCGGCGAACACGGTGATGGCGAACAGGCCGAACGCGGCAATGATCAGCAGCGCCGAGAGCAGGATGAAATCCTGCGGCCAGAAGGTCGCGCCGAAGATGTGGAATTTGCTTTCGGCCAAGTCCCACAGCACGGCCTGACGACCGCCCCAGTTCAGCCACACGGTGCCGAAGAACAGCAGGAACAGAAATCCCGCGCCGCTCATGCGCAAGGTGCGGAACAGGCCGGTGAAACTGCGGGTGTGGATGTGATTGTCGGTGGAGCCGGCCTTCGCCTTCATCGGGCGACCAGGCACATTTTTTATGGTGGGGCTTGCTTCTACGGTTCGGACGGGGATTTGTTCGCTCATGGTCGTTCGCTCATCAGCCTCCATCAGGCGGATGAACTATGAGCGCCGAACTGTTTGCATAACAGGCTCAGCTATTTGAATAAAAAGCGTATCAGATGGCTTCTGACCCGCGCCCTGCGACAACTTGAAGCAGCCCGCAGACGCAGGCGCAAACGCCTATCGCAGGCGTCTGCACCGGGTGTTGATCAGGGTCAGTCAAATCACCGAATCACTCTCGTCGGCCTTAAGATGCTTGCGACCATCCTTTGCGCCGGCGACGGTCAAGGCATCAGCTTCCGCTTCGGTGATGTAAACGCGTCGACTTTCAATTTCCACAAACGACATGGCTTTTTCACTATCTGTTTTGACTTCCAGCGTGTCGCAAATGCGAATTTCCTCGCCATTTTCGACGATGAAAAAACACACTTTTGCTTCGGGATTGGATTCATCGATTCGAACGGGCATGGGGCTGTCCTTTTTTCTCGGGTGTCTGAAAGGTTAGGGCGCGCGCTTTGCCGATCGTTCTGCGCAACTGATTAATGGTCGCTGCTGTCCATCCACTGACGACATAAAAAAGGACGGAGCGATGAACGCTTGGTGGGATGAGGTGTGGGAAACGCTGCAAGCAGAATTCGCTGACGTCGGCGATGCCTCGCAACTGACACGTATCACCGTGCGCCTGTTGATGGCAGCGGTGCTGGGCGGGATTCTCGGTTTTGAACGTGAGCACAAGGGCAAGGCCGCCGGGGTGCGCACGCACATGCTGGTGGCGCTCGGCGCGGCGTTGTTTGTGCTGGTGCCGCAGACTTCAGGGGCTGAATCCGATGCGATGAGTCGGGTGTTGCAGGGGGTTATCGCCGGGATCGGCTTCTTGGGTGCCGGGACGATTCTGAAAAATCAGGAAGGCGATGAAGGCCATGTCAGAGGGCTGACCACGGCGGCCGGGTTGTGGATGACAGCGGCAATCGGGGTGGCGGCCGGCCTGGGCAGGGAGGCGACTGCGTTGCTCAGCACGTTGTTGGCGTTGGGGGTTTTCAGCGTGATGCCACGAGTGGTCAGGCTGTTCGAGAAGGATGACGAGAAAAACCAACACCTGTAACCGATCGTTCCCATGATGGATGGGAACGATCGATCGGGTCCTTAGACGATCACCGGCGGCATCGTCGTCGGCGGCTCTTCCTTCGGCGGTGGCGTGGTGCCCGGTGGTTCCTGTTCGGGGATCGGCTGCGGCTCGGTCTCGGGCAGCGTGGGTTTGTCGATGTTCGGATCAGGCGTTTCGGCCGGGATCGGGATGTTCATCTGTAGACCTCCGTGTGGCACATGGCGTGAGAAGTGCTTAAGTGGATTGACCACCATGTGATGAATTCGATCCGCTTTTTTGTCCAGGCAAATCCCTGTGAACTTTTCCCCGCGCCGGTCGCTCGGAACCTAAGTCAGTTCAAGTCGGGGCCGGTGCCTCGTTGTGACCACCGATCCGGCACAAGAGCGTCCTTGGGGCGTTAAGGAGAGATGCTCGATGTCTGCTGAAAAACCTTCAGAGCAGAGCTACAACCCGCATATGCCGCTGTCGCAGGCGTTGCTGCTGCCGCGCATCGTGATCGAAAACACCATGCCGACTCTTGATGGCGGCCAGTTTGCGGTCAAGTCGATTGCCGGTCGCGACGTCGTCGTCACCAGCAAAGTGTTTGCCGACGGCCACGACAAGCTCGCGGTACGCATCCGCTGGCACGAGGAGGGCGCAGAGGCCTGGCAGAGCGAGGTCATGAACGACCTCGGCAACAACAGTTGGGAAGGGCGCTTTCGCCCCGAGCATCAAGGACGCTTTGTGTTTTGCGTCGAAGCCTGGATCGATCATTTCGCCAGTTTCCAGTACGAACTGGAGAAAAAGCACAACGCTGCCGTCCCGGTTTCATTGGAGCTGCAGGAAGGCCGCAGCATGGTGCAGCAGGCCGCCGAGCGCAGCGAAGGTCAACTCAGCGAACAACTCGCCGCGTTGCATCATGAATTGTCCGGCCTGCTCGAAACTGAGCAGGTGGCGCTGTTTCTGCACCCGCGCAGTGCGCAATTGATGGCCCAGGCCGATCACCGCGCCTACTTGAGCCTGAGCGCCGAATTCCCGATGGACGTCGAACGTGAACTGGCCGAGTTTGCCAGTTGGTACGAGCTGTTTCCGCGCTCGATCACCGACGATCCTAGCCGTCACGGCACCTTCAACGACGTGCACGCGCGTCTGCCGATGATTCAGGACATGGGCTTTGATGTGCTGTATTTCACGCCGATCCATCCGATCGGCCGCGCCCATCGCAAGGGTCGCAACAATTCCCTGACGGCCGGCCCGGATGATCCAGGCAGTCCCTACGCAATCGGCAGCGAAGAGGGTGGTCATGAGGCGATTCACTCGCAGCTCGGTACCCGCGAAGACTTCCGCCGGTTGGTCGCCGCTGCCGCTGAGCATGGTCTGGAAATCGCCCTCGATTTCGCCATTCAGTGTTCCCAGGATCATCCGTGGCTCAAGCAGCATCCGGGCTGGTTCAACTGGCGCCCGGACGGCACGATCAAATATGCGGAAAACCCGCCGAAGAAATATCAGGACATCGTCAACGTCGACTTCTATGCGCCGGAGGCGATTCCCAGTCTGTGGGTCGAGCTGCGCGATATCGTCATTGGCTGGGTCAACGAAGGAGTGAAGATCTTCCGCGTCGACAATCCGCACACCAAGCCGCTGCCGTTCTGGCAATGGCTGATCGCCGATGTGCGGGCACTGCACCCGGAGGTGATCTTCCTCGCCGAGGCATTTACCACTCCAGCGATGATGGCGCGCCTGGGCAAGGTCGGTTACAGCCAGAGCTACACCTATTTCACCTGGCGCAACACCAAGTCCGAGCTGGCGGCCTACTTCACCGAACTCAACGAGTCGCCGTGGCGCGAATGCTACCGGCCGAACTTCTTCGTCAATACCCCGGACATCAACCCGGCGTTCCTGCATGAGTCGGGGCGGCCGGGGTTTCTCATCCGCGCGGCGCTGGCGACCATGGGCTCGGGCCTGTGGGGCATGTATTCCGGTTATGAGCTGTGCGAAGCAGCGCCGGTGCCGGGCAAGGAGGAATACCTCGATTCGGAAAAATACGAGATCCGCGTCCGCGACTTCAATGCGCCGGGCAACATCATTGCCGAAATTGCCCAGCTCAACCGCATCCGCCGGCAGAACCCGGCGCTGCACACGCACCTGGGGCTGAAGGTCTACAACGCGTGGAACGACAACATTCTGTACTTCGGCAAGCGCAGCTTTGACGGCAGCAACTTCATTCTGGTGGCGGTGAGCCTCGATCCGCACAACGTGCAGGAAGCCAGTTTCGAACTGCCGCTGTGGGAGATGGGCCTGCCCGACGATGCGACGACTCACGGTGAGGACTTGATGAACGGGCATCGCTGGGACTGGCATGGCAAGTATCAATTCATGCGGATTGACCCGGCGTATCAGCCGTTCGGGATTTGGCGGATTACTGCCGCGTAAGACACACACCGACCCCTGTAGGAGCTGCCGAAGGCTGCGATCTTTTGCCTTTGATTTTTTAGAAGCAAGATCAAAAGATCGCAGCCTTCGGCAGCTCCTACAGAAGTATCAGCACGATCACATTATGTGCAGAGACGAATTTTTCAGGAGTTTCACATGGCGAAGAAACCCAAGGCAGCCACCTTTATCAAAGACCCGCTCTGGTACAAGGATGCGGTGATTTATCAGGTTCACGTCAAATCGTTTTTCGACTCCAACAACGATGGGATCGGCGACTTTCCCGGCCTGATCGCCAAACTCGATTACATCGCCGATCTCGGCGTCAACACTATCTGGCTCTTGCCGTTCTATCCCTCGCCCCGTCGCGACGACGGTTACGACATTGCCGAATACCGCGGCGTGCACAGCGACTACGGAACCATGGCCGACGCCAAGCGCTTCATCGCCGAGGCGCACAAACGTGGTTTGCGGGTGATCACCGAGCTGGTCATCAACCACACTTCGGATCAGCATCCGTGGTTCCAGCGGGCGCGCAAGGCCAAGCCCGGTTCGGCGGCGCGCGACTTCTACGTGTGGTCGGATGACGATCAGAAATACGACGGCACGCGGATCATCTTCCTCGACACCGAGAAGTCCAACTGGACCTGGGATCCGGTCGCCGGTCAGTACTTCTGGCACCGTTTCTATTCGCACCAGCCCGACCTGAATTTCGACAACCCGCAAGTGATGAAAGCCGTGCTGTCGGTGATGCGCTACTGGCTGGACATGGGCATCGACGGCCTGCGTCTTGACGCGATTCCGTACCTGATCGAACGCGACGGCACCAACAACGAGAACCTGCCGGAGACCCACGACGTCCTCAAGCAGATCCGTGCCGAGATCGATGCGAACTACCCCGACCGCATGCTGCTGGCCGAGGCCAACCAATGGCCGGAAGACACCCAGCTGTACTTCGGCGACACCGATGCCGAGGGCGTCAACGGCGACGAATGCCACATGGCGTTTCACTTCCCGCTGATGCCGCGCATGTACATGGCGCTGGCCCAGGAAGATCGCTTCCCGATCACCGACATTCTGCGGCAAACCCCCGAGATTCCGGCCAACTGTCAGTGGGCGATCTTCCTGCGTAACCACGATGAGCTGACGCTGGAGATGGTTACCGACAAGGAGCGCGACTACCTGTGGAATTACTACGCCGCTGACCGTCGCGCGCGGATCAACCTCGGTATTCGCCGGCGTCTGGCGCCGTTGATGGAGCGTGACCGCCGCCGCGTGGAACTGCTCAACAGCCTGCTGTTGTCGATGCCGGGCACGCCGACCCTGTATTACGGCGATGAAATCGGCATGGGCGATAACATCTACCTCGGCGACCGCGACGGCGTGCGCACGCCGATGCAATGGTCGATCGACCGCAACGGCGGTTTTTCCCGCGCCGATCCGGCCAGTCTGGTGTTGCCGCCGATCATGGACCCGCAATACGGTTATCTGTCGGTCAACGTCGAAACCCAGGCCGGCGACCCGCATTCGCTGCTCAACTGGACCCGGCGCATGCTCGCCGTGCGCAAGCAGTCCAAGGCCTTCGGGCGCGGCACGCTGAAAATGCTCTCGCCGAGCAACCGACGGATTTTGGCCTACACCCGGGAATTCACCGACGCCGACGGCAAGCACGAAATCATCCTCTGCGTGGCCAACGTCTCGCGCAGCGCGCAGGCGGCGGAACTCGATCTGTCGGCCTACGTCGGCATGGTCCCGGTGGAGATGCTTGGCGGTAACGCGTTCCCGCCGATTGGCCAACTGAACTTCCTGCTGACTCTGGCGCCGTACGGTTTCTACTGGTTCGCCCTGGCCACGGAAAACCAGATGCCGAGCTGGCACGTGGAACCGGCGCAGAGCCTGCCGGACTTCACCACGCTGGTGCTGAAAAAACGCATGGAAGAGCTGCTCGAAGCGCCGACCCGCACCACGCTGGAGCAGGGCATTCTGCCGAGCTGGCTGCAGAATCGCCGCTGGTTCGCCGGCAAGGACGCGGCCATCGAGCAGGTCAATCTGGCCTACGGCGTGCGCTTCGGCGATGCGCAGCACCCGGTGCTGCTCAGCGAGATCGAAGTCACCAGCGCCGGGCAGACCAGCCGCTATCAGCTGCCATTCGGTTTCATCGCCGAAGATCAGGTCGGGCCGGCGTTGCCGCAGCAACTGGCGTTGTCACGCGTACGTCGCGGGCGTCAGGTCGGCCTGATTACCGATGCTTTCAGCCTCGAAACGTTTGTGCACGCGGTGTTGCAAGGCATGCAGAGCGCCACCGTGCTCCACTCCGAACAGGGCGAGATTCGTTTTGCGCCGACCGCGAAGCTGGAAAAACTCGGCCTCGGCGCCGAGTCGGAAGTGCGCTATCTGTCGGCCGAGCAGTCGAACAGTTCGGTGGTGATCGGCAACAGCCTGGTGCTGAAGCTGATCCGCAAGGTCGCCTCCGGTGTGCACCCGGAACTGGAAATGAGTGCGTACCTGACCGAGGCCGGCTTCGAGAACATCTCGCCGCTGCTCGGCTCGGTGATCCGTCGCGATGGCGCTGGCGAAGACAATCTGCTGATGATCGCCCAAGGCTATCTGAGCAATCAGGGCGATGCCTGGGAATGGACCCAGAACAACCTCGAACGGGCGCTGCGTGATGAGCTTGCAGACTCGATGTCCGAGCAGGAGCAGCACTACAACGCCCTCGGCGAACTGAAGGACTTTGCCGGCATGCTCGGCCAGCGTCTGGGGGAAATGCACCAGGTGCTGGCGGCGCCAACCGACAACCCCGACTTCGCCCCGCAAACCACCAGTGCCAAGGATGCTCAAGCCGCCGGCAAGGACGTTGCGGCGCAGGTCGAGCATGCCTTGAAACTGCTCAAACAGCACCAGAGTCATCTGAGTGCGGCGGATCAGAAAATGGTCGCGCGGCTGCTGGACAACAAGAAGGTCATCCTCGGCCATGTGCAGGAACTCGCGCAAAAAGCCGTGGGCGGCTTGCGTATCCGTGTCCACGGCGACTTGCACCTGGGTCAGGTGCTGGTGATCAAGGGCGATGCCTACCTGATCGACTTCGAGGGTGAACCGGCGCGGCCGCTGCACGAACGGCGCGGCAAACACAGTCCGTACAAAGACGTCAGCGGCGTGCTGCGTTCCTTCGATTACGCGGCGGCGATGACCATCAACGTGCACAACGTCGATCACAGTCCAGAGTCCGAAGCGGCCCGCCATCGGGTTGCCGAGCGCTATCTGCGTGAGGCGCGCGAGGCATTTGTTCAGGCATATCGCCAAGCGGCAGCTAGTCTTGATCATGCTTGGCAGGATCCTGCAGGTGCCGACGCTGCGCTTGCGCTGTTCGGCCTGGAGAAGGCGGCCTATGAAGTGGCCTATGAAGCCGAAAATCGCCCCACGTGGCTGCCCGTGCCGTTGCACGGTTTGTATGGGTTATTGACAGGGCTTAAACCCTTTTCCGATCTTGGTGGAGAGTAGTCATGAGTTTCTCGAACAAGGAACAGGGTCACGCTAAAGAAGCGTTACTGCCGGCGGCGCAGGACATCGACGCGCTGGTGCGCGCCGAACATCACGACCCGTTTTCCATTCTCGGCCCACACGGCGATGGTGCCGGCGGGCAATTCATCCGCGCTTATCTGCCGGGTGCGTTGAAAGTCGAAGTGCTGGACAAGGACAGCGGCGAAGAACGCGGTGAACTGAGCGCCACCGAAACCCCGGGGCTGTTTGTCGGCCACTTCGCGCAGGCGCGGCCGTATCTGCTGCGCACCCGCTGGGCCGGTGGCGAGCAGGTGGCGGAAGATCCCTACAGCTTCGGTCAGTTGCTTGGCGAAATGGATTTGTATCTGTTCGCCGAAGGCAATCACCGTGATCTGAGCAGCTGCCTCGGCGCGCAATTGACGACGGTCGATGGCGTCGACGGCGTGCGTTTTGCCGTGTGGGCGCCGAATGCCCGGCGGGTGTCGGTGGTCGGTGACTTCAACGTCTGGGACGGTCGCCGCCATCCGATGCGCCTGCGCCATCCATCCGGGGTCTGGGAGTTGTTCATTCCGCGCCTGCAGGCGGGGGAGTTGTACAAGTACGAAATCCTTGGCGCCCACGGCATCCTGCCGTTGAAGGCCGACCCGATGGCCCTGGCCACCAGCCTGCCGCCGGACACCGCCTCGAAAGTCGCCGCACCGTTGCAGATCAATTGGCAGGATCAGGACTGGATGAACGGCCGCCGCGAGCGGCAGAAGCATTCGGCACCGCTGTCGATCTACGAGTTGCATGCCGGATCGTGGCAGTGCGAGCTGGACGATCTGGGCGAAGTCGCCCGCCAGTACACTTGGCCGGAACTGGCCGAACGCCTGATTCCTTACGTCAAGGAACTGGGTTTCACCCACATCGAACTGATGCCGATCATGGAGCACCCGTTCGGCGGCTCATGGGGTTATCAGTTGCTCTCGCAATTCGCCCCGAGTGCCCGATACGGCACGCCAGAGCAGTTCGGTGAGTTCGTCGACGCCTGCCACCGCGCCGATATCGGCGTGATTCTCGACTGGGTGCCAGCGCATTTTCCTACCGATACTCACGGTCTGGCGCAGTTCGACGGCACGGCGTTGTATGAATATGGCAACCCGTTGGAAGGCTTCCATCAGGACTGGGACACGCTGATCTACAACCTGGGGCGCACCGAAGTGCACGGCTACATGCTGGCGTCGGCGCTGCACTGGTTGAAGCATTTCCACATCGACGGTCTGCGCGTTGATGCGGTGGCCTCGATGCTCTATCGCGACTATTCGCGCAAGGCTGGCGAATGGGTGCCGAACCGCCACGGCGGGCGCGAGAATCTGGAAGCCATTGATTTCCTCCGCCACTTGAATGACGTGGTCGAGCTGGAAGCCCCGGGGGCGCTGGTGATCGCCGAGGAGTCCACCGCATGGCCGGGCGTCAGTCAGAGCACGCAGCAGGGTGGTCTCGGTTTCGCCTATAAATGGAACATGGGCTGGATGCACGATTCGCTGCACTACATCCAGCAGGACCCGGTGTACCGCGCGCACCATCACAACGAATTGAGTTTCGGCCTGGTTTACGCCTGGTCCGAGCGTTTCATCCTGCCGATTTCCCACGACGAAGTGGTGCACGGCAAGCATTCGCTGATCGACAAGATGCCCGGCGACCGTTGGCAGAAGTTCGCCAACCTGCGCGCCTACCTGAGCTTCATGTGGACCCATCCGGGCAAGAAGCTGTTGTTCATGGGTTGCGAATTCGGCCAGTGGCGTGAGTGGAATCACGATCAGCAACTGGACTGGTACCTGCTGCAATACTCGGAACACAAAGGCGTGCAGAAACTGGTCGGCGATCTCAATCGCCTGTACCGCGAGGAACCGGCGCTGCACGACCAAGACGATGCGCCGCAGGGTTTCCAGTGGCTGATCGGCGATGACGCCATCAACAGCGTGTACGCGTGGCTGCGCTGGAGCAAGGACGGCAAACCGGTGCTGGTGGTGGCCAACTTCACCCCGGTGCCGCGTCAGTCGTACCGGGTCGGCGTACCGTTCGCCGGACGCTGGAACGAACTGCTCAACAGCGATGCTGACACCTACGCCGGGTCCAACTATGGCAATGGTGGCGGGGCGTTTACCGAAGAGGTGGCGAGCCATGGCCAGTCGCTGTCGCTGGAGTTGAATCTGCCACCGTTGGCGGTGTTGATTCTGAAGCCGGAGGGCTGATCCGCAACCGCGTCGCTGTCATCGCGAGCAGGCTCACTCCTACATTTTGGAATGCGTTTCCCTGTAGGAGTGAGCCTGCTCGCGATGGCGTCGGTTGTGACACCGCGTGAAGGCGCTTACCAGCTTATCCGTACCCCCAAATTTCCCGCCAGACCACGCAGGTCATTGCTGTCGATATTGCTGCTGTAATCGGTACTGGCGTAAACACTCACCGCACGGTCAAGCGTCAGCACCACGCCGAGGCCGATATCCGCAGTCGAGGATTTCTGCTGAGTGTTGATGGTATCGGTGCCGTCGAAGGTCACCGAATCAGTGCCGGAAAAGGTGTGCCACAGATTGGCCCGCAGATACGGTTCCAACGGCAGACCATTGACCTGATAACGGCCCTTGAGCCGGGCGCCGAGGCGACCGGTCCAGGCGCCGTCGGAGTCGAATGATACCCGCGAGATGCCATCGTCCTGGCTGTCGAGGGAGATTTTCTGGTGGATCACCTGCACTTGCGGCTCGACCACCCAGGTGTCGTTGAGCGCAAACGGATAGCCAGCTTCGGCGGACAGCGTCAGGGCATGCCCGCGGTTGTCCAGTTTCAGCCCACGGTCGGAGCGGTTGTCGCCGTCGAAACGCGTGCCCATGGCTACGGTATCGATGTACCAGCCGTACGGATCGGTCAGCGTCCAGTACAGGCCATAGCTGTCGCCCTCGAGTTTGATCTTGCCCGCGCTGTTGTTTTCGAAGCCTTCGTTGAAACCGTCGACATCGCCCTGAATCCGGCTGTGGCCGACGAACAGGCCGATGCGTTGCGTTTGCCCGCCCGACGTCTGCACGCTGTACAGATCGTTGCCGACCTGAAAACCATTGAGCGAACCGTTCAGACGTGGGGTGACGGTGCCGGCCCAGGTCTGGTCGAGGTTCTTGCCGTAGACGCGGCCCCAACCGGCACCGAAGGCACCGGTTTCGCTAAGCAGGCGTTGATCGCCCTGACGGTCGTGAAACGTGCCGAGCGCGCTTAAGGTCAACTGCGCGGCGGCAGGGGGCAGCACCGACCAGTTGGGCACTTCCGGACGATAGATCGGGATCGGCGCGGCGCCCGCCACGGCGGCGGGCAGCACGGGCAGCTCAGGGCTGGCGATGGTTGGCGCGGGTTCGCCGGGTGCGGGCGCAACAGGCGTGATCTGCGCGACGACCGGGGTCGCCACCACCGGTACCAGAATCGGCGGCAGATTCGGATCGGGATTGGGCACGCTGACTACCTGCGGTGCGACGACGGCGGAGCGCAGGTACCAGCTGTTTTCGGTTCCGGCGGTGACGCCGCCCTTGAACAGGTAGTAATCGTAAGCCCCGACGGACACAGGGCCGTTGAAGCTGAAGGCATTGTTGGTACTGACCGTGGAACCCTGGGCCTGCACCACCTGAATGCCGTTCGCCTGGGTGAGTCCACCGATCCCGCCGATGTTGGTCACGCTGATGACCGTGGCACCGCTGAGGCTGCCGTTATTGACCACTAGTTTGTCGCTGGGCGCGCCGTCGGCACCGAGTTCGCTTTGCAGCAGCAACTGGCCGCCGTTGCCGACGTAGTTGCCATTGATGGTCAGGGTGTCATCGGTGCGGCTGTTGTTGCGGGTCAGGTCGATGACCCCGGCATTGTTGAAGGTCACGGCCTGGCCGGTCACGGCAGGCGACACGGCGCCCTGGGTCGAGAACACGCTGCTGCTGGCATCGACGTTGAGCACACCGCTGCCGCTGACGGCATCGCCAAGCACCAGGCTGCTCGACCCCAAGTCCAGTTGCGAGCCGTTGTTCAGGTTCACTGTTTCCCAATTGCTGAAGCGCGCTGGCAGCGCGGTGCGGGAGTTGTCGAAGGTCAGGGTGTCGTTGCCCGTGCCGCCATCCACGTTGGGGGTCAGCGCCAGCACGCTGTCATCGAGGTTGCGCAATGTCGCGCTGTCGTTACCGTCGCCCATCAGGATCGCCGAGCGGATGATGCCGCCGCCGTCCCACAGCAACGTGTCGTCGCCGACACTGGCGCGGATCTCACCGACGATTTCGCCGCCGGTCACGGTGATGCTGTCGTTGCCGCCGCTGACACTGATGTTGCCGCCGATGCGGCCGCCGGAGACGATGATGGTGTCGGTGCCGAACCCGGTGACCAGGTTGCCGAGGATCTGCCCGCCGGACAGGTCGAAAATATTATTGTCGAGTTTCATGTCGACCCGGCCGATGGTGCCGCCGGTCATACGCGCGACATCGCCGTCCTCGAAGGCGCCGACGATGGTGCCCCCGGTCATCAGAAAGGTGTCGCGGCCATCGCCCTGGGCCAGCGAGCCGATGGAGCCGGCGCTCATGACGAAATCGTCGATGCCGGCGCCCTGGTTGACCGCGCCGGTGATGGTTCCGGAGTTGATGACGACCCGGTCAGCGCCGGCGCCAAAGGTCACGTTGCCGTTGATCAGACCGGTTCCGTTGGCGGGCAGGGTCAGGCTGTTGTTGCCCGCGAGATCGGTCAGCGAACCGCTGGTGCCACTGTCACAGGTGAAGGCGTCGTTGCCGGGACCCGGAACCAGTGAGCAAGCGGCGGAGGCGGGTGAACTGGCGAGCAATAGCGAGGCAGGCAAGAACAGCGTCTGCGGCAGTGCCCGCAGGTATCTGGAGTAGCGCGTCATGGCGATTCCCTACAGCCAAATTCGGGGAAATCATCCTTGAACGAGCACAGGATCGGCCTCGCGTTGCTACTGAGGCACTACATGAAATCCATGCTCTAACGAATTGAATGCGCTACTCCTTGAGCTGTTTTAGGTGTAGATGGTTTTGATCTGCGTTCAAGTGCGCCTGACTAACGGTCATGTCAGAACCGCAACTAAAGATGCACTTCCACCGCCAGCGGCAAATGGTCCGACAGGTGCGTCCACGGTTTGTTGCCAAGGATTTGCGGGTCGTGGCTGCTGGCGTTGCGCAGGTAGATGCGGTCCAGGCGCAGCAGCGGAAAACGGGCCGGATAGGTCTTGGCGGGACGGCCGTGGTGGCGTTCGAACGCTTCGTGCAGGTAATCGCGGCGGGCCAGAGCTACGTTGCCCTGCAACTGCCAGTCGTTGAAGTCGCCGGCGATGATCACCGGCGCATCGTCGGGCAATGATTCGAGCAACTGGCAAAGCAGCTGCAACTGCAATTGGCGATGACTTTCCAGCAGACTCAGGTGCACGCAGATCGCGTGGACTTCGGCGTGGCCCGGCACGTCCAGCACACAGTGCAGCAAGCCGCGGCGCTCGGGGCCGGTGATCGACACGTCGAGATTGCGGTATTCACGGATCGGGTATTTCGACAGCAGGGCATTGCCGTGGTGGCCATCGGGATAGACCGCATTGCGCCCGTAGGCGAAATCGCTCCACATGCTGTCGGCGAGAAATTCGTATTGCGAGGTTTGCGGCCATTCGTTGTAGCGATTGGAATGTCGCTCGTGTTCGCCCACCACTTCCTGGAGAAACACCAGATCGGCCGAAGTGCTGCGCACCGCTTCGCGCAGTTCCGGCAGGATGAAACGCCGGTTGAGGGCGGTAAAACCCTTGTGGGTATTGACCGTCAGCACACGCAAGCGATGGATGACGGGGGCGTCGACGGCGTGACGCTTGGGATCGCTGGACACGTTCACTCCTCTGAAAAAACGGCTTCCTTCTCATGCGACTGATGCAGTGGGGTGGCAGTTCCTTCCGGATGCCTCAGGCCTGAACACAAATCTTGGAGCCGCCAGGAAACCTGTGGGAGTGGGCTTGCTCGCGAAGGCGTTCGACTAGACAACAGCGAAGTCTGTAATACCCCGAAAATTTCAGATCAAAAACAAAAAAGATTGTGTAGTCTGTGATTCGTATCTATCGGTGTAAGTAAAATACGATTGATTGTGTGGAAAACAAAAAGGAGGAGGATTAATTAATCCTCCTCCTTTTTGTTTGCTGCTTTCCGCCATTATTTACTTTTGTGAAGTCATAGGCGGAATATGAAATTATCAAAGGAGACGGCGTTGGCGCCAGTTGTGACAATCATTTTTTGTATTCCATCTTGCTGAAATTCAAGGAACGCTACTGCCTCAGAATGCGATGTTAATAGTGGTTTTTCGCCTAGCGGTCTGTTGTTTGAATCATAAAATTTCGCAACTGTCCCTGGGAGGTAGGAGCCTGCGTAGTTGAATGATATATATGAGTAAACATGCCTGAATGTAAATGTAATCGTTTTGGGGCCACCATTTATCATTAAGGATTCCCCGGAGAAAGGTCGTGGGTATCGGGTGTCGTAGAAGATAAAAATGTCTTGTCCTTGCCCTGGAGTGCGCTCAATTGTCATTGAGGGAATATCCAATCTTGTTGGGTGACTTTCACTCATGTTGTCAAAATTCTCACTCAGTATGGGGAGCGATACGATGACTACCCACGCCGCCGACACCTGCCCACTGCCATACAGAGCGGTGGCGGTGAAGCTATGATCGTCCACGCTCAAGCCGGCCACGATCATTTCCCACAGGCCTGTCGTCGGATCGACGGCGGCCTCTCCCTTG
>Ga0153931_100084_pt1 | contig 41097 bp, 26 predicted proteins | sample TSNJ015MetaG_FD_104730 | JGI IMG/M metagenome (GOLD analysis project Ga0153931, IMG submission 104730) | Attine ant fungus gardens microbial communities from New Jersey, USA - TSNJ015 MetaG | ecosystem: Host-associated > Fungi > Mycelium > Unclassified | place: USA: New Jersey, Wharton State... | reverse complement strand
CTAAAATTTAATAAGCAGCAAAAAGAAAAATAAAATAAAATTAAATAAAATTTACTTCTTCTCTTTTCATACAGTCCCTGAATAGTAAGGGAAACAAGTAAAATAATTTGTTTCTCAAAAATACATAAAATTTAATTTCTTTACTGCTTTTCTTTTAAATAAGGGAAGCGCAGCTAGTACTAGTTTTAGTTTATTTATAATAAAATTTATATCATATTAATTACTATTTGGTGTTAAGGAAGGGTGTGTGTAGCACGAATTAAATGTTAAAGGATAAATTCTATTGTAGCATCAGAATAAAAAGCTTAAATATAATTAAAGTAAAAACAGTTTAAATAAACATCTATAATAAATCCTAAATAAAGAAAATGCTATTAATAATTTATACTAGCAAAATAAAAATCTTACAAAAATTGTTTGCTCAGTCAAAGCTTTGTATCCATAGTTTTTGTACAAAATAGATAAAACTAAGTCTTTGTCTTAATTCAAAGAATATCTTCTTTTTTCTAAATACTTTGATTTTGCATAGGACTTGCACAAACCCCTAGATAAGGGTCAACAATATTCAATATTATTTATTGAGGATAATTAAACTTATTTTATTTCGTAAATTTTTATTTAGTATGACTTAGGTTTTAATTCCACTAAGATAGTCATCATTAAAAATACTACAATTAATTAGCTTACCTGCCACTACTTGTTTAACATTAACTATATATTTTATAATCTAATAAGTCACTTTTTATATTATCGTGAGTTTTGACTTTATAATTTTCTTACAGGTCATATGAAAGTTTCCTTACTTTATCTTTTTTAACAATTTGTTGTTTTAATAATTTATTAGTAACATCCAGAGCACTTACTAATTAAACATTTATAATACCTTTAATTGCTAAGCTCTCTACTATTATTAGAATATCAGGTGTTCCTTTTAATTCAACTATTAAAATAGAAACAGGAATACTTATTAAAATTTCTTTATTACTTTAATTTTGTTTATAGCTAGATATGTATATAAATTTGTTTTAATTCTTTTCATGTTTTATATTTAACTAAAATAGTTTTTTTTATCTTGTAATATTTAATAGATATGACCAGATTCTAATTTACTTTAATCTATTCCGAGCCTTGTAATATCATTACTAATTCACTAATACGAGTTCTGGGAGTTAAGTTTATTTCTCTCAATTTAGAGATAATAAGTAAAATTTTTTAGTTACAGGAGAAAACATATACTTTCCTTTAAAGGCAATATTCCTATTATAAGCTAATTGACTTATTGTAATTCCTAGTTGTTTACAATCTTTTGATTATTATTAAAGGTTTTATAGCCATCTTGCTGATAAGTTTTCTATTAAGTTTTGTATATCGTTTTTATACTCTTTAATGTCTACGCTAGTAAAATTTTAAGAAACCAATCTACTATCATTTATCTTTGAATTATAAAATCTTTTCAAGGCTTGTTCTAATGTTCTTATGTAAAACAAAATAAAACTTTTTAATATTAAATATGATCTAGTATCTAAACTAATCTTAGGTTTACTATTAAGCCATAAAATAACAAATAATTAAATTTGTATCCTCCTAATGCTAATTCTTTACTTAAATTGTTTTTTCTCTTTAACAATTTTTCTAGATTAAGATTTAAACTTTTAGCTGGTACACTATTAACAGAATCTAACCCTTTGAAGCAATCTTTAATATAAAAATTAATTCGTATTAAAGGGTTTACTGTAGAACATATATTCAATATACATCCGTTAGCATTATATAAAACAGTCATCCCAAGTATTCTCAATATTACCAGCCTAGTTTAATAAAACCACAAACTTGTTTCAATTTGAGCTGCTTAATACTTTTTATTCTTTTTAATCATATAATCATAATCTAAGATATAAATAGGATAACCTGTATTAAATATACCTAATTAATTAGGGTTTACAAAGGATACAGGAACGTCATCTAAAAATTCACATTCTTTTGTTTTTTAAATCGGAAAATAGATTGTTTTGTGTTCAGCTAATACATAGTTATATATTTCCACAGTTTTATTGAAGGCTTTAAGCCCTGCAGCTGCAGATGTAATAATCCAGGGTATGTATTTAAAATCTTGATGGTTTTACCTTCAATGTATAATTCAGCTAATAGTTTGATGTTGATACTTTCTAAGTAAACCATTACTTTTTAGTAAATTTAGTACAGCGCTTTAACGCGGTGCAGTTTTAGTAGAGTGGGGGTTAATTTTATTAGCATCATCAAAATTATTGTAATTTAATGTAACTAATAATGCGAATAACATTATAATAACTATTTTTGAATCTAAGTATTGTGTTTCTAATAAAGATGAACTAAATGTTAAATAAATTAAACCTAATAAAGAAATAACAATATATAAAGAATATGTAGTTATAACTCCAGTATCTAACTTAGATATGTTTATTCCAGTACCTGTTAATTTATTTGTTAAACCATAAGGCCCTAATAATTCTATAGCTCCTCTATCAATATTTTTAGATATACTATATCCTAGTTTTAAACCACTTTGTACTAAATAGTGATTATAAACTACATCGAAATAATATTTACCATTTAAGAAAGCATATACTTTTCTACCTAAATTATTTTCAGTTAATTCTATAATTAATCTTGGATAATAATTATATAGGAATAAAGCAGATAATGCTCCAATAATAGTAAAAATTAAAGGTAATAACTTAATGATAGGACTCAATGAGAATTCAGCTTCTATTAAAGGATTATTATTAGGGTGTACAAACACCGAGTTTCCTAAAAAATCTGAACCTACACCAACAAATAAGTCACTAGCTACATAACCAAAGAAAATACTAAATAATGCTAATACTATAAATGGAATAATTATTGCTATATTAGCTTCATGTACGTTTTCGTAACTTACTTTAGATCCATTAGGTACAGTAAAGAAAACAAGACTTAATAATCTTACAGAGTAGAAAGCAGTTAAACCAGCAGTAATTGTACCTAAAGTAAAGGCGTACATACCGCTAAAACTATAATGTCCGTAAGCTAATTCCAGAATTAGATCTTTTGAATAGAAAGCTGTTAAGAAAGGTGTAGCTAATAAACTTAATGATCCTGCTAACATTGCTGAATAAGTAAATGGTAAGAATTTTATTAATCCACCCATTCTTCTAACATCCTGCGTTTTGCAATGTTAACTTACATATTATAAAATTTAAACCTATGCCAACCTCACTATCTTTAGTTAGCCGGGTAATCAATTTGCATTTGTTATTTAATAGCCTCGCGATAACGCGCGTTAGCTTACTAAGCGGCTAATGAAAAGGTAAAGTGGAGGTAAGTTCTTCTTATCGCGGGAGCGGGTATAGTTATTTTCAGCTTAATCATCCCATTTATTTAAATTTCTACACAAAAAGTGTCAAACCCTGAGAATTTAAATGTTCTTTAGCTATTATTAAATTAATAATTTCAACCCAAAGATTATAATTATATAAATTAAACCCGGCTACTGGATATAAGTTAAATTGTCCTTCGGGCGATATAATAGATAATAGATCAGCTATTCTTTATACTTTATATAAAAAGTTTTTTCTTAATAATATATACGACCAAAACAAAATATTTTTTAATTTTGAGTAGTAATAATTTATCCCTTGAAAGAAGCCTTATTGAAAAAACAGGAAAGATTTGATTTTGGAATTAACTGAAACATTAAAAGATCCCTCACCACTTACAAAGAACCACCGCTTATCCAGATATGATCATGATGTAAAGGTGTTAAACTTGGATTATAACTAGGTCTAATTAAATAAGGTATTTAAGTATCGGATGAGAAACCGGAAATTAAATAATAGAATAACCTGTAATTCAGAGCTGATTTTAAACAAAAAGTTCTTTTAAACCTTCTAAAGTCAAATGACCTTTATTGCTCATAATAATAACACTCCAGAAATCAAATTCAATCATTTGTACACTTTCTAAAGGAAAATTTTAAAAATGAGGTAAAACAAAATTAATAATATCTTTTAGGCCTACTATAGAATACCTTGCTACTCTAGGAATAGTTGTAATAGTACCTACTCCGCCAAAAACAGAGCTTCTTTGAGATCACCAAGTAAACCTAGCTTTTTTATATGTAACTCTTCTATAAATATTGCTTGTACAACCCCGAAAAAGGCAGGCTCTCCTAATTTTTATTTTTAAAACTTTTGCTAATTGATAAATTAAAGCAACCCTCCGCATCTATTAAACCAGTAACAAACCAAGAATTCAATTTACCGCTTCCACTTTTACTTGAAAATTGTCTAACCCTACCTCGCTTCCACCGAGGGTTATAGGAAAAATTATATACTTTAGCAAAATTTAACATTTATCCTCACAGCTTGATATTATCTCACCGCATTGAGACCTTTAAAGGTCGTTCATACTTTCGTAAGGGGACTGACTATATCTTAATTCTACACTTATGAGAATAATCACTCAATTTATGCCCTCCCCTTTGCTTTTTACTTGTCAAAAGACCCCTTTTTTGTTTTGTTTTTTTAAGGGGTCCAAAGGGCAGCGGGAATTAAAATGGGCTGGGCTCGTTAAACCCGTGTAGACACTATTACCATTTAGTCGATGCGCTTTTATCCTTAAATTAATTAGGCGCAGCACTTGCTACGTATTTTCTAAAATTTATCAATAAGGAACTTAGTTACGCGAAGACCCATTTCACTTTCGATCATCTTAAGCCTTGTTACATCTGAATTGCTTCAATAGAAAGATGATTAATCCTTCGTACTTTAAAAGGTTACCCTTTTACTTGCTGTAGCTTAAGCTTTAGGGATTGCCCGGAATTTGATAATATTACAACATGATATCCTGTTGATCTTGGAATGAATGAATTACAGCACCAGCACCTAAGAATAATAAAGCTTTAAAGAAAGCATGATTTACTGTATGCATTAAAGCAACATTGTATTGACTAAGCTTAATTTATGTTTATATTTTATAACCTTAAAAGCGACTCAAAGACGAAAAAGTTATAGGTTATTTGTTATTTAATGATATAATTAAAAAAAGTTAGAAAGTGATATTGCCTGAGCAAGTATTTAATAATAAATATTTTTTCTATTCTATTTCTATTCTATAAACCTATTTTATAGGTTCCTTTTATAGTACTATAAATTTTATCAGATAAAAGCTCTATTACTTAATGTACTTCTTTGAAAGGTATTTTTAATATATAACCTCTATTTATATCCAAATGAGATGTTTTAATAAGATAAAAAGAAATATTAAATTTAGAAAAAATAATAGCTTTTATAATATTAACTTCAGTTAAATGAAAGTTTTTAACAGCTACTATGATTAATGATACCGCTGTGATCTCAACTCCCATATTTCATATTAACAAAATGCAAAAGCCAAAGGTGTAAATAAAGATTCTAAATTTTTAGGTCATACTTTATAATTTATATTATTAATTGAGGTAGACCCATTTGGTTATATAAAGAAGGCCATTTAAAAAAAGGCACAGTTAGGGTCTGAAATGAATATACTAGTTTTTTATTATTTCTTTTAATAATATGAATTTTGCTTAACACTAAATTTAATTGAAAACACATTTTTTTATTTATTCGGTGAATTCTTTTTTAGTTTGTTAAATAGTCATAATTGCTTGGCTACCGTGCATTCTAATTGAAGCATCTGATAACATTAAACCAAAAACTACTTGCTGAAAATATTTTGGTATATTATTAGATACTTTAATTTTTTCTTTTTTTTTACATATAAACCCTTTTTCTTTTTATTAAAGGTAAAGTCATACTAATATTTGGATCTAATAGTAATGTTCCAGTTTTACAAATATATTTATAGTAATAATTTTATATAAATATAATTAATTTAAACATTAGCGACAAAAACAAAAAATAAACATATTGTGGACTATTTCTTAATAAATAATTGCAATCAATAAATTACTTACTTCTTTCGTATAGTCTCTGAGGATTCTACTCAATTTATATTAATATACTACTAATATAAAAATTTAGTTTCCTGCTGATTGTTCATTGTTATATCCTTAAGATTTTTACATTGCAAATAATGTTAACTTTAGTGAAACTACTGCCGGTATATAAATTAGTTTAAGAAGTGTTTCCTGACTCTTATTTGGTTGTACTCAAGGCTTTAGAAGTTTCCAGCAAATAGAAAGATTTTATATAGGCCTTAGTTTGACCTATTGCCATCATCATATCAAAATATAATTATTTTCAGAACTATTTTGGACTATTTCTTCTCTTAAATTTATAAAAATTATTCTTCTTTTTTGTTTGTATTTTTTTGTTTTTGTTTTTTTTAAGCTTATATTATTATATAAAAATAAGAGTTTTACATGTAGTCTCTGAGGAACCTACTTTTGTAGGTGTATTATTAACTACAATTTGGTTTCCTGCTGATTATCCATTTATACTTGTAATTTTTACTTAATCATAAAAAAATATTAAGTATACAAGTTTTTAGAAACTTCCAGCATATAGTAAAATTTTAATAGAACATACGATGATAATTATTAATTTTTTTATTTTTATTTTAATTTTTTAGATTTTAACAATAACTTATAATTAATACCTTGTATGCTACCAAAAAAAAAGGTTTTATCTACATCCAATTTTGTCTAATATAAGCATTATTTCTATTTTCAATAGTTCCATTTTGCGTATTCCTTCAAATTCCATGAAATATTTTTTATTTTTCCAATCATAACAATAAACTTTGTTTTTATGCGCACCTAAAACAAGATATGCTTTAACTTCATTAGAAACTATTTTTTTAGAGTTTTACTGATTTTTAAGAAAACTTAACAGATTTTGATAAAATTTGACCAAATCTATAGTGATTTTCACCTTTAAATGGACTTAAAATAGCTTGATTGTTATAGGTAGAATTAATAATACTATGCCAATAATTATCTCTTATAGATAAGAATTCTTTAGAAGATAACAAATTTAACTCCGAATTATCAATTACTTATAAAACATAAAAAGAACAAAAATTTTTTTACCTTATTTATAATAAGCTGCACAAATAGCCATTTTTCTTTATATTTAAATAAATAAGAATTAGAAAGATAAATTTTATTTAATCTATTAAAGAAATTAACTGATTTACCTTCAGGATTATTTAAATTATTTTTCCATAAATAAATACCTGATTTATTCAAATATTTTTATTGAATAGTTTTTCTATTTTCAAAAAAAAAATCATTATATTTATCTAACTATTTATTATATTTTAATAATTTATCTCTAGGATCAACTAAAGAAGATTAAACTAAATTTAATTTAACTAATAAATTTTCATTTAACTAATAAATTTTCATTTACAGGGTTATTCAATTTTGTCTTGCTATTATCATTAGAAGTCAAAGAACTTGTGCTATTAGTATTCATTTTTAAATTTTATTTAAGGTTGTATTTATTTAATTTAAAATTTAATAGGAAGGCAAGATGAAAAGTTAGTGTATTAAAGTTTATAAATGTATCTATATTTTCTAAGAAAAATGTTTAAAAATAAAAATATTAATAGCTGACTATATCCTAATTGTGAATGAACTAGAATAATATAACCCTTCGAGGAATACCAGACGTTCGTTTTTACCTTCGAGGCTCATTAGGGTTTTTTACGTTTTAATCAAAGAACAATCCTGTGATAGGGTTCTTCAAAATGTTAACGATTCCCAACATTCGACTGTTTCCTTTTGGGTTATACTACCCCTTTCCCGAACCGTACGTGATAGTTTCCCATCATACGGCTCTCCAGTCAATTAAGAAAAAGACTAAATTAATTTGAGTCATGTTTTGAATGATGTTTCATATGACAATCTCTGCAGAGAGGTATCTGTTTCCTACGCCTTTTGCCCATAAGGGCATCGTTTTTACTTAACTTAGGATTTAGGTCCTTCAGTTGTCTTACGTGATGCATTTCCACTCTATATTGTGATTCGCACACGGAACATACCAAATTATCTAGCGACGCTATGGAGATACTTTCCGTATACAATGTTTTTAACAGGCCATTAGTGGTTATATTAGAGTCCGATATGATTCCAATTGCTATTTTAAAATCTCAAGGCTTTATCTTGTATACAGGGTCTACGAACGCTATGTTATCCTCCCCTTTAAGGTTTTTTGTTGAATTTATCAAAAACTTTTCTATAGAATTTTCCTAAGAGTTTAGCAGCCAGTAGTTTGGTACAAAAGGATTTGAGAGTCGTGTGGATGAAAACGCTCACCGATCCAATATTGTGCGTTAAGCTATAATAATTAATAAAACCCCTGTACACCAAGTTATATAAAGCTAGTATTTGGTATTTGGAATTATATTATCCTAATAATCTTGAAAGAGCGAGCCTGTTTTGATTAATTTGGCCTTTTCTAGTTTTTTCACTATCCTTTCTAAAAGAGCTTTTAGTCGAATCTCCTTAGCCATCCTCTAAACAAATTCTAGGCTTTTCTTTAAGCTTCGATGACGGGCTCTTAAGATTTTTGTACCCAGGAACATAGCCTTATTTTTAATCGCGTTGGTTATAAGCGTTTTTTTTACTAAGATTAAGACCAAGTTTATCCCGGAGGAACTCCTTCAATTCTTGTAATATACTCACACAATTTTCGTAAAAGCCCTTAACTTTCAGAATTCAGTCGTCTGCGTACCTCACTAGACTATCTTCTTTAAGTTGGGGTCCAATGGATCTTTAAATGGAACTGTTAATAGCTTTTTTGTCAGTAGATTTTATCTACCAGAGACTTGGCTCTGCATTTATTATTGTTATAACTTATCCAGACTGGGTTACCTTTCTTTTGGTTTTCTTGTTAAAAGATTGGGTTAATTCTTCCACAAACTTGTAAAACTCAATCATGTATATATTACAAAGAATAGGGCTGATAATAGAGCCTTGTGAAGTTTCTATTATTGAATGTTTGTATTCTTTATACTCGAAATAACCCGCTTTGAGAGCTTTAACAATAAGTCTAACAAACCGTTCGTCTTTGATTCTTCTTCTAATAAGGTTTATCAATATTTCGTGACTGAAGGAGTCGAAGCACTTAAAAATGTCTTCCTCGATGTATCACGAAGCAACACCGAACGTAGTGAAGATTTGTCTAAGGGCTGTATGACAGCTTTTATTGGACCTGAAACCGTTACTGTTAAAAAAAAATCCTGGTTCATAAATTATCTCTAGGATCATTCTCATGACCTCTTGTTCAATTTTATCCCTGGGTGGGGCCACTGTTACCGGCCTTTTCCTTTTGAGGCCTTAGGTATTATTACTCGACTACCCGGCTTGAACTTGAAAGATTCGTTCTTCAACTTATTGATTATATCTCGTATGATTTTTGAAAAAAACCCGTCTAAAGTTGTAGGAGTGACACCCGTAGTCAGGTTTCCCGGTTTACTCTTTAGATTGTGGTACGCTATTTCGTAAAACTTAGTGTTGTACATTAGCTTGTACACATCATGAACCTCATGTCTAACATTCTCTTTACATTTGTCTTTTAATCACTGCAACCTTCTAATAACGTCAGATTTAACTGTACTGGAATCCCCAGCGGTACTAGTTTAGTTACAATCTCATTGACCTGGAATCCTTCCCAATGCTACTGGACCTTTCGATCCTATACTCACTTATTTGATAACTTGTGAAGGTACTACGATTCCTCTGTTACCTTGGCCATTTCTGGCTTTAGGTAATCCCGTAGTTCTTATATTTATTCCTAAGTTTTCCTTAGATTGTCCTTTTTCTGCTTTTAAGTATTGGTTATACCCAGGAAAAAGTCGGGTCACAACGAAGTTCACAATCTCAAAACTTCATTCAACTTACCTACCCTATACCAGCCTTGGTAGTTCCCTTCAGTTAAGGATCCTTGCAGACAGACTTTAGACAGTGTAGTCTTAATCATAGAAAACGCGACTCTGGTTAATAATCAGCTCAACTGGATTTGCCTAATTAACCATTTAATCGGAAATGCTATGTTTAGTAGCGGGTTTTCCCCTTGACCTAATTCCGTTGTCGGATACATGTGTGATCAATGTATAGAGTCTTCGACTCCTTGAATAAATAAAGCACAACGGCGCACGATTGTACTGAATGCAATTATTCTTTTTAAATCATTTCCTAATAAACCACATGTACCTGCAAAAAAAGCTGTAGTAGATCCTATGATTACTATTACTAATAAAGCATCTGGACTATATTCTAATATTGGAGAACTTCTTAATAATTGGATCGAACAACAATATATAATCACTATATTTTTTTTATTAATAGTCTAGATTATATATCTTGAGCTTCCACCGAACCGTACAAGACAGTTACCTGTCATACGGCTCTCCAACTCTACTTGGTTTCATAGAATTATTAATTAAAGCACCTCTAAGGATCTCTAAGTAATGTATTTTACATAAAGGACTTTCTATAGCAAGACTTATACTTATCTAACTTAGATTTAGAATCATCTATATCTTTTAATGGTCTAATATAATGCATTTCTACATTATAAAAAGAACCACATACAGCACAAGGAGCACCTTGACTAGACATAGTTTTAGCCATTCTTCAACTCATTAGAGCTAAAGGGTATTAAACTTTCTTGAATTTCATAATGTTATAAAATTTTATTTAGATCAGTTTCCTTTTCTAAAATTTAAAAATATTAAGGTTTTCAATCTGGTTTAAAGACCTTTTATTACCAGTAGGCTTAGAAATCTTATGATATTTATCAAAATTTATTCCTTTTAGTTTTTTCTTATTTAATGGAATATCTTTTTCATCTAAACCTACTACTGATTTAGCTCTTATACCAATTGGTTTACTAAGATCATGACCTCCTATTTTAAATACTGAAGCAACAGTAGGTAATTTAAATTTAGCAGCATATAATTTAGCAACTGAGCATCTTAATATATAAGCAACTCTTGCAACTGCTCTTTTTCTATTACCTGCGATTTTTCATCCTTCACTTAAACCTCTTAATATAAAATTAATTTTATCATTAATTTCAGATTGAGGTAATCTTAAAAATTTAAAGATTGGAAGAGGAAAACCACTTTTATCACAAAAATTAGCATCTGCTAAACTAGAAATAACTTTTTCCATATTAACATCTAATGTGGGAATTGTCATTTTTCTGTTTAAAATTTTACCATTATATCTCTGTTTAATAAATAGTTGCCTTCTACTAAATTTATATCCAAGAAAAGGGATTTCTTTTGATATATGTGTAATCTTAGTTTTATCTAAATTTAAGGATATATTTAAATTATCTTTTAAAAATACATTAATTTTATCTCTAATTTCCACAGCCATAGATCTTGGACCTAAAACACCAACTAAGAAATCATCAGCATATCTAACAAATTTACAATTTCTGTCATTAATATCATTTTGTATTCTAGTTGGTATTCTTAATATGTCACTGTCACTATAATAGTGACTTTTTAATCCTTGTCTGAATAATTTTAAGGCCAAAGGATTATGTTTTCTATTATTAGATTTAACTGATCCTTTATATTCTATTGACAATTTTTCTAAAAATAAATCTAACTCATGTAGATATATATTAGATAATAGAGGACTTAGTATTCCACCTTGTGGAGTTCCTATTTCAGGAATATAAACTGTTTTATCAGTATTAAATACTTTAGCTTTAAAGCCAGTTTTGAATAAATTTAAAATAAGAGGATCTTTAATTCTTTTTTTAATAAGATTCATTAAAATGACATGATCAATAGTATCAAAATAACTCTTAATATCACCTTCAATAAATCAAACTGAGTCTTTCATTCTTGTTTTAAGTTCCCTTAATGCAGTATGACAACCTCTATTGATTCTAAAACCATGTGAATGATGACTAAATGTAATCTCAAATATTGGTTCCATGATAGTTCTTAATACTTCTTGTACTAATCTATCATTTATTGATGGAATACCTAAAGGTCTTATTTCTTCTTGTTTACCAGCTTTTGGAATCATAATTTTTTTAACTCCTATTCAATTATATTTTTTCTTTAAAACTGCTGTTTGAACTTCTAGAATTTTATTTTTCGTAAGTGAATCAATGATGAATCCATCTGGACCTGGTGTTTTAGATCCTTTATTTTGTGTTAATTTTAAATAAGCAGCAAATCAAATAGAATCTAATTTTAAAAGACCTTTCAAATCATTAAATATCTTAGTAGGATTTTTATTATTAACAAACCAATGTTTAGCTAGAATTTCAAAACCTTTTGGAATTACTTCAGGTTGTTTCTGCACAGAAACCAGTTTTTTAGTTCTGCTTCTAGTAGAATATGACCTAAATTGATTATAATTTATACAATTTAAGTATTTAGGTTCCTTTCATAACCTCAAAGGATTATGTACTACGAACCCTCTGCCAAGTATAGGATATTTATCATTTTGATCAACATTTTGATACCCAGAATTATTATAATTATGAGAATCATTATGAAAAATATTTTTATGATATTGATCGTTATACTCTTCTCCGGTAACATTATCGACTCTTAAATTGATAGGTAAGGAGTTTCTTTTGTTATCTGTCCTTAATGAGTTAAGTAATGTTCCACTTATGAAATTATCCTTGAAGTATTTATTAACCTTCAGGCAAATGAAAATAATATGTAGAAGTTGCATCCTTATTATAGTCGTATTAAACTCAAAATAACTTGAAATTTGGTAATTCAACCTCATCCTTACAGATCCGATGACTTCGAAACATTTCTTTATCCAAATAAAATAGTTTATCGTCAACTAATGATTTCATTGTTCCTTTTAACACATGCTCTGGTCCCTCTCATCTCACGATAATAAGGTAAGTGTTATAGTCTTTAACTCATTTCATTGAGTTATTTATTAAATAATAGAATAATTTTAATAATAATTCCGATAATATCCTTACGGACGCCCATAAATATATACCAGCTGTTACTAGTGTAGCTGCATGTAATAATGCACTTACTGGTGTAGGCAAAAAAAGTTAATAATTAAACAAAAGATATTTTTAATTATCCTGTAAATTTTACAGCAATAATTTTTATTATTGATCGGACTATATTATCTCTATAAAATAGAGTATCACGTTTAGTCTCTGAGGATCGTACTTTTATTTTTTATAAAATTTGGTTTCCTGCTGATTGTTCATTGTAATATATTTAAGATTGTCACTTTTTAATAAATATTAATTAGCTATATTAAATAGTACTTAAATCTTTAGCATGTTCCAGCATATAGTGATATTTAAGGAGGCCCCTACTTTTACTTAAAATTATTATTGTAACGCAAGTAGTTTTTTTATTTTTAATAATATTTATAAACCTAATTTGTAATACATTGAAGGAATAAAGTATGATTTAACTAATGATAATAACTTATCACGCGATTCACTACTAATTCGAAGTCTAAAAGCTACATCTACATTACCACCAGAAGTCTTACGATTTTGGATTGTAATTGCTAAATCAAATTTAAATTTTAATACCTTTTTTAAAAGTTCTACTTCAGCTAAAAAACAAAATTATGTACATAATGATATACCACTACCCTGCTTAAACCATATTCCATGATTCAATAACCTAAACCTATAGGAATTAACAATTCCCCTATGTTAAGTGAAACTTTTTTTATAAATCCTTTTTTGGTATCAGACCAAATATACCATTGAGAGTGTAATAAAGTAAATGAAGGCAAAGCCCTAGATTTAAAATTAAATTGAGTTACAGGTAACCCTTTTTTAGAATTAGGGTAAGGAGTAGGAACAGTATTGGAGCAAATAGTATAATAAATATTTTGCCATAAATGATAAATATATTCTTTATTTTTTAAAGTTACAGAAAAATTAGCCTTAGCAGTTGGTTTAGGTTTACCATCTGGTCCTTTCTTATTTATTTGTAAAGACCCGTCACCTAACAGATTACCGACTAAAGGATCCATAACTTCTTTGGGTAATTGAATAATAGGCTGATTTAGCAGCTCTTCTTTATTAGGTGCTCTAAACCTACCTTTACTATTTTTTAAATTATAAGCAAAAACTATTGAAATAATTAAACTACTGTAAATAGATTTTATCTAAATCAACGCTTAAATTATATAAATTTGGCATAAAAATTAAAAATAAGATAACAAGGAAGTAATATATTTCTTGCTGCACTAACGCAAGTAAATTTGAAGCCAATTTAATACTCTTCTACCATGTAGAGTAAATATCTATTAAATTAAGATATGTTTAGGTATTCCGCAGAACTCTATTTAGGTATAAGCTGAGTATATAACGCCTCGTTTCCTCGGCTTTTAGAGTACACCTTACATCATGCTTCTATCCTCTCCTAGTATTCAAGAGTTATTCGAAGCGAGCATTTATTTTACCTTTTCTTTGCTCTAGCTTTTAAAGCTTTTCAGCAAATGCTAGGAAGTCCTTCCGCTGCCAGCTGGCACAGTCCCAGCTGTCGCTTGCCCCTTATGGGGGGGCGCGGAGAAACATAAAAATCAGTGTTGCTTAAAGCATGACGAGTAACCTTCTACTCGTTGCTCTTTTCCACATAATACTAAATAAGTATCAGAGGTAGTTTAGATCCGCGAACGGCGATTTCCAGTTTTCCAGAATCCATAATTTTGTTACTATACCCAAGTAATTAGCTTGGCCATCACCCTTAACCTTTTAGAATAGTGACTTAGTAATTATGGCTTTACGCTTTACCCGGAGTTTGATTACTTTAGAGACATAAAACTTGCTTAAGGTTTATTTCACTCCATACTTCCAGGTAACCAAGAATGTAATGGTATATTAGCACTCTTAGCTAAAGCACCTCCTAATAATAATAAACAAATTATACTAATAGCTAATTCATTCATATATGGTACTAAAGTAAAGATTTGTGAATAATTGAAAGTTCCAAATAAAGCAAAAATTGCAAAGAATCCTATACTCATTAACATATCCATGGCGATCAAATTTATCATGCAATTAAATATTTTTCTATTTTAAGCTCCGCTAGCGCTAGACCTATTAAAGCTTATTCTCTTGCTTAGAAAAAGTTAATTTATTTTCTTTTTGTGTTCATTCTATCTTTGATTAATAGAATTTCAGCTAATTCTTAATCGGTTAGATGTTTACCTTTACCTAAAAAAGCAGCAACTTTACAGAAATCTTGATATTTAAACTTTTTGATTCCTTTAATTGGGTAGGTTTTAAAAATTAAAATCATTATATTTAGGTTATCTGCAAATTTAGAAACAGTGAAATCAAAAGCATTTTTACCGTGAGAGTAAACAGCTCCACAATGAACAAATTTAGCGACTAAATCTAATAATTCTTTGTTTCTCTTATTTTTTGTAAGTTTAAACATTAATTGAATAGTATAACCAATTTTAGTTATATTCGATTTAAAAATACTCAAAAAGAAACAACCTTCAGCGGTCTCAAACCCTGCAATTCAATTAGGTACTGGAATTTTAGTAGTATTAATTACAGGCCGAGCAACAGGTTTATAATTAGGAAATTTATATTTATGAAGATTAAATAAACCTAAATTTATTGAAGCTCTAAGATTAATTATTTGCAGTAATTCTTCTTCAGTCAAGTGCATTTTATTATTTATTAGTTTAACAATTCTAGTAAATAATATAAAATCAGCAGCTTTTTGAAATAGTAATAGATAGTTTGAAAAAATGTGGTATTATGCAATTTGTTAAATCTTGAAAAGAATTTACTCTAAAACTAGCTTCATTTCTAGTGTTTTGTTGACGATGATTCCACACCCAAAAAATTATTTTAATTGTAACAATAAGTTTATATCTTTATAATTTAGAGATATTTGAAAGCTCGGTTTTACAGCTTAATCTAATCTTCCTTTAATTCTATTATTTTTATAAATTGTAATACCAAAAGATTCTTCAGCATCTGCAAATTATGTAACGAACCAAGGATTAAGCTTAGGTTGCTGCGCTAATAAAGTAGAAAAATTTCTTTTTTTTTTTTATTTAATTGTTTAGAAAGGAATCTGACTTGATAACTGTTTTCACAGTCCATTAGAATACACCTTAAGCTTCTAGCCATTTTAGCTAAAAACCAACTACCTTCTACTCGTTGCTCTTTTACAGGCATTAGGCCTGACTTAGATCCGCGATAGCCCATTTATGTTTCCATCATCTTAGGACTTGTTACCATACCCAGGGAATTATTCTGGCCACTTATGGCCTTTCGACCATAGTTTGGTATCCTAAACTTTAGGGTGTCCCCGGAGTTTGATAATTTTAGGCACAAATTTGAAATCCAACTTCAAAAAGCACCTCCTCTATTCATAGTAAAGGCTAATATTGCTGCTTTATTAGCTTGTATTCTTGTGAAATAGTAATTAATTAGTAAATATGATACTACTCCTATACATTCCCAACCTACAAACATTACAAAATAGTTACCTCCACATATTAATATTAACATACCACCTGTAAAGGCTGATAAATATGAGAAGAATCTCTGATTGTGCTTGGCTATCAAATTTATCCTGCAATTTAATTTAAGTAAAACTTCTACCTTTGTTCATACCTGATTTTAAAAATCGGATTAAATTCAATCCTTTTACTGTAAGATGTGATCCATCTTTAATTAGTTTAGCTATTTTACACCAATTCTTATATTCTAATAATTTTACACCTAATAATGGATTTTGTTTCAAAAAAAGGAATAATTGTGATATAAATATCTGAATAGTTAAATATTGTTAAGCTAATAGCTGATTGTTTTGGATATTTGTAAACATAACCTGAAAATAAGTATTTAATTAAATATTCCATTATTATTCTATCTTTTTCTTGTTAGGTTATTTTAATTATTAATTGAACTCGATATCCTAATTTATTTTTTTTGCTTTAGGAATATTTACATCAAAACACCCATCACCTGTAACAAAACAGGATATTCAATTAGGATCTGTAATACCTATAAATATAATTTCTGGTCTATTAATAGGGGTATTATTATGAAAATCTTTTTTTATTGAGATAAACCTCAATTAATTGATGATCTTATATTAATACCGCCAGTGTTGTAACCCTTCGATAGAAAGATGAGCTTTATTGTTCATAAGTTTTATGACTTCTTTAAACAAAGCCTGCTTTTGTTAATAATGAATATTGTTCAAATTGACTAATTAAATTTAACATATTTTTTATAGAAGAAACTGAATAATTTACTAAGTTTCGAGTTGGTTATTTATATAATGCACCCCTAAATATTTTTGTAGTTGTAATAATAAAGATATATCAATTTTACCTAGTCCTAACCTAAATATAGGTTCAACTTGCCAACCTAAAGTTCGTTTAATATTTCTTATTATTATAATAGAAAATGAACCTTCAGCATCTAGTAACCCACTCAATTGATGACCAAGGGTTTACATTGGAAGGTGAATTAGAGGTAGAAAAAATTCTAGCATTAAATTGTTTAGAAGGGATTTTGACGTGAGAACGACTTTCGCCGCCCATTAGAGTATACCTTAATTGCAGACTATTATTTTTGTAGCTTGCAATAACTACCTTCTACTCGTTGCTCTTTTACAGAAATTAAGTTTTTTTCTGATTTAGATCCGCGATAGCCCATTTCAGTTTCCATCATTTTATGTATTTTTACCTTACCCAGGGAATTATTCTGGCCACTTACCCAAATTAAAGGATAGTTTGGTATCATAAGCTTTAGGGTGTCCCCGGAGTTTGATAGTTTTTCCCACAGTAGCAATTTCCCGTAATGCATTGCAGGATCGGCAGCTAAATAACTTATACTATAAATATGGATTAAAGTTGAACAATATATAACTGCTAAACCTAAGGATACTGTTAATTGATCAAAATAGAATTCCCAAGATATATTTAAGATTTCTGAGTCTAACCATGTACCTATATTAATATATACAGGTGAACCACATAAACCTACTTCATAGAAAGCTATAGTTATTAATAGTGAACTAATTATTAAACTTCCACAGGTTACTATATGTGATCCTGTTACTCCTACTTTTCTTCCTAATAATCCTGAAACTAATGATCCTAATATTGGTAATACTATAATACTTAAATACATCTTTTATTGTACTCTTAATGAGATTGTACCTCTTAATCTATAGTATGCAACTAAAATACTTAAACCTATAACAGATTCTGCACCTGCTATTGATATTATATATATACTAAATGTTTGACCTACATTATCATCAAAACCATATGAACTAATTAATACCAATAAAGTTACTGATAATAACATTATCTCTATGGCTATGATCATCAGTATTATATTTTTTCTATTTAATATAAAACCTAATATTCCTATTAAAAATAATAAAATTGATAAATTCATTTTTTTGAAGTTTTTTACATTCTTGTCTACATTTAATAATTGCTTTTTATGTTTTTTTTAAAACCTTATATTTACTTTTTAATTTTTTAATACTTGGCTTTAGATTACAAATTAATAATTCTATAATATTCATTTATTGAAATTTTTTTATCTGGCTTATTTTTTTATTAAGCTTTAGAAAATTTGCCATAGCTACAGCTTAGGCTGCAACAATCTATTATTTATGAAAAATAGTTAACTACTTAAATTGAATTCAAAGGTTGATCTACTTATTTAGTTATAAATATTAAAATAGCATCCATCAATTCAATTCACTATGCAAGTATTTTTTTTTGCCTAAATTTTTTAAAAAAACAAATAAACAAACAAATAAACAAACAATAAATTATTAATTTGTATCTTGGAGAAAGATAGAATCGAACTATCATTTTTGTAGTGCAAGTACAACTGATTACCATTATCGGATTTCCCCTATTTTTTTTTATTAAATTTCTTATTTATTTATAATTTAGTTTTCTATAATACATAATTCTTTTAAAGAGTGTTTTTTTTGTTTTATTCTTTTTAGATTGCCTCACCAAAACCAGACTGACTTTTTGCTTACCTGTTAATAGGAATATTGGCACGCTTCCTGACCCTGAGCTTCAACTAATGTATAAATATGTTGATGATTAGCATTGATTGCATTTCAACAGGATAAAAAGGTAAAATTAAAATTTTTCTTAAAAACAAATATAAAATCTCTTGCTGTTACCCTCACCACAAAAATGTGTCTTAAAATTAATTAAAATAGCTTAGATTAGCTTAGATTAACAAAATAGTGGGTTTATTCTTGATCGCAATAAAAATATTAATAATTAATATAAACTTACAATTGAAAGCTAATAATATTAAACTATATTAAATCACAATTTTGTTGGTTAAGGCTTAAGGCTGTTATTTTTTTTTAAGCTAAAGTAAAATTTAATTAAACACAAAATCAGGCAACAAATTTGAAAAGCAAAAATATTTTTTTTAATTTTAATTTTTATATACTATTTTTTTTGACTAAATTTTTGATATTTATTTATTCTAGCTTTTAGCAGAAAACAAAAACAGCTAAGCTAAAATTTAAATGAATTAAACTATTTGTGCTATCCTATTTAATTATATAATATATTAGCAGGCAAGTGTTATATTTAAAAATATTATTATTTTAGATTAAGTATTTCCCCAGAAGTAAACACAAACAAATAGTAGGGTCGAACACCCGTACCGTTACTAATTTCTTAGCTGGCAACGATTGCCCTCCCACCGAACCGTACGTGCAACTTTAACTGCATACGGCTCTCCACGTATGATTACGAATTTACCATATTATTCAAGGTATTTTAAACTCAATCCATCGTATTTTTTTTTTATGGATTTTTGTCTGACACACTCTACATACCGAAATTTATTGACGGTTTAATGTAAACATGAGTTGTGTAAACCCTTTAATATGTTTACCGGATTTTATGACTTGTCTTACTTGATTGCATTTCTATATTTTCTTTAGATTCACATACCTTACAACTGTCTCAAAAGTTAGTTTTAGTTTTCAACTTCCAGTTAACTGCATCAAAGGGACGGATGTTGTCTATTACTCTATTTCATTCCAATTTTTGTTTTAAATTTTCTTCTGAGTAAAACTTCAATTTGGGTTTCTCTAGAGTTTCAAGGTCATATCCGAACTTTTGAAATACCTTTTTTCTGGAAGACAAATTCAGTTTTCTTGCCAGCGTTTTAGCACAAGAATTCCTCAAAATGTAATTAATGATAAAATGGAAAATCGCAACATTATTCACATTTCTGTAGTAGTTGTAGAATCCCCTAGATAGCCAATTATACCTACTCAAGATTCCATGGTGATCAAGGAAAATCCAGGATTTCATAGCCTTTGGTATGTATTTTATTTTTGAGTCTTTTCTTTCTTCTACAAAACCTAACTCCATTAATTTGTGGATTATTTTAGAAAAAGGGGCTAGTATTTCTATAACATTCTGTCCTATTTTAGGAATAACCTTTCTTCTGGTTTCTTTAAAGATGGTTACAACTTTGTTGTTTTCTTTTGGTTTGTTGATTCTGATATAAAATCCAAGAAATGTAGCTTTATCACTGAAGAGATCCGTAATCTTGGTTTTCTCTTCACTCAATTCTACTTTTAGTCTTTTTACTAGAAATTCCGCTGCTTTAACTTTAATCATTTCAGTAAGTTCGCGACTACCGTAAACTCCAATAATTCAGTCGTCTGCATATCTAACATATCTGACTCTGTTCCCATTTGGGTGTCTTGCAGGCATATTGCTACGTTCCTTTATCAAAGCTTCAATTTCATTAGTTATCTCATGAGGCACTTTTTTTTTTGAGTATTTATCTCTCAGGTACTGTATTCGTCTCGTAATCTTATCATGTGCTGGGTTTCTCTTAGTAATATCTTTAATAGTGCTACCATATTCAGATATTATTCCTTCCATGTACTCATCGAATTCATGTAAGTATATGTTCGATAGAATAGGGCTCAGAATGCCTCCTTGTGGGGTAACCATAAGAAAGTCTCACTTAATCCCCTCTTCGACATAACCCGCTCTGATTAGTTTTCAGACTAAATCGATAAATCTTTGGTCTTTTATCCTTTTTTCAAGGTGTTCAATTAGGATTTTGTGGTCAAAGTTATCAAAAAACCCTTTTATGTCTCCTTCAATTACTCAGTTTGTATCCTTTCATCTATTCACTGTAGCAAGCGCCGTGTGACAACCTCGGTTCGGTCTGAATCCATGACTCGAAGGTAAGAATTGTTGTTCATAAATTAATTCTAGTAATATTGCCATTGCCTTTTGTATGACCTTGTCGACTGGAGATGGAATTCCTAAAGCTCTAACTTTTCCATTTGCCTTTTTTATTAACTCTCTTCGGACTGGTTTGAATTTAAACTTTTCGCTACGTAACTCCTCAGTCAAATGTTTTAGTACTTCAGGAGAAAATTCATCAAGAGTGGTGTCATCCGCTCCGTAAGTCAAATTTCCAGTTTTAGATTTGATGCTATGATAAGCTGCTAATAGCAGTTTTTCAGAAGATATCAAGTTGTACAATCCGGTGTACTTTCCACTAAGTACTTTCATTTCCGACAGCAATTCCGTACCGTTTAAAACTTTTGCTTTAACAGCAGCGGTAGTTGTCGAATACATACGCTGTCCCACTTTAGTTCAAGAATGGCTTCCTTTTCTTAAACCTAATATTGGGACTCCGTCTCCATAGGAATTACTTCCCTTAGGTGATCCCACAGTTGATTCTATTCCGGCATTTTCTGTTTTAGGTCCATATCCATAATTACGTTCAATCTCCGCAGTTATAACGTTAACACTTTTGTTTAACCTTATAGAAATTGCATATGTGACACATAAAGGGTTCTGGAGCGCCCAACTAAATATAGTGGAGAGACCTTGACAGATTTTTCTCGCAACACACCTTATGATTTTATTCACGTTTATTGCTTTTACGACATGCTGCGTTCCCTTATCCCTTTCGGTTATAGGTAAGTCGTATGAATTACAAGGTATAACTGCAACCTTGGTGTCTATCCCTTCATAAGCAACCCTCAGAGCTATGAGAATTAACACTGCTACGATTGGCATTACACTACCAAAATATATCCACAATGGCGCACAAAATAGCCACACAACATCAACCATATGTTGGGTCACTAGCCTATACCACTTTATTGATATAAGAAAGTTCCCACCGAACTGTACGTGCAACTTTAACTGCATACAGCTCTCCACGAAAAAGCATTTAAATTCCTATTTTATATTTGTACGTTAGTTTTGTTTGCTTGATAAGTCAGATAGTTTCAAGCTATTATACAAACCTTTGTTTGTTTGGATGGATAAGTGGCATTTTTTACAGACTGGAATTTGTTTTTTTTGTTCAGTGCCGACATTATTGCTTTCAAGTTATTAGATTTTGGACCCTTTCTTATGTGTTTTAAATAATGCATCTCTACTTGATTTGTGTCTTCACAAATTATACATTCTTTCTGCAATGCTATGTGACTCCTAATTTTGAAATTTAATGCTTTTAAATAATCTGGTTCACATATGTTTTGGTCATTAAATGACCTAGTTCTTGTAAAAGTTGAAGGTATATGTAGAGATGTGGATTCTTTCCCATCTTTAAATGATAATAGAGGGCCAAATTTCTTGAATACTTGAGCCCTAGAGTTAAGATTAAATTTTCTAGCCAACGTTTTTGCGCACGAAGGTCTTAAGAATAATTTGATTAAAGAGTTCATACTATATCTATTGTCCACAAATGAATAATAGTTTAATAAACCTCTAATCACGGCATTATATCTCATAATTATTTCTTTATGATCTAGAAATACTCATTTACCAATATATGATGCCTCACCATATAATTTCTTATCTGGATTATAATTCTTTATAAACCCTTTTTGTGCAAGTTTCTTTAATATATCCAACATTGGCGCCCTGAAACCAATTCTAGTCTGTGCTGTACGTAATTTATAACTAAAACTCTTACCAGTTTGTAGAGTAACTTTTTTCTTTATTACTTTTTTTCTAGTTAAGTCTTTACTACTGGCACTTCCTGATGCTGTAAATATATCTGTTCCCAAGAATCTTGCCTTTTCGGTTTTTAAATGAGTAATTTTTGTTTTTTCCTCTGACAATTCTAGGTCTAACTCTGTTTTTAGATAAGATTTTATCTGATTCTTTAACTTAATTGCTAACTGTTTATCCCCTATTACGCCTATTATTCAATCATCTGCATATCTTATATATGTAACTCTAGTTTCTATACGTACCGTTGACGGCATCTTTTTCAATGTTTTCTTCACTTCTAAGGCTTCTTTTAAGAAAGTTTTATCTTCTGTTTTCTTATATTTTCTTAATGCATCTTCTAAAGCGTAATAGACTTTCCGATACTTGGGACAATTTTTTGAAATAGGAAGTTTAGTATTTTCTTTAATCAGCTTATCTACGAATGTATCTAGTTTATCTAAATATATGTTAGACAATATTGTAGAAACTACCCCTCCTTGTGGTACACCAGTATTGTCGTTATGTATTATACTGTCTTTTAAGTAACCAGCGTTACAGAATTTTCAAAATAGATCAATAAATCTTTTATCCTCTATGGATTCTGATAAGATATGCGCTAATTTATGTTTATTAATACTATCAAAGTAACTTGCGATGTCTCCTTCGATAGCTCAGGTTGTTCCCGATCATTTTCCGATTTCTTTCAAAGCCGTATGACAACTTCTTTGAGGTCTAAAACCATGACTACTATTTTGGAATTTTGGTTCATATATAGCATTTAATAACATATACATAGCTTGTTGAACTATTTTGTCTATCGGAGATGCTACGGAGATTCGTCTCATCTTACCATTAGCTTTAGGTATTTCTACTCTTCTTGAAGGCTTGAATTTATACGTACAGTCTTTTATTGATTCCGACAATTTTTCTATACATTTTTCGGATATTCCATCCAACGTCTCTGAATCTACACCCGGTGTTATGTTACCAGGTTTTGATTTTATAGTATAATATGCTTCGGTTAGTAAACGTATGTCATACATACTTGTATATAAATTAGTAAACTTGTTATTATCAAGTTTTATTAAGTTTAACTTCGAACTATTGCGATCACTAGGACTGGCACTAGTCGTTGTTAAGTTTCTTCGCTGTTCCACTTTTCTAATAGTAGTATTACTAGTATTAAATACTATTGGAACTCCGTCACCATAGGCACGTACACTATGTACTATACCCTTAGGCAATCCCGTATTTCTCTGTTTAACGTCATAATTACCCTTAGATTCCCCACAATTAGCCCTGGTTGGGTATTTCATAATTGTTGTAGTTTCAGGACTGAACTGACAAATCATTTCTGAAACAATTAATATACTTTTCGTTGATCTGAGTATATGATGATACTTTGACATCTGATTGTGTAATAACGTAATCGTAGGTAATGTACTTTGCGAAAGATCATAAAATATAGATCTTATCTCGTCATTCGCTTCATCGACATGCTCTGTTTTCTCCACCATTTCTAGCTTTGATGAGTCGATTAGTTTACAGAATATAACTACAATTCTGACTTGTTTCTTCAAGTGGGCGTTAATTAAGCCAAACGGCGCACGCCAATATAAGATACTAGCTTCAAAATTAAAATGGTGTTTTGTTGTACTATGGTAGTTAATTATTCTTGTTAATGCTACAGCAATAAAGATTGTTCCTACAATTACATGTACAATTTTGTTAGCGTAATAACTCTTTATTTATTACTTCAGTAATTTACATTACTGTTCAGACTATGTCATCAATACTATTAATTATTCGTACCTTCTATGTTTTGTGATTTATTACTTTTTCGTAAAACGTATTATCTTATACCCTTAATGGGATACAACGCAAAAACATTAATAAGAACATATTAGTATTGTAGGGCATTCGTGGCAGGATTATTGTAAATATAATACTCACCTACTAGTCGTTGAACCTTCATATATTTTTATGAATATATATTAATATATGCTTGGCTACAAATTATCCTAAAAAAATAAATTTAAGGAACTTCTTGTAATTAACCCTATTTTCTAAAAAAATATATAGTTATTAAAAATATTTTACCGTGCGAGATAAAAACACCACCTATTCAATTGCAATTGACACTTGCATGCCAACTATCTTTTTATAAAAATGTTAGGGCTCGGTTTTTCTTCTTTCTTCTTTCTTTAATATAAGCCCCTGGTTACTTACCTAAATTAAGATTTTAAAAAAAAATAAATTTATAATTTTTATATTTCTCTCCAGTTAATAAACTGTTCTTAATTTTAGCTCTGTTTAATGGCGGTTAAAACTCTACTCTACTACACTCTAAAATACTAGGAAAATTAATTTTTTTATTATTACTAAGTCTAGTATCAATATAAATTATTGTTTAGACCTTATGAAACTAATTTATTGGTTCCTCTAATATATCTTATACCTTCTGTAAGAAGTAGGTGGCATTTCATATGAAGGGTTGATTAAAAAAAAAAACAAAAAAAACAAAAAAAACAAAAAAAACAAAAAAAACAAAAAGATTATTTTTTATATTATCTAGTTTTTGATTTCGCGATTCCATTTTCAGGCTGACATTAATTCCAATTCCTTGCCTTGTATTCAGTTAAGTGCAGATGAAAAATTTATAAAATTATTCCAACCTTTTTTAATTTCACTTATGAATAGTTTACCTTATGGAATTAAATGATAACCTAAATAATCAGTATCTATAACTATAGACCAATCTTTAAAATCCTTTAATTTTTAATTTTTAAAATACTTGACTTATTTGATTTTTAATTTGAAAAAAAAGAGGTAAAACTTTAAAATTTAAAGATGCTATATAATTTATATCTAAGACAACAGTAACAGTAACAGTAACATTCGGTCTACTATTTTGAGGTTTTGTTATAATTATATTAGATTCAATATTTAAAATTGAAACGAAACTCTTTAATTCTATTAAATAATTCTTTAATATGATTTTCATATTTTAATCGAGCCTGCGGGGTTTATAATTTCCAATTGAAAAACTTCCGTCTCCTAAATAAAGCCACCTAACCAATATTTTGTTAAATGAAGATTATTAAAATTTTCAGGAGAATGCGCTAAATAATAATTATTCTTTTTTATTTCCTTATGTAAATTCATCATTTCTAATTTACCTTCAGGTGATAAATGTTTATTCTCTTTAAATAAATTAACCGCTTTTTCGAAAACAATAAACTGGTAATATTTAGAACTATTTAATTAAACAGAATTAAATATAGGTATTATCACTTTTATAAGTAAATTTTTATCGTTTACAAAATAATGACAATTAAAACCTGAAATAGAAATATGCCCGCAATTTAATTTGTTTTTAATATACTCTAATACACATAAATCATTAATATGTAAAAATATTTGAAAAGTTAACATTGCTGTAGTATAATTATTATTATTTAATTTTTTTAAGGTTATATTGAAATTTCCTTCAGCATCTGTAAAACCAGTAAACCATTTTAAAAACTAAGTGCTTATGTAATCAAGGAATATATTAATTTTGTGTTTTTATTGGCGATTGCAACTCTAGACTTGAGTCAATTTTATTTAAAAGTGAATTTAAAGAAGTCGTATTAAGTTTTAGATAGGCAGGAGTTGGTAAAATCTAATTTTATTTTTTGTTTTTTTTTTGTTTTTAAGGTTTAGTAATATAACTAGTGCTAAAATTAAAGTAATTTATTATTTTAATAATGTTTGGCTCGGTTTTTAATATATTAAAATTTTTAGGGACTACTAAGATTAATCCATGTAAACCTGTACTAGCATAAAAGGCTGATCCATATACACCATCTGAGATTGTAAATCCAGCTTCAGAATATTCAAAGTATTGTAATCCAGTGAATATTAATGCTAATAGTATTGTAAAGATTCCTCCATCTATTGCTCCTTTTCTATTTCCTGCTATTAAAGCGTGGTGTCCATAAGTAACAAATGCCAAATCTCCAACTATAATAAATTTAAGAAAGCATTAAAACCTTTTTAAACATTTGAATATTATAGTCCTTGTACTTTACATTAAATTGTTTCTTCAAATTTGCTGTACCTTTTGAAATTAATATAAAGCCTTTGAAAAGAATTTTTATTTAAATAACTCTTATATTACTTAACATATAAAATTTATACTTAAAATAAATTATAATTCTTATTGAGATTCCGACTGTACATTAAGCATTTGTATATTATAATTTAATAATAACAAACACCCACCAATGAACCAGTCTGTAGCGATCTATTTAAAAAAAAGCTAATTTAACTTCTTTAGTTATTAAACCGACGGTCTTATAATTCAAATGTATTACGTTGACCGTTTTCATTAGTGTCGCCAAAATTTAATAATTAAATTGTATTTATTAAAAAAATTTGACTATATAAAATATTGATTTAATTTTGTTTTCTTTTTTATATTTTTACTTGTTATTAATTATCCTCATCTGTCTTGACGGTACTTTGCTTAAGGTTATAACAAGATAACTGTTTTTAACCCACTCAAAATTTAGCTTATTATTATACAATTTGTTGCGTAAGCAGGAAGCTATTATTTGTAATAAAAGGCAATAAAAATAAAAAGGGCAAATATTTATAATTTTTTTATAAAAGGCTACAAATATTATTGGTTAAAACACACTCGCAGTTGCTCAAGTCAGCTAGCAACAGTGTGATGACCTTTGTACTTACAAATTAGTTACTGAATATAATATTTATAATTTAGCTATAAAGAAACATTTTGTCACCTTTTCCGCCTAATTTACATTGTTTAATGTTTTATATTTTAGGTACTAAAGGATCAAAATTACTAATTTTATAATACATAGTAGGATGAAAAAGTGGAGCTACTATTTTTATTAATTCTTTAAAACTAGATTTAGGTATATAAATACTATATTGATTGATTATTCCTGTTTTATGTATTGAAGATTCAAGATTATATTTATTTTTTAAAACTAAAGCTAAATATTGTATTTCTTTAAGTGTAAAACCATTAGTACAAAACTTAAATCCTTTATTTTTAATAGATGTTCCATCATCCATCATTCATACAGCTAAAGCTAATGGAGTTAAATAACTGTCTATATATTTAGGTACTACTTTTCTAGTTCCATTTGGATAAAAAGATTCATATATTCAATCAAATGAAGAAAAGGTAAAAGTTCTAAATTTATAATAATATCTAATTTCATCACTTTTGACTAAAGGCCTTGAATATAATTTTGGTATTTCCGGGTGTGCATATCCTAATTTACTTATGAAACTGTGTAACCATAATAAATATTCACCATTAACTTTAGCTTGATAATAAACAAAACGGGACCCATTTACAGATTTTTCCATAGATCCGTCACCCAATAATGAACCTACTAAAAAACTAAGTATATCTATATTGTGAGGACCTATACGGTATAAAGGATTAATCCTGGGAGTACTAAAAGGCAATGTACTAGCCATACAAAAAATTAAATCAGATATTTCACATTTGTGGCAAACACCACTACTCAATAATAAGATTGTATTTAATAAGTTGGGTCGACTGCCCGCACCGTGATTTTTCGACTGGCAACGAATAGCCTCCCTCCGAACCGTACGTGCAAGTTTCCCCGCATACGGCTCTCCAAAAATTTTCTAGTCATTTATAATTCTATTTTCTTCAAGCGTTTGATCTTTTTTTCATTTATACCAAACTTAAGCCTCCAGACTTTCCGGAGTGAACATTGTGGTGGCACAATTGACACAAAGGTATTACTTTTCTACGTATTTTACTCATAAATTTAATTAGAGTTTCTTTGTCCTTAGTATCCTTTAAATGTCTAAGGTGATGCATTTCTACTGATTCCGTATACTTACATATAAAACAAGGTTGGTCTAATAAGTTTTGAGGTCTAACGTCGAAATTAAGAGTATTAAATGGATCGATATTTTCTGCCCATTTTTTGTGCGCAGCTGGTGTTAACATTTTCGGTTTTTTTTCTAATCTGAAGTATTTTTCGTTTAGGTATTTAGCCGACAATAACAGTGGTTCATCGAACTCACAAATTTTATTTTTATTTACAAATTTTTTTATTCGAGTACCATATTTTTTAAATACTTTTTTAATAGAAAGTTTATGTTTAGCAGCCAATGTGTGAGCTAGGAAGAATTTTAAGATATATATCATTTCACTAAGTGATGTTCTGTCTTCAGCCATGTTATAGAAGTTCATAAGGCCTCTTAATACTCCATTAAATCTTTGGATAATATTTTGGTCAGGTAGGAAAATTCATTTATTACATTTTTTTGGCATACCATTTGCTAGAGCGAAGCCTTTGCTTATAAGTTTTTCTTTAACAATATTTTTGGGGACCAAAATTTGTGGTTTTCCAGTAGCTTTCCTACTGTTAAGAATTTTTCCTGTTTTGCTATTCCTTCTTCTAGAGGAAATATTTTGCGAGTTTGTTTGTACCTTAATATAGTGGCCTAGAAATTTTGCGTATTCTGAACCAACATTGGTTATTTTAGTTTTCTCCATGCTAAGTTCTAGTTTTAATTCTTTCCTTATAAAGTTTTTTACTAAGTCTCTAATTTCTATAGCTAGACTTCTAGGTCCTAAAACACCGATTATTAAGTCGTCCGCGTATTTTACATAGTATATTCGACTACCCACACGAACTGACGAAGAAAGTTTTCTAAGGAAAACACTATTTGTTCTAATTTGTTCTTTTATCTCCGATATTTCTTCCTGACTTCTTTTTGTTTCTTTTTAGTTTATTCCTATTATTAGCAATAAGAGTTTGATATTTGAGGTATTCAGGGTTCATTTTTGAAATAGGCAAGCTAATACAATTTTTATTTAACTCTTCTACGAATTCATCAAATGGTGTTAGATATAAATTTGACAACATAGGGGCCCCTTGGAAAACTAATAAAAACGAGTTTTTGTATTCATCTCCTCTTTCTAGGTATCCTGCTCTTAAAAATTTCCAAATTAGATTAAGAATAGTTTTATTAGGGTTTATACGGCTTTAGATGAACTTGCTCAATATTTCTTGATCAATGTTATCAAAATAGCCTTTAATATCTCCTTCAATAATTCATGTGACCCCAATCATTTTTCTTGCTTTAGCTAGGGCTTGGTGCAAAGATTTATTTTTCCTAAAAGCGGGCTGAAAGTTTTCTTCGAATTTATCTTCCATTAGATCTTTTAACACGACTTGGACAATTTTATCCCTTGTACTAGGTATTCCTATAGCTCTTTTTGTAGCATTAGCTTTAGGTATATAAATTCTTCTAGTAGGCTTAAAATCAAACGATCAATCTATTATACTGTCTCTTAACTTAGTCAGTTTTGCTATCGACATTCCATCTAATGTTTTTCCGTTCACACCTTTTGTCATATTTCCAGGTATGGATTTCATTTTGTTGTATGCGTCTTTATATAGATTTAGGTCTTGAAGAGGTTTACTTGATATATATCTTTTTTGAATTAAAATGTTAGGACTATAGCAAAATCCCTTTCTAGTTATTGATAGAGGAGTTTCGCGTTAATTTACACCTGCAAGTTTCATATCAATTAAATTTCCTGTGACCCTTCCTGTAGTTAAATTTTGGTAACTTTTCGTACTACGATCACTCCGTCGCCACTTCCTTTTGATTGGTAGTTATTGGCCTTTTGTTCCAACATAGGAATTGCTTCCCTTAGGCGATCCCCAGTTCTTAGTATAATGTCTGATATTCTATCTGTAGGTCTCATCTTTACATATGTTATGTCTGTCCTATTCAATAAACTCTCTACTACATATACCTTTTCTATAGTAGAATTGAATAAATTTGTGTCAGTTACTTTCAAACTCAGTTTTGCGTCCTGGAACGGATGTGTTATTAGACCGTGGATAAAATTTATCTCGCCGATTACAATCTTGTAACTAGTTTGTTTTTCGACTTTACCGACATGCTCCACTCCCCTCCTCATTTCGATTATAGGTAAGTCTGTTGATTTACGTAACGTTAGTTTAGTTATGGTCGTTAGTGCGACGGGCATTATATTAATTAAAGGGCGCACAGGTATAGCAAAAGGATCCAAGGGTGTGATTCCTAAAGGAGGCCATGTACCTCCTATTTCTATTGCAGGTGATAAACTTGAGTGGAAGAATGCCCAACTAGAGATAGAACAAGTCTCACGACTATACCCCTCAAAGAACCGTACGTGCACCTCGCAGCGCATACGGCTCACCAAAACAAGACAGTAGATTGTATTGTGCTCAGGCATATGAGTAGAGCTGGAACCTTCAGACTGTCTGCTTACAGTTATATGGTAATTAGTTCTTTAAATAAATTAATAAACTAATGTTTGTGTTTTCGGTGACACCAAATGTGGGTTAAAGTAAGATTTTTCACTGCGAATTTGCTTCCTCCATCCTTATTCGGGTTTATATGGTGAATCTGAACCGAATTATGTAATAGAAAATCTGAATTGATTTCTTTCAAGCAAAGTGAACATAGTCCCTTTTGTTTTGTAATAATTTTTTATTAAGGCTAGGTACTCTAGAACTTGAGGCAATAGCTACTTTGAGTTTGAAATCTTTCAGTTTTGCTATATCATCGTGGAACGCATTTACCTTTATTAGATTCGTAGGAATTACGTTTCTAGTGGTGGTTACAATATTAGCAGCATTTGTAGGATCCAGTAAGTAGATATTTTTATCAGAGTTATTCTTAAAAAATCTTTTATCTTTAAAAGAAAGGCCTCTAAAATTTCAAGTTCTATTTAAAAATTTGAAAAAGGTTACTCTTTTTTCTTTGGATTTTTCAGTATCTTCTTGTAAAAAGTACATTCTAGCTAACATTCTCTTTCCTAAAGTAGGGTGTTTTCTTCTCATCCAGCTTCAGCAGCTCAAATATAGTGCACGCGCAACGATTGTTTTATAGTGAGAGGAATTTTCCAAATTATAATAATTTGCCCAACCTTTTATGATGGAATTTAATTTAGTAATTAATTTTGCAGCTGACATGTTATTTGAAGCCCTAAATATGCTGGTTAATTTTTGTATGAAATTTCTTACTTTTTCTTTATTAGGATATAGAGCTATCCCTCTAGCATATCCTTTTTGGTAAAATTTGGATCTTTTTTACGACCATTTTGTATTGTATTTGAAAGTATAACCAAGAAAGTCCATCTGTGCATTCTTGTCCCTTAATGTAAACATTTTAGTTTTCTGAGGCACAGTTGATAAAAATAACCCCCTTTTTACTAGAAATTTGTCAATTGCAGGACGAATGTACTTAGTTAGAATATTTTTAATCTTTGCAAATACAATGAAAACGTCAGCATAACGCACATTCGCAACTCCTAGTGATACCGCTGTAATATTTCTACCATTTTTCCGGATAGCAAGTTTTCTAAATTTAAAAGTTGTTATAGGATGGATAGATTTATATACCGTATTTTCTAGCCCATTTAATGTAAAATTAACCAGGGTAGGAGAAATGATACCTTCTTGCGAAATACCAGTTGTAGAAACGGTAAAGGTTCCAGCATCTAAGATATTAGCTTTAAGCCATAATCTTACGAACTCTTTAAGAATAGGGTGTAGAAATAGATTCGATAACAACCATTCGTGACTAATATTATCGAAGAAACCTTTAATATCGGCATCAAGGATGTATTTGTTTTCGTTAAACTGGGTATATTCTCATAAATTATCTTAACCCTTTTTGAAAGCCTGTTTTTGAGTATTTAGTGAGAGTGATCTCAATTGCATTCGTGCTGCTAAAATCGCCATTTTGCAATCTCTATACGGTCTGAACCCCCCCCCCTTGTCGCTTGTTAGTTCTACTAGAGGTAGTAGGACCAGGTTGACAAGTGTTTGAAGAGCTCTATATGTGATAGCTGGAATACCTATCGGTCTTTTTTAAGTTTTACCTGGTTTAGGTATTCAAACTCTTTTTACAGGTTTAGGCCTATACCTCGTGGGGGTGGTACACCATATTTCTTAACCATTGTGCTAATTGGTTTTCGGATAAGGTGATATCAGATTTGTCAAAAATCTCAGTATCCACTCCGGGTGTTTGAGACCCTGCTTTCTTTTTTAGCAATTAGATTAACTGCATGTATTTTAAACAGAAGAGATCTTACCATAAGAATTTGAGCATGCTGAACTTTGGTGTGGAAAATACCATATCTTTCAGCAAGTTTCACCAATTTCTTCTTTTTTAATTTTACTTTTAGAGATTCTTTAATTGAGAGCCTCTGTAATTAAATTTTTTTAGTAGATTTAAAAGTGAAAAAGGTTCCGACCTATTCAAACGATTAGATTTGAGTTCCTGGGTGGAATATCTTCTTCCAGAAGAAAAAGACTGTGAAACCATGTTAAGGCACACTGAATTCAGCGGACTACGACCACTAATTAGTCCCTGGCTTTGTAGTTTATTTGCTCTAATAAAATAGCCAGTATTCTTAGCATTACCTAAGACGTTTGCTTTTTCAGATATCTTGCCCCCGCCTAGTCCGATATAAACTGACCATAAAGGATTTGTTACATACCAGGTCAGAAATCTGACTCCTGCTCTTTATGTGATTCTAACTGTGAGAGAAGGGCTAGTATTAAGATTACTTGATTTTAACTTTTTCGGGGTTCCCATGTTTAGGCTTTGAGGAGTTCCTGAGTTTTTGTTCTTTATACAGATCAGTAACTCAGTTAAATATTTTCAGTAATCTTCTTTGATGGTGTGTCTATTAATACTGATCAGAATCATTACGTCTTCAGATAACGACTCCATTAATTTTATTGACCCCGTTCAAGGTAGATGTTCGGCCCTATGTTAACCATTTTTAAAATGAAGCTTAGCTTTCGCTTTACTGAAATTATTAAAAGAACTAGGTAGGGAACTAGAGTACAAATTCTTAACGAATCTACCAATACTTTTTACCCGTTTAACAATTCCTTATACCAGAGCTTCGTTGAACTCTAGCACATTGCTTAACCTTTTTACGATAATAATCAGTGCGTAAATGAGATGAGTTACCTCTATCTCCCTCGAAGATTGTCCATGTCGAAAGAAGACAGATAGGAAAGCAAATATTTCACTTATAATAAATAATACTATACCTAACATTAATCCACTTTTTACTTCTTTGGTGTGGTTACCTAAATATGTCAATTATCCATTATCTTTCAGTAATGGCTGGACTATATTTTAATCAATAGGTTTACTATTTATAACGTATTAATTTTTGACGTATAGTCTCTGAGGAACCTGCTAAAATAATTATCAGTATTTTGGTTTCCTGCTGATTATTCATATAATTATCTTTAAAATTTTTACTTCCATATTATTATAATGAGGAGTATTTAAAGCTTTAGAAATTTCCAGCATATAGTCAAATTTATAGAAGGCACTATAGGTTTTGACATACTTTTGTAAAAAGTTTACTTGCTTTTGTTTTGTAAGAAAAAAAAATGAAAGGTTATTTATAATTTTTAATTTCAGATGCTATCGCTCTAATTTTTATTTTACCCGCCTCAGTAAGATGTTGTTTATAAACTATATAAACTACTTCCCAGTGTTGTAAATCTTTTCCCTTTTCACCTATCAAAGGTATTTATTAAAATAGTTTAAAATAAATTTATTTATACCGGTTACACTAAGATACAATACTTCTCTAGAATTAGACTGTTGATTTATCTTATAAATATTAAGTTTTCGTGATAAAAGTGAGGCTATACTTTCCATAATAGGATACATAGAAGAATAATTAGGTTTATCATATGATCGTTGATCTAATCTAAATTTAATACTAATACCAGACGAGTAAACGAGTAGGAATAATTATTTATTTCTTTATTCATATGGAAAATTTAAATTTCCTTGTCTTTGATTTTAAAAATTTTCTCTATTCCTTTGGTTGTTAGATGGCCTTTATCTTTCAGAATATCTACAATTTTACAGAAATTCTTAAACTCTAACCTTTTTATCCCGTTAAACAAAATTAAAAAAGAAATAATTTTATCAGTTAAATATGAAAATTTTAACACCGCTTGTTTGTGTTCTTACAACATAATAACCTCAATTTAAATAATCAACTAAACTTATCATTAATTGAGCATCCCGAGAATGCTTATAAATATATAACCTTAATTGAATCTGAGCGCCTGCTTTTAAACGTGGGTTAACATTAACAAAAAAAGCAACCTTTATCCGTTGTAAATCCTGCAACCCAGTTCGGTATTTATGGAACTATAGGACTAAGAGGTATTGGAGCAGGAAGAATATCTGGAAATGCCTTTTTTAGACTGACTTCATTAGATAGCCTTATATTAATTGAGGCTCTAAGTGCAACTATTTTTTAATCCTTCTTCACTAAGATGTTCTTTTGCAAGAATTAGTTCAAATCCTTGTGTAAAAAATACATAATCAGTTAATTTTTGCGTAATTAATGGATATTTGTCAAAATGATCAACAATTACTCTTAAATCTTTAACGGAAGTAACTTAATAATGAATTGAATTTTTGTCTTGTTTTGCAAAATTAACTCCTAAAGATGCTCTAAATGTTTATAACAATGCTCGATCCTTTTCAGGTTGTCCTATTTGAAATAACGCATGAGGTTGATACCCTATTTTACATTTTTTGTATAATAAAAAGCATAAAGGAAGCCTCAGCATCCGTAAAACCTGTCATTAATTTATAACCAAGGGTGGATAGTTACATTTTCACTAACAGATCTTTTTCGTGTTTCTGATTTAGGTTTATTTTCTTTTTATACCAAAATGGCCATCAGCTTCAGTAAATCCTGTAAACCAACTATTATATCTAAAGTTTAAAAGCCGTATCCAAAAATTTTCTGGTATTATTAAAGAATATTTAATATTAAGAAACTTAATTAATTCATTAAATTTAATATTTTTAGGTGTTTGAAGTTTTCCATGAATCAAGTCAAAAAGAAGAGAATACCTTGAACATCTTCAATAATATACCTAAGAGTATTCTGCCCTTACTTTTTTAAAACGTTCTATTCCTCCTAGTTTAAATTGAATATATACATATAACCCCAAATTATTTATATGTGAAGTAAATACTATTCTAGGATTTAGTATTCTGTTCAAAGTAGTAATACCTAAAGCTGCTAAAAAAATTTGTCCATTTTCTTCAAATAAACCAGCTAAATAAAAACAGAATTGATTTTGATAAAAATATCCTTTATTTTATGTGAAAAATTTAATAATACCTTGTTTTAGGTCAATTTCTTCTGGAGAAATAGTTTGTTTATATAAAATAAACATGATTAAATAGTATGCTTTTTGATGTAATTAAGCTTAACGCTCTACCTTCTATTACTACATGTGGAGTAAAAAGTTCGGCTCGAAAGCGTACTAAAGTCCTCCCCGAACCCAGCGAGACAGTCACCTGTCACTAGGCTCTCCAACTACTACTTATATTAACTATGAAAGATTTTGAATTAAGTTTCGTCATTATCTAGAACACTTTTACTTTTGGTTAGAATCAAACGCATTAGTCCATTTTTGTGGGCCATACGGTGATGGGTTTGACACAAAGGTGCTTGCTACAGTTAAGCCTGCGCATCATTAGAGTGTGTACAGATGTACCCTTAAGGTATTTTACACCCTTTATATAATGCATTCTTACATTTGGGCTGGACAAAATTCCTTATATAATATACATTTACCATTTTAACCTGGCTTTGGCTTTCGAGGGCTAGCTATTCGGGCGATACGTGATACAAATAAGTTTAAAGCTGCAAGCGGATTGGAATTTGTGTGATTAGTTGTAAAGGTTGTCCAGAAGGTAAAATTAAATTTTTGCTTAGAGGTGCGTAATCTGGCATAAGAATTGTGTTGTATTTAGTATATGGAATACCTAATTGTAATTTAGGTTTGTTTTTTGTTTTATTTTTTGTTTTACTTTTGTTTTAAGGTATTCCCAAATTCTTTGTTCTGTTTGTCCAATCACTTTTCCTTAAGGTTAGACACTTGTATAGGCTTTCATAAATCCTTTACGGCTTTAGCTAATACTTTCGCTATACTGTGTAGTTTGTACTTGGCGGCGAATACTTGGGCAATATAAAAAATATAGTTCCAGCGACTTACCATTTTTTGTGTCTAAAATTGTTATCGAGTTTGTAATAATTTGCCAGTCCTCTAAGTATATAGTTCATTTGCAAAATAGTGGCGTGTTGAGTATTAACTAAATATTTTAAATTTGGATTAGGTTCACCACTCCGTTTAAAAATTCTTTTTTGCAGACTTAGTTTGACTTTGTTTGCGTCAACTTTTATATAAAGATATCCCGGCTACGGGGCGCTCATAGCACCTTTTTAAATTACCGTGGTATCTTATGAAGTATTCTCTTACTTTGTAATGGCTAATTTGGATTAAATAGCAAAAAAACAAAAACAAAAAACGGTCTTTTAGATTGGTAATAAGTGTCTGTTCTTCACTAAGACTTAGTTTTAGCGAGTCAAGGAAATCATTGCATTTTTTCTTAATTTATATGGCATCAGCTTTAGATCCTATAATAGTGTTAACAAAAGCATAGCGCATATAACGTAGCTCATTTTTCGCTAATTATTGTCAATTTTTGTGAGTAACCTACTTTTCGGGCTTCTTTATTAACATGGTATTTTAAAGCCTTTTTGTAAACAGGCTTGGTTTTTTTTGGTTTTACCTTTATTGAATTTTAAGTTATACTCTTCCATAAATTTGTAAAATTCGTGTAAATATATGTTAGAAAAAAAAAAAAAAGAGGGCTTAAAATAAAACCTTGTAGATAATATACCAGTTTAAATTCCGAAGGTTCCCTACTCCTATTTGAAGCTTACCTTAATAAGCTCGCTTATAATTACGAAAAAACGAGAATCTTTGTAGCAAATTAAGCAGAATAGTGTGATTGTTGTTATCACATAATCCTTTAATAAACCTTCGTTTACCCTGCTTAAATTTTTGCGCTTTCTTGTCAAATATGTATTAAAGCAGAAAAACAGCTACGGCCGTGTCGAAAGCCCTGTGATTGATTAAAGGGTTCGTATATAATTTACAGTATAGTTATAACCACTTCCTGTACTATTCTATCCTAAAAAGGAGGTATTACCAGTTATTTTAGCTTACCGTTTTTCTTAGTTTTTAAATTTTTTTAGTTATTCCCATTTTGTATTGTCCAGAAACAACCAAATCTTTTAAATTTTGTTTTTACTTATCGAGGGTGATACCGTCAATAGTTAATTTTCCCAAAAATGGTGTGTTCGAACCCTTTGACATAGCTAAATTAATGTAAGCTGCTTTCCAGAAGTTTCCCCAAATTTTTAAAAAGTCGTTTTGTGATAAATTGAGGCTCTTGTTCATTCCATTTTCATAGTGTATCCAACCAACGAGCAACCTTAGTATCCTTCCAGGACGGCGCTGCGAGTGAATACTTTGTATAGTGTGACCGGGTAATTCAATCCCCAGTATTTAGCCTCCTTCCCGCTCGTCTAAGTGAAATGGTACTACGTGGCCTCCGCCCCACAATGTGCACCCGTTATTAATGGTATGCCTCCGTAATGAAGTTCGGGTTTGTGAAAATTTGCCCGTCGCATTGTGGTTCACCGGTATCATACGTGACTGTGTTGCCCAACATTTTTTGGTTTGGTTGGTGTGGCGTGTTGGGCGTTGTTATTGTAAGAGTATCTTCAGATCGTTTGCATCTTACTGATGTTGCTGCAAGTTTAGTTTCTAGATCAATGACTCAGAGACTATCAATGTCATACTTGCGTGGGAGTGTTCTGCTAATAGCTGATAGAGCGTAACCCACCGGTTGTGGTAAACCGTGCTGATCTCGACTTCATGAATAACCCATTATTCTTACATTAACCACATGCTCTAGAACAAGGTACAAGGAGTGCTCATTTCCAGTTTTGTCCATTTTGACAGGCTATTGTCCCCATGAAGAGTGCGTCTACTTAGGTAAGTCAATCAAGCTTCTTCTTTGAAACTATTAGAAGTTTTCTGTTGAAACAATTCCACATACAACCGAACGGTCGCCCCTCTAAACCATAATACCATTCCAAATAGAGTTAAAATAAAACCTGAGGTTAAAATATAACCTCCATAAGGATAACCATGCATATAGTTAACTGCTCCTATTGTTAAATTTAATAAAGAAAAACTAGTTAAAATTGGCCATGGAGAAGGATCTACTAAATGAAAAGGAAAATGTTGAAATTTATTTATTGTTTTAGTTTGAAGCATCTTTTTTGTTAAAATAGTTTCATCACATTCTATCTTAAAACTTATAGTTATAGTTTAATACTAGTGAACTTTAAAGTTTCATTAGGTTCGATATATTATATAAATTTTGGTTTATATATTTTTAATATATTACTGCTTTAGTAGCAGTTTCAATTTACATAATAAGATTATTTTAAAAAACCTTTGTAAAGGCATTGCCTATTTAAGGATTAATTAGAGTTTGTTGAAGAAATAAAATAAAGGTTAAACCAAAACAACCTAAACTGCCTATCCCTTAACAGTGTATTTTACTGACTTAATTTATCCGTTTAAGATAAGTAAAGAAGGGTGCTTTTTAACTGACAGTTGTGAAGCTGAAGATATGCTTAAATATAGTTTATTTTCTAAACAACAAAATCTGTAACTTTTTAAAAATTAGAAATAATCCAAAATCGAACAAAAAAATTAAAAATTGGGGGTAATTTTAACTCGGACTAGAATAGCTTAAAATATATTAACCTATAATTATATTTATTTATAATAATTTATATCTTAATACATTATTCTTATATATTAATTAATTTAACTTAAAAAAATTTAATAATAAATAAACTAAAAAAAACCTAATTAATAAGTATGCTTTTAGCATTTGATCCCTATAAATTATAGGATAATATTTATTGTATAGTTTAACCTTAGCCTGGCAACCTTTAACCTTAGTTTAGATTAATAATCACTATTTATATTTAGAGTTTTGCCTTATCTTAAATTAAGAATAATTAAAATCTTTTTGCTCAGCAGATAAACTGGTGCAATCTTTGTAAGCTAGGCTGCTACTAGTAAAACAAAAATAGAACTTTCTTAATACTAGAAACTAAGATAACTCCATTTTACCAAATAATTTTTCATTATTGTCCTGTCTATAAAATTTTTATAATTTAGTGTTATTATTATACATCTCTGCATTTATTAGGCAAATTTAATCGTTATTAATAATTGAATTGAATTTAAACATTGTGGTTTAAAGCAGAAAAAACAAAACTGAATTAGTTTAGAAAACTTCCTTATAGGAAACTATTAAATTTTACTCAATAAAAATGATTAAAAAAAAATTGAGGGATTAAGAAAAAAAATAGGAACATTAACTAACTATTTGTTACTTTTATTGTAAACAATGGGGAACATTCTCTATAATTATATTTAACTGTTATTTTACATTAACTTATTTTGTCTAAGTGGGTTTGGCTGATCATTCATTCACAATTTTGCTTATACTTTATAACCAATAAGATAACTTACTTATTCTTTATACTTGGAATAAATTAGAAAAAGTTTATTTTACTTAGTTTACACTTTCAGTATAAATTTATCAGTATCTGATCTGCAAAGTAACTGATGGTAAAATGGCACCCTAAGCTGCAAAGAAATTATATAATTTATAATACCTGCACTCTAAGCTGCAAATAAAGACTATAATAAACTAACAAATACTCGCACTCTAAGCTTAAGCAAAAAAATAATATAAAAAACATGAAAATACAAAATAAAAAAATGAATAAATATACTAATATTAAATTAAGATAAAATATTATAATTAAACCTTTATTTTTAAATTTACTCATTCTTTCTATTAATTATCATCCAATTCAAAATAAATTGAGGTCAAAATATAGAGATAGAAATTTTAATTTTAATTTTAATTTTATTATTAGAAAAAATAAATAAATGTTCAATTTTGAATAAAATACTATAAAAAAGCAGAATTAGATCAAATAAAAAAGAACCATTTAAATAAAGTTATATATTGATTTTATAAAACCAATTGTTGTTTCTATGTTTCTATTCAGTTGCTAACTTCACCAATATAATTTATACTGT
>Ga0153931_100083_pt1 | contig 41346 bp, 34 predicted proteins | sample TSNJ015MetaG_FD_104730 | JGI IMG/M metagenome (GOLD analysis project Ga0153931, IMG submission 104730) | Attine ant fungus gardens microbial communities from New Jersey, USA - TSNJ015 MetaG | ecosystem: Host-associated > Fungi > Mycelium > Unclassified | place: USA: New Jersey, Wharton State... | reverse complement strand
CTCGGTCTCCGAAGAGCAGCGTGCTGCCGTTGAAGCCTGGCTGAAAACCCGTTCCGAGCTGACCAAGGCTGAAGTCAGCCCGTTGCTGGACGTGTGGTATCCGGAAAAGCCGATCAACGCGGCTAAGTGATACTGAAAAAACGGCGACCTTCGGGTCGCCGTTTTTTTATGCCTTGCGCCCGTTCAGAATCAGCAGCGTCAACACCCCCGCCACAATCCCCCAGAACGCCGAGCCGATGGAAAACAACGTCAAGCCTGACGCGGTAACCATAAAGGTGATCAGCGCCGGTTCGCGTTCCTTCGGCTCATTCATGGCGATGCTCAAGCCATTGATGATCGAGCCAAATAACGCCAACGCTGCAATCGACAGCACCAGTTCCTTTGGCAATGCTGCGAAGAGTGCCGCCAAGGTCGCGCCAAATACCCCGGCAATCCCGTAGAACACGCCGCACCACACCGCAGCGGTATAGCGCTTGTTGCGGTCTTCATGGGCATGCGGCCCGGTGCAGATGGCCGCGCTGATGGCCGCCAGGTTGATGCCGTGGGAGCCGAAGGGCGCGAGCACCAGCGAGGCCAGGCCGGTTGCGGTGATCAAAGGCGAGGCGGGCACGGTGTAGCCGTCGGCGCGCAACACGGCGACGCCGGGCATGTTCTGCGAGGTCATCGCCACCACGAACAGCGGGATGCCGATACTGATGGTCGCCGCCAGCGAGAAATGCGGCGTGGTCCATACCGGCGTTGCCACTTCCAGGTGAAAGCCACTGAAATCCAGCAACCCCATCAGCCCCGACAGCACAGTGCCGAGCACCAGCGCGGCGAGTACCGCATAGCGGGGCGACAGGCGCTTGATGATCAGGTACGTGAAAAACATCCCCAGGACCAGGCCGGTGCGATGCTGCGCGGCGACGAAAATCTCGCTGCCGATCTTGAACAGAATCCCCGCCAGCAAGGCCGCCGCCAGCGACGCCGGGATGCGCTTGACCAATTTTTCGAAGCTGCCGGTCAGCCCGCACAGCGTCACCAGTACGGCGCAGGTGATGTAGGCACCAATGGCCTCGCCGTAACTTACGCCGCCCAGGCTGGTGATCAACAACGCCGCGCCGGGTGTGGACCAAGCAATGGTGATGGGCGTGCGATAGCGCAAGGACAGGCCGATGCTGCACACCGCCATGCCGATGGAGATGGCCCAGATCCACGAAGAAATCTGCGCCGTGGTCAACCCGGCGGCTTGTCCGGCCTGGAACATCAGGACCAGCGAGCTGGTGTAGCCGGTCATCATGGCAATGAAGCCGGCGACGATGGCCGACGCAGAAGTGTCGGCCAACGGGCGCAAAGGCGCTTGGGTGGCGTCGTTCATGGAGAGGCGTTCCTTTTACCTGGGTATTTGCCGGTAAGGCGCAGATTCAAGCCTAAACTCAAACGGAACTACTCGTTGCAATACAGCCAACGCAGCAAACAGCCGTACAGTGTGTTGGCGCATTGGGTTGTGTACAATGTGCCCTGTTTTTAGGTGATACTTGCCAGCAACCCGCGCTTGCCGTATTACCGTTAATTCGCCGCCGTTCTCCAAACCCGAGTGCCCATGAACGAACAGTTGCAACCTCTCAAGAAACAACCGCGAGCTGGCAAGGCCGGTCGCAGCGGAACCCAGGACGATATTGTCTACGCGCATATCTTCGAGGCCATCCTTGAACAACGCCTGGCGCCCGGAACCAAGTTGAGTGAAGAGGCACTGGGCGAAATCTTCGGCGTCAGCCGCACCATCATTCGCCGCGCGCTCTCGCGTTTGGCCCATGAAGGCGTGGTACTGCTGCGGCCCAATCGTGGTGCGGTGGTGGCGAGCCCGAGTGTAGAAGAAGCGCGCCAGGTATTCCTGGCCCGGCGTCTGGTCGAACGGGCGATCACGGAATTGGCAGTGCAGCACGCCACGGCCGAACAGCTGGCCGAGCTGCGCCAGATGGTCAACGACGAGCGTGACAGTTTCTCCCGCGGCGACCGCGGTGCTGGGATCCGCCTCTCCGGCGAATTCCACCTCAAGCTGGCCGAGGCGGCGAAGAACGCGCCCCTGATCAGCTTCCAGCGCAGCCTGGTGTCGCAGACCTCGTTGATCATCGCCCAGTACGAAAGCGGCAACCGCTCGCACTGTTCCTACGATGAGCACACGCAGCTGATCGATGCGATCGAAGCACGCGATGCAACGTTGGCGGTGAATCTGATGATGCACCACATGGATCACATCGACAGCAAGCTCAACCTCGATGAGGAAAGCGCGTCGGATGATTTGCACGCGGTGTTCTCGCATTTGTTGCAGACGAAAAAGCCGGGTCGCTCGTCCGTAAAACTGTAAACCCGATCAAAAATGTGGGAGCGGGCTTGCTCGCGAAAGCGGTGGTTCAGTCTAAGTATCTGTTGACTGACGCACCGCATTCGCGAGCAAGCCCGCTCCCACATTTGTTTTGTGGCATTTGTTAGATCAGCGTTGGTGCACGAGATTGCCTGCTGCGTAGGTCTGCAGAACCGCCCGATCATCCCCCAGCGTCATCAACACAAACAGCGTTTCGGCAATGTTATTGGCCTGCTTCAAGCGATAGCTCAGCAGCGGCGTGGCGTTGTAATCCAGCACCAAAAAGTCCGCATCGGTACCCGGCTGCAACGTGCCGATCTTGTCCTCCAGACGCAGCGCCCGCGCGCCGCCCAAAGTGGCCAGGTACAGCGACTTGAACGGGCTCAACCGCGCGCCCTGCAACTGCATGACTTTGTAGGCTTCGTTCAGGGTTTGCAGCAGCGAGAAGCTGGTGCCGCCGCCCACGTCGGTGCCCAGGCCGACATTCAATTTGTGCTTCTCGGCCATCGGCAAGTTGAACAACCCACTGCCGAGGAAGAAGTTCGACGTCGGGCAGAACGCCACCGCCGAACCCGTCTCCGCCAACCGTGCGCACTCGTCATCACACAGGTGCACGCCGTGGGCAAACACCGAGCGCTCACCCAGCAATTTGTAGTGGTCATACACGTCCAGGTAGCCCTTGCGCTCCGGGAACAGCTCTTTCACCCATGCCACTTCCTGCAGGTTTTCACTGATGTGCGTCTGCATGTACAGGTCTGGGTATTCGCCCAGCAGTTGCCCGGCCAGCGTCAGTTGCTCCGGGGTGCTGGTCGGGGCAAAACGTGGCGTGACCGCATAGTGCAAACGGCCCTTGCCGTGCCAGCGTTCGATCAGCGCCTTGCTTTCCTGGTAGCCGGATTCGGCGGTGTCGGTCAGATAGTCCGGTGCGTTGCGGTCCATCATCACCTTGCCGGCGATCATGCGCAGGTCGAGTTTTTCGGCTGCTTCAAAGAATGAATTGACTGATTGCGGGTGCACGCTGCCGAACACCAGCGCCGTGGTCGTGCCGTTGCGCAGCAGTTCCTTGATGAAGATATCCGCGACTTCTTCGGCGTGCGCCTTGTCGGCGAACTGGCTTTCGCACGGGAAGGTGTAGGTGTTGAGCCAATCCAGTAACTGCTCGCCATAGGCGCCGACCATGCCGGTTTGCGGCAGGTGGATATGGGTGTCGATCAGGCCTGGGGTGATCAGCGCATCCTGATAATGAGTAACGTCGATGTCGGCGGGCAGCGTCGGGAGCAAATCGCTGGCGTGGCCCAGGGCGCTGATCTGGCCGTTATCGATCACCAGCAGGCCATCTTCGAAATACTCATAGGAAGCTTCGATCCCCACTTCAGCAGGGTCGGCGATGCTGTGCAGGATGGCGGCACGGTAGGCTTTGCGAGTCAAAGGCATGTTCATCTCAATTGATAGCTTGGCTGCGGCGCGAGGCCGGCAGCAGTTTGGCAATGGGTTCGGCGCTCGCGGTGTGCTGGCCGAAATTGGCGTTATAGGTGGCGATGATTTCGCCGGCGATGGAGATGGCGATCTCCACCGGCAGTTTGCCCTTCACCTCGGTGAGGCCCATCGGGCAGCGCATGCGTTGCAGTTGCGCGGTGTCGAAGCCGCGATCACGCAGGCGGTGTTCGAACTTGACCCGTTTGGTTTTCGAGCCGATCAGTCCGAAGTAGGCAAAGTCGTTGCGTTTGAGCAGTGCGGCGGTCAGTTCCAGGTCCAGCGCGTGATTGTGGGTCATGACGATGCAGTAACTGCCCACTGGCAGGTCGGCAATTTCGTCGACTGGCTCCTCGCTGACGATTTTACGCACGCCCTGGGGAATGTGTTCCGGAAACTCCTGGTCGCGGGAATCGATCCAGCGCACTCGGCACGGCAGGCTCGCCAACAGCGGCACCAAGGCGCGGCCGACATGGCCGGCGCCAAACACTGCAATGTGCGCCTGCACCTGGCCCATGGGTTCGAACAGCAGCACCGTCACACCGCCGCAGCACTGGCCCAGGCTTGCACCAAGGCTGAAGCGCTCCAGATGAGTGTTTTGCTGGTCGCGCACGAGCATGTCGCGGGCGATCTGCATCGCCTTGTATTCCAGGTGCCCGCCACCAATGGTGTCGAAGGTCTGCGCGGCGCTGATCACCATCTTCGAGCCGGCATTGCGCGGCGTGGAGCCGAGCTCTTCGATAATGGTCACCAGCACGCAGGGTTCACCCTGGTTCTGCAGGTCGGCGAGGGCGCTGATCCAGTTGTTCATAGTCACCTCTTGTGGCGTCTGTCAGGCCGCTATCGGGGGCAAGCCCTCTCGCACATTTTGATGTGTGAACACCATCAAATGTGGGAGCTGGCTTGCCTGCGATGGCAGCACCTCGTTCCTAGAGCGAAGCCATCTCGGTTTCAGCCTCAACAGCCTTTGCCGCCTGCAACTGCCGCATCTGCTCGCACCCCCACAACACCCGCTCGGGTGTGGCCGGTGCATCAATCCTGGGCTGATGGCGATACTCACCCACACTCGCCACGGCATCCTTGATCGCGCACCACGAGGCAATCCCGAGCATGAACGGCGGCTCACCCACGGCCTTGGAATGGAACACCGTGTCCTCCGGGTTCTTGCGGTTTTCCACCAGCTTCACGCGTAAGTCCAGGGGCATGTCAGCCACGGCCGGGATCTTGTAACTGGCCGGGCCGTTGGTCATCAGCTTGCCTTTGTTGTTCCACACCAGCTCTTCCATCGTCAGCCAGCCCATGCCCTGGATAAAGCCGCCTTCCACCTGGCCGATGTCGATGGCCGGGTTCAGCGAGGCGCCCACGTCGTGCAGGATGTCGGTGCGCAACATTTTGTATTCGCCAGTGAGGGTGTCGACGATCACTTCGCAGCAGGCTGCGCCGAACGCGAAGTAATAGAACGGCCGGCCCCGCGCCTGGCTACGGTCGTAGAAGATTTTCGGGGTCTTGTAGAAACCGGTGCTCGACAGCGAGACCTGGGCGAAATACGCCTGCTGGATCAGGCTCTCAAAGGTGAGGATTTGGTCGCGTACCCGTACGTGGCCATTGTGAAATTCCACATCCGCTTCACTCACGTCGTATTTGCGTGCGGCAAATTCCACCAGCCGCTGCTTGATGGTTTCGGCGGCGTTCTGCGCAGCCTTGCCGTTCAGGTCGGCACCGCTGGACGCGGCGGTGGGCGAGGTGTTGGGCACTTTATCGGTGTTGGTGGCGGTGATCTGCACACGGTCGATGTCGACCTGGAACACTTCGGCCACCACTTGCGCGACCTTGGTGTTCAAGCCCTGGCCCATCTCGGTGCCGCCGTGGTTCAAATGGATGCTGCCGTCGGTGTAGATGTGGATCAGCGCACCGGCCTGGTTCAGGAAGCTGGCGGTAAACGAAATACCGAACTTCACCGGCGTCAGTGCCAGGCCTTTTTTCAGGATCGGGCTGTGGGCGTTGTACAGGCGGATGGCTTCGCGGCGCTCGGCGTATTGGCTACTGGCTTCAAGCTCGGCGGTCATCTCTTCGAGCATGTTGTGCTCGACGGTCTGGTAGTAGTGCGTGACGTTGCGCTCGGTCTTGCCGTAGTAATTGACCTTGCGCACCGCCAATGGGTCCAGACCCAGGTGCCGAGCGATGGCGTCCATCACTTCCTCGATGGCGACCATGCCTTGTGGCCCACCGAAGCCGCGATACGCGGTGTTGGAGGCTGTGTTGGTCTTGCAGCGATGGCCGTTAACGGTGGCGTCGCCCAGGTAATACGAATTGTCGGCGTGGAACATCGCGCGGTCGACAATCGAGTTCGACAAGTCCGGCGAGCAGCCACAGTTACCCGCCAGTTCCAGATTGATCCCGTGCAGGCGACCCGTGTCGTCAAAGCCCACGTCGTATTCGATATAGAAGGGGTGACGCTTGCCGGTCATCAGCATGTCTTCGACGCGTGGCAGGCGCATTTTGGTCGGCTGGCCGGTGAGGCGCGCAACCACCGCGCACAGGCACGCGGGGCTGGCGGCCTGGGTTTCCTTGCCGCCGAAACCGCCGCCCATGCGGCGCATGTCGACGACGATTTTGTTCATCGACACGTCCAGCACTTCAGCCACCAGCTTCTGCACTTCGGTGGGGTTTTGCGTGGAGCAGTAGACAATCATGCCGCCGTCTTCGGTGGGCATCACCGACGAGATCTGGGTTTCCAGGTAGAAGTGTTCCTGACCGCCGATGTGCAGCGTGCCCTGGATACGGTGTTTTGCCGTGGCCAGCGCGCCCGCCGAGTCGCCGCGCTGGTGAGTATGGCTGTCGAGCACGAAATGCTTGTTGCGAAAGGCCTCGACCACGTCCAGCACCGGCTCCAGGTCTTCGTATTCGATCACCGCCGCCATGGCCGCTTTGCGGGCGGTTTCCAGGTCGCGGGCGGCGACGGCGAGCACCACCTGCCCGACAAACTGCACGGTGTCGATGGCCAGCAGCGGGTCGCCGGGCATCAGCGGGCCGATGTCTTTCAGGCCCGGCACGTCTTCGTGGGTGATCGCGATGCGCACGCCGTCAAAGGCGTAGCAAGGCGCGGTGTCGATGCTGAGGATGCGAGCGTGGGCGCGGTCGGACATGCGCGCATACAGGTGCAGTTGGTTGGGGAATTCCAGGCGGTCATCGATGTACTGCGCCTCGCCGGACACATGCTTGGCGGCGCTGTCGTGCTTGACGCTGCGGCCGACCCCGCAGGTCAGGTCCTGGGCGAACAGCTCGGCGAGTTCGGCCTGGGTTTTAACGACGGCGTGATGGTTAGACATAAGCGGTCACCCGAGTCTCGATGTTCGGCGTTTGCAGTTCGATGAAGTATTTGCGCAGCAGGTTTTGCGCGCTGAGCAGGCGGTATTCCTTGCTGGCGCGAAAGTCCGACAGCGGGGTGAAATCCGCGGCCAGGGCGGCGCAGGCTTTCTCCACCGTGGCGGCGTTCCAGGTGGCGCCAACCAGCACGGTCTCACAGCTTTTCGCGCGTTTGGGCGTGGCGGCCATGCCCCCGAAGGCGACGCGCGCCTCGTTGATCACGCCGTTCTCGATCTTCAGGTTGAAGGCGGCGCACACCGCAGAAATATCATCGTCCAGGCGCTTGGACACCTTGTAGGCACGGAACAGTGTGTGGCCCTTGGGCACGATGATTTTCTCGATGAACTCGCTGTCCTGACGCGCGGTGACGCGGTAGTCGATGAAGTAGTCTTCCAGCGCCAGGGTGCGGCGCACGTTGCCTTTGCACAGCACGATCTGTGCACCCAGGGCGATCAGCAGCGGTGGTGAATCGCCAATCGGCGAGGCGTTGCCGATGTTGCCGCCCAAGGTGCCCTGGTTGCGGATTTGCAGGGAGGCGAAGCGGTGCAGCAAGTCGCCGAAGTCCGGGTACTCGTGGTGCAGCGCGGTGTAGCAGTCGGAGAGGGCGGTGGCGGCGCCGATTTCCAGGCGGTCATCGAAGCGTTCGATGCGCTTCATTTCGTCGATATTGCCGACGTAGATCATCACCGGCAGTGTGCGATGAAACTGCGTGACTTCCAGCGCCAGGTCAGTGCCGCCGGCCAGCAGCCGGGCTTGCGGGTAGGCGTCGTAGAGGTCGGCGAGGTCGGCGACGGTCAGCGGCACCAGGCAGCGTTTGTCGCCACTGTTGAGTTCGCCGGTCTGCGTTGGCGCGATGGCTTTGAGGCGGGCGATGGTCTCGGCCTGGCGGCTGTCGAACTGGTCTACGGGTTTGTTGCAGCAGGCCTGTTCGGCGGCGGCCAGGATCGGGCGGTAGCCGGTGCAACGGCACAAATTGCCGGCCAGCGCTTCGTGGGCTTTTTGGCTGTCGGGCGCGTCGCTGTTCTTTTGCAGGGCAAACAACGACATCACAAAGCCCGGTGTGCAAAAGCCACATTGCGAGCCGTGGCACTCGACCATGGCTTTTTGCACGCTGTGCAATTGGCCTTGGTGCTTGAGGTCTTCAACGCTGATCAGCTGTTTACCGTGCAGCGACGACACAAAGGTCAGGCACGAGTTGAGGCTGCGATAACGAATCTGCTCGGCGCCTTGTTCATCGTGGTGCAATTCGCCGACCACCACGGTGCACGCCCCACAATCGCCGCTGGCGCAGCCTTCCTTGGTACCGGATTTGCCCAGGTGCTCACGCAGATAGTTGAGCACGGTCAAGTTGGGGTCCAGGGCGTGCTCACTACGGAGTTCCTGGTTGAGTAAAAACTGGATCACGGAAGGCCTCGCAGACTCATTATTGTTGTTAACCGCTTTGCGCCGAATCTAGTCATGTCTGACTTTTCGGTCAACGATTTTCTGACCAGAAGGTCAAGAAATTGCGATCACAACACTTTCAATTATGGTCCAGTCTTCTGGAACCGTTGTTTTTGGCGGCTTCTGGCTTTTCATCGCTGCTTATTTCATGCCAAATTCGCCACCGTGGGCGTAGCGCCATCAGCGGGCCAATGCGCTACACTGCCGCGCTTGTACTGATAGAAGATTCTGAAGGGAAAACATGACGTTCAAGGCGCCGGACAGTCTCGCCGAGCAAATTGCTCACCACCTCGCCGAACGTATCATTCGCGGCGATCTCAAGCCTGGTGAGCGGATCCAGGAACAGAAAGTCACGCTGGCGCTCAATGTCAGCCGTGGTTCCGTGCGTGAAGCCTTATTGATCCTCGAGCGCCGCCACCTGATCGCGATCCTGCCGCGCCGTGGCGCCCACGTCACCGAACTCACCGCGCACAAGGTGCAGAGCCTGTGCACGCTGATGGGCGAGTTGTACATTCTGCTCGGCAATGCGGTGGCCGAGGGCTGGAAGGTGCAGGCCGACATGGCGCCGTTCCTGCAGATCCAGCAGCGTCTGGTGAATAGTTTTGAGCGTCAGGACATCCGCGCCTTCGTCGAAGAAAGCTTCAACGTGATGCGCGCCGCGTACCCTTTTGCCAACAACCCGTATTTGCAGGAAACCGTCGAGAACCTGCAGCCGGCGATGAACCGCGCCTATTACCTGGCGCTGGATCAACGCAAGGCGTCCATGAGCGAGTACCTGGCGCTGTTCGAGCAACTGCTCGCTGCCGTGCTGGCGCGTGACCTGGCGCAGATTCGCCTGGTGCTGTCCGCCTACGGCCAGCGCAGTTGTTCATTGGTCATCGCTGCGTTGGCGGACGCCTAAACGTGCGGCTCAAGTGCATCAAACTGGCGGGGTTCAAATCCTTCGTCGACCCGACCACGGTGAATTTCCCCAGTAACATGGCGGCGGTGGTGGGGCCCAATGGGTGCGGCAAGTCGAACATCATCGACGCCGTTCGCTGGGTGATGGGCGAGAGTTCGGCAAAAAACCTGCGCGGCGAGTCGATGACCGACGTCATCTTCAATGGCTCCACCAGCCGTAAACCGGTGAGCCAGGCCAGCATCGAGCTGGTGTTCGACAACTCCGACGGCACCCTGATCGGCGAATACGCGGCGTACGCGGAAATTTCCATTCGCCGCAAAGTGACGCGCGACAGCCAGAACAGCTATTTCCTCAACGGCACTAAGTGCCGGCGCCGGGACATCACCGACATCTTTCTCGGCACGGGCTTGGGCCCGCGCAGCTACTCGATCATCGAGCAGGGCATGATCTCCAAGCTGATCGAAGCCAAGCCCGAAGACCTGCGTAATTTCATTGAAGAAGCGGCCGGCATCTCCAAGTACAAGGAGCGCCGCCGCGAGACCGAAAACCGTATCCGCCGTACCCACGAAAACCTCGCCCGCCTGACCGACCTGCGCGAAGAGCTGGAGCGCCAGTTGGAGCGCCTGCACCGCCAGGCCCAGGCCGCCGAGAAGTATCAGGAATACAAGGGCGAAGAACGCCAGCTCAAGGCGCAACTCTCGGCTCTGCGCTGGCAGGCGCTGAACGATCAGGTCGGCCAGCGCGAAGCGATCATCGGCACCCAGGAAATCAGCTTTGAAGCGCTGGTGGCCGAACAGCGCAATGCCGACGCCAGCATCGAGCGTCTGCGTGACGGTCACCATGACCTGTCCGAGCGCTTCAATCTGGTGCAGGGGCGCTTCTATTCGGTGGGCGGCGACATTGCCCGTGTCGAGCAGAGCATTCAGCATGGCCAGCAGCGTCTGCGCCAGCTGCAAGATGATCTGAAGGAAGCCGAGCGCGCCCGCCTGGAGACCGAATCGCACCTGGGCCATGACCGCACCTTGCTGCTGACCCTCGGCGAAGAGCTGGACATGCTCACCCCCGAGCAGGAAATCACCAGCGCCGCCGCCGAAGAAGCCGCCGCCGCCCTGGAAGAAGCCGAAACCACCATGCACGGCTGGCAGGAGCAGTGGGACGCTTTCAACCTGCAATCCGCCGAGCCGCGCCGCCAGGCTGAGGTGCAGCAGTCGCGCATCCAGCAGTTGGAAACCAGCATGGAGCGTTTGGCCGAGCGTCAACGGCGTCTGCACGAAGAGCGCGTGTTGCTCGCCGCCGACCCGGAAGACGCGGCGATCATGGCGTTGAGCGAGCAACTGGCCGAAAGCGAGATGACGCTGGAAGAGCTGGAAGCCAGCGAAGAACAACAAGTGGAGCGCCTGGAGCAATTGCGTCAGCAACTGCAACAGGCGACCCAATCGCAGCAGCAGACCCAGGGCGATTTGCAGCGGCTGAACGGCCGATTGGCGTCGCTGGAGGCCTTGCAGCAAGCCGCGCTGGACCCCGGCACCGGCACCGCCGAGTGGCTGCGCGACCAGCATCTGGCCGAGCGCCCGCGCCTGGCTGAAGGGTTAAAAGTTGAAGCGGGTTGGGAGCTGGCGGTAGAGACCGTGCTCGGCGCCGACCTGCAGGCTGTGCTGGTCGACGATTTTGGTGGCTTTGACCTGGCCGGCTTTACTCAGGGCGACCTGCGTTTGCTCAGCCCGGCGGCCGATGGCACGCGCGTGCCGGGCAGTCTGCTGGACAAGGTCGAGGCGGCGATTGACCTGTCGCCCTGGCTGGGGCAGATCAAACCGGTGGATTCCCTGGAGCACGCCCTGGCGCAGCGCGGCCAACTGGGCGCGGGCGAAAGCCTGATCAGCCGCGACGGTTACTGGGTCGGCCGCCATTTCCTGCGTGTGCGCCGTGCCAGCGAAGCGGAAAGCGGCGTATTGGCCCGTGGCCAGGAAATCGTCAACCTGAGCGCCGAGCGCGAAGAACGCGAAGCCACCCTCGAACGCCTGGAAACCGAACTGCAAACCCTGCGCGCCACCCAGCGCCAGCAAGAGACCGGCCGCGAACACCTGCGCCGCCTGTTGCAGGACGAAGCGCGCCAGCAAGGTGAACTCAAGGCCCAGCTGTCGGCGAGCAAGGCCAAGGTCGAGCAATTGACCCTGCGCCGCACCCGTCTTGACGAAGAAGTGGCGGAGATGGGCGAGCAACGCGCCCTCGAGCACGAACAGATCGGTGAGGCGCGCCTGCAACTGCAGGAAGCCCTCGACAGCATGGCGCTGGACACCGAGCAGCGCGAACTGCTGCTGGCCCAGCGCGACAGCCTGCGCGAACGCCTTGACCGCGTGCGCCAGGAAGCGCGCCAGCACAAAGATCACGCTCACCAATTGGCGGTGCGCCTCGGTTCATTGCAGGCTCAGCACGCGTCCACGCGTCAGGCCCTTGAGCGCCTGGAAATGCAATCCGAACGCCTCACCGAAAAGCGCGAGCAACTGAGCCTCAACCTGGAGGAGGGCGAAGCGCCGCTGGAAGAGTTGCGGCTCAAGCTCGAAGAATTGCTCGACAAGCGCATGACCGTCGACGAAGAACTCAAGACCGCGCAGATCGCCCTGGAAGACGCCGACCGTGAACTGCGCGATGCGGAAAAACGCCGGACCCAGGCCGAGCAGCAATCCCAGTTGATTCGCGGCCAGCTCGAACAGCAGCGCATGGAATGGCAGGCCCTGACGGTTCGCCGCAAGACCCTGCAGGACCAGTTGCTGGAAGACGGCTACGACCTGCACGGCGTGCTTAATACGTTGACCGCCCAGGCCAATGAGAAAGAAGCCGAAGAAGAACTTGAACGGATTGCCGCGCGTATTCAGCGACTCGGCGCGATCAACCTCGCGGCCATCGACGAGTACCAGCAGCAGTCCGAGCGCAAACGTTATCTGGATGCCCAGGACGCCGATCTGGTGGAAGCCCTGGACACCCTGGAAAATGTGATCCGCAAGATCGACAAGGAAACTCGTAATCGCTTCAAAGATACCTTTGATCAGATTAATGGCGGTTTACAGGCGTTATTCCCGAAAGTTTTCGGTGGTGGTAGCGCTTACTTGGAACTGACGGGCGAAGATCTACTCGATACAGGGGTAACGATCATGGCGCGGCCTCCGGGCAAGAAGAACAGCACCATCCATTTGTTGTCCGGTGGCGAAAAGGCACTGACGGCATTGGCACTGGTATTTGCGATCTTCAAGTTGAACCCGGCGCCGTTTTGCATGCTCGACGAAGTTGACGCCCCGCTGGATGACGCTAACGTTGGACGCTACGCTCGGTTGGTTAAAGAGATGTCCCAGACCGTGCAGTTCATCTATATCACCCACAATAAGATCGCCATGGAAATGGCCGATCAATTGATGGGTGTAACGATGCACGAACCCGGCTGTTCGCGTTTGGTGGCGGTGGATGTGGAAGAGGCGATGGCGCTGGTGGACGCCTAACGGCGAGTTGCTAGTTACAAGTGCTTGAGGCTTAAAGCTTGCAGCTTGAGGCTCACAGTTGACGGCTGGCGCAAGAGTTCTTCCAGGTGGCCGAAACATGGCAAATCGACACATTTCGCGCCAACTGTGTAAAGTTATCGAAGGTCGTGCTAGTTTATTGTCAATTCCTCGTATGCGTGGGCAAAACGTCAGTCAGAACATAGAGTTGGCGCCACGTTTTAAAGCGGTTTGGATGTTGCTAAACCCCTTATTTTTCAGCATTTTTTATTAGAGGCACGGGATTACATGGAAATCGGTCTGCGCGAGTGGCTGATCGTCATCGGCATCATTGTGATAGCCGGTATTCTTTTCGATGGCTGGCGCCGTATGCGCGGCGGCAAGGGAAAACTGAAATTCCGTCTTGACCGAAGTCTGTCCAACCTGCCGGACGAGGACACCAGCGCTGAGCTGTTGGGCCCGGCCCGCGTGCTGGATACGCATAAAGAACCGCAACTGGACGAACACGATCTGCCGTCGGTGAGCATGCCGGCCCGCGAAGCTCGCGAGCCTCGCGAATCCGGTTCGAAACGTGGCAAGCGCGGCAGCAACGGTCCGGCCCAGGGCGACCTGAACCTCGACCTGGACCTGGACGGCGGCCCGAGCTTCAGCAGCCGTGATGATGACTTCGTCGAAGACATCAAGCCGTCGCCAGCGGTGGCCGACAAGGATCAGCCGCAAGCCGAAGAAGTGCTGGTGATCAGCGTGATCTGCCGCGACGCCGCCGGCTTCAAAGGCCCGGCCCTGCTGCAGAACATTCTCGAAAGCGGTCTGCGTTTTGGCGAGATGGATATTTTCCACCGTCACGAAAGCATGGCCGGCAACGGTGAAGTGCTGTTCTCCATGGCCAATGCGGTCAAGCCGGGCATCTTCGATCTGGACGACATCGACCATTTCAGCACCCCGGCGGTAAGCTTCTTCCTCGGCCTGCCAGGCCCGCGTCATCCGAAGCAGGCTTTCGACGTGATGGTCGCGGCAGCGCGCAAGCTGTCGCAGGAACTGAACGGCGAGCTGAAAGATGACCAGCGCAGCGTACTGACCGCGCAGACCATCGAGCACTACCGTCAGCGCATCGTCGAATTCGAACGCCGCGCCCTGACCCAGAAGCGCTAAGGCCAAGATCAAAAGATCGCAGCCTTCGGCAGCTCCTACAGAGGAACGCGATCCCTGTAGGAGCTGTCGAGTGCAACGAGGCTGCGATCTTTGAATGATGAAACTGGAGCAGCCTCGGCTGCTCTTTTGCTTTATGAGAGAACACCCATGACCGCCGCCAAAAACCGCATCCTAGAGCTGCGCGCTGAACTTGATCAGCACAACTACCGGTACCACGTCCTCGACGAGCCGAGCATTCCGGATGCCGAGTACGACCGGTTGTTTCACGAGCTCAAGGCACTGGAAGCGGCCAATCCGGAACTGATCACCAGCGACTCGCCGACCCAGCGCGTCGGCAGCGTGGCGTTGACCGCGTTCACCCAGGTGCGCCATGAAGTGCCGATGCTCAGCCTCGGCAACGCCTTCGAAGAAACCGACATGCGCGAGTTCGACCGCCGGGTGACCGAAGGTCTGGATCTGCCGGCCGGTGATCTGTTCGGTGGCGGCGCCGCGGTGGAATACAGTTGTGAGCCGAAACTCGATGGCCTGGCGGTCAGCCTGCTGTATCAGGACGGCGTGCTGGTGCGTGGCGCCACCCGCGGCGATGGCACCACCGGTGAAGACATCAGCGTCAACGTGCGCACCGTGCGCAACATCCCGTTGAAGCTGCATGGCGAGGGCTGGCCGGCGACCCTGGAAGTGCGCGGTGAAGTGTTCATGTCCAAGGCCGGTTTCGAGCGCCTCAACGCCTCGCAACTGGAAGTCGGCGGCAAGACCTTCGCCAACCCGCGCAATGCCGCTGCCGGCAGCCTGCGTCAGCTGGATTCGAAGATCACCGCCAACCGCCCGCTGGAGTTCTGCTGCTACGGCATCGGTCAGGTCTCCCACGATATTTCCGACACCCACATCGGCAACCTCAAGCAATTGCAGAAGTGGGGCATGCCGATCAGCCACGAGCTGAAACTGGCCAAAGGCATCGACGAGTGCCTGGATTACTACCGCGACATCGGCGAACGGCGTAACTCGCTGGCCTACGAAATCGACGGTGTGGTGTTCAAGGTCAACAGCATCGCCGATCAGCGTGAGCTGGGCTTCCGTGCCCGCGAACCGCGTTGGGCGATCGCGCACAAATTCCCGGCCATGGAAGAACTCACCGAACTGCTCGACGTGGAATTCCAGGTCGGCCGTACCGGCGCCGTCACGCCGGTGGCACGGCTGAAACCGGTCAAGGTCGCGGGTGTCACCGTGGCCAACGCCACCCTGCACAACATGGACGAAGTGGCGCGCCTGGGCCTGATGATCGGCGACACGGTGATCATCCGCCGCGCCGGTGACGTGATCCCGCAGGTGGTGCAAGTGGTCACCGAACGCCGCCCGGAGAATGCGCGTCCTGTAGCGATTCCGGAGAACTGCCCGGTCTGCGGCTCCCATGTCGAGCGCACGCAACTGGTCAAGCGCAGCAAAGGCAAGGAAACCATCAGCGAAGGTGCGGTGTACCGCTGCGTCGGCCGTCTGGCCTGTGGTGCGCAACTGAAGCAGGCGATCATTCACTTCGTCTCGCGCCGGGCGATGGACATCGAAGGCCTCGGCGACAAGAGCGTCGAGCAACTGGTCGACGAAGGTCTGGTCAGTTCGCCGGCCGATCTGTATGCGTTGAAGTTCGACGACATTGTCGATCTGGAAGGCTTTGCCGAGGTCTCCAGCAACAAGCTGCTGGCAGCCATCGAAGACAGCAAGCAACCGGGTCTGGCGCGATTCATTTACGCCCTCGGCATTCCCGATGTCGGCGAGGAGACGGCCAAGGTTCTGGCGCGCTCGCTGGGGTCGCTGGAGCGCGTGCAGCAGGCGTTGCCGCAAGTGCTGACCTACCTGCCGGACATCGGCCTGGAAGTGGCGCACGAGATTCACAGCTTCTTTGAAGATGCGCATAACCAGCAAGTGATCACCGAGTTGTTGGGGCATGGCCTGCAGATTCAGGATCAGGGTGAACTCGGCGCCGAATTTGCCGCCAGCACCACGCTCGGCGGCTTGCTCGACAAACTGCACATCCCTTCGGTTGGCCCGGGCGGTGCGCAGAAACTGGCGGACAAGTTCGGTTCGCTGGACGCGGTAATGAATGCTGATTGGCTGGACATGCGCCAGGCGTTGCCGGAGAAGCAGGCCAATTCTGTTCGCGAGTTTTTTGCTGTGCCTGAGCACCGGCAAATCGCCGAGTCTGCCGAAAAACAGCTGCGTGATTTCGGTATGCACTGGCTGAGCGAGAAGAAAGTCGTCGAAGGCCTGCCACTGTCCGGCGAGACCTGGGTGCTGACTGGCAAGGTCGAGTTGATGAGCCGCGATGTGGCCAAAGAACACCTGGAAAGCCTCGGCGCCAAAGTTGCCGGCTCGGTCTCGGCGAAAACTCATTGCGTGGTGGCGGGGCCGGGGGCTGGCTCGAAGCTGACCAAGGCCAATGAGCTGGGCGTGAAGGTGATGGATGAAGAGGCGTTTATCGCGTTCCTCAAAACCCACGGTATTTCTGCCTGATACCTTTTCGGTCGGCAGTCTGTTTTCGTGGCGAGGGAGCTTGCTCCCGCTCGGCGACGAAGTCGTCGCAAAACCACCATCCTCGGTATTTCAGGATAAATGAGGTCGCATGGTTTCGGGGCTGCTTCGCAACCCGGCGGGAGCAAGCTCCCTCGCCACATCGGCAGTGTCACTCAGTAGCTGCGCTGTATTCGGGAACATTGTTGTCTTCAGGATGATCTAGTCTTGGCAAGCCCCAGGGAGAGATCGCCATGTACCGCTTTTTCGAGCAGCTCAGTTCTCGCATCGTCGCGCCGTTCATGGGCGAGTCTTCACGCAACAGCAAAATCTGGCCGTGCCGCTGCGGCCAGTCGCTGTTCTTTCGCAACAGTCAGTGCCTGGCGTGCAGCGCCATGCTGGGCTATCAGCCTGAAGAAAGTCGCCTGACCTCGCTGCAGCCGGGGCCGCAGGACGGCAGTTGGACACTCGATGCTGATCCCGACGCCGGATTGTTTCGCCGCTGCGCCAACCTCGACACGCCCGCCGCGTGCAACTGGCTGCTGCCGGATAACGGCCGCGACAGCCTGTGCATCGCCTGCAGCCTCAATCGCACCATTCCCGATCTATCGGTGCCGGAAAACCCTGAACGCTGGCGCAAGGTCGAAATCGCCAAGCGCCGACTGGTGGCGCAACTGATCACCCTCGGCCTGCCGGTCATCCCGAAAACCGTGGACGAAGCGACCGGCTTGGCTTTCGACTTCATCGGCGTCGACCTCGAAGGCAATGCGCCGATGACCGGCCACGCCAACGGCCTGATCACCCTCGATATCAAAGAAGCCGACGACGCTCATCGCGAGCAGGTGCGGGCGGCGATGCATGAACCCTATCGCACGCTGCTCGGGCATTTTCGGCATGAGGTCGGGCACTATTACTGGGATCGTCTGATCGCCAGCGGCCCGTGGCTCGAGTCGTTCCGTCAGCTGTTCGGCGATGAGCGCGCCAGTTACGCCGAAGCGCTCGATCGTCATTATCAGCAAGGTGCTCCGCTGGACTGGCCGCAACACTACGTCAGCGCCTACGCGACCATGCACCCTTGGGAAGACTGGGCCGAAACCTGGGCGCATTACCTGCACATGATGGATGCGGTGGACACCGCGCTGGGTTTCGGCATGAGCGCGCGGGAAATGGATTTCGACTACCAGCCGTTCCCGTCCAGCACGCTGTACGACCCGGAGCACCCCGGCGGCGCGGCGTTCCTGTCGTTCGTCAACGCCTGGATCGAACTGGCGGGCATGCTCAACGAGCTGTCACGCAGCATGGGTCAGCCGGATTTCTACCCGTTCGTGCTTCCGGCGGCGGCGATTGCCAAGTTGCACTTCATCCATCTGGTGATCCAGCAGGCGGGCGGCAAGGCGGACGAGGTGTTGCAGGCGCAATAGCAAGTGCTTGAAGCCCTTCATATTTTTTATCTGAAACCAACGGTTGTAACTTCGCTTCAGATAGGTACAATGGCGCGGCTCGCCGATAGGTGAGTGTCGTTATGGTGACCCCATCGGTCCCCCCGCAACGATTACCCGTGAACCTGGTCAGAGCCGGAAGGCAGCAGCCACAGCGGGAACATTGTGTGCCGGGGTGTGGCTGGTGGGGTTACCACCTTAACGAACAACCAACGCTTCAACAGAACTGCATGGGTTTCGCCCACTGCGGTTTTTTTATGCCTGCGATTCGAGCTGTCACGCCAGCCCCTGTGGGAGCGATCCTGCTCGCGAAGGCTGCCCCCCGATGCCTGTTCAGTCACCAAGGCTGAACAGTGGCATACTCCACCGTCTTGCTGCGCGCGTCGTTGACAAGTTCGCGCCCTGGCTACGAGGTTGTATGCACCCGGAACATCACGATTTATCCACCGCCGTGTACTTGCCTGTGACGGACGAGACCTGCGCGAGCCTGTTGCAGCCCGAGGGCGCGAAAATCCTCGGTGAGCTGACGGATGCGCAATTGGCCGCCGTGCTGGTGATTCAGAATCTGGCCCAGGCCGCCGAAAAGGATCTCACCGCCACGGCGGCGGAGAAGGTGCTGGCGCGGCTGATCGCCTGGGCGGTCGATGGCGGGGCAGGGCTGCTGTCCGAGGCGCAGCGGCTGTTCGATCCGCGCCAGTTGTACTTCGGCCTGAACGCCATCAGGGGATTGAACCTGCGTCTGCTGTTGGCCGAAGAGGTGTCGGCGCAGGATTACCTGCTGCCCGATGGCAAGTGGGACGACGAGTTCAAGACGCGCCACCACGCGGTCAACAATCCGTTCAGTCAGCAGATGATCAGCCCGGCGCACCGCGAGCGCTGGCTCAGCGCTGCGCAAGACAAACTGGTCAGAACCTTCCGCGCCAACCTCGATGAAGACCTGCACGTTCAAGGCTACGCCGGGATCGGCAAGAGCCATCTGGTCGGCGCGTTGACCGAGTGCCTGCGCCCAGAGAAAACCCTGCTGCTGGCACGCACCCCGGAAAAACTCGCAACCCTGTGCCAGCGCATGGGCGTAGGCAGTGAGCGCAAGCCCGGCATCACCTTTGAGGCGTTCGCGCGCGGGCTGATTTACGGGCGCAAGCCGCAGCCGGCAGGCGCCGCCGGCCGAGTCGCGAGCAAGCAGAGCCTGGCGCAGGAGCTGAACATCCTCGGCTTTCGCGAGCATGACGCGCAAAGGACCCTCAACGTCTGTCTGGAAACCCTCGAGCGCTATTGCCACTCCCGGGATTACAGCCTGTCGGCGCATCATCTGCCGTATTTCAAACTGTCCTTGTCCAGCCTTGAGTCCAAGGTGCTGCTGGAATATTCAAGCCGCGTGTGGACTTACCTCGAGGCCAACCCGGCGTGGGGCCGGCAGAGCGGCTTTGAAGCCTTGTTGCTGATCAAACGGGCGAGCCTTGCGGGCTGCGCGGTGCCGCCGCGTTATACCCACGTGCTGATCGACGAGAGTCAGGACATTCCCGCTTCGCTGCTGCAGATTATCGAGCGCGGCCGGCAGGTGCTGATCACGCTGGGGGATGAGTATCAGCATGCCGAGCGCGATCTGGTGAAAAGAAAGCGTGAAGTGCGCCAGAGCGATATCACCTATTCGGTGCGCTCGGGGCGCAATGTCGAGCGTCTGGTCAATCCGCTGATTTCCCGGCACTCGGAAAAGAGCAAGGTGCCTTTCGAAGGCGCGCGTGAGGCGGACGTCGGCATCGAGTTTTACCCACAGGGCTTCGTCCCGCCCGAAGGTTGTGTGGTGCTGACGGCGTCCCCGTGGGACACCATGAAGTGGGCCATGCAACTGCACGATGCCAATTGCCTGTTCTGCTTCGCCGACATGCAGGCGCAGCGCGACCTCGAGCACTTCATGACCAGCGCCATCGAGTTGTTCAAGGTGGATTACTACAGTTCCACGCACAGCGAGAAGGGCCCGCATCGCTATTTCAGCGACTTGCCGAATTGGCAACAGGTGCGCGAAGCCAATCAGTTCGACGAGGCGTTTCTGTGGGTCGAGGCCGAGCTGGAGAAAGGTTTCAAGGTCGCTGACCTGACCCGGCTCAACCGGATGATCGGCGGCCGCGGCAAGAGCTGTCTGCTGATGCAGGCGCAGGAGGCGGGCGGGATGGAGTTCGACCGCGTTCTGCTGACGCCTGAACTGCTGACCAATGTGCAGTTCAAGGACGCCTACGCGTTCGACCAGCGGATCTGCGCCGTGTACATCGCCATCTCCCGCGCCCGGCAGCAGCTTTACCTGCCGTACGATGTGGTCGAGTGGATCGAGTTTCACGACTACCAGAAATTCCGCGAGTCGCACGGTTACTGAATAATTCTCCGTCGGAAATGTCCTCCTGTGGGAGCGGGCTTGCTCGCGAAGGCGGTGTGCCAGTTAACGCATCAGGTGACTGACACACCGCCTTCGTGAGCAAGCCCGCTCCCACAATGGGTTATGGGATGGCTTCAGCGGACCCGGTATACAACCGGATAATGTCATCAATCTCCCCCGACATTTTCATCCGCAACAACGTGCGCAAGATCCGCTGCACCGGCACCTGCGGGTCATTCCTCACATAGCAGCCGACCTGCTGCTCCTGCAGCACCGCCACCCCGTGCAGTTGTTGCGCGGGTAGCAGGCGCTGGTTGAACCAGTCCAGCGTCCATTGATTGCTCACCGCATAGCGGTAGCGCCCGGCCAGGAGTTTTTCCAGCACTTGTTCCTGATTGCGCGCGTCGTCGCGTTGCAGGCGATCGGCGTCGAACAGCGGTTGCAGGGTCGGGTAGGTGTAGCCGAGCACGGTGCCGATCGATTGGCGTGCAAGGTTCGCCGGATCGACGCGTGGTGGTTGATCCTGGCGGCTGATCAGCAGATCGCGCTGGAACAGCAGCGGAATGCTCCAGATGTAATCGCCGGACTGATTCGGCAGCCACGATTGTGCGGCATAGCAGCGCACATCGACTTCACCGCGCTCCATGGCACTTTGTACTCGGGTGCGCGGCAGGACGTGGAATTCGGCGGGCACGCCGACCTGCGTCGCGAGGTTGAGCATGATGTCGTGGAGGATGCCCTGGGTCGGGCGGCCGTGGTCGATCTGCACCATCGGCATCGCCCAGCTGTCGGCCACGACAAAGCGCAGCGGCGGTTCGGACGCGCTCACGCTCAGACTGATCCCCAATAACGCTCCCAAGGCCCAACGCATAAATGCTCCGATGAGTCCCGATCCCGAGCCGATATTTCCCCGCCAACAGCAGCTTAGCCAGATTAGACGAGCACACCGGATGCAATTTTGCCCTTGCTCCGCTAGCATTAGCCGCTTCAGCTTCCTTCGTTGCGACGGTTTTCGATGAGTTATCAGGTTCTTGCACGTAAATGGCGTCCGCGCTCGTTCCGCGAAATGGTCGGCCAGACCCATGTGCTCAAGGCTCTGATCAATGCCTTGGACAGCCAGCGGCTGCACCACGCGTACCTGTTCACCGGTACCCGCGGGGTCGGTAAGACCACCATTGCGCGGATCATTGCCAAATGCCTGAACTGTGAAACAGGTATCACCTCCAGTCCCTGCGGCGAGTGTTCGGTGTGCCGCGAGATCGATGAAGGGCGTTTCGTCGACCTGATCGAGATCGACGCCGCGAGCCGGACCAAGGTCGAGGACACCCGCGAGCTGCTCGACAACGTGCAGTACGCGCCGAGCCGCGGGCGCTTCAAGGTCTACCTGATCGACGAAGTGCACATGCTCTCCAGCCATTCCTTCAATGCGCTGTTGAAGACCCTTGAAGAGCCGCCGCCGTACGTCAAATTCATCCTGGCGACCACTGATCCGCAGAAACTTCCGGCAACGATTTTGTCGCGCTGCCTGCAGTTCTCCCTGAAGAACATGACGCCTGAGCGCGTGGTCGAGCATTTGACCCACGTCCTCGGCGCCGAAAACGTGCCGTTCGAAGACGACGCGCTGTGGTTGCTGGGCCGCGCCGCCGACGGCTCGATGCGTGACGCCATGAGCCTGACCGACCAGGCCATCGCCTTCGGTGAAGGCAAGGTGCTGGCCGCCGACGTGCGGGCGATGCTCGGAACGCTGGATCACGGCCAGGTCTTCGACGTGCTGCACGCGCTGATCGAGGGCGATGCCAAGGCGTTGCTCGAAGCCGTGCGTCACTTGGCCGAACAGGGGCCGGACTGGAACGGCGTGCTCTCGGAAATTCTCAATGTGCTGCACCGTGTCGCCATCGCCCAGGCATTGCCAGAAGGTGTCGACAACGGCCATGGCGACCGTGACCGCGTGTTGGCGCTGGCGCAGGCGCTACCGGCCGAAGATGTGCAGTTCTATTACCAGATGGGCCTGATCGGTCGCCGCGACTTGCCGCTGGCGCCGGACCCGCGTGGTGGGTTCGAGATGGTCTTGCTGCGGATGCTGGCCTTCCGGCCCGCGGACACGGCGGACGCCCCGAGGCAACCGCTAAAGCCAGTGGGGATCAGCCAGGCCACAGTTGATTCCGCAAACTCAGTGGCTGCCGCGCCTGAACCTGCGCCGGTAGTCGCTGCGGCTGTTGCGCCTGCACCGGTTGTTGCGCCAGCGCCAGCCCCGGCTCCTGAGCCAGCGCCTGTGGTGTCCGCTGCGCCGGTACCTGCGCCAGAACCAGAACCAGAACCTGAGCCAGTCGTCGCCGAAGCGGTAGTCGACCTGCCGTGGAACGATCCGGTCGAACCCGAGCCACAGCCCGAGCCGGTGCAACAACCAGCCGTCGAACCGGTGCTGGAAACCGCCGCCGAGCAGCCCGAGTTGCCGCCGATGCCGCTGCCGACCCCGGACAGCGTGGTGCCGGATGCACCCGAGTGGGCCGCGGCGCCGATTCCCGAGCCGTCGGTCGCCGACGTCGATGCCGCCACGCCGGGCATGGACCTCGACGACGAGCCGCCGCTGGACGAAGACTATATCGAGCCGGACATGGATTCGGCCTACAGCTACCTCGACGACCTGGCCAGCGAACACACCGCCGAGCCGGCCCCGGAACCCGAGCCGGAGCCTGCCGCCGCGCCGGCCACCGGTCTGGCGTTGCAATGGCTGGAGCTGTTCCCGCAACTGCCGATTTCCGGCATGACCGGCAGCATCGCCGCCAACTGCACGCTGATCGCGGTCGATGGCGACCATTGGCTGATGCACCTGGACCCGGCGCACAGCGCGCTGTTCAACGCCACGCAACAGCGGCGCCTGAACGATGCGTTGAACCAGTTCCACGGTCGCACGCTGACCCTGACCATAGAGCTGATCAAGCCCGAACAGGAAACCCCGGCGCAGGCCGCGTCGCGGCGCCGGGCCAACCGTCAGCGCGAGGCGGAGGAATCGATCCACGGTGATCCGTTCATCCAGCAGATGGTCCAGCAGTTCGGTGCGGTCGTGCGACACGATACTATTGAACCTGTCGATGCCTTGGTCGCCCAAGGTTAATAACTGAGGGCGTTCGGCGTTAAGCGCCGGGCGCTGTTTTGATCCAAGTACTTTTGAGGTGATTCCCATGATGAAAGGTGGCATGGCCGGCCTGATGAAGCAGGCGCAGCAGATGCAGGAAAAAATGGCCAAGATGCAGGAAGAACTGGCCAACGCCGAAGTCACCGGCAAGGCCGGTGGCGATATGGTCACCGTGGTGATGACCGGTCGTCACGACGTGAAAAGCGTCAGCATCGACCCAAGCCTGGTTGAAGGCCTGAGCGAAGATGACAAGGAAATGCTGGAAGCCGTGGTTGCTGCCGCCGTCAACGACGCCGTGCGCAAGATCGAAGCCAACAGTCAGGAAAAAATGGGCAGCATGACCGCCGGCATGAACCTGCCAGCGGGTATGAAACTGCCATTCTGATTCGCCTTTGCGGGTTGGATGAGCTACACAAAATGCCAGGCATTGCGCCTGGCATTTTTGTTTCCGTTTCTCGGGCCTTCGGTATTCATTTGTGGCGAGGGAGCTTGCTCCCGCTCGGCGACGAAGTCGTCGTAAACCCTGAAAACCCGGTATACCTGAAAGAAAGCAGGGGGAGCGCTTCGCACTCCAGCGGGAGCAAGCTCCCTCGCCACAGGAGTCGAGTAGAAACATCGAACGCTGTGATGTCACCAAGGTCTGCTCCCTATACCCCCGGATTCCCCATTCACAGGAGACGCTGACATGTCCGACCCTCTGACCCTCAATCAACGCTTCGTCCTCGCCTCGCGCCCGGTTGGCGCGCCGACCCCGGAGAACTTCCGTCTGGAGCGCGAAGCGTTGCCGGACCTCGAAGACGGGCAGGTGCTGCTCAAGACCCTGTACCTGTCGCTGGACCCGTACATGCGCGGACGCATGAGCGACGCGCCGTCCTACGCCGCGCCGGTACAAATCGGCGAAGTGATGACCGGTGGCGCTGTCAGCCGTGTCGAGGATTCGCGTCATCCAAAATTCCACCCGGGCGATCTGGTGGTCGGCCTGACCGGCTGGCAGAGCCACAGCATCAGTGACGGGCGCAACATCATGCCGATTCCGTCCGGTCTGCCGAGCCCGTCGATGGCACTCGGTGTGCTGGGCATGCCGGGGATGACCGCGTACATGGGGCTGATCGACATCGGTCAGCCGAAAGAAGGCGAAACCCTGGTGGTGGCTGCCGCGTCCGGTGCCGTCGGCTCGGTGGTCGGTCAGGTCGCGAAGATCAAGGGCCTGCGCGCTGTCGGCGTGGCCGGTGGCGCCGACAAATGCAAATACGTGGTCGAGGAGTTGGGTTTTGATGCCTGCATTGATCATAAGGCGCCGGACTTTGCCGAACAACTGGCCAAGGCTTGCCCGAAAGGCATCGACATCTATTACGAGAACGTCGGCGGGCATGTGTTCGATGCCGTGGTGCCGCTGCTCAACCCCAAGGCGCGGATCCCGCTGTGCGGGCTGATCGCCGGTTACAACGCCTCCGAAGCGCCGAAAGGCCCGGATCGTCTGCCGATGCTGCAACGAACGCTGCTGACCAAGCGGGTGCGAATTCAGGGCTTCATCGTCTTTGATGACTACGGCGATCGTCAGCCGGAATTCATCAGCCACATGGTGCCGTGGGTGCGCGACGGCAAGGTCAAATTCCGCGAAGACGTGGTCGAGGGCCTGGAGCAGGCGCCCGAGGCGTTTATCGGTCTGCTGGAAGGGCGCAACTTCGGCAAACTGGTGGTGAAGGTTGCCCAGGACTGAGCATTTGACGCTGGCCGGAGGCGCGGGTATAAACCGCGTCTCGTTGTTTTGTCGGACTTTTTACCCATGAGCTTCAGCCCTTTGATTCGCCAACTGATCGACGCCCTGCGCACTTTGCCGGGTGTGGGCCAGAAAACCGCCCAGCGCATGGCGTTGCAGTTGCTCGAACGTGATCGCAGTGGCGGCACGCGCCTGGCCCAGGCCCTGAGCCAGGCCATGGAAGGGGTGGGTCACTGCCGTCAGTGCCGCACGCTGACCGAAGACGATCTGTGCCCGCAATGCGCCGACACGCGCCGCGACGATACGCTGTTGTGCGTGGTGGAAGGGCCGATGGACGTGTATGCAGTGGAACAGACCGGTTTCCGTGGTCGCTACTTCGTGCTCAAGGGCCACCTGTCGCCGCTCGACGGCCTGGGCCCGGAAGCCATCGGTATTCCGCAGTTGATGGCGCGTATTGAAGAGGCGGGCACGTTTGCCGAGGTCATCCTCGCCACCAACCCGACGGTGGAAGGTGAGGCGACCGCGCATTACATCGCCCAACTGCTCAGCAACAAAGGCCTGATCGCCTCGCGGATTGCCCACGGCGTACCGCTGGGTGGGGAGCTGGAGTTGGTGGATGGCGGGACGCTGGCGCATTCGTTTGCCGGGCGTAAGCCGATTTCCCTCTGAGTCATAGGGTGTCTGAACAGACGCCTTCGCGAGCAAGCCCGCTCCCACAGTTGATCGAGTTCATTCAGATTGAATGCGGTCGAATGTGGGAGCGGGCTTGCTCGCGAATGGCGCACCTCGGTCTGACTGATTCACACAAACTTATTGAAAACCAAGCAAGCGCTCGGTTAACGTCGGCCAACCCTTCAGTGGAGTTCGCCGATGCCTGCCTTCCAGGAATACTTCGACCCCAGCCACCAAATGGTCCGCGACAGCGTCAGACGTTTCGTCGAGCGCGAGATCCTGCCGGACATTGATGCGTGGGAAGAAGCCGAAAGCTTTCCCCGTGAGCTGTACCTGAAGGCCGGGGCGGCGGGGATTCTCGGCATCGGTTATCCCGAAGCGCTGGGTGGCAGCCACGAAGGTGATGTGTTCGCCAAGGTTGCCGCCAGCGAAGAGCTGATGCGCTGCGGCTCCGGTGGTTTGGTCGCCGGCCTCGGTTCGCTGGATATCGGCCTGCCACCGATCGTCAAATGGGCCCGGCCCGAGGTGCGCGACCGTGTCGTGCCGTCAGTGCTCAGCGGCGAGAAGATCAGCGCACTGGCGATTACCGAACCCGGCGGCGGTTCCGACGTCGCCAACCTGCAAACCCGCGCCGTGCGTGACGGCGACGTCTACCGGGTGAGTGGCAGCAAGACCTTCATCACCAGTGGCGTACGCGCCGATTTCTACACCGTCGCAGTGCGCACCGGAGCGCCGGGTTTCGGCGGCATCAGCCTGCTGTTGATCGAGAAGGGCACCCCTGGCTTCAGCGTAGGTCGCCAGTTGAAGAAAATGGGCTGGTGGGCCTCGGACACCGCTGAACTGTTCTTCGACGATTGCAGGGTGCCTGTGGGCAATCTGATTGGCGCGGAGAACATGGGCTTCGCCTGCATCATGGGCAATTTCCAGAGCGAACGGCTGGCGCTGGCGCTGATGGCCAACATGACTTCGCAGCTGGCATTGGAACAGGCGCTGAAGTGGGCGCGCGAGCGTCAGGCGTTCGGCAAACCGATCGGCAAGTTCCAGGTGATCAAGCATCGTCTGGCCGAAATGGCCACGGCACTGGAAGTATCGCGCGAGTTCACCTACCGCCAGGCGGCGAAAATGGCGGCGGGGCAGAGCGTGATCAAGGAGATTTCCATGGCCAAGAACGTTGCCACGGACACCTCCGACCGGATCACCAGCGAAGCGGTGCAGATTCTTGGCGGTCTGGGTTACATGCGCGAAAGTCTGGTGGAGCGGCTGTATCGGGATAACCGCATTCTGTCGATTGGCGGCGGGACGCGGGAGGTGATGAACGAGATCATCAGCAAGCAGATGGGGCTTTGATTCATTGTTGATGCTACTGGCCCCTTCGCGAGCAAGCTCGCTCCCACAGGAGAATGCATTCAACTGTGGGAGCGAGCTTGCTCGCGAAGGCGGCCTGAAGGGCGCTACTTATTTATCGGTCAACGCAAACTGCGTCAGACAGAAAGTAGGAATCCCCATATCTTCCAGGCGCTGCGAACCCCCCAGCTCCGGCAGATCAATGATCGCCGCCGCTTCATGCACCCGCGCGCCCATGCGGCGGATCAGGTTGGCGGCTGCGATCAGCGTGCCACCGGTGGCAATCAGGTCATCGAACATCACCACCGAATCGCCTTCGCACAGGCTGTCGGCGTGCACTTCGAGGAACGCTTCGCCGTATTCGGTCGCATAACCCTCGGCCAACACGTCCGCCGGCAGTTTACCCTGCTTGCGGAACAGCACCAGCGGCTTGTTCAACTGATAGGCCAGCACCGAACCGATCAGGAAACCGCGCGCATCCATCGCGCCGATGTGGGTGAAGTCGGCTTCCACATAACGGTGGGCGAAGCTGTCCATCACCAGGCGCAGGGCCTTGGGCGACTGGAACAGCGGGGTGATGTCGCGAAAGATCACGCCGGTTTCGGGAAGTCGATCACGGGGCGGATCAGGGATTTGATGTCGAAGGAGTCGAAGACCATCGTCGAGGTGTCCTGGCAGGGCTGCAAACGGCGCAGTATACCCGCGGCTGAAACGCTTCGCTCAACCGCGGATCGAGATCAGCCTTCGAGCGAGCCGCCGGCCAGGGCGCAGAGCTGGATCGGGTCGAGGATGTGGATCTCTTTGCCCTCGGCGGCGATCAGTTCGTTCTGCTGGAACCGGGTGAACACCCGCGACACGGTTTCCACCGCGAGGCCCAGATAGTTGCCGATTTCGTTGCGCGACATGCTCAGGCGGAACTGGTTGGCCGAGAACCCGCGAGCGCGGAAACGTGCCGACAGGTTGACGAGGAACGTGGCGATGCGCTCGTCGGCGGTTTTCTTCGACAGCAGCAGCATCATTTGCTGGTCGTCGCGGATCTCGCGGCTCATCACCCGCATCAACTGACGGCGCAGCTGCGGCAGTTGCAGGGCCAGTTCGTCGAGGCGTTCGAAGGGAATTTCACAGACCGAGGTGGTTTCCAGCGCCTGGGCCGACACCGGGTGTTTCTCGGTGTCCATGCCGGACAGGCCGACCAGTTCGCTCGGCAGGTGGAAACCGGTGAGCTGTTCTTCTCCGCTGTCGCTCAGGCTGAAGGTCTTCAGGGCGCCGGAGCGTACTGCATAAACGGAATCGAAAGTGTCGCCCTGGCGGAACAGGAACTCGCCCTTTTTCAGCGGGCGGCCACGTTTAACGATTTCGTCCAGCGCATCCATGTCTTCCAGATTCAGAGAAAGTGGCAGGCAGAGAGGAGCCAGGCTGCAATCCTTGCAATGGGCCTGGTTGTGAGCGCGCAGTTTAACTGGCTCGGACATTTCTTAAATCCTTGTGGGAAAACACACATAAGCCGTAAGGGTAACCCACGGGAGGACATTCAGGCCAGTCTGCGGCGAGTTTGTCCCACGGGCGTAAAGCCGCAGGGCAAGTGGCCGATAAAGGGGTATCACCACGCATGCAAGGAATCGCTTCGATGGCCGCCATTGATACCCTGAACCCCGGTAACAGCGGCGTTGCGTCTGTACCGAGCACCGCCAGGACGGTGTCCGGCGACGAGCAGAATGCCGACTCGGCGTCGCTGGCAACCCCGACCTTGGTCGAGGGTGTCAAAGTGTCGCTGTCCCATGCCTCGATCGAAAAAGCCTTCAGCGCCGGTGGCGAGAACAGCGACATCGAAGACAGTGGCCTGCCGGAAAACGTCCAGCAATTGCTGAAGATGATCCGCAAATTGCAAAAGGAAATCGCCGAGAAGAAAGCCCGGATGGCGGCGGTCATGGCTGACAAGAGGCTGACCAACGAAGCCAAGGTCAACATGCTCGCCGCGCTGCGCGGTGCCATCGCCGCGCTGAATACCGGGCTGATCAGCGCCAATCTGGCCCTGTCCAAAGTCATGGACCAGTCCGGCCTCACCTCCGAGCAAAACCTCAAGCTCGGCTCACTGCTGACGAAAAACTAGATCACTCGCGAAAAGCGCTGCCGGTTCTGCTGTTCCAGATACGCGTCGAATACCATGCACACCGAGCGCACCAGCAGGCGTCCGGCCGGCAGCACTTCGATCCGCTCGCGTTCCAGATTGATCAGCCCATCGTTGGCCATGCCTTGCAGTTGCGGCCACAGCGCGCCGAAGTAACCCTGAAAATCGATGTTGAACGCCTGCTCGATCTCGGCGAATTCCAGGCTGAAATTGCAGATCAGTTGCTGGATCACCGCGCGGCGCAGGCGATCGTCGGCATTGCACACCAGGCCCCGGCTGGTCGCCAGTTGCGCGGCGGCGAGGGTGTTCTGGTACTGGTTCAGATCGCTATTGTTCTGGCAGTAGAGATCGCCGATCTGGCTGATCGCCGACACCCCCAGACCAATCAGATCGCAATGGCCGTGGGTGGTGTAGCCCTGGAAGTTGCGCTGCAGGGTCTGTTCTTCCTGAGCGATTGCCAGCTCATCGTCGGGCAGCGCGAAGTGGTCCATGCCGATGTAGCGGTAGCCGGCGGCGGTCAGTTGTTCGATGGTGCGCTGGAGCATTTCCAGTTTTTGCGCAGGGCTTGGCAGTTCGTGGCTGTTGATCCGCCGCTGCGGCATGAAGCGCTCCGGCAAGTGCGCATAGTTGAACACCGAGAGCCGGTCCGGTTGCAGGCTGATGACTTCCTCGACAGTGCGCGCGAAGTTTTCCGGGGTCTGCTTGGGCAGGCCATAGATCAGGTCGATATTGATCGAGCGAAATTGCAGGGTGCGCGCCGCGTCGATGACTGCGCGGGTCTCCTCAAGGCTTTGCAGGCGATTGACCGCGCGCTGTACCGCCGGATCAAGGTCTTGCAGGCCGATGCTGACCCGGTTGAAGCCGAGTTCGCGCAGCAGGCCCATGGTCGACCAGTCGGCCTCGCGTGGGTCGATCTCGATGCCGTAATCGCCGGAATCGTCATCCAGCAGATTGAAGTGTTTGCGCAGATGCGCCATCAGTTGGCGCAGTTCGTCATGGCTGAGAAAGGTCGGGGTGCCGCCGCCGAAGTGCAATTGCTCGACTTTCTGCGCCGGCTCCAGGTGGCAGGCGATCAACTGGATTTCCTGCTCCAGGCGTTGCAGATACGGCTGTGCGCGCCCGCGATCCTTGGTGATGACTTTGTTGCAGGCGCAGTAGTAGCAAATGTTCGCGCAGAACGGCACGTGCACATAAAGAGACAACGGGCGCAGCGCCTTGCGGCTGTCGCGCAGGGCATGGAACAGGTCGAAGGTGCCGACCTGGCTGTTGAATTGCACGGCCGTCGGATACGAGGTGTAGCGCGGCCCCGCCAGGTCGTAGCGGCGGATCAGATCAGTGTCCCAACGAATGGCGTCGAGCATGCGGGCATTCCCCCGGATAGGCTGGCAGTGTGGCGAGTCTATCGGGGTGCGGCGACTGGGCTGTTGATTTGCATCAACGGCGGGTTGGTAGTGACTGCTTTTGTGGCGAGGGAGCTTGCTCCCGCTGGACTGCGCAGCAGGCCCCTGGTTTTGCTGTCAAATCGGGAGGGGCGCTTCGCACCCCAGCGGGAGCAAGCTCCCTCGCCACAGTTTTAGTGGCCCATCAACCAATGTTGGTGTGGGCCGGGCAAGGTCCAGATGCCGAACAGAATCACCGCCAAGCCCCCGGCCATGCGCACGCTGCGTTTGCGCAGCAACGCCGTCACCCGCTCGGCCGCCAGCCCTGTGGCGAGCAGCACTGGCCATGTCCCCAGCCCGAACGCCAGCATCAACAGCGCGCTGTCTAGCGCATTGCCTTGGCTCGCCGACCACAGCAGCGTGCTGTAAACCAGTCCGCAGGGCAGCCAGCCCCATAGTGCGCCGAGCAGCAACGCGCGGGGCAAACTCGACACTGGCAGCAGCCGATTGGCCACCGGCTGAATGTAACGCCACAAACCGCGACCCAGGCTTTCGATGCGGGTCAGGCCGCTCCACCAGCCGGCCAGATACAGGCCCATCGCAATCAGCAGCAACCCGGCGAGGATGCGCATGAACATCGCCGCCGGGCTGTTCGCCACCGCCCAGCCAGCCAGGCCGATCAGCAATCCAGCGGTCGCGTAACTGAGGATCCGTCCGAGGTTATAGGCCACCAGCAAACGAAAGCGTCGGCTGCGCTGTTCCTTGGGAATCGCCAGGGTCAGCGCGCCCATCAGGCCGCCGCACATGCCCAGGCAATGCCCGCCACCGAGCAAACCGAGGATCAGCGCCGAGACCAGCAGGGGCGCCAGCTCAAGCATGGGGTGGCGCCTTGTCCTGCGGTTTGTCGGATTTGGCTTCGTCCACGGCGGCGGTGTGGTTCGGGTCCTGATCGTCGAACAGGATGCTGTGGGCCGGGCCGTCGAGGTCGTCGTACTGCCCGCTGTCCACCGCCCAGAAAAAGATGTACACGGCGATGGCCACGATCAGCAGGGCGGCCGGGATCATCACGTAAAGAGCTGGCATCGGTACTCCAGGGCCGTGCGGCTCAGGCCGGCAACGGGCGGGTTTCTGAACGGGTGCCGGCAACCGGCGCGCTCGGCAGGCGAGTCAGGCGCAGGGCGTTGAGCACCACGGTCAACGAACTGATCGACATGCCGACAGCGGCCCATACCGGAGTGATCCAGCCGAGAGCGGCGAACGGCAACATGAGGCCATTGTACAGCGCCGCCCACAGCAGGTTCTCGATGATTACCCGACGGGTTCTGCGCGCTAGCGTGAAGGCTTGCACCAGCGCGTCGAGACGGTTGGACAGCAGCACCGCGTCGGCACTGGTTTTCGCCAGATCCGTGGCCGAACCCATGGCCACGCTGATGTCGGCAGCGGCCAGCACCGGTACGTCATTCACCCCATCGCCGAGCATCAGCACTTTGCGACCTTGAGCGTGCAGTTGTTGCAGCACCTGCAATTTGTCATCCGGGCGCAGACCGCCACGGGCCTCGTCGATGCCCAGTTCCGCGGCGACGCTGGCGACCATCGGCGAGCTGTCGCCGGACAGCAGCAGCGTGCGCCAACCACGGGCCTTGCACGCGCCGAGCAGGGCGGGTGCGTCGTCGCGCAGGCGGTCGTCGAGAACGAACCATGCCAGCGGCCCTTGATCGTCTCCAAGCAGCAGCCATTGGCCCGGTTCATCCGGCATCGCCGGCACAGGTGCGCCGCTGAGGTCGCAGACGAATTCGGCCTGCCCGATGCGCAAGCGCTGTGCGTCGACCAATCCTTCCAGCCCAAGCCCCGGCGTGCTGTGCACTTCCTCGGCGGCCAGTGGCGCACGCCCGAAGGCGCGGGCAATCGGGTGTTCCGAACGGTTTTCCAGAGCGGCAGCAAGGCTCAGGCACTGGTCGCTGTTCAACGTGCCCAGTGGGCGAATCGAACGCAAAACCAGTCGCCCTTCGGTGAGGGTGCCGGTCTTGTCGAAGATCACCGTGTCGATCTGGTTGAGGCCTTCCAGCACGTGGCCGCGCGTCAACAGCAGGCCGAGTTTGTGCAGGGTGCCAGTGGCAGCGGTCAACGCCGTCGGGGTCGCCAGCGATAGCGCGCAAGGGCAGGTCGCGACCAGCATCGCCAGGACGATCCAGAACGCCCGTGACGAGTCCAGCTGCCACCACAACAGGCCGATGGCCGCCGCTGCAATCAGCGACAACAGCAGGAACCATTGCGCGGCGCGGTCGGCGATTTCCGCCAACCGCGGTTTCTCGGCCTGGGCGCGATCGAGCAGGCGGACGATGGCCGACAGGCGTGTGTCCTGACCCAGCGCCAGCACCTCGACGGTCAACGCGCCTTCGATGTTCAGCGTACCGGCGGTGACCGCATCGCCGAGGGTGCGCGGTTGTGGCAGGTATTCACCGGTCAGCAGCGATTCGTCGATGCTCGACTGGCCGTCGAGGATCTTGCCGTCCGCCGGCAGGATCGAACCCGGTTGCACCAGCACCCGGTCACCCAGGCGCAATTCGCTGAGCAGAATGCGTTCGCTCTGGCCATTGGCGTCGAGGCGCAGGCACGAGGCTGGTAGCAGGTTCACAAGCTGCGCGGTGGCAGCGGCGGTGCGCTCGCGGGCGCGACGCTCCAGATAGCGCCCGGCGAGGAGAAACAGCGCGAACATCCCGACCGCATCGAAGTACAGCTCGCCGACCCCGGTGATCGAGGTCCAGATCCCGGCGATGTAGGCACTGCCGATCGCCAGCGACACCGAGACGTCCATGGTCAGATGCCGGGTGCGCAAATCGCGCATGGCGCCCTTGAAGAACGGCGCGCAGCTGTAGAACACGATCGGCGTGGTGAGGAACAGCGCGACCCAGCGCAGGATCGTGTGCAGTTCGGGGCTGAGGTCGATGTTGAATTCCGGCCAGGTCGCCATGGTCGCCATCATTGCCTGGAACCACAGCAATCCGGCGACGCCGAGTTGGCGCAGCGCCAGACGGTTTTCGCTGGCCAGTTGTTCGCTGGCGCGGTCGGCCTGATACGGGTGGGCGGCGTAACCGATGTGGCGCAGTTCGGCGAGGATCTGGCTCAGTGGCAATTGCGCATCCGCCCATTGCACATGCAGGCGATGGTTCGACAGATTGAGCCGCGCCTCGGCCACGGCCGGCAGGGTGCGCAGGTGTTTCTCGATCAGCCAGCCGCAGGCGGCGCAACTGATGCCTTCCATCAACAGGGTGGTTTCGGCGAGTTCGCCCTCGTGACGGACGAAAGGTTTTTGCACGTCGGCGCGGTCGTACAGCGCCAGTTCATCGGTCAATTGCACCGGCAGTGCTTCGGGGTTGGCCGAGGCTTCGCTGCGATGCTGGTAATAGCTTTCCAGACCACCGGCGACGATGGCTTCGGCCACGGCCTGACAGCCGGGGCAGCAGAACTCGCGGGACTCCCCGAGCACGACGGCGGTGAAGCGGCTGCCCGACGGGACGGGCAGAGCGCAGTGGTAGCAGGGGAGTGGGGTGGTCATTTGTGATGCCGTGCAAATCTATTGTGGCGAGGGCGCTTGCTCCCGCTCGGCTGCGAAGCAGTCGTATGGCAGCAATTCATTCTGCCTGAATGAACCGGGAAGCTGGTTATAGGGGCGCTTCGCACCCCAGCGGGAGCAAGCTCCCTCACCACAGTGCAGATTTTTATTTATCCAGGTCTTCGGCGCCCTGCAGCGGTTCGTCACCGAGCAGCAGATCCTTGTCATGGCTGACCTGTTCCTCTTCGAACATGCGCCACACGTGGTCGTCCTGAGTGCCCAGCAATTCGACAAAACGTCGGCCTTCGACCTTGTCGCCCAACTGGCCGATGTAACGGCCGGTTTCGGTTTCGCTGCGGGTCAGGACGATCTTGCGATCCTTCTCCGGCTGGGTCGGCGAGATCAGGTTCAGTTCCAGGGTTTTCGGCTGGCTGTCACCGCTCAGGCGCAGATCGACTTCGCCAGTGACGTCATCGAGATGGACGTTGGCGCGCATCTTCAGATCCTGCGCCAGCAGTTCGCGATCCAGTGAACGATTGATGCCTTTGCCGGCCTCGTAGTAGTTGTCGTTGACCAGGTTGTCCGGGTTGTTCACCGCAATGGTCACCATCGACAGGGTCAAGGTCACCGAACAGGTCAGGATCCCGATGATGATCCATGGCCAAAGGTGCTTGTACCAAGGGCTTGCGGCGTTTGCTGCGGGCATGTTCAGTTCTCTCAACGGGTTTGTGGGCCGATGAATCGGCTCTTGGCTTCAACGTGGACGCTGTCGTCGTCGGCATCCTTGAGGATGAATTTCACCTCGTTGGTGCTTGACGGCAATTGTTCCGGTGCGCTCGACAACTCCACCGGCATGCTGAAAATTTCGCCGGCCGGCACCTTGATCTCGCGTTTGCCTTGCAGGCGCAGATCCGGCAGACCGGCGGCCTCCAGCACGTAGGTGTGGTCGCGCTGATCCTTGTTCATGATCTTCAGGCTGTAGACGTTTTCGATCCGGCCTTCGGCGTTTTCGCGGTACAGCACGCGGTCCTTGCTGACGTCGAACCCGACCAGTGAGCGCATGAAGAACGCGGTGACCAAAAGACTGATCATCGCCAGCAGCACTACCGCATAGCCGATCAGGCGTGGCCGCAGTTTATGGGTTTTCTGTCCGGAGAGGTTGTGTTCGGTGGTGTAGCTGATGAGGCCGCGCGGGTAGTCCATCTTGTCCATGATGGCGTCGCAGGCGTCGATGCACGCGGCGCAACCGATGCACTCGATCTGCAGACCGTCACGAATGTCGATGCCGGTCGGGCACACCTGAACGCACATGGTGCAATCGATGCAATCGCCCAGCCCCAGGGCCTTGTAGTCGACACCTTTCTTGCGCGGGCCACGGCTTTCGCCGCGACGCGGATCGTAGGAAACGATCAGCGTGTCCTTGTCGAACATCACGCTCTGGAAGCGTGCGTACGGGCACATGTAGATACACACCTGTTCACGCAGCCAGCCGGCATTGCCGTAGGTGGCGAGGGTGAAGAACCCGACCCAGAAATACGACCAGCCATCGGCCTGGCCGGTGAAGAACTCGAACACCAGTTCGCGGATCGGCGAGAAGTAGCCGACGAAGGTCATGCCGGTGACGAAACCGATCAGCAGCCAAAGCGAATGCTTGGCGAGTTTGCGCAAAAACTTGTTGCCGCTCATCGGCGCTTTATCGAGCTTGATGCGCTGGTTGCGGTCGCCTTCGGTGACCTTCTCGCACCACATGAATATCCATGTCCACACGCTTTGCGGGCAGGTATAGCCGCACCAGACGCGGCCTGCGTAGACGGTGATAAAGAACAGGCCGAACGCCGCGATGATCAGCAGGCCGGACAGCAGGATGAAATCCTGCGGCCAGAAGGTCGCACCAAAGATGAAGAATTTACGCTCCGGCAGGTTCCACCACACCGCCTGATGCCCGCCCCAGTTCAGCCACACCGTACCGAAATACAGCAGGAACAGCGCGGCGCCGCCCACCATCCGCAGATTGCGGAACAGGCCGGTGAAGGCACGGGTGTAGATTTTTTCTCGGGAGGCGTAAAGATCGACGCTGTTGTTCGCGTTTTTGCTCGGTGGTGTGACGTCGTGTACCGGAATCTGGTTGCTCATCATTGCATCCCACGGCAGTGGAAAAACGCCTCGGTCGATACGTGCCGACCGCGGTCAGAAAGGGGTGTTGCAGTGGCGCAATGATACGCCTGTCGCTCTGGCTCAAGGGTGCGACCTTTGGTCGCGTTGGGAAAAAAGCGTTATTGGTGTAGCGAATGCAGCAAAGCCTGATGCAGATCAATTGACTTGATGAGTATGGACAGTTTTCGCGCTGTCGCTTGCTCATTGTTCCCACGGATTGATCAGAGCGACACCGCTCGACTGGAAATCGCCGACGTTACGAGTGACCACCGTGAGCCCGTGCACCAGGGCAGTGGCGGCGATCAATGCATCGCTTTCATTGGTCTGGTCGGGTACATGCAGGCTGGCGCAGCGTAGTGCAACCGCAGCATCGACCGGCAGGATTCGTGCTTCGAAGGCCGGCATGACGTGACGCGTCAGCCAGCTGCGCAACAGCTTTCCTTGCGCAGGATCACGCCGTTCCATTCGTAGTACCCCGGTTTCCAGTTCTTTCAAGGTAATGGCCGAGATGTACAGGCGCGGTGCGATGACGCTTTTGGCCCAACTGACGACATTGGCATCGGCTTGCGGCTTGCGAAGTTCGGAAATCACATTGGTGTCGAGTAAATACATCAGGACAGATCCACAGGACGATGAATGATGACTGCGCGCTCGGTTTCGAAATCGATGTCGGCAGCCTCCGGCATGACCAGCAAGTCGACAATGCTGGCGTTTGCACCGCTCAGTTTCTGAAATTCCTCAATGCTCAACAGTACGTGAGAGGCCTTGCCACGGTCGGTGATGATCACTGGACCCAGACGTGCAGCCTTTTTGGCGCCGCTGGTGTCCTGATTGAATTCACGGCTTGAGATGGTGGTGATTGCCATCATGGTAGACCTCTCGCAATACAGGTGTAGCAACGTTACTACTTCGCCTTCGGTGCGGCAATCGAGGAGGACCGGGCTCAGCCGTCCGTTGGTCGGTCCCTGGCTGGCGTCAGTCGAGCCGGCCTCGCCAAAGGTGGAGACCGGATCGGGTTTATTCAGACCTGGCTTCAAGACTCAGGGAAGCCTGCCGCCGCCCAGACTGTCGAGGCTGCCGGTATTTCTGTGGGGTTTTGTGGTGCGGCGGGATTCGGGTTGCAACGGATTGCCCAGTGTCACGGCAATCGATTCCGCGGGGTGATCTGATGGTTCGGCGTGATTGTTATCAGCGAGGTTCTGATCATCCGAGAGACGGTTCTTGTCGTCATTCAACATAGTGGCTTCATCCTTGAAGTTGCTCCGATGCGGATCATCGGGCTGTGGAAGACCCTACAGAGCATTGTTGATCGAGTCCATCAGGCATGTGTCTCAAAGTATTAATTTCAATAACTTTGCCGATGTTGCAGAAATATCATTAGTTAATTGAAGGCTTTTAATTTTTTATTGTTTTCGAATAGCTTTGCGGCTGTTCTGCAGCGTACTAGTTGCATGTTCATGTTTTGATGGTTAACTAAATAGTGGAGTGTTATGAGAATCAAGGAAGTTAAAAAGCTTTTCGCGTGTCTGTGCCTGTTGTCACTGACTTCTTTGGCCAGTGCCAACGAAAGTGCGCCGCAACACATGGTATTCGCCTCGGATCCGCAATACCCGTGGACGGAAAAATCGGACAGTGGTGAAGATGAATCGAGCGCGGATTTCGAAAAGCGCGCGAAATGGCTGGTGGAAACCCAGTTCGCGAGTATTGCCCAGTTCCGCAACGAGATGGGCGGGCAGGCTGCAGTACCATTGATGATCAATGGTGACATGACCGCGTTCGGCCATGGCTGGCAGCGTTCTTATGTCGGATCGATGCTGAAGAAATACTTTGGCGATCACGTGCTCTACGGATTGGGTAATCATGATTATCAGAACAATGTGAATGACTGTTTCAGTGAGAACTGCGCCGCGGGCAGTATTGTTGATTACCGTGATCATCATGTCGATAAAGTCGACCAGTTCGATCTGGAAGTGAGCGGCAGTTTTCTGAATAAACACTATCTGGGTAGTCTGGCTTATTCAAAGAATATCGGTGAAGTGCATCTGGTGCAGTTGAACAATGAGCCGACTTATGCGGTGAAGATTTCTCACGCGTTGAATCCGACCACATTCGACATCAGGGCGTCGCTGGACTGGCTGGAGAATGATTTGCGAATAGCGCGAGCGCAGGGCTACGCGATCATTATCAACATGCACAAACCCTATGAATGGAAAGGCAGTTGGGATCAGCAGAAGCGCTTTCGCGACATGATCGAAAAGTATCAGGTGACGGCGATGTTCGCCGGCCACTTCCACGACGAGGGTGGTAGCCAGACCTATATGGGGAGCGTGCCGATGTTTCTCAGCGGTTCAGCTTCTCAGCAGACGTACCTGACCGCCACTTTTTCCAAGGACCGCAAGCAATTGGAGGTGAGTCTGGTCGAGGACAATCAGTGGCGCAAACGTACACCGGTGGCCACCGTGCCGGTGAAGTCGATCTGGGCCAGTGCCCCATAAAAAATCCCCCGCCAGAGCACTGGCGGGGGATTCTTCATTGCATCAAGCCCTGGCTTTACTGCGCCTCGGCTTCCGGCGCTTTTTCACCGTGGGACAGGCTGTAAACGTAAGCCGCCAGCAGGTGGACCTTGTCGTTGCCTTGCAGTTGTTCCTGCGCAGGCATCTGGCCCTGACGGCCGTAACGGATGGTCTGCTGCAGTTGCGCGAAGCTCGAACCGTAGATGAACGCGGCCGGGTGGGTCAGGTTAGGCGCGCCCATCGCCGGGGTGCCTTTGCCTTCGGGACCGTGGCAGGCCACGCAGTTGGCGGCGAACAGTTTCTGGCCGTTGGCCGGGTCAGCCTTGGTGCCTTCCGGCAGTTTACGGCCATCAAGTTGAGTCACCACGAAGGCTGCGACGTCGGCTACACCTTGTTCGCCAATGACTTCGGCCCAGGCCGGCATCACTGCGTGACGACCGCCCATGATGGTGGTCTTGATGGTTTCCGGCTCGCCACCCCAGCGCCAGTCGGCGTCGGTCAGGTTCGGGAAGCCATAGGCGCCCTTGGCGTCGGAACCGTGGCACACCGAGCAGTTGGAGGCGAACAGACGGCCACCCATCTTCAAGGCTTGCGGATCCTTGGCAACTTCTTCGATCGGCATCGCCGCGAACTTGGCGAAGATCGGACCGAACTTGGCGTCCGAGCGGGCCATTTCCTTTTCCCATTCGTGCACGCCGGTCCAGCCGGTCTTGCCGTTGGCGAACGCGGTCTGCTTGTCGTTATCGAGGTAGTTGTAACCCGGCAGCAGACCTTTCCAGTTGCCCAGGCCCGGGTACAGCACCAGATAACCCAGGGCAAACACGATGGTGCCCACGAACAGCATGAACCACCATTTCGGCAGTGGGTTGTCGTACTCCTCGATCCCGTCGAAGGAGTGGCCGACCGTTTCGTCCGTCTGTTCGCTGCGCTGGCCCTTGCGGGTCGACAGCAGCAGCCAGGTCAGGGCGAAGATCGTACCGAGACTGAGGACTGTGACGTACAGACTCCAGAATGTAGTCATTCTTTGTTACTCCTAGAAGCTTGCTCGACGTGCTTGATGGCTTCGGGCTCATCCGCAAAAGGCAGCAAGGTTGCGTCTTCAAACTCCGACTTGCGCTTGGGGCTGAACACCCACAACGCCAAACCGATGAAGGCCACCATCACGACAACGGTGCCCAGGCCTCGAATCATCCCGATATCCATTAAGAATCACCGTTTGCTTTTGATGATGGTGCCCAGGCCCTGAAGGTAGGCCACCAGCGCGTCCATTTCGGTTTTGCCCTTCACGGCATCTTTTGCACCGGCGATGTCTTCGTCGGTGTAAGGGACGCCGAGCGTGCGCAACACTTCCATTTTCTTGGCCGTGTCTTTGCCGTCGAGCTTGTTTTCCACGAGGAACGGGTAAGCCGGCATTTTCGACTCAGGCACCACGTTGCGCGGGTTGTACAGGTGCGCACGGTGCCAGTCATCGGAGTAACGACCGCCGACACGAGCCAGATCCGGGCCGGTACGCTTGGAACCCCACAGGAACGGGTGGTCCCAGACGCTTTCACCGGCGACCGAGTAGTGGCCGTAGCGTTCGGTTTCAGCGCGGAACGGACGGATCATCTGCGAGTGGCAGCCGACACAACCGTTGGCGATGTAGACGTCGCGGCCTTCCAGTTCCAGCGCCGAACGCGGCTTCATACCTTCGACCGGCTTGTTGGTGACGTCCTGGAAGAACAGCGGAACAATCTGGGTCAGGCCGCCAATGCTGACGGCGATGACCATGAAGAAGGCCAGCAGGCCAATATTCTTCTCGACAGCTTCATGCTTCATCAGTGAGCTCCAACGACAGCGATCTGGGCAGCGGCTTCGGCTTCAGCCGGGTTCGAGGCGCGCACGGTGCGCCAGACGTTGTAAGCCATCAACAACATGCCGCTGGCGAAGAATGCACCGCCCAGGGCACGGACGATGTAGCCCGGGTGGCTGGCCTGCAGCGCTTCGACGAACGAGTAGGTGAGGGTGCCGTCATCGTTGATTGCACGCCACATCAGACCCTGAGTGATGCCGTTGACCCACATCGAAGCGATGTACAGCACGGTACCGATGGTCGCGAGCCAGAAGTGCGCGTTGATCAGGCCGACGCTGTGCATCTGCGCACGACCGAACAGTTTCGGGATCATGTGGTAGATCGCGCCGATCGAAATCATCGCCACCCAGCCCAAAGCGCCGGCGTGTACGTGGCCGATGGTCCAGTCGGTGTAGTGCGAGAGCGAGTTGACGGTCTTG
>Ga0153931_100081_pt1 | contig 41548 bp, 38 predicted proteins | sample TSNJ015MetaG_FD_104730 | JGI IMG/M metagenome (GOLD analysis project Ga0153931, IMG submission 104730) | Attine ant fungus gardens microbial communities from New Jersey, USA - TSNJ015 MetaG | ecosystem: Host-associated > Fungi > Mycelium > Unclassified | place: USA: New Jersey, Wharton State... | reverse complement strand
GAACGAAGCGAATATCACGCAAGGGGGCCTTGTAGTCAGGCATAGCGATAAACCTCTGCTGATGTATCTGGGATGAACAACCGCGTGGATGCGTTATGGCGGTCAAACAGGTGTTTGAAACATACGTTTACGACCTGGGGTTGTCAAGCATCGTCCAGACGCCATTTGTCATGACGCGGATCAACGGCGCGCACGGCAAGGCCTGCGGCGGGTTGCCACAGCAAAAAGGAGTTTAGAAGTTAGAGAGGGCGAAGCGAGACAAATGTGGGAGCTGGCTTGCCTGCGATAGCATCACCGCGGTCTACCCGTAATACCGGGGTGCTTGCATCGCAGGCAAGCCAGCTCCCACACAAGCCAGCTCCCAAAAGAAAGCCGGCGGATCTAGAGAAAGGGTTTAAGCGTAGGTGTCGATCAGCGTGCCCAGCATTTCGTCCGAAGCCTTGGCGACTTTAGCGCCCAGCTCGACTTGAAACTTGCCTTGGGCCATTTCAACCATGTTGCTCGCCGAGTTGGATGGCTGAGCCCGGTCGTTGGCTTGCAGACGATCGCTTTGTGCGTCCGATGGCTGGGTCGTCGCGGCGCTGGCAATCTTGCCGGCGGCCTGGTCGACGCGGTTCTGCCCGGCCTGAATCGTGCTCAGCCCCGAATAAAACGCGCTGCTTCCAGAGATTTCCATGGCGTAAGCCTGCCTTTAGAGAATCGTGAACCTGAATTGAAGCAGACATCCCGGCAAAACGCCCGTCAAAAACACTAATGGCATAATGCCTTAGCGATAGCCAAAATCAGTCAAGCAGGTCCAGTTCCAGGTATTCGGCGACGGCTTCGGCGCTGGCCTGCTTGAGTTTCGGCACGCGCCCAAGGCAAGGCGCCGGTAACCGCTCAGCCAGGGTGGCGAGGTTCTCTTCCAGACGAGAGGTCTTGGGGTCGATGATATTCGCCACCCAGCCTGCCAACGGCAAACCGTCTCGCGCTATGGCTTCCGCGGTGAGCAACGCATGGCTGATACAACCCAGACGCACGCCCACCACCAGGATCACCGGCAGCTTGAGCGCCTTGGCCAGGTCCGACAGGTTGTCCTGATCGGCCAGGGGCACCCGCCAGCCGCCCGCGCCTTCAATCAAGGTGAAATCCGCCTGCCGCGCCAAAATCTGCTGCATCGGTTTCAACAGCGATTGCACCGTCAGCGCCACGCCCGCCTCGCGCGCCGCCAGGTGCGGCGCAATTGCGGGTTCGAACGCCACCGGGTTGACCTCGGCATAGCTCAACGGCAACGAACACTCGGCCAACAGCGCCAAGGCGTCGGCATTGCGTAATCCTTTGGGGGTGACCTGGCAGCCCGAAGCCACGGGCTTGCCAGCGGCGGTGCTTTTACCCGCAAGCCTTGCGGCATGCAGCAGGCCGGCGGCGATGGTGGTCTTGCCAACATCGGTGTCGGTACCGGTGATGAAGTAAGCGGCGCTCATAGAGGTTTCTCCAGTACGGCATACACCACTTGGTAGGTGGCGGGCAGGCCTTGGGCCTGACGGAACTGCTCGTAAGCGTCCACCAGTGCAACAATCCTTGCGCGCCCCGTCAACCCTCCCGGGCGGCCCGGGTTGAGGTTGTGTGCGCCCAATGCTTTGAGTTCATGGGTCAGGCTGCGCACATCCGGGTAATGCAACACGTGCGGCCGGCGCTCCAGGCTCACCACCCGCAAGCCGCTGGCGGCGCACAGCTGTTGATAAGCCTCAAAAGTGCGGAAGCGATTGACGTGCACCAGGCCGTCCGCGGCCCGCCAGCTTTCGCGCAGCTCACTCAGGGTGCCCACGCACAAGCTCGCAAACGCCAATACCCCGCCCGGTTGCAGCACGCGATAAGCCTCGCTGAGCACGGCGTCGAAATTCGCACACCACTGCACCGCCAGGCTGGAGAAGATCAGCCCGCAACTATTGCCCTGCAACGGCAGGCGCTCAGCATCACCGGCAATAAAGTGCTCGGCGCCGCCCAATGGCCGCGCGTGGTTGAGCATGCCTTCGGCAATATCCACCGCCACGCCCTGGCTGGCGGGCAACCGCTCGCCCAGCACGCGGCTGAAAAAACCGGTGCCCGAGCCCAGGTCCAGCCAGCGTTGCGGCGCGGTGCCCGTCGGCAGGCGAGCCAACAGCTCGTGGCCCACGGCGCGCTGCAATGCGGCCACGCTGTCGTAACTGGCGGCGGCACGGGAGAAAGACGCCGCCACCTGGCGCTTGTCCGGCAAGGCGCCCGGCAGTGTTGGGTGGGATAAATCAGTCATCAACGCACTCGTGCAAAAAAGCCTGGATGGCCCCCGCTACACCGTGAGGGTCTTCCAGAAGAAAAGCGTGACCGGCCTGTTCAATCAGGCCGATTTCTACATCGGGGAGCAGCGCCAGCAGGTCGCCAGCCGCTTGCGCGGGCACCAGACCATCCAAGCCTGCGAACAGATGCAACTGTGGGCCGCGATAGCCGAGCAAAGCTTCGCGGGTATCCAGTTGAGCCAGCAGCTCAAGGCCGGTCATCAATTCGCTGGAAGGCGTATTCGGCGCGCCGCTGACCAGCAAACGCGAGAGCCCGCGCGGGTCTTGCGCACCCTTGGCACACAGCAGGCCGAAGCGCTTGAGGGTGACCTGGGAGTCGGCATGGCAGCCGGCGAGAAACGCATCGAATGTCTCAGCCGGCATCGCGCTGGGCCAGCCGGCATGGGCGACGAAACACGGGTTGCTCGCCAACGTCAGCAAGCCGCAGCAACGTTCGCCGCGCCGCGCCGCCAGTTCCGACGCGAGCATGCCGCCCAGGGACCACCCGCCCAGCCAGGCGTTGTCGGGCAGCGTGGCGTCGAGTTCGTCGAGCCATTCACTCACGTCACTCGATTGCAGTGTTGGCAATGGCTCGATCTGCACCTGCAGGTGTTCGTCGAGGCCGCGCAAGGCTGCGGCCAAGGGCTCCAGTGGCGATACGCCAAGGCCCCAGCCGGGCAGCAATATCAGTCGATCACGCATGGTCGGGCTCCGTGGCGCCTAACAAGCGGAAACACTCTTCCAATGCGTTTAACAATAGCTGCACCTGCGCCGCGCTGTGGGCCGCCGTCAACGTCACGCGCAAACGCGCACCGCCGGCAGGCACGGTGGGCGGGCGGATCGCGGTGACCATCAGGCCGCGCTCGCGCAGCAGCTGCGACAGGCGCACGGCGCGGGCGCTGTCGCCAATCAGGATCGGCTGGATCGGCGTGAAGCTGTCCATCAAGTCCAGGCCGAGCTGTTCGGCGCCCTGACGGAACTGGCGGATCAGGCCATTGAGATGCTCGCGTCGCCAATGCTCGGTGCGCAGCAGCTCCAGGCTTTTCAAAGTTGCGCAGGCCAACGCCGGCGGTTGGCTGGTGGTGTAGATGTAAGGCCGGGCGAACTGGATAAGGCTTTCGATCAGCTCTTCGCTGCCCGCCACAAACGCCCCGGCCGTGCCAAAGGCTTTGCCCAACGTGCCGACCAGCACCGGCACATCCTCCTGGCTCAAGCCGAAATGCTCGACGATCCCGCCGCCAGTGGCCCCCAGCGGGCCGAAGCCGTGAGCATCATCCACCATCAACCAGGCGCCTTTTGCCCTGGTTTCACGGGCCAGCGCGGGCAGGTCGGCCAGATCGCCGTCCATGCTGAAGACGCCGTCGGTGACCACCAGCGTGTTGCCGGTAGCCTTCTCCAACCGCTTGGCCAGGCTGGCGGCGTCGTTGTGTAAATAGCGGTTGAACCGCGCACCGCTGAGCAAACCGGCATCCAGTAACGAGGCATGGTTGAGACGGTCTTCCAGCACCGTGTCGCCCTGCCCCACCAGCGCCGTGACGGCGCCGAGGTTGGCCATGTAGCCGGTGGTGAACAGCAACGCGCGTGGGCGCCCGGTCAGGTCGGCCAGGGCTTCTTCCAGTTCATGGTGCGGCGTGGCATGGCCAACCACCAAGTGGGACGCGCCACCGCCCACGCCCCAGCGGGACGCACCGGTGCGCCAGGCTTCGATCACATGCGGGTGATTGGCCAGGCCCAGGTAATCGTTGTTGCAGAACGCCAGCAACGGTTGGCCGTCCACCACGACTTCAGGGCCTTGCGGGCTCTGGAGCAAAGGGCGTTGACGGTAGAGGTGTTCGGCACGACGGGCAGCGAGACGCGCGGCGAGATCAAAAGACATGCAGGCCTCGGATTAGCAGGTGAACTCGGTCAAACATGTGGGAGCGGGCTTGCTCGCGAATGCGGTGCGTCAGTCAACCTATCTTTCACTGATCCACCGCATTCACGAGTAAGCCCGCTCTCACATTTGGAGTGCATTCCAAATAGGAGGATCGGCGTCAAACCGCGGCGTTATAGAACTGCTCGCTGCTCTTGTGCTCCACCAACGCCTGCTCGATGGCCGCCTGGTGCACTTCATCGGCATGCTCTTCACGGGCTTCCGGCAGGATGCCCAGGCGCGCAAACAGCTGCATGTCCTTGTCAGCCTGCGGGTTGGCGGTGGTCAGCAGCTTGTCGCCGTAGAAGATCGAGTTGGCGCCGGCGAAGAACGCCAGGGCCTGCATCTGCTCGTTCATGGCTTCGCGGCCGGCGGACAGGCGCACGTGCGACTGCGGCATCAGGATGCGCGCCACGGCCAGCATGCGGATGAAGTCGAACGGGTCGATGTCATCGGCGTTTTCCAGCGGCGTACCGGCCACCTTCACCAGCATGTTGATCGGCACCGACTCCGGATGCTCCGGCAGGTTGGCCAGCTGGATCAGCAGGTTGGCGCGGTCGTCGAGGGACTCGCCCATGCCGAGGATGCCACCCGAGCAGATCTTCATGCCCGAATCGCGCACATAGGCCAGGGTTTGCAGGCGCTCGCCGTAGGTGCGCGTGGTGATGATCGAACCGTAGAACTCAGGCGAGGTGTCGAGGTTGTGGTTGTAGTAGTCGAGGCCGGCCTGGGCCAGGGCCTCGGTCTGGTCCTGGTCGAGACGGCCGAGCGTCATGCAGGTTTCCAGGCCCATGGCCTTCACGCCTTTGACCATTTCCAACACGTACGGCATGTCTTTGGCCGACGGGTGTTTCCAGGCGGCGCCCATGCAGAAGCGAGTCGAGCCAATGGCCTTGGCGCGGGCGGCCTCTTCGAGGACCTTCTGCACTTCCATCAGCTTTTCTTTTTCCAGGCCAGTGTTGTAGTGGCCCGACTGCGGACAATATTTGCAATCTTCCGGGCAGGCGCCGGTTTTGATCGACAGCAACGTCGACACCTGCACGCGGTTGGCGTCGAAATGCGCGCGGTGCACGGTCTGCGCCTGGAACAACAGGTCATTGAAAGGCTGCACGAACAGCGCTTTGACTTCGGCTAAGGACCAATCGTGACGCAGGTTGGCAGTGGTGCTGGCGCTCATGGGCGATTCCTTGATTATGCTTGGGCTTTCGCTGCGGGAAGGGCAATACCCACAGTCACGACACGGATGCTCGGCATATTTAAGGAAGATTCATGCACTGTCAACCTGGATACAAACACGAGGTTTACATCTGGCTAAAAAACAACCAGACCTGTTTAATTTGCGATGAGGCCACAGAATCAGCCGATTGTGTGTGCAACGTCTGCGAAACAGAGCTGCCATGGTTGCTGGAACAATGCGAGGTGTGCGCCTTGCCGCTGCCAACCAGCGGTTTGATCTGCGGCCAATGCCTGAAAAACCCGCCTGCGTTTAAACACGTCGTCGCGCCGTGGTCCTTCAGCTTTCCCGTCGACACCCTGATCAGCCGCTTCAAGCATCAGTCACGCTGGCCTCTCGGCCACCTGCTCGCGCGCCTGCTGGGGCATCACCTGCAACACCGTTTTGACAACGCCGAACTCGAGCGCCCCGACTGCCTGCTGCCCGTGCCCCTGGCGCGTAAACGCCTGCGCGAACGTGGCTTCAACCAGGCGCTGATGCTGTCACGCTGGCTGAGTGAACAGCTTGCTATCCCGCACGATGACCATCTGTTGTTACGCCCCCATGAAACCGTCGCGCAACAAGCCCTCGACGCCAAAACCCGCAAACGCAACCTGCTGGCCGCGTTTGCACTGGCTCCCGACGCCCAGGTGCAAGGCCGCCACCTGGCGCTGGTCGACGACGTACTGACCACCGGCGCCACCGCCCACAGCCTGGCGCGGTTGTTGATGGACGCGGGAGCGCGGCAAGTCGACGTGTACTGCCTGGCACGCACACCTAAACCCGGGGCATGACTTGACTCGCGTGCGCCACGCCTGCAACGTCCGCGGACCTTATCGAAGCGTATCCACATGTCTCTGCCGACCTCGCTCAGCCAACACATCATCCGCCGCCCCCAGCGCATCGCCTTGCTGGCGCACATCGCCGAGCAAGGCTCGATCACCCGCGCGGCCAAGAGCGCCGGTTTGAGTTACAAGGCCGCCTGGGATGCCATCGACGAACTGAACAACCTGGCGCAAAAACCGCTGGTGGAACGCAGCGTCGGCGGCAAAGGCGGCGGCGGTGCCAAGCTGACGGCCGAGGGTGAGCGCGTGCTGCGCCTTTACCAGCGTTTGCAAGTGTTGCAGGCCCAGGTGCTGGGCTCGGACGAAGACGCGAGCGACTTCAACCTGCTCGGCCGGCTGATGCTGCGCACCAGCGCGCGCAACCAACTGCACGGCCAGGTCATCGCGATTGAAAGCCATGGCCGCAATGACATGATCCGCCTGCAACTGTCGGGCGCCTTGAGCCTGAGCGCGCAGATCACCCACGACAGCACGCTGCGCCTGGAACTGGAGACCGGCGTGGAAGTGGTCGCCTTGATCAAGGCCGGCTGGCTGGAATTGCTCGCCCTGGGGCAGGTGGCAACACCTGGACACAATTGCATGAGCGGCGTGATCGAGACGATTCTCGACGCCGACGACGGCCCCAGCGAGGTGCGCATCACCCTGCCCAACGGCCAGGTTTTATGCGCCCTGGCGCAGCCCGCCGCGCTCAAGGCGCTGAAGGCCGCCGAGGGCCAGCCAATTCAGGTGCAGTTCTCGCCCAGCAACGTGTTGCTCGGCACGCCGGTGTAGCGCGAGGGCTACTTCAAACTGCAACAATTTCGTCACGCGTGCTCCTTAAGGTGTCTGCAAAAACCGCAGGGAGCCTGAAATGAGCCTATTAGAAGACAACCAAGCCACCGACCTTGAACAGATGGTCGGCCTCACCCGTCGCCGTTTCATCGGCGCGGGGGCTTTGTGCGGCGCCGCGATGTTCCTCGGCGGCAACCTGCTGAGCCGCAGCGCCCTGGCTGTCAACGCCGCGTCCAGCCCGTTGCTGGGGTTCCCCAGCATCGCCGCCGCCACCCGCGACGCCATCACCCTGCCACCCGGCTACAGTGCTTCGGTGCTGATCAGCTGGGGCCAGCCATTGCACAAAAATGCCCCGGCGTTCGACCCCTCCGGCAACGGCAGCGCCAAGGCCCAGGAGCAACAGTTCGGTGACAACAACGACGGGATGAGCCTGTTCGCCTTCCCCGGTAACGACAACCGCGCGCTGATGGCGATCAACAACGAATACACCAATTACCGTTACCTCTACGCCCACGGCGGCGCGCCGCAATCGGCCGAAGACGTGCACAAGGCCCAGGCCAGTGAAGGCGTGTCGGTGATCGAAGTGCGGCGCAAGGGCGACACCTGGCAGTTCGTGCAGGACTCGCGCTACAACCGGCGCATCCATGGCAACTCGCCGATCCGCCTGAGCGGTCCGGCGGCGGGTCACGACTGGCTGAAAACCCGCGCCGACAAAACCGGTAAAAAAGTCCTCGGCACCTTCCAGAACTGCGCCAACGGCAAGACCCCATGGGGCACCTATCTGACGTGCGAAGAGAACTTCACCGACTGCTTTGGCAGCAGCAACCCACAACAGGCCTTCGACGCCGCGCAAAAGCGCTACGGCGTGGTGGCGGCCAGCAAAGAGATCAACTGGCATCAACACGACCCGCGTTTCGACATGGCCAAGACCCCCAATGAACTCAATCGCCATGGCTGGGTGGTAGAAATCGACCCGTTCGACCCGCAATCCACGCCGACCAAACGTACCGCCCTGGGCCGCTTCAAGCACGAAAATGCCGCATTGGCTGAAACCCGCGATGGCCGCGCCGTGGTGTACATGGGCGATGACGAGCGCGGCGAGTTTATCTACAAGTTCGTCAGCCGCGACAAGATCAACCACAAGAACCCCAAGGCCAACAAAGACCTGCTCGACCACGGCACCTTGTATGTGGCGATCTTCGACGCAGGCGACGGCAACGCCGACCACCCCAAGGGCACCGGCCAATGGGTCGAACTCACCCATGGCAAAAACGGCATTGACGCCAGCACCGGTTTCGCCAGCCAGGCCGAAGTGCTGATCCACGCGCGCCTGGCTGCCAGCGTGGTCAAGGCCACGCGCATGGACCGCCCGGAATGGATCGTGGTCAGCCCCACGGATGGTCAGGTCTATTGCACCCTCACCAACAACGCCAAGCGTGGTGAGGAAGGTCAGCCGGTAGGCGGCCCGAACCCGCGTGAGAAAAATGTCTACGGCCAGATCCTGCGCTGGAAAGCCGATGCGGATAACCATGGCTCCAACACGTTCTCCTGGGACCTGTTTGTAGTGGCCGGCAACCCCGGTGTGCATGCCGGCACGCCGAAGGGCGGCTCGTCCAATATCAACCCGCAAAACATGTTCAACAGCCCCGACGGCCTGGTTTTCGACAAGGCCGGGCGCCTGTGGATTCTCACCGATGGCGACTACAGCAACGCGGGTGACTTCGCCGGCATGGGCAACAACCAGATGCTGTGCGCCGACCCGAGCACCGGGGAAATCCGCCGGTTCATGGTCGGGCCAGTGGCGTGCGAGGTGACGGGGATCAGCTTTTCGCCAGATCAGAAGACGCTGTTTGTGGGGATTCAGCACCCGGGCGAAACCGGCGGCTCGAGCTGGCCGGAGCATCTGCCGAACGGCAAACCGCGTTCGTCGGTGATGGCGGTTCGGCGGGATGATGGCGGGATCGTCGGCGCCTGATAGGCCCCAATCGGGGGCAAGCCCCCTCCCACACTTGACCGCGTACCTACAGGTCAAACGCGGTCTTCGTGGGAGGGGCTTGCCCCCGATGCGGCCAGTACAGACACCACCTATCTATCGCCGTGTGCGTTACCATACCGGGCCGGACGCGGCGCCCTGCTGCGCGCAGGAGTTCGCATGGCCCATCCGTTTGAAACACTCACCCCCGACCTGGTTCTCGACGCTGTCGAAAGTATCGGCTTCCTCAGCGATGCTCGCATTCTGGCGCTCAACAGCTACGAAAACCGCGTCTACCAAGTGGGTATCGAAGACTCTGAACCGCTGATCGCCAAGTTCTATCGGCCGCAGCGCTGGACCAACGAAGCGATCCTTGAAGAACACCGTTTCACCTTCGAACTGGCCGAGTGCGAAGTACCGGTGGTCGCCCCGTTGATCCACAACGGCGAAAGCCTGTTCGAACACGCGGGTTTCCGCTTCACCCTGTTTCCGCGCCGGGGTGGCCGTGCGCCGGAGCCGGGCAATCTTGATCAGCTGTATCGCCTGGGTCAGCTGCTCGGCCGTTTGCACGCTGTCGGCTCGACCCGCCCGTTCGAACACCGCGAGGCGTTAGGGGTGAAGAACTTCGGTCACGACTCCCTCACGACCTTGCTGGAAGGTAACTTCATTCCGAAAAGCCTGCTGCCGGCCTACGAGTCCGTGGCCCGCGACCTGCTCAAGCGCGTGGAAGAGGTCTACAAAGCCACACCGCACAAGAACATCCGCATGCACGGCGACTGCCACCCCGGCAACATGATGTGCCGCGACGAGATGTTTCATATCGTCGACCTGGATGACTGCCGCATGGGCCCGGCCGTACAGGATTTGTGGATGATGCTCGCCGGTGATCGACAGGAATGTCTGGGCCAGCTGTCGGAATTGATGGACGGTTATCAGGAATTCCACGACTTCGACCCACGCGAACTGGCGCTGATCGAACCCTTGCGCGCCTTGCGCCTGATGCACTACAGCGCCTGGCTGGCACGCCGCTGGGATGACCCGGCGTTCCCCCACAGCTTCCCGTGGTTCGGCAGCGAACGTTATTGGGGCGATCAGGTGTTGGCGTTGCGTGAGCAACTGTCGGCGCTCAATGAAGAACCGCTGAAACTGTTCTGACACTGCCGCGACGCCTCGTGGGCGCTGGCGACCCGACAACCCAGCTCCCACAGAAAAGCAGCATCCCATCGTCTGACAAAAATCCTTACAATTGCGCCTTTGTTAGCTGCCTATGCAAGGACTCTGCAATGCAACCCGCCAACCCCCGCAAGGGTTACATCCTGGGCCTGAGCGCCTATGTCATCTGGGGCCTGTTCCCGATCTATTTCAAAGCCATCGCCAGCGTTCCCGCCGCCGAAATCATCGTGCACCGCGTGCTGTGGTCGGCGCTGTTTGGCGCTGTGCTGTTGATGGTGTGGAAACACCCGGGCTGGTTTCGTGAACTGCGCGACAACCCCAAGCGCCTGGCGATTCTGGCACTCAGCGGTGCGTTGATTGCCGCCAACTGGCTGACGTATGTGTGGTCGGTCAACAGCGGGCGCATGCTCGAAGCGAGCCTGGGTTATTACATCAACCCGCTGGTGAATGTGCTGCTGGGCATGCTGATTCTCGGCGAACGCCTGCGGCGCTTGCAGTGGATGGCCGTCGGGCTGGCGGCGGTGGGTGTGGCGCAACAGGTATGGCAGGTGGGCAGTTTGCCGTGGGTGTCGCTGGTGCTGGCGCTGACCTTTGGCTTCTACGGGCTGATCCGCAAGCAGGCGCCCGTCAAGGCGCTACCGGGGTTGGTGGTGGAAACCTGGATGCTGGTGCCGATCGCTGTCGCCTGGCTGCTGTTCAACCCGGCGGCACACAGCGCACAGCTTGAATTTTGGGGCACTGGCGAAGCCTGGTGGCTGGTAGCGGCCGGCCCGGTCACGCTGATCCCGTTGGTGTGTTTCAACGCTGCAGCGCGGCATTTGCCCTACACCGCCCTGGGATTTTTGCAGTATGTGGCGCCTACCCTGGTGCTGTTGGAAGCGGTGTTCCTGTTCGGTGAGCACTTGGCCACCAGCACGCTGATCGCGTTCGCGTTTATCTGGGCCGGCCTGGTGGTCTACAGCCTGGACGCCTGGCTGACGATCCGCAAACGCTGATCAAATAACGTACAAAGCTCTGCAAGCCACAGCGGACCTGGCTCGCAGACATCCACCCCAAGGTTATCCACAACCTGATCCCCGCCATTTGTGCACAAGCCCTTGAAACTGCTCGTTTTTTGCTCAACTAAAGGAGAAGCCCGGCCGACGTGGCCTGGCGCCGGGTCTCTACAGGTTATCCACAGGCCCATGCAAGATTTCCATGCATAACCCTGTGGGCAGGCCGTTATTCTTCGTGGTGCAACTCCACCATCAAGTCATCCGCCAGGGTTTCCAGGGACAGTTGCAAGGTATCCAGGGATAACGCGGTGGGCACCTGCAACAATGCCTCGGCGGTAAACAACGGATCACCGCTCATGGGCGCCGGGCGCACATCCGTGCTCAGGCTTTCAAGGTTCACGCCCTGTTTGCTCAACAGCGCCGTGATCTCGCGCACGATGCCCGAACGGTCGTTGCCCACCAGCGTCATCAGGATCGCCTTGGACGCCGCGGTCTGCCCTGAACTGCCCTCACCCACCAGCACGCGAATGCCGTGTGTGGATAAGTCTTCCAGCGCATTCACCAAAACCTGACGGCTTTCGGCGGGAACGCTGACCCGCAGTATCCCGGCAAACTGCCCGGCCATGTGCGCCATTCGGCTCTCCAGCCAGTTGCCACCGTGGGCGGCAATATTCTGCGCAATGCGTTCAACCAGGCCGGGTTTGTCGGCGGCAATAATAGTGAGTACAAGATGGTCCATGGCGAAGCCCTCTGAATTCAATCTACAAGGTGGACGCAGGCGCCCTCGAAAACAAATCGTGTACCATTTTTATATTTATCTGGAACAATCTGATAGTTTTTTGAGAACATCCAATACCCCACTGTGACCGCATGACCAAAGTGGGTCGCTAAACGACGTATTTAGTCAAATTTTCACAACCGCAACTCATCATGTAGTATGCAAAACCGCGCACTACATAACGTTAGGTCGATGTCTGCCAAGGCACCAACGTATCGCGATAACCCGCCAGCCCAGCCGCCTTAACGGCATGTACTGGGGGATCGGGTTCGTGGTTTAAATGGCCAGAGGCTTCATTGGTAAATTGAAAAGCTGAAAAGCGCATAAGCTCCGCAGAGTGAGGCAAGCAATGACTGAACACGTTCAAGTCGGTGGCCTGCAGGTCGCCAAAGTCCTGTTCGACTTCGTGAACAACGAAGCCATTCCCGGTACCGGCATCACTGCCGACCAGTTCTGGGCCGGCGCCGACAAGGTCATTCACGACCTGGCACCGAAGAACAAAGCCCTACTCGCCAAACGCGACGATTTCCAGGCGCGGATCGATACCTGGCACCAGACCCACGCCGGCCAGGCCCACGACCCGGTGGCCTACAAAGCCTTCCTGCAAGACATCGGATACCTGCTGCCAGAAGCCGCAGACTTCCAGGCCTCGACCCAAAACGTCGATGACGAAATCGCCCGTATGGCCGGCCCTCAGCTGGTTGTGCCGGTGATGAATGCCCGTTTCGCCCTCAACGCTTCCAACGCACGTTGGGGCTCGCTGTATGACGCGCTGTATGGCACCGACGCCATCAGCGAAGCCGACGGCGCCGAAAAGGGTAAGGGCTACAACAAAGTGCGGGGCGACAAGGTGATTGCCTTCGCCCGTGCTTTCCTCGACGAAGCCGCGCCGCTCAGCGCCGGCAGCCATGTCGATTCCACCGGTTACAAGATCGCTGATGGCAAGCTCATCGTCAGCCTCAAGGGCGGCAGCAACAGCGGCCTGCGCGACGATGCACAACTGATCGGTTTCCAGGGGCCGGCGGACCAGCCGATCGCCATTTTGCTGAAACACAACGGCCTGCATTTCGAAATCCAGATCGACGCCAGCACGCCTGTCGGCCAGACCGATGCGGCCGGCGTCAAAGACGTGCTGATGGAAGCCGCGCTGACCACCATCATGGACTGCGAAGATTCCGTCGCCGCCGTCGATGCCGATGACAAAGTGGTGATCTACCGCAACTGGCTCGGCCTGATGAAGGGCGACCTGGCCGAAGAAGTGGCCAAGGGCGGCAAGACCTTCACCCGCACCATGAACCCCGACCGTGTCTACACCGGCGTGGATGGCCAGGACGTGACCTTGCACGGCCGTTCGCTGCTGTTCGTGCGCAACGTTGGCCACTTGATGACCATCGACGCGATCCTCGACAAAGACGGCAACGAAGTACCGGAAGGCATTCTCGACGGTTTGCTCACCAGCCTGGCGGCCATCCACAGCCTTAACGGCACCAGCAGCCGCAAGAACAGCCGCACCGGCTCCGTGTACATCGTCAAACCAAAAATGCATGGCCCCGAAGAAGCTGCGTTCACCAACGAGCTGTTTGGGCGTATCGAAGACGTACTGAACCTGCCGCGCAATACGTTGAAAGTCGGGATCATGGACGAGGAGCGCCGCACCACGGTCAACCTCAAGGCCTGCATCAAGGCCGCCAGCGAGCGCGTGGTGTTTATCAACACCGGCTTCCTCGACCGTACCGGCGACGAAATCCACACCTCCATGGAAGCTGGCGCGATGGTGCGCAAGGCGGCCATGAAGGCCGAGAAATGGATCGGCGCTTACGAGAACTGGAACGTCGATATCGGCCTGAGCACCGGCCTGCAAGGGCGTGCACAGATCGGTAAAGGCATGTGGGCGATGCCCGACCTGATGGCAGCGATGCTTGAACAGAAAATCGCTCACCCACTGGCCGGCGCCAACACCGCCTGGGTACCGTCGCCCACGGCGGCTGCACTGCACGCGCTGCACTACCACAAAGTCGATGTGTTCGCGCGTCAGGCCGAACTGGCCAAACGCGAGCGCGCGTCGGTGGACGATATCCTGACCATTCCTCTGGCCAGCAACACCGATTGGTCTGACGAAGAAATCCGCAACGAGCTGGACAACAATGCCCAAGGCATCCTTGGCTACGTCGTGCGCTGGATCGATCAAGGCGTCGGCTGCTCGAAAGTGCCGGACATCAATGACGTGGGCCTGATGGAAGACCGCGCCACCCTGCGCATCTCCAGCCAGCACATCGCCAACTGGCTGCGCCATGGCATCGTCAACGAAGCCCAAGTGATGGAAAGCCTCAAGCGCATGGCGCCGGTGGTAGACCGTCAAAATGCGGGGGATGCCCTGTATCGCCCCTTGGCGCCGGATTTCGACAGCAACATCGCGTTCCAGGCAGCGGTGGAGTTGGTGATTGAAGGGACCAAGCAACCCAATGGTTATACCGAGCCGGTGTTGCACCGTCGGCGCCGTGAGTTCAAAGCCAAAATGGGTGTGTAACTAACGAAGGGAGACGTCCCTGATCAAAAGATCAGGGACGGATCCTGCAAGGGCATTCAGATCATGGATAGAGGTAGTTCAACTCAGCCGTCCCCTTGATCTCCAGGTCGCGCCTTCCATCGTTGAACTTCCCACTGAACGTATATTTCAAGTTGTCGGTTGAGTTGGTGGAGGTCACTTCAACCGTTCCGGCAATAGGCAGAAGGATATCGCCCAAGCTGCATCCGAATTTCGAATCAGTTTCCTCGAACTTGTACGTCGTGGTGCCATCCTCGATGGCGGGAACAAATGACATCGAGACTGATGTACGGGTCGCAGAATCTGTACTTTGAAAGTGATTACTGTCACCCGAAACGCTCGTGGAGCTGGTGGTGCGCAAAAGCTTACCGTTGTGGAAAATATCCGCCTTAATCTTGCCAGCTATTTTCATGACTGACTCCTGGTGGTGAATGAAGGGGGCAACCGTTCCCGATCGCCGCGCACTCATCCAGTAAACAGCCCCACCTATTGCTTGCCTACTGTCAGAATTGACAGTGCTTAGCTGATACCGACCAGTGGACGTTACTGCGCCATTCCCAGCTCGCGCTTGACCATCTTCGCCAACTTCACGCTGTCGATAGGCTTGAGCAAAAAGTCCACCACGCTCAAGTGCATCGCATCGATGACATCCGGCGCTTCAGCGTCCCCGGACATAATGATGATTGGCAGCGCCGCCCGAGTAGAGCTGCGCACTTGGCGAATCAATTCCAGGCCATTGCTCGGCGCCATGCGCAGGTCGGTGATCAGCAAACCGATGGAGCTGCTCGAGCTCAATAAATCCCACGCCGCCTCTCCACTGTCGGCGGTCATGCAGCGAATGCCGTCCAGGCCCAGAATCTCCGCCAGTAATTCGCGCGCATCTTTGTCGTCATCGACGATCAACACACGTTGTGGCGGTAAATCAGGCTCCAGCATCACAGCGCTCAGTGCCTCGCGCTCTGCATCACTCAAAATATCGTGGTCGGGCATACGTTTCTCAGCAGTTCTCATCAATCTCGCAGCACACTCGTCAGACATCTGCGGAAGGGCGAACAATGTGCACTTCGTCGGAAAGTTTGACTAGTGGGCGTTCTACGGGGTTTGCACGGTAGCCATGTAAGGTTTTTCCCTAGTCGCCAATGGTTTGACCGCTACCTAGACTTACGTCCAATGGGCACCCAGGGCACGGGGGCCGACCATAAAGGACGATAACGACAAGAAACTGCGGTCACTGTTATGAGTAAAGCTGATGCTTTCACGCAGGCGGGAAAAACCGCCGTGTTGCAGAACATCCACGGCACCCTGCAATTCCTGCAACGCTTTCCCCCGTTCAACCAGATGGAAAACGCACACCTGGCGTATCTGGTCGAACAGTGCCAACTGCGCTTCTATGGTCAGGGCGACAGCATCCTCAAGCCGTCGGGTGGGCCGGTGGAGCATTTCTTCATCGTCAAGCAAGGCCGCGTGGTCGGCGAGCGCCCGTTGCTCAATCAAGACGCGACGCAAACCACCTTTGAAATCACCACCGGCGAGTGTTTCCCCCTGGCCGCGCTGCTGGGCGAACGCGCGACCCGCACCGAGCACAAGGCCGCCGAAGACACCTTCTGCCTGCAACTGAACAAGCCGGCCTTTATAAAGCTGTTCGCGCTTTCGAGCCCGTTTCGCGATTTCGCCCTGCGCGGCGTCAGCAGCCTGCTGGACCAAGTGAACCAACAGGTGCAGCAAAAAGCCGTGGAAACCCTCGGCACCCAATACTCGTTGAACACGCGCCTGGGCGAATTGGCCATGCGCCATCCCGTCACTTGCAGCCCGAGCACGCCGCTGCGCGAGGCGGTCACGCTGATGCATGAGCAGCAAGTGGGCAGCATCGTCATCGTCGACGCGCACAAGGCGCCCCTGGGAATTTTCACCTTGCGCGACCTGCGCCAGGTAGTGGCCGATGGCACCAGTGACTTCAATCAGGTCATCGAATCCCATATGACCCAGGCGCCGTTCTATTTGAGCCCGGACCACAGCGCCTTCGACGCCGCCATTGCCATGACCGAACGGCACATCGCCCACGTGTGCCTGGTCAAAGACCAGCGCGTGTGTGGCGTGGTGTCCGAGCGCGACCTGTTTTCCCTGCAGCGGGTGGACCTGGTGCACCTGGCGCGCACCATCCGCAATGCGCCACGCGTGGAAAACCTGGTGGCGATTCGCGGTGAGATCGGCCAATTGGTCGAACGCATGCTCGCCCATGGCGCATCGTCCACCCAGATTACCCACATTATTACGCTGCTCAACGATCACACCGTGTGCCGTGTGATCGAACTGACCCTGGCCGACAAGGGCGACCCCGGCGTGCCGTTCAGTTGGTTGTGTTTCGGCAGCGAGGGCCGCCGCGAGCAGACGCTGTATACCGATCAGGACAACGGCATCCTGTTCGACGCCAAGGATGCCGCCGAAGCCGCCGAGATCCGTGGCCGTTTGTTGCCCTTGGCACAGCAGATCAACCAGAGCCTGGCGTTGTGCGGTTTCAGCCTGTGCAAGGGCAATATCATGGCCGGTAACCCCGAACTGTGCCTGTCGCGGGCCGAATGGGCGCGGCGCTTCGGGGCGTTTATCCGTGAGGCCACGCCGGAGAACCTGCTGGGGTCGAGCATCTATTTCGATTTACGCGTGGTGTGGGGCGATGAACAGGGCTGCGAGCAATTGCGCCAGGGCATTCTCGATCAAGTCGCGGACAACCGGCTGTTCCAACGCATGCTGGCCGAGAACGCCTTGCGTCAGCGCCCGCCGGTGGGGCGTTTCCGCGACTTTGTGCTGACGCGCAAAGGTGGCGAAAAGGCCACCCTCGACCTCAAGGTGCAGGGCCTTACGCCCTTTGTCGATGGCGCGCGCCTGCTGGCCCTGGCCAACGGCATCCACGCCAACAACACCCTGGAGCGGCTGCGCCAGTTGGTGGACAAGGCGGTCATTGAGCGATTGGACGGCGCCGCGTATGAAGAGGCCTACCACTTTATCCAGCAAACCCGCATGCAGCAGCACCAGCTGCAAACCCGCGAGAACCAGCCGTATTCCAACCGCGTCGACCCTGACAGCCTCAACCACTTGGACCGGCGCATCCTGCGTGAATCCCTGCGGCAGGCGCAGCGCCTGCAAAGCAGCCTGACCTTTCGGTACCAACTGTGAGTTTGTTCAGTTGGCTGCGTGCGAAAAAGCCAGGGCTCGACGCTACCCAGCTCATGCGCCTGGCGCAGTTGCCCGCACCTGCCGTGCTGGGGGATGGCGCCTTGCGCAACCAGCGCTGGGTAGTCGTCGACCTGGAAACCAGCGGCCTTAACCTCAACCGCGACCAAGTGCTGTCCATAGGCGCGGTGGTGATTGAGGACGGTGCGGTGGATTTTTCGCAAATGTTCGAACGCACCTTGCACCGTGCCGAAACAAAGCTGAGTCCCAGCGTGCTGATTCACGGCCTGGGGCCCAGCGCCATCGCCGCCGGCACCGACCCGGTCGAGGCGCTGCTGGACTTCATGGCGTTTGTTGGCGACAGCCCGCTGCTGGCGTTCCATGCCCCCTTCGATCAACACATGCTGTGCCGCGCGCTCAAGGACAGCCTCGGCTATCGCCTGGCGCACCCGTTCCTCGACGTCGCCGACATCGCCCCGCTGCTGTGCCCCGACGCGAATATCCGTGAAGCGGGGCTGGACGACTGGATCAACCACTTCAAGCTGCAGGTCGGTGAGCGCCATCACGCCAGCGCCGACGCCCTGGCCACGGCAGAGTTGATGCTCATCCTGTTGAGCCGTGCGCGTGCGCAGCACATCGACTCCCCGCAGGCGCTTCAAGCACGCGTGAGCCAATGGAAACGGCGCAAACATGCGCCATCGTTTTAATAGCACCGCCCGACAGACGCCAATTGCGCGCGTTCCTTGCCTCTGACACAATCGCGAATAATTCTCGTTAGTTTAAACCCCTTGTTTATTCGGTGATACCTTGTCGTCGGTCCAGACCCCACACACTGAGCTTGTTGCCGCGTTGTATCGCGACCATCGTGGCTGGCTGTTGGCGTGGCTGCGACGCAATGTGGCCTGCCCGAGCCGCGCCGAAGACCTGAGCCAGGACACGTTCATGCGCCTGCTGGGCCGTGACGAGTTGCGCGAGCCCCGCGAGCCACGGGCATTTCTGGTGGCTATCGCCAAGGGACTGCTGTTCGACTACTTCCGGCGCGCGGCCCTGGAACAGGCCTACCTCACTGAACTGATGCTGATTCCTGAAAGCGAACACCCGTCGCCGGAAGAGCAGCAACTGATCCTCGAAGACCTCAAGGCCATCGACCGCTTGCTCGGCAAACTGTCGAGCAAGGCCCGCGCCGCCTTCCTCTATAACCGCCTCGACGGCCTGGGCCACGCCGACATTGCCCAGCGTCTTGGCGTGTCGGTGCCCCGCGTGCGCCAGTACCTGGCGCAAGGCATTCGCCAGTGTTACATCGCACTGTATGGCGAGCCGCTGTGAGCGTGGTCAGCGCCAAGCCGGTTTCGGCGCGCGTGCTGGATGCCGCGATTGCGTGGCAACTGTCCCTGGACTCAGGTGACGGCAACTTCGTTGCACAGGAAGAGTTCGCCAAATGGCTGGCCAGCGATGAAGAACATGCACGCGCCTGGGGCCAGCTGGGCATGCTCGACCAGCGTTTCAGCGTGGCCTCGGGCCCCGCGCGCGCGGCGCTGCTGCACTCGCGCGAAGGCATTCGCCAGCGCGTGCGCAAGCTTGGACGTGGCGTGGCAAGCATCGCGCTGCTCTGCGGCCTGGCGTTGTTTGCCGGTGAGCGATATGTGCCGATCCATTATTGGCTGGCCGACCAGCGCACCGCCACCGGCGAGCAACGCACACTGAAACTGGCGGACGGCACGCTGATCAACCTCAATACCCACACGGCCATCGACGTGCGTTTCGACGAAAGACGCCGGCTGATCGTGTTGCAGGAAGGCGAGATTCTGGTCGAAACCGGCCACAACGATGCGCGCCCGTTTTATGTACAAACCCGCGATGGCAACCTGCGAGCGCTGGGGACGCGGTTTATCGTCAAGCGCGAAGACCACGCCACACGCTTGAGCGTGCTGCAGTCCGCCGTGGCTGCCCAGCCCCAGGCACTGCACAAGGAACAGATTTTCAAGGAAGGCCAGCAAGTGCTGATGCGCAGTGACGGCCTCGACCCTGCGCTGGCCGTCTCTTCCGCCGCCGACGCCTGGACGCGCGGCATGCTGGTGGTCGACAACGCCCGCCTGGGCGATGTGGTCGACGAACTCAGCCGCTACCGCAGCGGTTATCTGGGTGTGGATAAAACCGTGGCCGATCTGCGCATCACCGGCAGCTTCCCGCTGCACGACACGACGCTGGCGCTGAACGCGCTGCTGCCGACGCTGCCGGTACAGATCGAGCAGCACACACTGTGGTGGACCCAGGTGGTCGCAAGGCCGGCGCAAGGCGGTTCGGTTAGCAATAATTGAATCGAGACTATCTCGAAACGTTACAAAAAACTGTCATTTCTCACAGGTACGCAGCCCTGTCTTTTGCCATCCAATGAGCCTTCGTTTTTTCCAGCATTTTGCTGGTGAAGCGATCCTGTTCTGCTAACGAGGATGGACCCATGTCAACCCAACTCAACATCTACAGTCAGAACTATGTCTTCGCCTTTCCTGGCCAAGGGAGCGATCCGTGCGGCGCTCTGGCGGAGCTGTATCAGCATGTACCCGAAGCCCGGGACTCAATTGACACGATTCTGGCAATCATCGAAACCGAGGCGGCGGCGCACGAACCTGATCCCCATCCAGGGTTGATCACCCAGGTTCTGTTGACCCGCGATCACACCCTGCCGCTGCCTTCGGGTGTGGCGCAACTGGCGCTGTATGGCGCTGCGGTGGTGCTTAACCAGTTGCTGCAGGCCACGGGCATTGTTCCCTCCCTGATCGTTGCGCAAAGCTTCGGCGAAATTGCTGCCAGGGTGTGTGGCGGCGTGCTCGACATTGCGCAGGGTGCCCGCGCGGTCTGTGCCCTCAACGCCGCCTACCGCAGCGAGGAAGGCCGAGGCAGCATGCTGCTGGTCAACCTTTCAGCGCAGGACACGCAAGCACTGCTGGACCGCTACCCCGAGTCGAACCTGGTGCTGGGCTCCGTCAACGCGCCGGCCCAATGCATCATCAGAGGCGAGACGGCAGACCTGGAGCACCTGCTTGCTCACCACGATGACAGCGCACACCCCTTGCGCCCGGTTTCGATCGCTTACGCGTCGCACTATCCGCCTCACACGGAGGTCGCCCGGCGACTTCACGAAAACCTGCGGCCGCTGGCCCCCAAACCCTTCAAAACACCGATCTACTCAACCGTGCTGGGGCGTCGCTACGAGCCCGAGGACGATTTGCATCACCTGTTTACCCTGGGCGTCACGCAACCCACCAACCTGCCCTACACGTTGGCGCAACTGCCGACGGACAAACACACCGTGTTTATCGACCTTGGGGTGAACAGCGGCCTGTCGGTGTGCATACGCAAAAGCCTGCATCCCGCACAAACCTACGCGCCGCTGGCGCAACCCATCGAAACCCTGCGCCATTTGCTGGTCAACGCGCCCGCCGCGCAAAAGGCCGTGATTGCCTTGCGCCAGCTGGCCAACGGGCCCGTCGATGCCGAGGCTCACGCGCAAATGGCGAAGATTTTCAGCGACCCCGAACTCCATCCTCGCGCCAACCAGAGTTTTCATGACGGCCATCGCCACACCTACCAGCGCTTGCAGCACCTGATGCGCCAGCTGCCCGACGGTATCCATGGCTTTGCGCAGCCGCAGTTATTGATGGCCGAGGCTACCCACGCGGCGCTCAATGATCCTTCGCTGTTCATGGGCTGCGTGATTCAGCAGGGGTTGTGTATCGGTACGCTGCTGGCGTTCGAGCAGGATCACCCGAGCGCCACCCAATGGCGACGCAAACTGGAGGCCGGCGAGAGTCTGGGGGTTTACGCGCTGACCGAGATAGGCCGCAGCAACTCCCACATGGGCGCGTGTGTCGAGGCAGTATTCGACGCCGACACGCGCACCTTCGTGCTGAACACACCCAACAAGGCCGCGCTTAAATTCGCCAACGTCGGGATCAGCAACCTGGACAAGCTGGGCGTGGTGTTTGCCCAAGTGATCGTTCAGGGCCAGTCCTGTGGCGTCTTCGCGTTCATGCTGCCATTGAGTGACGCCAACGGCCCGCGCCCGGGAGTTTCCATGTCGTCACCGGCGGAAATCCGCGCAGTGCCGCTGGATTACGGCTTGGCGAGCTTTGACAACGTGCGCCTGCCCTTCGACGCGTGGCTGCGCGATGGCGCTTCGATCGACGCGTCCAGCCAGTTCCACGACCCATTGGGCAGTACGGACCGTCGCCTGATTCGCTCACTGTTTGCGCCCAAGAATGTGTGGGCGATGGTCGGCGTCGGCTTGAGTTCGGTGATGCTTGCCTGTTCAACCCTGGCCCTGACCCATGCCAACCGACGCACGACCCAGGCGCGGATCGGTAACGGCACCGGCCTGTTGGCTTTTCGCACCCAACGCCGCGCGCTGTTCGGTTGCCTGGCCACGGCGTATGTCATGAAGTGCTTTGCCAACGACTCCGCCCGCCTGTGGATTGAAGGCACGGCCAGTCAGGCGTCACTGCACACCACCGGCACAGGCGACGTGACGTGGACACCGTGGGCCGCCATCAGCCAAACCCTGGCGCTGACCAAGGCGCTGTGTGCACCCGCCGCCGAGGCGCTGGCGACAGAGTGCCGGTTGCGCTGCGGGGTAGCCGGTGCGCTCAACCTCAATCGCTTCGCCGACTACGAAGGCATGGCCAAAATCTACCAGGATGCCGGTGGCAATAACCGCATGATCCTGCTGGACGCCGCCAAGGTACTGATCGGCCAACCCTTGAGCGAACCCACACCCCCCAACCCCCAGGCCGGGCTGGATGACGCCGGGTACTGGCAAGCCATGGCTCACACCCTGGAGTACCGTTTGCTCAAGCACGTGGCCGACCATATTGCCCGGCACCGTGGCGAGGGAGAGGACGACATGCAGGTCTGGAACGCGCAGTTGATGGTCGTTGCCCGCGCAGGAGAGGCTTACGCCCAGCGTCTTGCCATCGACAGCGCAATTCGCGCCGGCAGCTTGCTGCCCCACGGGTTGGCCAGGGAACTGGGCAACGCGCTGTGCGGCCTTTACGTGTTGGAATACCTGAACAAGCATGCCGCCTGGTTCATCAGCGAGGGCCTCATGGACATCGCCCGCTACCGCGCCCTTGAGGCTCGGCTTGATTCGCTGAGCGACTTTCTGGCCACACAGGTTGACGTGTTGATCGAAGCCTTCGGTCATGGCGCAGCCACACGCGCGGCAATCGCCCAGACCGAACATTACCCCGACGCCCTGGCCGACAAACTGCAGTGGGCGGTTGGCTGAAAAACCCAGCTACCCTGAGCCTTGAGGGCCATGCCGTTCGATCAGTTGCGCACCTTCGCAGATTTATTTTCGCTTGGCCCTATCACTTTTTGATTCTCGTACGGCACCTAGGCAATTGAGAAATGTTTCCATTCAGGAGCCGCCCTATGTCCCGCACGCTAGACACCTTGTTGCGCCCCAGCCTGTTAGCCGTGGCCATCGCCCTCAGCGCCCCGCTGGCGAGCACCACGCTGATCGCCGCCGAACAGGCTTCCAGCGTGCGCGCCTACAACCTGCCGGCTGCACCGTTGGCCAGCACGCTGAACCAGATCGCCAGCCAGGCCGGCCTTGCGCTGACCCTCAACCCAGCGTTGGCGTCGGGCAAGACCTCGGCACCGGTCAACGGCCAGTTCGATGCGCAGGGCGCGCTGCGAGAGGCGTTGCGTGGCACCGGGCTGCAGCTGGAGCAAAGCAGCGCGGGGACGTTTACGCTGGTGGCGATTCCGGAAGGCGTCGTGGCGTTGGCTGAGACCAGTATCACTGCGCAAGGCGACACTGAAAGTGCATGGGGCCCGGTCACTGGCTACCTGGCGACGCGCACTGCGGCCGGCACCAAGACCGACACCGCACTGGTTGAAGCACCGCGCTCGATCTCTGTGGCGACCCGCGAGCAGATGCAGGACCGCAACGTCCAGAACCTCGATGATGCCGTCAAATACATGCCCGGCATCGTATCGTCCAGCTACGGCAGCGACACCCGTTACGACTGGATGCGCGTGCGCGGTTTCGAACCGACGCAATTCCTCGACGGCCTGCCTTTGCCGCGCGGCGTGTACGCCAACCCTAAAGCCGAAACCTGGAACCTCGACCGCCTCGCCCTGCTGCGTGGCCCGGCCTCGTCGATCTATGGCCAGACACCACCAGGCGGCCTGCTGGACATGGTCAGCCGCCGTCCCAGCGAGGAGTCGAGCCATGCTATCCAGTTGCAATACGGCAGTGACAACTACCGCCAGATCAACTTCGACAGCACCGGCAAAATCGATGATGAAGGCCAGTTTCTGTATGGCGTCAGCGGCGTGGTACGCGATGCCGGCACCCAGGTCGATCACATCGACAACAAGCGCTACAACATCGCGCCGAGCCTGACCTGGAATATTGATACCGACACCAAGCTGACCCTGCTCTCGCAGTTCACCCGCGACGATACCGGCACCACCAGCCAGTTCATGCCGATCCAGGGCACCAAGATCAAATCGCCGCTGGGCGACGTTTCCCACCACAAGAACCTCGGCGATCCCGACTACGAGTTCTACGACCGCACCTACTACGCAATGGGCTATGCGTTCGAACACCGTTTCAACGATACCTGGCAGTTCAAGCAGAACCTGCGTTACACCAAGTCGGAGCTGGATTTCCAGCAACTGACCGTGGGTTCCTTTGCTTACTCCCCGGCCGATGCGGCGGGCAATATCAGCCGGTCGACCACCAATGTTGACGAAAGCATCGGCCAGTTGGCGATCGACAACAACTTCCAGGCTGACTTCGCAACGGGCGACATTGCCCACACCCTGCTGCTGGGCCTGGATCACCAACGTACCGATACCTCTTACCGCGCGATATACGGTACAGCGTCGGGTATCAACATCTTCAACCCGATCAATACCCAGCCGACGCTGCGCCCGACGGATGTCCGACCTTTTTACGACTACAACCAGAAAACCGTGCAAACCGGCCTCTACGTGCAGGACCAGATGGCTCTGGACAAGTGGCGCCTGACCCTGGGCGGGCGTGAAGACTGGGTGCATCAAGGCACCACCTACTTCAACGACAACGATGCAACCAACACCGATCGCATCAAACACTTCAGTGGCAACGCGGCGCTGAGCTATGTGTTTGATTCAGGATTCGTACCGTATCTGTCTTACGCCGAGTCGTTCCAGCCGGCGAGCAACGCAGATACCAATGCGCTCAAGACGTTCAAACCGACCGAAGGCAAGCAATGGGAAATGGGGGTGAAGTACCAGCCGCCCGGCTCCAACACATTGCTGAGCGCGGCGGTCTACGACCTGACCCAGAAGAACGTGCAGGTGACTAACCTCGGCCCAGGCGGCCAGCAAATCAACAGCCAGACCGGCGAAGTGAAGGTCAAGGGCCTGGAACTGGAAGCCGTGTCTGACGTGAACGAGAACCTCAAGGTCATCGCCGCCTACACCCTGGCAAAATCCGAGGTGCAAAAAGGCATCTACAAAGGTAACCGCCTGACATTGATGCCAAACCAGCAAGCCTCGCTGTGGACCGACTACACCTGGCACAGCGGCGTACTTGACGGTTTCGGTATCGGTTTTGGTGCCCGCTACACCGGCAACACGTATGGCGACCAGGCCAACACCTGGCTGGGCAAGGCCAACGCCTACACCGTGTTCGATGGTTCGGTGCATTACGATCTGGGCCGCCTGGATAACAGCCTGAAAGGCGCATCGGTTAAATTGAACGCCACCAACCTGTTCAACAAAGACTACCTTTCCACCTGCGACGGCAACTACTGCTACTTCGGTGACCAGCGCAGCGTAGTCGCCAGCGCTACCTACCAGTGGTAATTGGCTGAGTTAATAACCAGGCCGTCCCCCGGGACGGCTTCGGTGTGTCTGAAGGCTAGAAAATGAAAAGCAAAACCATCCGCCGCTGGTCCTTCATCCACACCTGGACCAGCCTGATCTGCACCGTCTTCCTCCTGTTGCTCGCCCTTACCGGCCTGCCGCTGGTGTTTCACCATGAGATCGATCACCTGCTGGGCAATGAGCCTGAACTGGCGCAGATGCCCGCCGACACCCCGCAGTTGAACCTTGAGCAACTGGTGGCCAAAGCCCAGGCGCATCGCCCGGGTGAGGCGATGCAATACCTGGCGTGGGACGAAGACGACAAGAACGGCGTGATCGCAATCATGGCCGCTACGGCCGGCACCGAACCCAACTCGTCGCACACCTTCATGCTCGATGCGCGCACCGGTGAAGCCGTCGAAACCCCAGCGGCCAATGGCGGCCTGACACTGTTCTTGCTGCGCCTGCATGTGGACATGTTCGCCGGCCTGCCGGGCAAGTTGCTGCTGGCCTTCATGGGCCTTTTGTTTGTGCTGGCGATTGTCTCGGGCACGGTGCTGTACCTGCCGTTCATGCGCCGCTTGAAGTTCGCCACCGTGCGCCAGGACAAGTCCACGCGCTTGCGCTGGCTCGACCTGCATAACCTGATCGGCGTGGTCACGCTGACGTGGGCGCTGGTGGTGGGCGTGACCGGCGTGATCAGCGCCTGCGCCGACCTGATCATCGCCGCCTGGCGCCAGGACAGCCTCAGCGCGATGATCGAACCCTACAAAAACGCGCCGCCACTGACCCAACGCGCGCCGGCCACCGAGCTGCTGAACATTGCCGCCAAGGCCGCGCCCGGCATGGAACCGGACTTTATCGCCTTCCCCGGCACGCGTTTTTCCAGTGAGCACCATTACGCGGTGTTCATGAAGGGCAGCACCCACCTGACCTCGCACCTGCTCACGCCGGTGCTGATCGACGCCAGCACCCTGGCCGTCACCGCCATCGCTGAGCGGCCGTGGTACATGGACGCCATGGGCATGTCCCAGCCATTGCACTTTGGTGACTACGGCGGCATGCCGATGAAGATTCTCTGGGCGGTGCTCGATGTGCTGACCATCATCGTGCTGGGCAGCGGCGTTTACCTGTGGATCGTGCGGCGCAAGGCGGCCAAGGTATGAAGCCGCGTCAGTCGAACTTCTGGAAGGTGTTTGGCATTCCGCTGGGGATTGGCGTGCTCAGCGCGGCCGGGTTGTTTGCCGCGTTGCTCGGGGATGGGCTGTGGGATTCATTGAGCTGGGTCGGTTTGGGGATTCCTGCGGTCATTGGTGTTTGGGCATTATTCAAGCGGCGCGGCTGAAGACCTCATCGCAGGCAAGCCAGCTCCCACATTCAAAAGCCCCCTCGCCAGCCACCGCGCAACCCTCTAGGCTAGCCACTGCCCATTTCGAGGAATGCCCATGTCCGCGCCCAGCATGACCTTGTTTCACAACCCAGCCTCACCCTTTGTTCGTAAAGTCCGCGTGCTGCTGATCGAAACCGGCCAGCAGGACCGCGTGACCCTGCAAGGCTGCATGCCGACACCGGTCAACCCGGACGCGCAGCTGGTGCACGAAAACCCCGTGGGCAAGATCCCGGCCCTGCGCCTGGCCGACGGCAGCGCCCTGCACGACAGCCGGGTGATCCTCGATTACCTCGACCACCAGCATGTCGGCACCCCCCTTATTCCTCGTGACGGCTCGGCACGCTGGCGCCGCCTGACCCTGGCCTCAATGGCCGACGGCATCATGGACGCCGCCGTGCTGGTGCGCTACGAAACCGCCATGCGCCCGGCAGAAAAGCACTGGGACCAATGGCTGAATGAGCAGCGCAACAAGATCCGTCGCACCCTGGCGGAGTTGGAAGCCAATGCGATTGCCGAGCTGGCCAGCCACTTCGACATTGCGTCGATCAGCGTGGCCTGCGCCTTGGGCTACCTCGACTTCCGCCACCCTGACCTGCAATGGCGCGCCGCGAACCCCCAGCTTGCCGATTGGTACGCCAAGGTCAGCCAGCGGCCGTCGATGCTGCAGACCCAGCCGCCGGTCTGATACTCACCCCAACCTACTGCGGGAGCGGGCTTGCCCGCGATTGCGGCGGGTCATTCAGCGCATCTGTTTCTGACCCACCGCCTTCGCGGGCCAGCCCGCTCCCACATTGGAAGGTGGTGGAGTTGAGGAAAATGACAATGCTGGCGGCCAACTGCTCACCCAACTGCTGATCTTCCCGTAACCCAATCATTGCACCGCCTCCAGGTCAAACTGCACCTTGCGCTTGCCCACGCCATACCAATCCAGTTTGCGCGTCAGCACCATCACCGTACCCAACAGCCCGAACAGCAACAGCGAGCCCATCAGCAGCGCGTAATCCTCGGCACTGAGCAGCCCATACAACAGGCCATACAACGCCGCCAGCCCCGCCGAAAAGCCCAGCCCGTGGGCAATGCTGCGCAGCACGTGGCACACGTAGAAGCCGATCAACAACACACAGGCGCTCGCCGACAACAGGTACGCCGGGCCAAAGCCCATGTGCTCGGACAATGACAACAACAGCAGATAGAAAAATGCCAGGGCAAAGCCCACCAACGCGTATTGAATCGGGTGCACCGCCAGGTTCTTGAGCACTTCGAACAGGAAGAAGCCGGCAAACGTCAGGGCGATAAACAGCAGCGCGTATTTGATCGCACGGTCGCTCTTGAGGTACTGGTCCACCGGGTCGATGAAGTTCACGCCGAAGCTGCGGCTATTGAAGTCGTCACACACTTTGTCCCACTCACAGCCGCGCAGGGTTTCTTCCAGGTTGGTGGAGAAAAACGTGGTCTGCCAATTGGCGCTGAAGCCCTGCGCGCTGACCTCACGCTGGGCCGGCAGGAAGTTGCCAATGAAGCTGGGGTGCGGCCAATTCGATGCCAGTTTGACCTGGCTGATCTTGCCCACCGGCACCACTTGCAGCTGCTCGGTGCCTTGCAGGCGCAGGTCAAAAGCGAAGTCAAACGGCGCCGGCTTTTTGCTGTCTTGCTCGGGCAGCATCACGTGCACGCCCTCGCCCAGCCACGCCACTTGAGTGCCTGGCGAGAACTCCAGGCGTTGGCTGCCCAGCTCCAGTTTCAGCGCATTTTCAATGCCGCGAATGTCACTGATACCCACCGCCAGATACGCCGGGTCAAAGCGGTAATCGGCAAAGTTTTCCTTGATACCCAGTTGCTCCGGTAGCACAAACCGCCCGCTGATGCGGTTGTCGGCATGGAACAGCCGCGCCTGGTAGATGCCCCGCGAGCGCAGCTCGGTTTGCACCTTGCCGTCGAGTTCAAACTGCTCCGGCAGGAAATACAGACGACCACGCACTTCGCTGACTTGCTCGTAGCGCTCGTTGAGTTTTTCATTGAGCTTCCACTCCCGGACCGTCTTGCGATACGGCACCACCATCACCGGGCCGGTGAGGCGCTGGCTGTAACTGGAGCTGCGGGCGATGTCCATCAGTACGCCATCGCGCAGTTGCTGGCGGTCGCTGATAATGCCGTTGATCATCAGCAACGGAATCAGCAACAGCAGAATCAGTAGCGCAATCGCGCCAAGTTTGAAAAGCAGGCTGCGGTTCATGGGTCTCTCCCTGTTTTGATGGGCAGAGCGTGAACCGCGCAGATGGGAGATTTATGTGGGCAATGTGGAGACTGTGTGGAGATGCAGCACCACTTGCACGCCGCCTTGCACATTGCCGATCTGCAACGCGCCGCCGTGCAACTTCACCACTTCTTCCACGAAATTAAGGCCAAGGCCGGTGCTTTTGCGCCCGCTGGCCGGGCGTGGCAGCGAGTAGAAACGCTCACTCAGGCGCGGCAGGGCATAGTCGGGAATGGCGGCGGCCTGGTTGAACAGGCTGACCTGCACGTCGTTGTGCTGCGTGTGTGCGCTGAACCTCAAGGTGCCACCGGGCGGCGTGAAGTCCAGAGCGTTATCGAGCAGATTACCCAAGGCCTGGCGCAGCAGGAACGGCTCGCCAAATACCTTCACATCCGCGGCAATCGCCTGTTCGACGTGCAAGCCGGCGCCTTCAATGCGCGCGCACTGGGCCTTGAGCACCTCGTCGACCAAGGCCGCCAACGGCATGCTGACTTGCTCTTCCAGACCTTGGCGCTGCTCCACTTGGGCGAGGTTCAGCAGGCGCTCGATCAACTGTTGCAAGCGCGCGCTTTCATTGTCGATATTGCCGACGAAACGCTGCTGTTGCTCACGGGTCATGTCGCCCTGCAACAGCTCAGCCGCGCCACGAATTGCCGCCAGTGGGCTTTTCAGCTCGTGGGTCAATGTGTGCACGTAACGCTCGACGTAGGCCTTGCCCTCCAGCTGCGTGCGCATGTGCTCGACGGCGGTGGACAGCTGCTTGAGCTCGCCGCCACGGTAATGCGGCAACTCGGCGCGCCGGCCTTCACTCACAGCCTGGACATACGCCGTCAGCCGATGCAGCGCCACGCTCAGCCACCACGACAATACTGCGCCGAGCAGCAGGCCGAGGATCACCAACCCGGCGCCGTACCACAGCAGCCGGTGCTCGGTACGGTCGACATAGGGCTGCAACGAGCTGTTGGGCTTGGCCACGGTGACCACGCCGATGATCTGGCCGTTATCGCGGATCGGCGCGCCCACATGCATCACCGACGAGTTGGGGTCATCCAGTTCGCTTTTGGTCGACCGCGCGCCATATTCGCCGCGCAAGGTCAGGTACACATCGTTCCATTTGGAATAGTCCTGGCCGACCGCCTCGCCCGTGGAGTCGAGCAACACAATGCCCTTGGCGTCCGTCACGTAGATACGGTGGTTGACCTGGTTTTTCGGCAGGCCCCAAATGGTCGCACCCGGCTGGCGGCTGCCGTAGGCCTTGAGCAGCTCCGGCCAGTGGCTTTGGCCGAGGGTGCCGTTCTTCACGTCCAGCCGCAGGATTTCGGCCAGCAGGTTGGCCGTGTCCACCAGGGTTTCTTCGGTGGACTGGCGCACGCCGGGGCGGATCTCTTTCATCACGGTGTTAAGCACGAAATAGCCGGTCAGGCCGATAAACAGCGCGTACACCAGAAAAATCCGCAGCCCCAGGCGCATCAGCTATGGCTCGGGCTGTAGCTGTAACCCAGGCCACGGTGGGTCTGGATCGGCTCGGCGTCGGCGGCCACGCTTCGCAGTTTGCTGCGCAGGCTTTTGATATGGCTGTCGATATTGCGTTCGTAGCCAGCGTCGGCAGGCACGCCCACCGCGTCGAGCAATTGCTCGCGGCTGAACACGCGTTCGGGTTGCTCGAGCAGGCTTTGCAGCAAGCGGAACTCATGACGCGTCAGGCTCAGAGCCTGACCACGGTAATGGATTTGCATGCGTTCCAGATCAACCTGGAACACGGCAGGCGCGGCGCCTGGACTGACACGCTTGAGGATGGCGCGCACCCGCGCCGCCACTTCCCTCGGGCTGAACGGCTTGACCACATAATCGTCGGCACCGATCTCCAGGCCCACCACCCGATCAATCTCGGCATCCCGCGCGCTGAGGAACATCACTGGCACTTCACTGAAACGGCGCAATTGCTTGCAGGTTTCAAAGCCGCTGATGTCCGGCAGGCCGATGTCGAGGATGATCAAGTCAGCGGGCGACTGGCGCTGATGGGCCAGCGCCTCCTGGCCAAGGCTCAGCCAGGTGGTGGTGAAGCCCTCGCCTTGCAGGGCGAAAATCAGCGTATCGGCTATCGCCGCTTCGTCTTCGACAATCAGGATATGCGGCATGTGGGTCCGTCAGCAGTCCGGTTTGTCAGCAGTGTAACGACGCGCCGGGTTCACCGCTGCGCCGAATTCACGCAGCGCCTTGGCGCCGATCAGCAGCGGGTAGTTGAAGCTGCTGCGGTCGGTGAGGTTGACCTCAACGGTGCGCTTGACGTTGCCCAGGCACATTTCCAGATCGATCACGGGGCGCTTGGCCACGGTGGCTTCGTCCTTGTCATCGTCTTCGTCAGCGCGGCTTTTGATTTTGCTGATGCGCGAGACTTTGTGTTCGTAGACCTTGTTGGTCGCGTCCTTGCCGCCAAGGCGGAAGCGCACCCAATCGTCGCCATCACGGGTGAAGGTTTCGATGTCTCGGGCCGACAGCGAGGCGGTCAGCGCACCGGTGTCCATCTTGGCCTTGAAGGTTTCGCCGATCTCCGGCAACTGGATGTATTCGTAGCGACCGTAAAGGGTCGGTTCGGCGGCCAGGACAGGCTGGGCAGCCACAACAGGAAGAACGAGGGCGAACGCGGCAAGGAGCAGTTTCACGAAGTGATTTCCTCGAAAGAAGTAGGCGGATTCTAGACCGCAAAGGCAGCACTTAGTTAGGTCTCAACCATACCCGGAATATTGTGAAACATTCGTCCAGCGATTTGCGATTTGGCCTCTAGACTCAGCTTGCTTATCATGGCCCGCCCACAGGATTGCAAGAGTTACTTATGCGCCGCCTGCTCACCGGCTGTTTCGTCACACTGCTGCTGTTGCTCAACACCCTGGTGCTGTTCGGGCCGTTGATGCTGTTTGCCCTGCTCAAGCTGGTGGCGCCCGGGCGCTATCGCGACTATGCCTCGTGGGCGGTGATGTGGATCGCCGAGACCTGGGCTGAAATCGACAAGCTGATTTTTTCGCTGTGCATCCCCACCCAATGGGACATCCGCGGTGGCGCGCAGCTACGTGGCGACACCTCTTACCTGGTGATCAGCAACCATCAGTCCTGGGTCGACATTCCGGCGCTGATCCAGGCGCTCAACCGGCGCACGCCGTTCTTCAAATTCTTCCTGAAAAAAGAGCTGATCTGGGTGCCCTTCCTCGGCCTGGCCTGGTGGGCGCTGGATTACCCATTCATGAAGCGCTACACCAAGGCATTCCTGGCCAAGCACCCGGAGCTGGCAGGCCAGGACCTGAAAATCACCAAACAAGCCTGCGAGCTGTTCAAGCGCCAGCCGGTGACCGTGGTGAATTACCTGGAAGGTACGCGGTTCAACGCGGCCAAACACAAGCAGCAGGACTCACCGTATGCCCGGTTGCTCAAACCCAAGGCGGGCGGTGTGGCGTTTGTGCTGGCAGCGCTGGGTGAACAGCTGGATGCCGTGCTCGACGTGACCGTGGTCTATCCGCAGCAAAAAATTCCGGGGTTTTGGGATTTGATCAGCGGCGCGGTGCCCAAAGTGATCATCGACATTCGCACCCGTGAACTCGACCCGGCGCTATGGCAGGGCGATTACGAGAATGATCCGGCGTTTCGCCAGACCGTCCAGAACTGGGTGAACCAGCTCTGGAGGGAGAAGGACGCGCGCATCACACACCTGCGCGCGGAGCCTATTTAGCTGCCAGTGCCCCAGGCCGAGGCGAGTTTGCCCAGCACCGACTCGTTGGCGCCCTGGCCACCCAGGTATTGCAGGATCACCGGCGCAAACTTGCCGATCATGCTGTTATCCATGCCCAGCGCGCTGAAGGCGGTGTTCAGGTCGTTGGTGTTCTTCACGTTACCCAGCACGCTGTCCAGGCCGCTGGTTTTGCTGCCGCCGCTCTGGCCGAGCATCCCGCTCAAGGCGCCGAGGCTACCCAGAGAGTTGCTCCCCGAGAGTTTGTCCAGGCCGGGCACGCTTTTGCCCAATTGCGAATAGTCGGTGCTGCTCAATTGGTTCTTGGCCAGGCCCAACATGGCGCCAGTGCCGCCGACGGCTTGTTCAGGGGTGACGTTCAGTTGCGAAGTCAGGGCGCTCAGCAGGCCTGCGGTCTGGGAACTTGGCGCTGCAGCAGCCGCCTTGTTGTTGCTGCCCTGGGCGCCGGAAACGGCGTTGGCCACGTCACCGAGGCTGAAACCTGCGGCAAACACCGGGCTGGCGGCCACGGTCATCAGGCAGGACAGGGCAAAACCGCGTGAAATCTTCATCAAGACAACCTCTGAATGTAGGAGCTAAAAGCAGGCGTTGGACTGACAGTCCCGAAGGATTGTTCCCACCTGAAGATTAGTTCAGAAAAAGCTGCATCCAAATTACCCGCCCGCGCGTATACCCAGCATGCACCGCTCGGAGTCGGATGGAATGAATGCTCAAGCTGGACTACCCTCTGCCTACCGTGCGCAGTCCCGTCGCCCTCGTTCGAGAGCCTGGAGAAGCCCTATTTCGATCAACGATGCTGACCCGTTGCAGCCCCTGCTGGCGCAGTGCGCCCTGGGCAACCGCCAGGCGTTCGAGACCCTCTACCGCAGTGTTTCGCCACGCCTGCACGGTGTTGCGTTCCGGTTCATGGGCCGCAAGGACCTGGCTGAAGAAGTCCTGCAGGAAGCCTTTGTGCGCATCTGGTACAACGCTTCGCGCTACGAGGCGCACCTGGCGGCGCCGATGACCTGGATGGTGAATATCACCCGTAACCTGGCCATCGACCAGTTGCGCAAGCACCGTGAACAGCCCTTGGCCGATGGCCAGCAGGACGCAATGCTTGACGACAGCCCCAGCGCCCACGAGCAACTCGACAGCGAGCGCGAGGCCCGCGCCCTGAACCGCTGCCTCGACACGCTTGATGGCATGCAGCGCCAATCGATCACCGTGGCTTACTTCCAGGGCCTGTCGTGCTCGGAATTGGCCGACCACTTGGCGGCGCCCCTGGGCTCGGTCAAATCCTGGATTCGCCGCGGCATGGAGCGCCTGCGCAGGTGCCTTGAATCATGAACTACCAAACCACCGCCCTGCGCCGCGCCCTCGCCGCCGACTACGCGATCGGCCTGATGCCGGCTACCGCCCGTCGGCGCTTCGACGCCCTGTTATTGGAAGACGCTGCGCTGCGCGTCGAACTCGGCCATTGGCAGGATGCCCTCGCCAGCCTGACCGGCGCGCTGCCCGAACGGCCGGTGCCCGATCATGTGTGGGCAGGCATCAAGGCACGGATCGAGCCGCAAGTGCTGCATGTGCCGGCGAAGAAACCGTTCTGGATGAACGTGCGTCTGCTGGCGGCTGCCTGCGCAGTCGTGGTCGCCGTGTTGGTCGGAGTGCTTTATCAGCGTGATATCGGCGCCGAGTACAACGCCACGCTGGTCGCGGCTAACCAGCAACCGGCAATGCAAATCCAGGCGTTTGGCGATCACCTGCAAGTGGAGCCGCTGACGTTGGCGGCGGTAGAGCCGACGCGCGCGCTGGAACTGTGGGTCATTGCGCCCGGTGGCAAACCGGTTTCTCTGGGGTTGGTGCCCAGCTCGGGTAAAGGCCGAATCCAGCTGAGCCAGGAACAGCAAGCGCTGCTGGCTGCACCCGTGACCCTCGCCGTCAGCCTGGAGCCGCAAGGCGGCTCGCCGACCGGGCAGCCAACCGGACCGGTGCTGTACCAAGGCGCACTGGCCTCTCGCTGACACCATTCGATACCTGTGGGAGCTGGCTTGCCTGCGATAGCGGTGGGTCAGCCAAGGATAGTTCAACTGGCCCGCCGCCATCGCAGGCAAGCCAGCTCCCACATTTTGATCGTCGTCGGCCAAACGACTTGCTCACAGCGCTTGCAGGCTTAAGCACTCGACGCAAAAAGGGCGACCCATGGGTCGCCCTTTTGTTTGGCCTAAGCCTTACGCCGCACTGAACAGCTTATGCGGATCGATCACAAACTTCTTCGGCACACCCGCATCGAACTCGCCATACCCACGCGGTGCGTCATCCAGGCTGATGACCTGCACACCAACAATTTCAGCAATGTTGATACGGTCCCACATGATCGCCTGCATCAGCTGGCGGTTGTACTTCATCACTGGGGTTTGGCCAGTGTGGAAGCTGTGGGATTTAGCCCAGCCCAGACCGAAGCGAATGCTCAGGCTGCCCATTTTCGCGGCGGCGTCGACGGCGCCTGGGTCTTCGGTGACGTACAGGCCAGGGATACCGATTTTGCCCGCCACGCGGACCACGCCCATCAGCGAGTTGAGCACGGTGGCCGGTGCTTCTGCCTTGGCGCCTTCATGGCCGTGGCCACGGGCTTCGAAGCCCACCGCATCGACGGCGCAGTCAACTTCGGGCTCGCCCAGCAGTGCGGCGATCTGTTCGTGCAGCGGCGTGTCTTTGGACAGGTCGGCAATTTCAAAGCCCTGCGCCTTGGCGTGTGCCAGGCGGATCGGGTTGACGTCGCCGATGATCACCACAGCGGCGCCCAGCAACCGCGCCGAAGCGGCCGCGGCCAGGCCAACCGGGCCGGCGCCGGCGATATACACCGTGCTGCCCGGACCAACGCCAGCGGTGACGGCGCCGTGGTAGCCGGTTGGCAGGATGTCGGAGAGGCAGGTCAGGTCGCGAATTTTCTCCATGGCCTTGTCGCGGTCCGGCAGTTTCAGCAGGTTGAAGTCGGCGTACGGCACCAGCACGTATTCGGCCTGGCCGCCGGTCCAGTCGCCCATGTCGACATAACCGTATGCACCACCGGCACGGGCCGGGTTGACGGTCAGGCACACGCCGGTGTGTTGTTCCTTGCACGAGCGGCAGCGGCCGCACGCGACGTTGAACGGCACCGAGACCAGGTCGCCGATTTTCAGGTTTTCGACGTCGCTGCCCTTCTCGATCACTTCGCCGGTGATTTCGTGCCCCAGGACCAGGCCGGTCTGGGCGGTGGTGCGGCCGCGCACCATGTGTTGGTCGGAGCCGCAGATGTTGGTGGAGACCACGCGCAGGATGACGCCGTGCTCAATCTTCCTGCCACGGGGGTCCTGCATTTTGGGATAGTCGATTTTCTGTACTTCGACCTTGCCGTTGCCGAGATACACGACACCACGATTACCAGACATGCTTTCACCTCGCTGTTGTTTTTATGGAACCGCGTTGCCCAGGCAGGCAGCGCGTTTAAGTGCTCGGGTTACAGATGCTGTGTTTGCGTTGTTTGTCAGGGCCTCATCGGGGGCAAGCCCCCTCCCACATTTGACTGCATTCACCTATCAAAGGTAGGAGGGGCCTTGTCCCCGATGGAGTCAGTCAAAGCACCACCGTTCTATTGGCGTTCAAAAACACCCGCCGCTCAATGTGATACCCCACCGCCCGGGCCAGCGTCAGCCCTTCGATATCCCGCCCCTTGGCAATCAAATCCTCGGGATAGTGGCTGTGGTCCACCACCTCCACGCCCTGAGCGATGATCGGACCTTCATCCAGATCGTTATTGATGTAATGCGCGGTGGCGCCAACCAGTTTCACGCCCTTGTTGTAGGCCTGGTGGTACGGCTTGGCGCCTTTGAAACCCGGCAGCAACGAGTGATGGATATTGATGGCCTTGCCATCCAGCTTGCGGCACAGCTCCGGCGACAGCACTTGCATGTAGCGCGCAAGAATCACCAGTTCGGCGCCGGTCTCTTCAATCACTTGCCACACCTGACGCTCCTGGGACGGCTTGTCGTTGGGGTCGAGGGGGAAATGGTAGTAGGGAATCTGGTGCCAGTCGGCCAATGGCTTGAGGTCAGGGTGATTGGACACCACGGCGACCACGTCCATCGACAGTTGGCCGATGCGCTGGCGGTACAGCAGGTCGTTGAGGCAGTGATCGGCCTTGGAGACCATGATCACCACTTTTGGCCGGTAATTCGGCGCCGTCAGCTCGAAGATCATGCCAAACGCTTCACCGCGCGTGGCCAGGCCGTCGCGAAACGCCTGCTCGTCAAACCCGTCGGGCTGGCGGAATTCCACGCGAATAAAAAACCGGCCCGAGAGTCGGTCATCGAACGAATGGTGCTCGGTGACGTAGCAGCCCTGTTCGAACAGGTAGCGGGTGACCGCGTCCACCGTGCCGAGCACGCTGGGGCAGTCGGCGGTCAAAATCCATGTATCAGGTGCGCGGCTCATAGTGAATCCTCAGGCCCTTGTGGCGAGGGGGCTTGCCCCCCGTTGGGCGGCGAAGCAGCCCCAAAACCTGCCACTCGGCTGTTTCAGAAAAATACGCGAATCCTGGGACCGCTGCGCGCTCCAACGGGAGCAAGCCCCCTCGCCACAACAGCCCTCTGGTGTTCATTCGATCAGGCTTGAACACTCAGTCCGAATTCGGCCGAGGCATCCTGCAGCCACAACCACCAGTAGTCCGAGAAGCTGCGACGAATCACCAGTTCCCAAGTGTCTTCAGCCGTGTGGCGGATCACCAGTTGGGACTTGGCGAACACCGTGCCCACCGCCTTGCCCACCGGGAAGTTGTTGGGGTGCACGTCGTAGCTGGTGGACTTCATCAACACGTCGCGCACGTTCGGGCCGCTAAGCTCGAGGATCTGCTGGCCGCCGCTGACGTTGACGACCTGGATATGCAGGTCGCCCAAGGCAGCCCGCAGGTTTTGCTCGGCGGCAAATTCTTCACCGCTTGGCACCACCAGCAGCCACTCATCCGGGCCGAGCCATTGCAGGCTGGTTTCGCCGTTGATGATGACTTGCAGGGCGCCAGGAAGTTCGATGCCGAGGGCTTTGTGCACGCCGGCAGCGAAGGCCGCATCGTGGCCATCGCCACGGAGGGTCAGGTGGCCGAGCAGTTTCTTTTCACGCACGGTCACGCCGGCGTTCTTGCGGCCCTTGCCCACCAGGCTGGCGAGGTCGGCATGGTGCAGCGACGACTCGGCCTTGGCACCGGCGGTGGGGCGTTGTTGGTAAACATTGGCTGCTGTCATAAAGCACCTATCTGAATTCTGTTGTGCGGCTACTGGCCTCATCGGGGGCAAGCCCCCTCCCACAGGGGAATGCATTTCAACATGTGGGAGGGGGCTTGCCCCCGATACAGGCGACTCGGTCTGTCAGATATTTTGACGCTCACCTTTCGGATCAAAGAACACCGAGGACACAATCTCCGCCTCGATCACGCTGCCATCGGCCTGCGGTGAGAACACCCGCTCGCCGATGCGCTTCAAACCGCCCTTCACCACCGCCATCGCAAACGAGTAACCCAGCGAGTTATGCGCATAGCTTGAGGTCACGTGGCCGACCATCTTCATCGGGATCGTCTGCTTCGGATCGAACACCAGCTGCGCGCCTTCCGGCAGCCACACCGTCGGATCAATCGGCTTCAAGCCCACCAGTTGCTTGCGCTCCTCACGTACGCAGTCTTCGCGGTTCATCCCGCGCCAGCCGATCCACGAGAACGGCTTGGTGCGGCCTACGCACCAGCCCATGTTCAGGTCGTCCGGGGTCATCGAGCCGTCGGTGTCCTGGCCGACGATGATGAAACCCTTCTCGGCCCGCAGCACGTGCATGGTCTCGGTGCCGTACGGGGTCAGGTTGTACTTTTTGCCCGCCTCGACGATCTGCTCGAGCACGCCCATGGCGTAGTCGGCCTGCACGTTGACTTCGTACGACAGCTCGCCGGTAAACGAAATACGGAACACCCGCGCCGGCACGCCGCCGACCAGGCCTTCTTTCCAGGTCATGAACGGGAAGCCGTCCTTGTCCAGGTCAATATCAGTCACTTCGGCCAGCAGCTTGCGGCTGTTGGGGCCGGACAGGGTCATGGTTGCCCAGTGGTCGGTGACCGAGGTGAAGTACACCTTCAGGTCTGGCCATTCGGTCTGTTGATAGATCTCCAGCCATTGCAATACGCGCGCGGCGCCGCCGGTGGTGGTGGTCATCAGGAAGTGGTTGTCAGCGAGGCAGGCGGTCACGCCGTCGTCGAAGACCATGCCGTCTTCCTTGCACATCAGGCCGTAGCGCGCCTTGCCCACGTCGAGCTTGGTCCAGGCATTGCTGTAGATGCGGTTGAGGAACTCGCGCGCATCCGGGCCTTGAATGTCGATCTTGCCGAGGGTCGACGCATCCAGCAGGCCGACGCTGTCGCGCACCGCCAGGCATTCGCGTTTGACGGCGGCGTGCAGGTCTTCACCGTTGCGCGGGAAGTACCACGGGCGTTTCCACTGGCCGACGTCTTCAAACTCGGCGCCGTTTTTCACGTGCCAGGCGTGCAGCGCGGTGTAGCGCACCGGCTCGAAGATGTGCCCACAGTGGCGGCCCGCTACGGCGCCGAAGGTCACCGGCGTGTAGTTGGGGCGGAACATCGTGGTGCCCATCTGCGGGATGGTCACATTCAGCGAACGGGCCGCGATGGCCAGGCCGTTGACGTTGCCGAGCTTGCCCTGGTCAGTGCCGAAGCCCAGCGCGGTGTAGCGTTTGACGTGCTCGACCGACTCGAAACCTTCGCGGGTCGCCAGTTCGATAGCGGCGGCGGTGACGTCGTTTTGCAGGTCGACAAATTGCTTCGGCGCCCGTGCAGTGGCTTTCTCGTGCGGCACCTGGAACAGTGCCAGTGTCGGCTCTTCCAGACGGCTCAAGGCTTTGGGCAGCGTGCCTTCCACCGGCGCAAAACCGGCTTCGCTGGCCGCGCGCACGCCGCCTTCAAAGCCATCGGCCAGGGAATCGCCGAGGCCGTAGACGCCATTGATCCCACCCACGCACACGCGTTTTTGCGGTGCTTCGCCCGGTACGAAACCGAGGATGTCTTCACGCCAGGTCGGCTTGCCGCCGAGGTGCGAAGCCAAGTGAACGACAGGGCTGTAGCCGCCGGAGCTGGCCACCAGGTCGCAGTCCAGCCACTCACCGGGGCTGGTGACTTTGTGCGCTTTAACGTCAATGGCGGCGACGCGAGCAGCGGTCACGTGCTTGCTGCCACGCGCTTCGATCACGGCGCTGCCGGTGAGGATGCGAATGCCTTTGGCGCGGGCTTCTTCCACCAGCGCACCGCGAGGGTTGTGGCGCGCATCGGCCACGGCGACGACGGTGAGGCCCGCGTCGAACCAGTCCAGCGCCACGCGGTAGGCGTGGTCGTTATTAGTCGACAGCACCAGTTTTTTACCGGGTGCCACGCCGTAACGACGCACGTAAGTCGAGACCGCGCCGGCGAGCATGTTGCCCGGCACGTCGTTGTTGCCGTACACCAACGGGCGCTCGCAGGCACCGGTCGCCAGCACTACACGCTTGGCCCGCACACGGTGGATGCGCTGACGCACCACGCCAATCGGCGCGCGGTCACCGAGGTGGTCGGTGAGGCGTTCGTGAATGGTCAGGAAGTTGTGGTCGTGGTAACCGTTGACGGTGGCGCGAGGCAGCAGCACCACGTCCGGCAGAGCCTTGAGCTCAGCGATCACACTGGCAACCCATTCGGTGGCCGGCTTGCCGTCGAGGCTTTCGCGCGAATCCAGCAGCGAGCCGCCGAACTCTTCCTGCTCGTCGGCGATGATTACTCGCGCGCCGCTGCGCGCAGCCGCCAGGGCGGCCGATAAACCGGCAGGGCCTGCGCCCACAATCAGCACGTCGCAATGACGGTTGAAGTTGTCGTAGGTGTCCGGGTCGTTCTCGGTGGGCGAGCGCCCCAGACCTGCTGCCTTGCGAATGTACTTCTCGTACGTCATCCAGAACGATTGCGGGTACATGAAGGTTTTGTAGTAGAAACCCGGCGGCATCAGCTTGCCGCCGACCTTGCCGAGAATGCCCATCATGTCGTTGTTCACGCTCGGCCAGCCGTTGGTGCTGGTGGCGACCAAACCCTGGTAAAGCGCCTGTTGCGTGGCACGCACGTTAGGGATTTGCGTGGCTTCAGTGGCGCCGATCTGCAGCACCGCGTTCGGCTCTTCGGCACCGGCGGCAAAGATGCCGCGCGGGCGCGAGTACTTGAAGCTGCGGCCGATGATGTCGACGCCATTGGCCAGCAAGGCGGCGGCCAGCGTGTCGCCCTCAAAGCCTTTGTAACTCTGGCCGTTGAAGCTGAAGGTCAGGACTTTGTTGCGGTCGATGCGGCCACCGTTGGACAGGCGATTGATCTGGCTCATACCTTCTCTCCAGAAGCCTTGGCGGTGAATTGCGGCTTCTCGCCAATCTTGTAGGTTTCAAGAATTTCGTAGGTCACGGTGTCGCGCGTGGCGTTGAAATACTGGCGGCAACCGGCGGCGTGAATCCACAGCTCGTGGTGCAGGCCACGGGGGTTATCGCGGAAGAACATGTAGTCGCCCCACTGCTCATCGGTGCAGGCATTCGGGTACAGCGGGCGCGGGATGTGCGACTGGCCGGACGCG
>Ga0153931_100080_pt1 | contig 42406 bp, 43 predicted proteins | sample TSNJ015MetaG_FD_104730 | JGI IMG/M metagenome (GOLD analysis project Ga0153931, IMG submission 104730) | Attine ant fungus gardens microbial communities from New Jersey, USA - TSNJ015 MetaG | ecosystem: Host-associated > Fungi > Mycelium > Unclassified | place: USA: New Jersey, Wharton State... | reverse complement strand
TTAGGCCGTCTTTGAGGGAGCCGGTTCCATATGATCCGGTCGCATAATGCAAAAAGCCCGGCGCTACAGCTACGGGCTCAGTCCAGACTCACTATGGAGGCACTGTGAAAGCATTGCAAGGCGTTGAAGGTCATGTGGAGTGGCTGACAGAACCCAGCCCTACCTGCGATGTAGGCCAAGTTCGCATTCGTGTGGCGGCTGCCGGCCTTAATCGCGCCGATTTATTACAGCGCGCCGGGCTCTATCCACCCCCGCCTGGCGCCAGCCACGTGCTGGGTCTTGAGTGCGCCGGGGTTATCAGTGAGGTCGGGCCGGGGTCGTCCTGGCAGGTCGGTGACCGCGTTTGCGCATTGCTCGCCGGTGGCGGCATGGCCGAAGAAGTGGTGGTGGATGCGCGCCATGTACTGCCGGTACCGGAAGGTTTGTCGCTGACCGAAGCAGCGGCTCTGCCCGAGGTGTACAGCACGGCGTGGCTGAATCTGTTCCAGCTGGCGGGCCTCAAGCCCGGTGAAAAAGTCTTGCTGCATGCCGGCGCCAGTGGCGTGGGCTCGGCGGCGATCCAGCTGTGCAAGGCGTTTGGCAGCCCGTGCTGGGTCAGCGTCGGCTCGGCGCAGCGCCTGGCGTACTGCGAGGCACTCGGTGCCCAGGGCGGCGTGGTACGTAATGACGGCATTGAAGGGCTAAGCGATTTCGGGCCGTTCGATGTGATCCTCGACCCGGTGGGTGGCAACTACGCCGCGCTGGACCTCAAGCTGCTGGCCCTGGACGGCCGTTGGGTATTGATCGGCTTGATGGGCGGGCGCGACGCGCAGCTCGACCTGGCGCAGGTGCTGGGCAAGCGCATTCAGCTGCTCGGCTCGACCCTGCGCAGCCGCAGCGATCAGTTCAAGGCAGACCTGTTCAGTGACTTGAGCCAGCAGGTATGGCCGCTGTTTGCCGAGGGACGCTTGAGCCCGCAACTGGTCAAGACCTTCCCGATCAAGGATGCCGAGGCGGCGTTTGCCGAGTTGGCGAGCAACCAGATTTCCGGGAAATTGGTGTTGGTGATTGACGAGAGTTTGGTCTGACACCCGTCTCCGGCTGAAATGAGATCAAAGTGTGGGAGCGGGCTTGCTCGCGAAGGCGGAGTGGCAGATGAAACATTCTTCACTGACAAACCGCTTTCGCGAGCAAGCCCGCTCCCACAGTGGATTGGATTTCAATTCAAGGAGCGCAGTGTCACACCCAGTGATGAATCGGCCAGCCGGCCTTTTCTGCATGTTCACGCAACACCGGATCCGGATTCACCACCTGCGGGTGATCCACTTTCAGCAGCAGTGGCAAATCATTGCGTGAATCCGAGTAGAAATACGCGCCGTCGAGCGTCTCGCTTTCCTGCTCCAGCCATTCCAGCAACCGCGTGATCTTGCCTTCACGGTACGTCAGTACACCCACGGTATGGCCGCTGTACACGCCATGGCTGACATCCAGGTCGATGCCCAGCACTTCATCAATACCAATACGTGCCGCAATCGGTTTGACCAGGTGGGTGCCCGACGCGGAAATCACCAGAATCCGGTCGCCGTTCGCGCGGTGGCGAGCGATGGTCTTGGTGGCGTCACTGTAGATCAGCGGCTCGATGACGTCCTCGACCCACGGCTCTACCAGGTGCTCGATCTCTTCCGGCGTACGGCCGATCATGGGTTCCAGGCTGAAGTCCATGAACGCTTCCATGCGCAGCTTGCCCTGGCCGTAGGCGTCCATCAATTCGTTGTTCTTGCGCATGAATGACTCAGGGTCGACCCAGCCCAGGCGGCCCATCTGCTCGCTCCACAGGGTGGCGCAGTCGCCGTGGATCAAGGTGTCGTCCAAATCAAAAATTACCAATGCCATCCGTCATGCTCTCTGAAATAAATCGTGGCGTCAGGCTACTTCACACAACGCACTGGGGTCGATGGAAAGTGCCAGGCGCTGGCCATCCGGGTGCAGGTCGTCGGCGGAACGGTTGAGCACATCCACCACCAATTCCACGCCGCGTGCCTCGATGCGGTAGCGAATCACGTTGCCCAGCAGGCTGTGGCTGCGCACCAGTGCGTCGAGTTCGCCGCTGCGGCTCAGTTCGATGGCCTCCGGGCGAATCGCAATGCGCCCACTGATCGGGCGTTGCAGCAATTGGCTGGCCTTGTCGGCGTCGAGCAGGTTGTAGTTGCCGATGAAACCGGCGGCGAACACATCCACCGGCGCGGTGTAGAGCGTCTCGGCATCACCGCTCTGCACGATCTTGCCCTGGTTCATCAGGAAGATGCGGTCGGACATGGTCAGGGCTTCTTCCTGGTCATGGGTGACGAAAATCGTGGTCAGCCCCAATTCGCGCTGAATCTGGCGGATCTGCTCGCGCAGGTGCTTGCGGATCCGCGCGTCCAGCGCCGACAGCGGCTCATCGAGCAGCAACAGGCGTGGGCGGGTCACCAGCGAGCGGGCGAGGGCCACGCGCTGGCACTGGCCACCGGACATCTGATGCGGGTAGCGGCCGGCGAGCTCTTTGAGCTCCACCAGTTGCAGCACTTCCTGCACGCGCTTATGGCTGTCGTCGGCGTTGACCTTTTGCATGCGCAGGCCGAAGGCAACGTTCTGCTCCACGGTCATGTTGGGGAACAGCGCGTAGCTCTGGAACACCATGCCGATGTGGCGTTTCTGCGGGCTGAGGGGAACGATGTCCTGGCCATCCAGCAGAATTTTGCCACTGTCCACCGACGTGAGGCCGGCGATGCAACGCAGCAAGGTCGACTTGCCGCAACCGGACGGGCCGAGCAGGGTGACGAATTCGCCCTTGGCGATCTCGCAGTTGATGTCACTGAACACCGGAGTGCCGGCGTAACCTTTTTGCAGGTGTTGGACGCTGACGAAGCTCATTGGCTTTTGTCCTTGTTCAAGATATTGGCGGCCCAGGTCAGCACCAGCACAAAGAAGAAATAGGAAATGACGACGGCACTGGTGAAGTGGCCGCTACTGTTGCGCATGTTGTTGAGGTACACCTGCAGGGTTTCGTAGCGGGTGCCCACCAGGATGTTGGCGAACACGAACTCACCGAACAGGAACGAAAACGACAGCAGCAGCGCTACCATCAGGCCCTTGCGCAGGTTCGGCAGCACCACCAGGATTGCCGCCTGCCACGTGCTCGCGCCGAGCAATTGCGAGGCGTCCATCAAGTCGCGCAGGTTGATCGCTTGCAGGTTGTTGGTGATCGCGCGGTACATGAACGGCAGGGCCACGGTGAAGTAGCAGCCGATCAGAATCCACGGCGTGCCCACCATCGCCAGCGGCCCGGAACCGTAGAGTTGCAGCAGGCCCACCGACGACACCACCGGCGGCACCGCGAAGGGCAGCAGGATGAGGATGTTCATCAGCGCGTCGAGCCGGGGGAAGTGGTAATGCACCACGAACAGCAGCGGCAGTATCAGCACCACTGACAGAATCAGCGCACCCACGCACACCAGCAGCGACTGGCCAAAGGCGGCCAGAAAGCGTGGGTCGCTCCACAGCTGCACATACCATTTCACCGTGAAGCCGGCCGGCAGGATCGTCGCTGACCAACTGCTGGCAATGGAGTAGACAAAGGTGCCCACCAGCGGCAACACCAAAATCGCAAACAACAGGTACACCACTACGCGATGGTAGAGGGAGGCCGAGCCGGCTTCAGCGCGAGACATGGTAGCTCCTCTTGAGCAGCAGTTGATGAACCACGGTGACCACGGTCATCAGCGCCACCAGCACCACGGCCAGGGCACTGGCCATGTTCGGGTCCAGGGAAATATCACCGGAGACCATCGCCGCGATGCGGATCGGCAGCACGTTGAAGTTGCCGGTGGTCAGCGCGTACACCGTGGCATAGGCGCCCAGAGCATTGGCCAGCAGGATCACGAAAGTGCCGAGCAGCGCCGGGGTGAGCACCGGCAAGCCGATGTGTCGCCAGAACTGCCAGCCGCTGGCGCCCAGCAGCGAGGCCGATTCACGCCAGTCTTCACGCAACGCATCGAAGGCCGGGTAGAGCAGCAGCACGCCCAATGGAATCTGGAAGTAGGTGTACAGAATGATCAGGCCGGTTTTGGAATACAGGTTGAAGTCCTGAATGATCCCGGCCTGCTTGAGCATGATCGTGATGCTGCCGTTGAAGCCCAGCAGGATGATGAAGGCGAAGGCCAGCGGCACGCCGGCAAAGTTGCTGGTCATGTTGGCGAAGGCGGTGACGAAATTGCGCAACGGCCCATCGACGCGGCGCAACGAATAGCTGCCGAGCACCGAGATGATGATGCCGAACACGCTGGAGTAGAAGCTGATCTCCAGGCTGTACTGGATGGCTTGCAGGTAGAACTTCGAACTGAAGATCTTGATGAAGTTGGCCACGCCCCAGCCAAACTCCTCCGATTGCAGGCTGTTGACCAACACCCACACCAGCGGGGCGATTTCAAACACGATAAAGAACAGCGCAAAGGGCACCAGGCAGAGGATCGCCAGCCATTTGCCACGGGTTAGGGAATTCACTTCAACAGCTCCCGGCATACAGGTTTGTCGTGGGGCACCCCGAGCAGTTCGCAGACAGTGCCGCACAGTTCGGTTTGCTTGGGTCGGGCAGAAGGGTCGAAGTTGAAGGCCGAGCCCAGCACGAACAGGGGCACTTCACGCTCCTCGGGCAGCAGGCCGTTGTGCGAGCGATCGTTGTTCATGCCGTGGTCGGCGGTCACCAGCACCTGGTAGCCGGCGTCGAGCCAGCCTTGCAGGTAATCGGCGAGGATGATGTCGGCCGAGCGTGCGCTGTTGCGGTATTGCGAGGTATCGAGGCCGTGCTTGTGGCCGGCGTCATCGATGTTCATCGGGTGCACCACGAGGAAATTCGGCGCGTGTTTGCGGCGCAGGCTTTCGGCGTCGGCGAACAGGTGCGAATCCGGGTAGTGGTCATTCCAGTAGAAATGCCCGTGCTGGATCGCCAGCGCCTTGTCGTCGGTATGGCGATCACGCGCGGCAATAAAGGGCGTGCGGTTATACAACTCGCTGACCCAGTGGTAAGCCGCCGCCGCTGTGGTGAGGCCGGCGTCGGTGGCGTAATGGAAAATGCTGCGCTGGTTCGACAGGCGCGAGACATTGTTGTGGACGATGCCGCTGTCGATCGGTGGCACGCCGGTGAGGATGCATTCATACAACGGCCGGGACAGGGCCGGCAGTTCACAGTCCAGTTTGTAAAGCGCTGCGCGTCCTGCGCCGATATAGGCCTGGAGATGCCCCATGGCATGTCGGGCAACCTCGTAGTTCAGGCCGTCGAGCACCACAAGGATGACGTTGTGCTTCATAGGGGCTGGGGCTCCGCGACGGTAGGTTCGACTCAATTTCCCTGGCTGAACGGGATCAAACATGTGGGAGCGGGCTTGCTCGCGAAAGCGGTGTGTCAGGCAACACTTCTTTCTCTGAACCACCGCTTTCGCGAGCAAGCCCGCTCCCACACAAGCCCGCTTCCACATTGGATCTCCAGTGGAGAGCCAATGCGGGTTGAAGCCTTACTGCATATTGATGATGACTTCTTCCTGCCATTTTTGCGGCAGTGCCTTGGAGGTCTTCTCCCAAGCGTCGGCATCCTTGATCGGCGTGACTTTCTTGTATTGCTCGTTCGGCAGCAGCTTGGCCTGCACGTCAGCCGGCAAGGTCAAGTGCTCGGCACGGATCGGACGGGCGTTGCCGCGCGCCAGGTTGGTCTGGCCGGCGTCGCTGAAGATGTACTCACGGGTCAGCTTGGCGGCGTTCGGGTGCTTGGCGTATTTGTTGATGATGGTGGTGTAGCCGGAAATCACCGAGCCGTCCGATGGGATCAGCACCACGTAGTCATCCGGGTTGGCCATCTTGGCTTTGTAGCTCAGGCCGTTGAAGTCCCAGACCACGCCCACTTCGACTTCGCCTTTTTCCATGGTGGCGATGGTCGGGTTGGCCAGCGACAGGCGGCCTTGCTTGGCGATGTCGGCGAACATCAGCAGCGCAGGCTGGATGTTCTTCTCGTCGCCACCGTTGGCCAGGGCTGCCGCGAGTACGCCGTTGGCGGCCTGGGCGGCGGTGCTCACGTCACCGATGGAAACTTTGTATTTGCCGGTTTTCAGGTCAGCCCAACTTGTTGGGGCTTCGGAGCCGTGCAGCAGCTTTTTATTGACGATAAAGGCGATGGTGCCGGTGTAGGCCAGGGCCCAGTTGCCATCTTTATCTTTTGCCCAGTCCGGCACTTGCGCCCAGGTGCTCGGCTTGTACGGTTGGGCCACGCCCTGTTTCACCGCGATCGGGCCGAAGGCGGCGCCGACGTCACCGATATCGGCGCTGGCGTTGTCTTTCTCGGCGGCGAACTTGGCGATTTCCTGGGCCGAGCTCATGTCGGTGTCGATGTGCTTGAGGCCGTAGGTCTTGGCCAGGTCTTCCCAGGTGCCTTTCCAGTTGGCCCAGTCATCGGGCATGCCGACGCTGTTGACGGCGCCTTCGGCTTTCGCGGCGGCTTCCAGAGTCTTTAGATCGGTATCAGCAGCCATGGCGGCGGTGCACATGGCAATGGTCGAGCCTAACAGTGATGCCAGGAAAAGCTTTTTCATCCGAAGCTCCTTTGGGCGTTTTCAACGCGGCGTTTTTATGAACGTTTGCGGTGGTGTTGGTCTAGGTCAGAGCAATACCTGAGCCAATCTAGGCTCGGTGCATGACAGTTTCATGTCGATGTCGTTTTTTAATCGCTTTTGTCGCGCAGTGCAGGCTTAGCGTAGACCATGCCCAAGTGCCCGCAGGCCCTGGACTTGGCCGATGTATTGCAGGGTGTGGTGCAGGGCGTGGACAGGGACTGTCATCTGTCGGTCATCTGTAATGCCTAGGCTGGCACGCAGTAGCAAAAGCCCATTTACGGAGCGGTTTGTGCACCTGAACGGTGCTGGTCTAGTCCAGATAGGTAACGTTGATGCGTGATGAGGCAATCAAGGCGGTGACATCCATCGGCCTGGCGCTGCAAGAGCAGATCGACCACGGCCTGTTGCCGCCCGCGAGTAAATTGCCCGCCGAGCGCAAGCTCAGCGAGTTGTTCGGTACCACTCGCATTACCGTGCGGGAAGCCTTGTTACAGCTGGAAGCCCAAGGCCAGATTTACCGTGAGGAGCGCCGTGGCTGGTTCGTTTCGCCGCCGCGGCTGGCCTACAACCTGATGCAACGCAGCCACTTTCACGCGATGGTTGGGGATCAGGGCCGGGTGGCGTCCACCGAAGTGATTTCTGCGCGGCTGCAACCGGCGTCGGCAGCAGTGTGTGCGTGGTTGCAGTTGCCGGCGCTGTCGAGTGTGATCCAGATCTGCCGAGGCCGGCGGATTGATGGTCGCCTGGTGTTGTATGTGGAGCACTACCTGAACCCGCAGTACTTTCCGGGGATTCTGGGGTGTGATCTGAATCAGTCGATGACCGAGCTGTATGCGCGCAAGTACGACCTGCACTATGGCCGTGTGCGCTTTGAAATCGTGCCGACGTCACTGCCGGTGGAGGCTGCCGCCGCGTTGCGCGTGTCGGTGGGCAGCCCGGGGTTGCGCATTGCCCGGGTCAACTATGACCAGCACCAGCGGTTGATCGACTGCGACCTGGAGTTCTGGCGCCATGATGCGATTCACGTCGGCGTGGATGTGGTGTGACATTCGGGTGCTGGGCTGGCCGATAGTCAGCGGATGCACCGCGAGCTTAATGGGGGAGCTGGCTTGCCTGCGATGCGCGCGCCTCGGTACATCAGGCAAATAACATTGATCCTATCGCAGGCAAGCCAGCTCCCACACTTGAACCGAGATCGACTTGAAGAATCGCTCGCCTATGGCATCAGTGTCTTGATCACCTGATCCACGTTGCCTTCCAACTCCGCCACCGGGTCCGCACCGTCGACGTTCAACACCAATAGCTGCGCACCGGATGCCGTCACTGCTGCTTTCACCGCTTCGCTCGGTTGACGATGGTGCAGCACCACGGCCACGTCGCTGTCCTTCAAGCGGGCGGTTAACCCCTGCAGCGCTTCGGGCGTCCAGTCGGCGTCCGGCCGTGCATCGGTGCTGACCACTTCCAGGTTCAGACTGCTGACCAGGTACGCAAAGTGATCGCTCAGGCTGACCACGCTCAGGTTATCGGCCTGCGCCAGGCGCGCTTCGCTGTCGGCGTTGAGTTTGAGCAGGCGCTGCTTGAGGGCGGCGAGGTTGGCATCAATCGTCGGTTTGGCATTCGGCGCCAGCCGGCTCAGGTCGGCGGCCATCACATCGGCCATGCGCCCCATATTGTTGCTTGACTGCCAGGGCTGGCTGTTCAGCCCGTCGGTGCTGCCTGGTTGCACGGCAATGCCCGGCAGGCCGCCGTCCACCGGGCGCGCAGCGTCGATTTCGACGATGCGGATATTGCTGCGCCGCGCCACCGGATACAGCGGGTCATCCGGCCACAACGAGCGCAGGCCGATGGCGGCGTCGGCGTCCGACGCGAGGGTATTCAGTGTCTGCGCGCCACGGCCGGTGAAGTAGGACACCTGCCGAGAACCTGGCAGGTTGGCAGGGGCGGCGCGTTCAAGCTTCACGTTGGTGCCTTTTAGCAGTACCTCGGCCAAGCCGTAAGTGATGGGCAACGAGGCCACGACTGTGACCGACTTCTTTGCTTTGGTCAGCGCGGCATGGCCGAGACCCTGGTTGACTTTGAAGTCGTTGGGATTAAAACCATCGACGGCGGCCAGCGCCGAAGTGCTGACCAAACAAGCGATGGCCAAGGCCAGTGGGCGAAAAAAAGGGCGCATTATCCAAGATTCCCTTTGAGGCTGGGCACGGTGCCGCGCGCGATGGCGGCGAAGGCGAAAGCGATACCGGCAACCAGAATGATCGCGGCGCCGGACGGAATAGGCAGGTCGAAGATGATCGGCAGCAGAATGCCGCACAGCGTGCTGACGGTGGCGATCACTACCGACACCCAGAAAAAACCTTTGAGCGACTGGCTCAGCAGGCGCGCCGCCGCGGCTGGAATCACCAGCAGGGCGCCCACCAGGATCGCGCCGATGACCTTGACCGCCGCCACGGTGATCAGCGTCACCAGAATCACGAACAGGTAGTCCAGGGTCTTTACCGCCACACCGCGCACGGCAGCCAGTTGCGGGTTGAAGCTGGCGAGCATGATGCGGTTGTACAGCGGCAACGCCAGCGCCATCACCAGCGAGCCGACCACGGCCAGCACCAGCAAATCATTGCCGTTGACCGTCAGCACCGAACCAAACAGCACGTTTTCCAGAATGTGCACGTTGATCTTGCCCGCCAGAATCAGCAACAGGCTCGCGCCCAACGCCAGCGACACGGAGAGGAACACGCCGATCAAGGTGTCCGGCGCCAGGCCGGTGCGGTTGCGCAGGTAATTGAGCAGGATGCCGAACAGCAGGCAGTAGCCGAACAGTGCACCATACGGCCCGGTATAGGGTTCACCTAACAGAATGCCCACGGCCACGCCGGTCAGCGCGGCATGCCCGACCGCTTCGGAGAAAAACGCGAAGCGCTTGACCACCACCAGCGTGCCCAGGCCGCCCAGTACCGGGCCGATCAGCAAACCGGCGAGCAAGGCATTGACCACAAACCCATAGGCCAGCGCTTCCGGCAGATAGCCGGAAGAGGCCCAGCTCTGGACCATCAGACGAAACGCTTCATAACTCATGGTGCCGGGCTCCGGGGGTGAGTGGAGAACAGGGTCAGCAGGCGGTCCGGGGTCAGCGCTTCTTTAGGCGTGGCGTCGAACAGCACACGACGGTTGAGGCCGGTGACGCGGTCGGCCAGGCGGCCCACAGCGTCAAGGTCGTGCTCGATCCACAGCACGGTGATCCCGGCCAGGCGCCAGTCATTCAGCAGGCGTTCAAAGACCTGGATGCCGGCTTCATCGAGCGCCGACATCGGTTCATCCAGCACCAGCAGGTGCGGAGCCGGAATCAGGCCCTGGGCCAGCAATACGCGCTGACGCTCACCGCCCGACAGCGCGCCCATGCGGCGTTTGCGTTTGTCCTGCATGCCCACCCGTTCGAGCGCCTCGCCGATTGCCCCGGCGTAGTGCCTGGACAGGCCGAGAAACGCCGGGCGCCGTTGACACATGGCGGCCATGAAGTCGTCGACGGTCATCGGCAAGCCACGGTCGAACTCCAGCGCTTGCGGTACATAGCCGATGGTGCCGGGCGTGGCCTGCCAGTGCAGGCGCAAGTGGCCCTGGTGCGGCATTTGCCCCAACAGGGTCTTGATCAGCGAGCTTTTACCGCCGCCGTTGGGGCCCACCAATGCATGGATGCTGCCTGGCTCTACCTGGAAGCTCACACCGTCAAGAATGGTGGTGCGGCCCAGGGTCAGCGACACCGTGTCGAACTCGATTGTCGGACCAATGCTGGCCACCTTCAGCTGTTCCGCCGCCGTCATGCCCCGGACTCCTGAATCGCCCGCACCACGGTGTTGAGGTTGCCGGTCATTTCCACTTCGTACTTCTCAGGGGTGTATTCGCCGTAGGAGATATGCGACAGCGGGTACAGCTTCACACCGGATTCACGCTGGATGGTCTCGACGTAGGTGGACGGGAAATCCATCTCCGAAAAGATCACCTTCACGTCCAGGGCACGCAGTTCGTCGATGGTCTTCTTCAACTGGCTCGGGCTGGGTTCGATGCCGTGGGCAGGCTCGACCACCGCCGTGACTTCCAGGCCGAACTCACGCAGCAGGTAGTCGTAGGCCGCATGCACGGTGGCCACGCGCAGGTCGGGGTTGGGCGCGCTGGTCAGCTTGGCCAGCGCGTCGGCGCGCATCTGGCGCAGGCGCTTGCCGTACGCACGGGCGTTCTGGGTGTAGGTCTTGGCGTTGTCCGGGTCGAGTTTGCCCAGCTCGCGGGCGATGTTGTTGACCTGGGCAATCGAGGCGCTGATCGACAGGAAGGTGTGCGGGTTGACCACCTTGCCTGCACCGCGCGCGGCATTGCCGGTGGCGGCCAGCAGCGGCACGTTGGCGTTGGCCTCGATCACCGGGATGTCCGGGCGCTCGCTGGTGGCGATCATGCGGTCGGCGAAATCGTCATGGCCGACGCCGTTGAGCACGATCACGTCGAGGGTGCCGATGCGCTTGATGTCTTCGGCGCGCGGCTCGTAGGCGTGTGGGTTGAAACCGGCCGGGATCAACGGCACCACCTCGGCCTTGTCGCCGACGATGTTGGTCACGTAGCTGTAATAAGGGTGCAGCGTAATGCCGATGCGCAGGCGTTTGGCTGCCTCGGCGTTGGCCAAAGGCGCCAGCAACACACTGAACAGACTGATCAGCAACAGGCGCAGCAGGGGAGATGAAATGGACATGGGCACTCGGTCTTCTCGGGTCAGTGACGGTGCTGGCGCGTGACGCCGGCATCGAATTGCGCGACCACCTGTTGCCAGCCGGCCGCGATCAGCGCCTGGTCAGAGAGGTCGGAAGGGGTGGCGAGATTGGCCTGGCGGTTGAGCCAGATATCCGGCTCGGCACCGTGCACGCGCATCAGCAGCGAGCCGCTGGTGCTGGGCGTCTGGCTCACGCCCAAGTAGGCCGAAGGCTCCAGCAATTGCCAGCGATGGTCGCCACGGCTGACAGAACTGGCGTCCTGGGCAAACGGCGCAAACCCTTCTTCGGCCAATTGTTCAGGCGTCGGCAGGGCGCTTTGCTCTTGTTGCAGCAGCTGGATCTCATCCAGAGTCACCCGCAGGTCGGCGTAGATGCCTTGCTCGGAGGCACTGAGGTCGCGGCGTGCATCCAGCTGGTGGCTGGGCAGCGCTGCAACTTCCTGGGTTTCACCGTGCAGGGCGATCACCGAGCCGGCCACCGCCAGGATGATCAGGCACAGCAACAGCACGTAGAGGGTTTCGTGGCCGGCACCGGCGGGGCGTACAACCTGTGTGGTGCTCATTGAGGCTGGATATCCGCTTGGTCGATTTCCACCACGTGACCGGGGCCTGCGTCAAACAGCACATAAAACTCGGCGGCGGGCTTCTTGAAGGTCAGGGTCGAGTCCTGGCCAAGCTTGCCGGGCAGCAGGATGGTTTCGTCGTAGCCGATTACGTCCAGGGTAACGCCCGGGGCGCCGCTGCCGTCGGAGAAACCGCCGGTGCACTGGATCTGCTCGCCGGGGATTTCCTTGCATTCGCACATCGGGTTGTGGGCGAGGGCGGTGGTACTGAAACCGGCGCAGAGCAACAGTGCTGCACCGGCGCGGGTCAGGCGCGTCAACGTCATGGTTTAACTCCTTGCTTGTTCAGCCAGGCAATGGTGGCAGGCGAAGCCTGGCTCAGCGGGATGGAACCCTGGTGCATCGTGCCGTCCCAGCCTTCCATGGTGATCCACAGTTCGGCGTCGGCCGGCGTGCGTTCCGGCACCGGCAGGGCGGCGCCCATGCGGTACGGCGTGCCGAAGAAGATCACTCCGGCGGCGCGCAGGCTGCGGGGCTTGCCGATACGCAAGTAGGTGGCCTTGACCTGCTCGGCGCAGGTGTCGCACAGGGCAGCGTTGAAGAATTTCATCGGGCCGGCCGGGTCCGGACGCGGGCCTTCATTGCGGAATTCGGCGAGTTTCAGGCTCCAGGGCCCGACCTGCACGTCACCGACCACTCGCTCACCAATGCCGGTATCGCCGCGAAACAACGCGGCATCGGCAAAGTACTTGGGCATGAACCCCAGCGGCACCAGCAACAGCAGGATATTGATATGGAACCGCCATTTCAGCCAAAAGGCGCGCAGCGGCGAAGGCGGTGTTGCACTGACCTTGCTCATTATTTGGCCTCCGAGGTTTCAGCCTGCAGGGCGGGAGCGGCAGCAGGCGCACGTTGGTTCTTGGCTTCGCGCTTGAGGGCATTGAGGGTGGCCAGCGCGGTGCGCTTGGTCCAGATCAGCAGGCCGCTCAACACCATCATGCTCAGCACCAGGCCGAAGAACGCCCAGATCAGCTTGATCCACAGCCCGCCAAAGTCGCCGGTGTGCAGCGGGCGCATGGATTCGGTGACGAACTCCAGCGTCGAGCGATCGGAGAGCAGGTGCGACACCGCGATTTCACCGCTGTAGGGGTTGAGTTGAGCGGTCTGGAACATCAACGGGTACCAGCCGCGCCCGCCGATTTGCAGGTGGCTGTAGGCGTTGAGCGGCAGGAACACGAATGTGGCGTCCAGCCCTGGAATGCGTTGGGTGGCGATTTCGATGGCTTCGTCCAGCGCGATCATCGGTGCCGGCACGCCGGGCGCAGACATCGGCACTTTCTCGCGAGCAATCACTGGGACGATCGGTTCGCTGGAGATGGAAATCTGGTTGTCCCCCAAAATCGCCTGGATCAAGAACCAGGTGCCGGTGATGGAAATCACCGCGATAAACCAGATCGACCAGATACCACTCAGGCGGTGGAAGTCGCCCCAGAAAATTCGCGCGCCGTGGCGGATGCGCAGGGTAGGGCGCAGAAACCCTTTCCAGAAGCGTTTATAGACGACCAGCCCGGTGACCAGCGACGCCAGCAATGGCAGGCCGAGCGCCGAAACCAGGTACCAGCCCCAACTGAAGCCGTTGGTGAACGGCACCAGCCACCAGCCATGCAGCGCGCGGGTAAATTGCTTGAAATCGAACGACGGGCTGATGCCCTGGATCGCCCCGGTGTACGGGTTGACGTAGACCTCCACGGAACGCCCGTCCGGGTAGCTGAGGTCGACACTCAGCGCAAAGTGCGTTTCGTCCGGGCGGATGATCGATTGCACGATCACCTGGGGTTCTTCGCGCTTGATGGCAGCAATCACCTGGTCAAAGCTCAGCATGTGGGCATCATCCGACGGCTTGCTCGCGCGGATATCCGGGTTGGCCAGCCAGACGATTTCCTGGCTGACCACCGCCAGGGTGCCGGTGACGCAGACGATCAGTACAAAAAACCAGATGGGCAATGCCAGCCAGCTGTGTACGAGAAACCAGAGTTTTGAGCGTGACTTCTTCGACATGTGAATGCGGGTCTTGATCGGAGGAGGGCGGAGGAGGCCCGGAAAAGGCCGGTCGTAGCTTTTGCTGACGCGACGGGCTGTATCTAAGTTAAGACGGATGAGGTTTGGAAATCCCTAACCCGGATATGAAAGAAAATGTTTCAGGTTTCCATTCAAGGCGCTGGCAGGCCTTCATCGAACACGAAACATGTTCCAAGCCATCACCCGGTCGCCATTGATAGGGCCCAAGGGCTGCGTAGGATGGATTTATACCGTTGAGCCCGCCTCAAGAAACGTGAGCCCTAAGAAAAATGACTGCCAGAACCCTTTACGCCAAACACATCGATTCCCACACGTTGTGCCCCCTGGATGACCAGGGCCATGTCCTGCTTTATATAGACCGCCAGGTGATCAACGAATACACCAGCCCCCAGGCCTTCAGCGGCCTGCGCGACGCCGGCCGCGGGGTGTGGCGCCCCGGCACGGCGCTGGCGGTGGTCGACCATGTAAACCCCACCACGCCCAAGCGCATCGCGGCGATGCCCGACGCAGGCGGGGCGCGGCAAGTCTCGTACCTGGCAGAAAACTGCCGCGATTTCGGCATCGAGCTGCTGGATATCCTCGACAAACGCCAGGGCATCGAGCATGTGATCGCCCCGGAGCAGGGCTTTATCCTGCCGGGCATGGTGATCGCCGCCGGCGACAGCCACACCACCACCTACGGCGCCCTCGGCGCATTTGGATTTGGCATCGGCACTTCGGAAATCGAGCACCTGCTGGCCTCGCAGACGCTGGTCTACAAACGCCTGAAAAGCATGCGCGTGACGGTTGAAGGCGACCTGGCGCGAGGCCTCACGTCCAAGGACGTCATCATGGCCTTGATCGGCAAGATCGGTGCCTCCGGAGCCACCGGCTACGCCATCGAATTTCGCGGCTCCACCATCGACGCGTTGAGCGTCGAGGCACGCATGACCATCTGCAACATGGCGGTCGAAGCCGGTGCGCGCGGCGCCTTCATGGCGCCGGACGAAAAAGTCTTCAGCTACCTCAAGGGCAAGCCCCGCGCGCCGAAGGGCGAGTTATGGGAACAGGCACTGGTGGGCTGGCGCCAATTGCATTCGGACGCCGACGCCGTGTTCGACCAGGAGGTGCACCTGGATGCCACCACCCTGGAACCCATGGTCACCTGGGGCACCAGCCCCGACCAGGCTGCCCCCATTGGCACCCGCGTGCCCGACCCGCAGGACGTCAGCGACCTGATCCTGCGCCAGGACATGCGCCGTGCCCTCAACTACATGGGCCTGGAAGCCGGCATGCCGCTGAGCGACATCGTCATCAGCCATGCGTTTATCGGCTCCTGCACCAATGCCCGCATCGAAGACCTGCGCGACGCCGCCAGCGTGGTGCGCGGCAAACACGTGGCCGAGCACGTACGGGCGATGATCGTGCCCGGCTCCACCGAAGTGCGCGACCAGGCTGAGGCCGAAGGGTTGGCGGCGATCTTTATCGACGCCGGCTTCGAGTGGCGCCAGTCCGGCTGCTCGATGTGCCTGGCGATGAACGACGATGTACTGGCCCCCGGCGACCGCTGTGCGTCCAGCACCAACCGCAACTTTGAAGGCCGCCAGGGCGCCGGCGCACGCACGCACCTGATGAGCCCGGCAATGGTCGCCGCTGCCGCGATCACCGGCCGCCTCACTGATATTCGCCACTTTGGAGACCGTGCATGAGCCTGCAACCTTTTACTGTGGTCACCGGCAAGGCCGCGCCGATGCTGGCCGCCAATATCGACACCGACGTGATCATGCCCAAGCAGTTTCTTAAAGGCATCGACCGCAGCGGCCTGGACCGGGGGCTGTTCTTCGATCTGCGCTTTCTGGCGTCCGGCGAGCCCAACCCCGCGTTCGTGTTGAACCAGCCGGGCTGGCAGGGCGCACGCTTCATGGTCGTCGGGCCCAACTTTGGCTGCGGTTCCAGCCGCGAGCACGCGGTGTGGGGCTTGAAACAAGTGGGCATTCGCGCGCTGATCGGCAGCAGTTTTGCCGGGATCTTTTATGACAACTGCCAGCGCAACGGGGTGTTGCTCATCACTCTGGACGACGCGCAGGTGCACACACTCGGACAGGCTGTCAGCCAGGCGGATCAGGCGCAGATCAGTGTCGACCTGGAGGCTCAGCAAATTCGTCTGGCGGATGGCCAGGTCATTGCGTTCCAGATCGACACCTTGCGCAAGACCGCGTTGCTGCTGGGCCTGGATGCCATTGGCAGCACGTTGCAGCGCAGTGAGCAAATCAAAGCATTTGAACGCGAACATTTGGCTGCCAACCCTTGGCTCAGTTGATAAACACGTAGTTATATAAGTAGCCAACACAGCGCCCTCTTTTAATAAAGAGGGCGTTTTTGTGTGCTATTTACTTTTCAAATAACAGCCATTAAATGCCGGCTTCGCCCGCCATTACAGGCGGTGTGGCCAGTTGAAAGAGTAATCCCGGAAAAACCACAAGGGTATTGGGTTGACACCCCGCAGACCATCGGCTTAAGTGGGGGCTGGCTTGGAAGTCAGCACATTATAAGAAAGGGAAGTTAATACTATGGCCGTTGAGTGAGTGGTTATGTCTCCTGGGTGTCGGTGATCACGTTAATAACCTGATTGCGCGCGCTCGCCTGTAAACAGTTGTCTTTGTTGCCGATAGTAATGTTGTTCCGGTCCGGGACGGCAGGTACTTATCTGCCCATAACATAAGTTAAAACACAGAGAGTACCTACTCATGTCGATTTTTGATCAAGCCACCCATCGCTCGGTGCAATGGCAAGATTGGCGCTGGCAGCAAAAGCACGCCCTGCGCGATGAGCCGGCCTTGCGCATTGCCTGCGGGGGATGGAGTGAGGAAATAACGGCGCATATCGAGCACAACTTGCAAGACCGCAAGATGCAGATCACGCCTTATTACATTGATCTGATCAAGCGCTCACTCACCGGCGGTCCGATAACCGACCATCCGCTGTGGCGCCAGGTGGTGCCGTACTGGAGCGAGCAGGTGGCGGGCGATTACGACGGAACGTCGGAGAACTGGGAACTCGGGCATGAGATGAAAACGCCCATTTGCCAGCACAAGTACGACAACCGCGTGATCCTGCGCATGACCAACACCTGCAATGCCTATTGCCAATTTTGCTTTGAGGCACTGCGCACCTTGCAGGTCGGCACGGAGAAGGCCAACGCCAGCACCGACTCGTTCAAGGATTCGGTGGCGTACATCCGCGGCAACCCGGCCATTGAAGAGGTGATCCTCAGCGGCGGTGACCCGTTGATGCTGGCTGACCGCAAGCTGGAAGAAAACCTTGCGGCGTTGCGTTCGATCCGCGACGACCTGCTGATTCGAATCCATTCACGGGCGTTGAGTTTCAACCCGTTCCGGGTAACCGATGAATTGGTGGCCATGCTCGAGAAGTACAACGTCAACGCATTTGGGGTGCACGTTTGCCACCCGCTTGAACTGACGGCTGATTTTGCGGCGGCGGTTAAACGTATTCAGCGTGCCGTGCCGATAGTGTTCTCCAACATGCCATTGTTGCGCGGCGTGAATGATGATGAAGCCACCTTGCATACACTCTTTATTGATCTTTATCGTCTCGGCGTAAAACCGTATTACTTGTATCACTTCATGCCGTTTTCGCCAGGGGCGTCCGAATATAAAGCCTCGATCAGCCAGGCGATCGCTATTATGGATCGGCTCAAACGGCGCGTGTCGAACATTGCCCTGCCCGAATATGTACTACCGCACGCACAAGGCAAGTTTACGGTGCCGTTGCTGGACTTTGAAAAGCCTGAAGACTTGCCACATTTTGAAGTGCACGAGGGGCAGCGCCATTATCGTTTTCGTAATTGGGAAGGGCACTGGTGCAGTTGGCAGGATGCCTGAATTAACTCACGGAAGAGGCAATGATGGTCATGAAGCAAGAGGCGGTTCTTTTTATTGATGTCGATGACAGTGCCTCGGTGCGTTACAACTACCGCGAGCCGCACTTTGCGGTCGCCCGCGCACAAGGCCTGGCCTGTCTAACCGCCGGGGTCGCGGGGCGTCATCACCTGCAGCGACTGCGCGACGACAGTGATGAAGTGTTCCTGCTCGAGGCATTAAGCGAACAATCGATTCTGGACCTGGTGGGCCGGCTGGACGGGCGTTACCAGATTCGCGCGATTTTCTGCCAGGCCGGGCACCCGTCTGCATCGGGCGAAGTGGGTTGCATTGTTGCAAACACCTGCAAGCGCCTGGGGCTGGTGTACAGCTGTGCGCAGGCGATTGCCGCGTGCAATAACAAGTACCTGATGCGCAGCGTGCTGCAAAAGCACGGGCTGCGCTCGGTGCCGTTTGCACTGTGTAATAACGAGCAGGAGCTTCAGGCAGGCGCCGAGCGGGTGGGCTATCCGCTCATCGCCAAACCGCCTTTTGGCGGTGCGTCGGCCTTTATCAAGAAGTGCTCCAACTGGGCGCAGTTGCGCAGCCATTACGCGCAGTTCGTGAGCGGCCACGGCGCGGCGGCTTACGCGGATTTCTACGGTTGCGCGCACCGTTTGCCGGCAGTCGACGGGCAGGCGCGCGAGTACCTTCCGGGGCGTAGCATCCTGCTGGAAGGCTATATCCCGGGCATTGAAGGCAGCGTGGAATGCGTGGTTGTCGGCGAGCGCATCCACCCGCTGCTGATCAACGAGAAACTCATGCTGACCGAGCGCAGCGGCACCGTGCTGGAGAACCTGCTGATTTCTCCGCCGACCTCTTTCACGGCCGAGCAGTGCGAGCAGATCCGCACGTACGCCACGGCATGCCTGCGCGCGGTCGGGCTGACCAACGCGGTGGTGCATTTCGAATTTCGCATGACCGATCAAGGCCCCGTGGTCATTGAGATCAACCCGCGCGTGGGCGGGCTGTATGTCAACGCGGCGTTCCGAGACCTGGCCGCGATCAATCCCTACCAGCTGTATATGTCGCTGCTGCTGGGCGAGCCGGGGGTTAACGCGCAACTGGAGGCCGGCGCGCACAAGGTCGCCAATGGCCGCCAGCACTACGCGATGCTGGCGATTTACCCGGAGCACAGTGGCCGCTTCAAGGGGATTGAGGGCGTGCAGTTTCTCGATCACCACGCCGCCGTGCTGGAGTACGCGCAACTGGACGCCGGCCACTGCCTCGACGCCGATATCGAGGAGCACTATTTGCTCAAGTGCTGGGCCAGGGTCGACGATGCCGCCGACGCTTACGCCTTGCATGACGCGATCAGGCACAACCTGCACGTGATCATCGAGAATAAGGTTTAGCGCTATGGACATCCCACAGATCTCTGCGCATTTGCGCGACCATCACTACTGCCACCGTCGGGACTACGGCGCGTTGATCGGCGTTGAGCCCGGGCAAGAGCAGAGCTTTCGAGCCTACTGGGCCAATCTGGTGCGGGACGAGGCATTCAAGGCATACACCCACCGCGAGCGCCGCATCCTGCGCTATCGTCTATTGCCTTCGCGGCAGTTGCAGCTTGACCGCAACACCGCGTTCACGTCGCCGGTCACCTACGCCGTGAATTATCGGCAGGGCGTGAACCATTTGAGCTATTGCGAGGACGGCTTTATCGAGCACCCGCTGATGCAGAAGCTGTTGGCCACCGACCTTGCGGTGATTGCCCCGCACCTGGGCGAGCAGGCTTATACGATCGATATCCACCAGTTCCGCGTTTGCGCGGATGGGCAATCGAGCAGTCCGACGACCTCGGGAATTCACCAGGATGGCCTGGACTGGGTGTTCATGCACTTCATTGGCCAGAGCAACACGGTGCCGGTGGTTTCGGAAGTATTTACCTCGCCGGCCGAGCAAAGCCGGGTGTTCAACCTGGCGATGGAGGCGTTTCTGGAAACCATCGTGATCAACGACCGTGGGCTCTACCATCGCGCCAGTGATGTGCGGCCCCATGCCGATGCGGCGCCGGCCTGGCGCGACGTGCTGCTGGTGAGCCTGCGCGGCGTGCCGACTGACGAAGAGGCGCAACCTGCATGAGCCATGATCCACAGCTGACCCTGTCGACGCGCAATGCCCGCTTGATCATCTTTGCCCGCGGCGTGTCGGATTTTGGCGCGTTCCTCAACCTGGTGGCGCTGTCCACCTACGTTTACTGGCTCAGCCAGAGCGTGGTGTTTGTCAGTGTGTTTCTGGCGTGCCGTGTCACCGGCGGGATTGTCGCCAGCCTGTTCGGCATTCCGTTTTTTCGGCGTTTTCCCGGACGCAGCACACTGGCCGGGCTGGACCTGGCCAGGGCATTGCTGCTGTTGCCGCTGTTGGTGCTGATACCGGCGCATCAGCTCAACGTGCTGCCCTTTATCGCGTTCGGCATTGGCTTGTGCAACTCGCTGTTTGCCATTGGCCTGAACAGCCAGCTGCCCACCTGGGTCGCGCTTGAGCAGCGAGTGAGCACCAATGCGTGGATCACGTCGGCGGCGGCGACCGGTGCGGTGTTCGGCAGCCTGCTCTCCGGGTTGTTGATTGCCACGGGTGGATTCGAGGCGGTGTTTGCCGTCAACATTGGCACCTACGTTTTGGCGGCCTGCCTGATCCTGCCGTTGCGCGCGTTGTTCTCGATCGCCGTTGCCGCGCACCGCGGGCTCGCGGCTGAATGGCGCGAGCTGACCCAAGGCCTGCGCGGCGCGCCCGTGCTGGCGGCGATGTTGTTGATCAGCATGCTCGACACCCTCGGCAGCGCCGCGCATAACGTCGGCTGGCCGGTGTTGTCGCAGTACATTTCGCCGGACACCGCCAAAACCGTCATGGGCTATCTGCTGGCGGTGTGGGCGTGCGGCAAATTTGTCGGGGCGCGCATTGCCAGTGCGCTGTTGAAGGGCCGCGGCACTCAGGCCATGGAGCGCCTGTTCATGCTGGGCGTGGCGCTGATGTCCAGTGGCTTTATCCTGACCTTCCAGCAAACCGAGCTGTGGCTGGCGCTGCTGCTGGTGGTGTGGGCCGGGCTGGGCGATGGTGTGTCCGAGGTGGCGTTGGTCTCACGCGCGCAAAGCGAGCCCGATAGCCTGCGCTTGCCGCTGTTCAGCCTGTTGACCCTGATCCAGATGGCCGGCTTCGGTGTGGGCATGCTGGTGGTGGGGCCGTTCTACCTGACGTGGACGCCGGCCCAGGTGATTGTGTTGTTCCATGGTCTGCCGCTGACCGCGTTGCTGGTCATGACGGTGTGGCTGGGTTACAGCGCCCACCGGAGCGTCAGATCGACAAGCCCTTGAAGTGCTCCTGCAAAAACTCCACGCAAGCTCTTAATTTCCCGGAGTAGGCCAACCGTGTCGGGTATACCGCCCACACGTTGGCACTCTGGGTGCAGTCATGCAGCACCTGCACCAGTTTGCCTTGTTCCAGCAGTGGCTTCACATCCCACATCGAGCGCAGCAATACGCCGCGCCCATCCAGCGCCCATTGCAACACGATCTCGCCGTTGTTGGAGGACAGCGGCCCGCGCACGCGCACGCTTTCAGGGGCGCCATCGCGCTCCAGGTTCCAGATGCCGAAGGCATTGTCGCGCTCCTTGAGCACCAGGCAGTCGTGCTGCTCCAGGTCACTCAATTGCTGCGGTGTGCCGCGCCGCTTGAGGTAGGACGGCGCGGCGCACAGCACCCGGCGATTGCTCACCAGGCGTCGGCCGATATGCTGGCCGGGGATGTCATCGCCTACGCGAATTTCCAGGTCAAAGCCCTCGCTGACGATATCCACCACGCGGTCGAACAGGTCCAGGCGAATTTCCAGGTCCGGGTATTGCTCGGCCAACAAGGACAGGGCCGGCGCCACATGGTTACGACCAAAACCGAAGCTGCTGCACAAGTGCAGGTGGCCACGCGGGCTGTCGTGCGCGTCAGACAGCTCATCGGCCAGTTGCTGGAAATCTTCGAGGATGCGCACGGCCCAGCGCTGCACCCGCTCACCGTCTTCGGTCAAGGCGATGCGGCGGCTGGTACGGTGCAGCAGGCGCGTGGCCAAGGTGGTTTCGAGGATCTGGATGCGCTTGCTGACATACGCAGGCGACAGCCCCAGTTCATCGGCGGCGGCGGCAAAGCCAGCCTTGCGGATCACGGTCAGGAACACCCGCAGGTCTTCGGGTAGGGGCACGGTATCTTTCTTATGGGTCATCAGAAACAGACGTGGCGGCATGAGCCGCCAGAATAGCACCGGATCGGCGCGCCTTCCGGCACGCCCGGGCGTTATTGCTTATTCGGCAGCGATCTTCGCCTGTGCCGCCCGGGCCGCCCGCGCATGGCGGCCGCGCTTGAGGGCGATGGGCGCCATTTTCTCGCGATCCAGCTCACCTTCCCACGCCGCCACCACCAGGGCTGCGACGGCGTTGCCGATGATATTGGTCAGCGAGCGGCATTCAGCCATGAAGCGGTCGACGCCCAGGATCAACACCATCGCCGCCACCGGCACCGTTGGCACCACCGCCAGGCTGGCGGCCAATGCCACGAAGCCGGCGCCGACCACTGCACCGGCGCCCTTGGAGGTGAGCATCGCCACCGCCAGCAAGGTCAGTTGTTGTTCCAGCGGCAGGTGCGTATTGGTCGCCTGGGCCAGGAACAGCACGGCCAGGGTCATATAGATGTTGGTGCCGTCGAGGTTGAAGGTGTAGCCGGTAGGCACCACGATGCCCACCACGCCTTTGGAGGCACCCAGGCTTTCAAGTTTCTGGATCAGTTGCGGCAGCGCCGATTCCGACGAGCTGGTGCCGAGTACGATCAACAGCTCCGACTTGATATAGCCCATCAGTTTGAAAATGCTGAAACCGGCGTAACGCGCGATGCTGCCCAGCACCACTGCGACAAAGAAGAACGCGGTGAGGTAGAAGGTGCCGACCAGCTTCAGCAGCGGCAGCAGCGAGCCCACGCCGTACTTGCCGATGGTGAAGGCAATGGCGCCGAAGGCGCCGATCGGGGCGACGCGGCTGATCATGCCGACGATGCGGAAAAACACCTCGCTGGCCTGGTTGATCATGCTCACCAGCGGCCGTGCCTTTTCGCCGACCATCACCAGGCCCAGGCCGAACAATACGGAAATAAACAGTACCGGCAGGATCTCGCCCTTGGCGAAAGCGTCGAAAAACGTGCCCGGGATAACATTCAGCAGGAAGCCGGTGACGCCTTCACTGTGCTGCGCCTGGCCGACGAAACCGGCGATGGCCGAACTGTCCAGGGTCTTCACATCGATGTTGAAGCCCACGCCGGGGTGCAGCAGGTGTGCAGAGAGAATGCCGATCAGCAAGGCAATGCTGGAAACGATTTCGAAGTACAACAGCGCCTTGCCGCCGACCCGACCGACCTGTTTCACATCGTGCATGCTGGTGATGCCGGAGACCACCGTGCAGAAGATGATCGGGCCGATGATCATCTTGATCAGCTTGATAAACCCGTCGCCCAAGGGCTTGAGGTCGATGCCGACTTGCGGCCATTGATGGCCGATCAACACACCCAGCGCGATAGCGATGAGCACCTGCACATACAGGGTTCCCAGCAGTTTTTTGAGTGTCATTGTTATTATCTCAATCGTTTTTTGGGCAAGCAGAACCCGTCGCAGGCCATCAGCAGCCTGCGAGGCGGGTCTTTCAGGTCACGGGGTTACAGCATTCAGCGCAGGAAGGTCAGGACTTCGCCGAGCAATAATTCAGGCACTTCTTCGGCAATGTAATGGCCGGCCAGCAAAGCCTTGCCACGTACGTCGGTGGCGACTTTCTGCCATTCCTTGAGCGGCTCGAAACAGCGGCCGACGGTGCCTTCGGCGCCCCACATCACCAGCAACGGCAGGTTCAGGTGATGGCCAGCGTCGATATCCGCCTGGTCGTGTTCAAGGTCGATACCGGCGGCGGCACGGTAGTCTTCGCAGATGCCGCGAGCGGTGCCCGGCAGCTGCAGGCAGCGCAGGTATTCGGCGAAGGCCTCATCGGTAAACGGCTTGAGCCCGGCACTGCGGCTGCCCATCACGCTGCGCAGGTACAACTCGGGGTTGCTCTCGATCAGCGCTTCCGGCAACGGCGCCGGGCGGATCAGGAAGAACCAGTGCCAGTAGGCGCGGGCGAAGGCTTCGTCGGTCTGGGCGTACATCGACAGGGTGGGTGCGATGTCCAGCAGCACCATGCGCTGCACGGCGTCGGGATGGTCCAGTGCCAGGCGATGCGCGACGCGGGCGCCACGGTCGTGTGCCAGCACCGAGAACTGCTCGAAGCCCAGGGCCTGCATCAGTTCGACGCCGTCGCGGGCCATTTCGCGTTTCGAATAGTTGGCGTGCAGGTCATCAGCCAGCGGCTTGCTGCTGTCGCCATAACCGCGCAGGTCGGCCGCCACCACGGTGAAATGCTCGGCCAGTTGCTCGGCGACTTTGTGCCAGATGACGTGGGTTTGCGGGTGCCCGTGCAGCAGGAGCAGACCGGGACCTGTACCGCCTTTGCGGTAGCTGATGTCCACGCCATTGACGTGGCACTGGTCTTTTTGGAATCCGGCGAACATGGAATGACTCCTTGTGATGATTGCCTGCATCCTGGAATCACGCGGCGTGCGGGGCAAGGGGGAAAGCGTGGAGGGGGTGTTCATGAAGTGTGTAGGAGCCTCAACCTTCCAACACTGAGCACTGCTGTGGACGCTGGCTTGCCTGCGATGGCATCGCCGCGGTCTTGCTGACGTACCGAGGTGCCTGCATCGCAGGCAAGCCAGCGCCCACATGGGATATGTATTGATGTTGAGATTTCAACCTTGCTTGAACATCGCCATCGCCCGCTCCCGGATCTGCGTTTCGGTCAGGTCTTCCTTGCGCGTAGCCAAAAACCACAAGTGCCCGAACGGGTCTTTCACGCTCGCCGAGCGGTCGCCATAGAACTGGTCCTTGGGCTCGGACACCACGCTGGCACCGGCCGCAACGGCTCGTTCGAATTGCGCATCCACGTCGTTCACGTACAGGTGCAGACCGACACTGGTGTGCTCAGCCGGGTTACGCAGGGCCATGTCTGCGCAGGGCGAGCCGAGCATGAGCGCCGAATCGCCAATGCGCAGCTCGGCGTGGCCGACTTTGCCGTCGGGCATGTCCAGGCGCATGACCTGGGTGGCGCCGAAGGCTTTCTTATAAAACTCGATGGCTTCGCTCGCGTTGTCGATGCCCATGTAGGGCGTGACGCTGTGATAACCCTCTGGGATAGGTTTAACGCTCATATCGTTCTCCTTGGTGGTGGTTGTGGAGGCAGGCTTTTTCACTATAGGCCACGTATCGCGCGGCCTGCAGCTAGCCGACGAGTGTTGGCCCGGCAACAGTGAACAGGCAGATTGCTGCGCTGCAAGCGGCTCCGGGCCTCGCTGCCGTGGGCAAACCCCCGGTTTCAGGGCGCGGCACAGAAGCTGCAATAGACCAGGCAAACCATTCGCCCGAGAGCGTTGTATGCCTGTACTGCCTGTAGCTGCCGATTACCCCATTCACACGCCCCACGCCGAGCTGATCCGCGATGAAGCCCAGGCGATTGCCGTCGCCCACCAAGTCGCCGCCGTACTGCTGGAGCACGACGCCGAACGTGACCGCACCCGTCAGGTGCCCGCCGAGGTGGTGGACCTGTATTCCGACAGCGGCCTGTGGGGCATCAGCGTGCCGCGCGAGTTTGGTGGCGCCCAGGTGTCCTACGCGGTGCTGGCCCAGGTGATTGCGATTATCTCGGCGGCCGACCCGTCGCTGGGGCAAATCCCGCAGAACCATTACTGCCTGCTGGAAGATATCCGCCTGCAAGGCACCCCCGAGCAGCAGGCGCATTTTTTTGGCCTGGCGCTGCAGGGCCATCGTTTTGCCAATGCGCTGTCGGAAACCGGCGGCAAGAACGTGCAGGACATCCAGGCCACTGTTCGGCGCGCGGGCGACGGCTATGTGATCAACGGCCGCAAAGGTTATTGCACCGGTTCGCTGTACGCCCACTGGCTGGCGGTGCTGGCGCTGGATGAGCAGCAACATGCACAGCTGGCTTTCGTAAAACGCGGCACCGAAGGGCTGGTGGTCGTCGATGACTGGGACAGCATGGGCCAGCGCACCACCTCCAGCGGCACCGTGCTTGCACAGGACCTGCGGGTGCCGGCCTTCAATCTGTTTCCTACGCACAAATCCTACGATTCCCCGACCCTGGCCGGCCCTTTCGCACAGCTGACCACCGCCGCTATCGATGCCGGGATCGCCCGCGCCGCCTTGCGCGACACCGTGCAGTTCGTGCAGCAATTCGCCCGGCCGTGGATCGACGCCGAGGTGGAAAAAGCCAGTGAAGACCCGCTGACCATCATTCAGGTCGGTGCCCTGGATATCCGCCTGGAAGCTGCCGAAGCCTTGTTGGAACGCGCCGGTCTGGCCCTGGACGCGGCACGCCCGGCGCCGAATGAAGACAACGTCGCCCACGCCTCCCTGGCCGTAGCGCGGGCCAAGGTGCTGACCACCGAGATTGCCATCGAAGCCAGCAACAAATTGTTCGAACTGGGCGGTACGCGTTCGACGCTGAAAAAACACAACTTCGACCGCCACTGGCGCAATGCGCGGGTGCACACGCTGCACGACCCGGTGCGCTGGAAATACCACGTGGTAGGCAACTGGTTGCTCAATGGCACCAAGCCGCCACGTCACGACTGGTCATAAGCCATGGCCGAATTGTTCAAGCACATTTATTGGGCCGACATCGGCCAAGCCTGCCTGGAAACCCTGAGCATGCTCGGCGCCGCCCTGGGTTTTACCGTGTTGCTGGGGTTGCCGCTGGGCGTGCTGCTGTTTCTGACCGGCAAGCATCAATTGCACGAAGCGCGGGTGGTGTATCGGCTGTTGTCGGTGGTGGTCAACGTGCTGCGTTCGCTGCCGTTCATCATCCTGCTGATTGTGCTCATCCCGCTGACTACCTTGCTGGTCGGCACCTCACTTGGGGTGCCGGGCACCATCCCACCGCTGGTGGTGGGTTGCACGCCGTTTTTTGCACGGCTGGTGGAAACCGCGTTGCGCGAAGTCGACCGCGGCGTGGTCGAGGCCACCCAGTCCATGGGCGCCAGCACCTGGCAGGTGATCCGCCACACGCTGCTGCCGGAGGCTCGCGCCGGGCTGCTGGCGGCGGTGACCGTGACCGCCATTGTGCTCGTGGACTACACCGCCATGGCCGGCGTGATCGGTGGCGGTGGCCTCGGCGACCTGGCGATTCGCTACGGCTACCAGCGGTTCCAGACCGACGTGATGGTGGTCACCGTGCTGCTTTTGCTGGTGCTGGTGCAGGCCCTGCAGATGACCGGTGACCGTTTGGTGGCGCGCTACAGCCGCCGTTAATTCTTATAAAGCTGATCGTGGAGCATTCATGAAAAAGTCCCTGGCCATCTTGGCCGCTGTCCTGTCGTTCAATGCGTTCGCCAACGAGACATTGGTGGTGGGCGCGACCCCCGTGCCCCATGCGGAAATCCTCGAGTTCGTCAAACCGGTACTGGCCAAGGAAGGCGTGGACCTGCAGATCAAAGTCTTCACCGACTTTATCCAGCCCAACCAGCAGCTGGCGCTGAAGAACATCGACGCCAACTACTACCAGTACCGGCCGTTTCTGGATGATTACAACAAGACTCGTCACACCGACCTGGTGCCGGTAGTGGGCGTGCACATCGAGCCGTTTGGCGCTTATTCGACGCGGATCAAGAACATTGCTGAATTGCAGGACGGCGCCACCGTGTCGATCCCCAACGACCCGGTGAATACCGGCCGCGCGCTGGTGCTGCTGGATGAAGCCGGGCTGATCAAACTCAAGGACCCGAGCAACACCCTCAGCACCCCGCGTGATATTGCGCAAAATCCCAAGCACCTGAAAATCCGCGAACTGGAAGGCGCCTTGCTGGCCCGCTCGGTGAGCCAGGTGGACCTGGCGTTTGTGTTCGCCAATTACGCGCTGGAGGCGGGGATCGATACCAACAGTGCATTGATTGTGGAGAAGGGCAAATCGCTGTACGTCGAGTACCTGGTGGCGCGGCCGGATAACATCAACGACCCGCGCATCCAGAAGCTGGCCAAGGCGTTGAACTCCGACGAAGTGCGCCAGTTTATTCTGACGCGCTACAAAGGCCAGATCGCGCCCGGCTTCTGAGCCTCAACTGAGATCAAATGTGGGCGCAGGCTTGCCTGCGATAGCATCACCACGGCGTGCCTGGAGTACCGAGGGGCCTGCATAGCAGGCAAGCCAGCGCCCACATGATCAAGTCTGCAGGTCAGGAAGGTGGCGTCGGTTCCAGCAACTGCGCCCCCGGCCCGCGCTCGCCGAGCTGGTCATCCTGATTGCGCAGCGGGCATGCCTCCAGCGACAAACACCCACAGCCGATACACCCGCTGAGCTTGTCGCGCAGCAGCAATAATATGTTGATGCGAGCGTCCAGGTCCTCTCGCCACAGCGCCGACAAGCGTTCCCAGTCTTCAGTGGTGGGCGTGCGCTCATCCGGCAAGGTTTTAAGCGCCTCGCCAATCGTCGCCAGCGGAATGCCCAAACGCTGGGCGATCTTGATTACCACCACCCGGCGCAACACATCCCGTGGGTAGCGCCGTTGGTTGCCGGCATTGCGCTGGCTCTTGATCAGTCCCTTGGACTCATAAAAATGCAGGGCCGTAACCGCCACGCCACTGCGGGCGGCCAATTGGCCGACGGTGAGTGCTTTGTTGAGCATGAAAACTCCGAAACAATGCTTGACCTTGACTTAACTAGAGGTTTTACCCTGCGTGGCATCGAATCGCAAGATTTTGCCTACACAGAAAGGGGAGTGTTCATGCAGGTATCAGAGAAGAATCGCAGCTTCACTCAATTGATCGAATTTCAGATCGAGCCCCGGCAGCAACTCGCGCTGGTGGCGGCCTTGTCCACCCAAAGCGAGCGCCTGGCCCAGGGCCATGGCGGCTTTATCAATGCGAGTGTGCAGGTCAGCGACGACGGCCGGCGGGTGCTCAACTACCTGCAATGGCGCTCGCGCGAGGAGGGCGAGGCAGCCTTCAAATGCTTTGAGCATGGCGAGGAAGATTTCTGGACGCTGATCCGCGCCCACCAGGCCACGGCGGTGACCTTTGACTCGTTCCAGGTACTGCGCAGCTTTGAGCGCAGCCATGACAACGCGTTGCACTGTCGCCTAAATGGATAGGTGCAACATGCGCTCGCCTTGCACGTTTTCACCGGGCCTGCGCTTGTTTACCGCCAGCTCACCGATCTTGATCAGGCGCGTGCGCGTGACGTTGCGGCTCAGGCCCAGCAGGTTGGCGGTGTGCACCTGGTTGTAATGGCTGAAGCGGTAGGCGGCGCGCAATAACGCGTCCTCGACCTTCTCATGCAGGGCGCCGGCCTGTTCCTCGAAGAGCTTTTGAAACGCGCGCGCCAGCAGGGCTTCGGCGCTGTTGTCGGTGCCGTGCTGGCTGTCGTCCTGGCGCTCGATGCGCATGTTCGACAAGCGCAGATCATCGCGCTCGATCACGCCATTCCGGCAGATCAGCAGGGTGTGGTGAATCACGTTCTCCAGCTCGCGAATATTGCCCGGCCAACTGTAGCTTTTGAGTTTGTGCTCGGCCTCGCGGCTGATGGTGATCGGGCCGTAACCCAGGCGCTGGCTGTAGGCTTCGATGAAGTGCCGGGTCAGCGGCAGGATATCGCCGGGGCGCTCGCGCAGCGGGCTGAGTTCCAGGCTGACCACGTCGAGGCGGTAGTAGAGGTCTTCGCGAAAATGCCCGGCGTTAATGGCCTTTTCCAACTGCACGTTGGTGGCCGCCAGTACCCGCACATCAATAGGAATGCTCTTGCGTGAGCCCAGGCGCACCACTTCACGCTCCTGCAACACGCGCAGCAGCTTGACCTGGATCGCCATCGGCAAGTCGCCGATCTCATCGAGGAACAAGGTGCCGCCGTCGGCCTCTTCGAACCAGCCGGCCTTGGCGCTCAGGGCACCGGTAAACGCGCCTTTTTCATGGCCGAACAGTTCGGCTTCCACCAGCGACTCGGAGAATGCGCCACAGTTGACCGCCACGAACGGCCGGTTGCGGCGCGCGCTCAGGTTATGGATGTGGCGTGCCACCAGCTCTTTACCGGTGCCGGTCTCGCCGATGATCAGCACGCTCGCTTCGCTGGGCGCCACTTGCTGGATGTGGTCGAGCAGGGCCTGGGATTTGGGGTCTTCGAAGACCTGGGCCGTGGCGCGGATCGAGGTCGCAAGGGCGGGCGAGGGCGGTAAGGTTAAAAGCTGCATGGGCACCTCTTTTAGGAATAGAACGTGGGAATCGGCAGGGACTGGTTCAACGCCCACTCCCCCAGTTCGTGAAGTTTGTAGTCCACCGGGTCGTGCAAGGTTTGTGTGCGCAGGTTGCGCCAATGGCGGTCCAGGCGCAGTGAGGCGTGGGTGGAGCGCGCGCCGGTGACTTCAAACAGCCGGCTGCATATCTCCAGGCCCTGGCGGGTGGCGGCGACCTTGGCGGTGGCAATCGCGATGGCCAGTTGGCCGCGTTCGTGCTCGCTGAGCTTGGCGCCTTTCGCCCAGGCCTGGTCGAGCAGATCGGCGGCGCGCTCGACCAGCAGGCGCACGCCTTCCAGCGCCACCCAGAATTCGCCGTAGTGGCGCAGCACGTAAGGGTCCTGGCGTACATCGTTGGCCGTGGATTTGTGCCATGAGCGGGTTTCGGTCAGGGTGTAGTTGCGCGCTTCTTCAAAGGCGCCCTCGGCAATCCCGAGAAACATGTGCGTGAACGTCAGTTGCGCGATCAGTGGGCGCAGGCAGGCGAAGGGCGTGCTCAGTGGGCCTGGATCGAGCAGCAGTTCCGATTCTTCGACACGCACCCGTTCAAAGCTGGCGCTGCCGCTGTCGGTCTGGCGCTGGCCGATGTTGTTCCAGTCATTGTGCAAGGTGATGCCGCTGCGCCCGCTGGGGATGGCCGCGATCAACAGTTTGCCGCCGGCACTTTCATCCACCGCCGAGGCGATGAGCATTTCCGAGTCAGTGGCGCCGGAACAGAAACTTTTTTTGCCCGAGAATTCGCGCCAGCCGCCGAAATCCTTGACCACCGTGCGCGTGTCCAGCGGGTTGAGGGCATTGCCCCAGAACCAGTTTTTGCGCGCGGTCTGTTCGAACCAGGGTTGCCATTGGTCCGGGCGTGCAAACAGGCGCACGGTGGCGAGCATCAAGTGGTGGAAGCCAAAGACATGGGCGATGGAGCTGTCGACCTTGGCGAATTCGCGCACGATGCCCAGGGTTTCGCTCCAACGCGCGCCGAGGCCGCCGTACTGCGTGGGTATGCTCAGGGCCAGCAGGCCGCTGTGGCGCAGGGCGTCACGTTCGGCTTTCGGGGTGCCGCCACGCTCGTCGCGCTCAACAGCGGTGAGGGCGAATTCGGCGGCCAGCAGTTTGGCGGTTTGCAGCGGCGATGGCAGGACGCTGTGGGGGTTGGCTGTCACGGGGTTTCCTCAATTGGCTCAGAAGCCGTGCGCTGTAGGTCTGGCAATGCAGCTCAAGTGGAGCTGGCTTGCCTGCGATGGCATCAACCGGGGTTCACTGAAACACCGAGTCGCCTGTATCGCGGGCAAGCCCGGCTTCCACAGAAAAGCAGTTGCCCTATCAGGCCGATTTCAGCGTGCTCAGGCCTTTGTTTTGGGCAGCACATCATTGGCAATCATTTCGCCAAACGGGCCGGTGAGGTTGGTGATGCCGCGCCCGGCCAGGCTGGCGTAGGGTTCCGGTAGCAGCGGGAACACAAGCTCAGCAAAGCGATAGGCCTCTTCCAGGTGCGGGTAGCCGGAGAAAATAAAGCTCTCGATACCCAGGTCGGCGTATTCCTTGATGCGCTCGGCGACTTGCTGCGGGTTACCGACCAATGCCGTACCGGCACCGCCTCGGACCAGGCCGACGCCAGCCCACAGGTTGGGGGCGATTTCCAGGTTGTCGCGGCGCCCATCGTGCAAGGCGGCCATGCGGCGCTGCCCTTCGGAGTCAAAGCGCGAGAAGGATTTTTGCGCGGCCGCGATGGTTTCGTCGCTGATGTGCTCGATCAATTTGTCGGCGGCTTTCCAGGCGTCTTCTTCGGTTTCGCGCACGATCACGTGCAGGCGAATGCCGAACTTGACGGTGCGGCCGTGGCGTGCGGCGCGTTCACGCACATCCGCGAGTTTTTCCGCGACGGCGGCGGGCGGCTCGCCCCACGTCAGGTACACGTCCACCTGTTCGGCAGCCAGGTCGTGGGCGGCGTCTGAAGAACCGCCGAAGTACAGCGGCGGATATGGCTTCTGCACCGGTGGGTAAAGGGCCTTGGCGTTCTGTACGCGCAGGTGTTTGCCTTCAAAATCTACCGATTCGCCCTGCAACACACGGCGCCAGATCTGCAGGAATTCGTCGGAGACTTCGTAGCGTTCGCTGTGGTCTAGGAAACTGCCGTCACCGCGGTTTTCGTCGGGGTCGCCGCCAGTCACCACATTGATCAGCAAGCGGCCGTTGGACAGCCGATCCAGTGTGGCGGCCATGCGCGCCGAGACGGTGGGCGAGATGATGCCCGGACGAATCGCCACCAGATAACGCAGGCGTTCGGTCAACGGCACCAGCGCCGAGGCGATGACCCAGGAGTCTTCGCACGAACGACCGGTAGGAATCAGCACGCCGTAGTAGCCCAGGTTGTCAGCCGCCTGCGCCACTTGTTTCAGATAATTGAGGGTGACCGGGCGTGCACCCTGGGTGGTGCCCAGGTAGTGACCGTCGCCGTGCGTCGGCAGAAACCAGAAAACATCCATGACAAATCCTTAAGCGATTTTCAGCAGAGAGGGGGAGTGCGCGGCAAACAAAGGTGCTGCGCGTTCTGCGGCAAGGCGTATGCGGCCCTTCAAGGGCTCGCTGGTGATTTGGTAGTCGGTGAAGTCGGCTTCGGTGGCGTACACACCGATCGGCAAGGTCAGTGCCTGGAAGAAGCTGAACAGCGGGCGCAGCTGATGATCGAGCACCAGCGCGTGACGTTCGCTGCCGCCGGTGGCGGCGAGCAATACCGGCGTGTTGATCAGCGAGTTGAGGCCGACCAGATCGAACAAGTGCTTGAGCAGGCCGGGGTAGGAGCCGCGGTACACCGGTGCGGCGACGATCAGCAGGTCGGCCTGTTCGATGGCCAACAGTTGCGATTCAACCTCTGCCGGCAGTTCGTCACGCGACAGGGCACCGCCCAATGGCCGGGCGATGTCGCCCAGTTCGATCAGCGTGGTCTGGATCGGCAGCAACGTCGCCAGTTCGGCCAGCACGGCCTGGGTCAGCACCAGGGTGCGCGACGGGCGCCAGGTTCCGCCGGAGAGGGCAACGACATTCAGGGGACGGGTCATGAACAGTTCCTTTATCAACAGGGGTACATAGCGGGTGAAGTGGAACGTGTTGAGCAAGAGCTGTACCAACGGCTGGAAGCCTTGATGAGCGTGGGCTTCAGGCTCACTGCTGAAAAGTGAAGCTGTTGGCTGACTGGTGTTTTGTTGAATGACTGTTGCTGGTGCAACAGTTGCGTGGCGAACAGTGTTGATTCGAGATGGGCTATTTATAGAGGGTTAGGTTTATTCCGTAAATGAACGTATTTCCATATTTATAGATCTTAAACGAATATGCATTGCTGGCTATCGCAGGTCTCTGAACGGTTGATAGCGACTATCACGGCGGGTGATTTTTCACCGTGCGGAGGCGGGAGTAGCCTGTGTTCATTGACTCGAAACCTCCTTCGCAGGGCCTCCACCATGAACCATTTTCTGGCTGTTTCCGTACTGGTTGTCAGCGCCGTCCTCGCCGGCTGCGCGACCCATCCATCACCTGAATCCCGCCCTTACACGGCTGAAGAAACCAAGCAATTGGCCCTTGAAGCGCTGAGCCGTCGCGGCTTGTCGTTTGATGAATACCAGCAGCAGCGCGCCGCACTGACCGCTCAGCCACAGAAGCCTTTCGGTTTTGATCACCAAGGCGAAATGAACGCCGAACGCAGCGTGGTGCTGCATGGTCGTCCCAGTTGAGCCGGTGCTCAGCAGCAAAAAGCCCGAGGATTCCCCTAAGGAACCTCGGGCTTTTTGTTTGCCATTGGGCTACTTCAGCCTGTTAAGCTGAATTTCAGGAGCGTTCCTACGCACATTTGCATAAAGTTGTTCTTCTTTAATGGCATTCGATCGGTTAAACCTGACGACCTCTGTTCCGGTTGATGCCCCTGAGACGTTGCTCTCGGGAACACGCTCTGCGAGTCTTAAACGTCATGAATAAACGTCCGTTGTATTTCGACTACGCCGCCACCACGCCGGTGGATGAGCGGGTCATCCAGGTGATGGTCGAGTGCCTGGGCTTCAATGCCAATTTCGGTAACCCCGCGTCCAGTTCCCATGCGTACGGCCAGGCGGCCCGGCAAACGGTTGAACAGGCGCGGCGCCAGGTCGCCGAGCTGGTCGGTGCCAGCGCTGAGCAGATCGTCTGGACCTCCGGCGCGACTGAATCCAACAACCTCGCGATCAAGGGCGTAGCCCAGGCGCGCGGGGTGGCGGGCGGGCACATCATTACCAGCCAGATCGAACACAAGGCCACACTGGACACCGCGCGTCAGTTGCAGGAAGCCGGGGTGGCCGTCACTTATCTGGTGCCGGACGCCGATGGGCTGATCAGCGCCACCGCGGTGAGTGAAGCGTTACGTGACGACACCTTTCTGGTGTCCCTGATGCTGGTCAATAACGAATTGGGCACCTTGAACGACATCCCTGCCATCGGCGCACGGGTGCGTGAGCATGGCGCGCTGCTGCATGTGGATGCCGCGCAAGGTGCCGGCAAAGTCGCGATCGACCTTGCTGAATGGCCGGTGGACTTGATGTCGTTTTCTGCGCACAAGCTGTACGGCCCCAAGGGCATCGGCGCGTTGTATGTCGGCCCGCGAGCGCAGCAAAAAGTGTTGGCGCAGATTCACGGGGGTGGTCACGAAGGCGGCCTGCGCTCCGGCACCCTGGCGACCCATCAGATTGCGGGCATGGGCACCGCGTTTGCCTTGGCGGCCCAGTCCTTTACCGAGGAAAAGGCCACCATCGTCGCCTTGCGCCAGCGCCTGCTCGATCAGTTGGAAACACTGGCGGGCGTGCGCCTCAACGGCAGCGCCACACAGCGCATTCCTCATACGCTCAGCCTGACGTTCAGTGAAGGTGAGTTCAATTCCGCCGCACTCAGTGCCGGCCTGGCGTTCTCGGCGACCTCGGCGTGTAATTCCGCGAGCAACGCGCCGTCCCACGTGCTTCTGGCCCTGGGCCATGACGCGCGCAGCGCTGGCCGTACCATTCGCCTGAGCCTGGGCCGGTTTACCACCGAACAGGACATCGATCAGGCCGTGCAGTTGATCAAAGCCGCACTCGCCAGTGCCCCGGCGTTCTGGGCGGTCTGATTTTTCATTCGCAACACATAACAATTATTAGTGGTTAGCAGGAGACACAATGAGTACGCAGCCTTTGACCCATGGAACGGTTCCCCAGCGCCTGGCGCACACCCGTGAACTGATGCGCCGCGAGGGCATCCACGCCCTGTTGGTACCGTCGGCCGACCCGCACTTGTCCGAGTACTTGCCGGGTTACTGGCAGGGGCGGCAATGGCTGTCGGGGTTTCATGGTTCGGTGGGCACGCTGATTGTCACCGCAGATTTCGCCGGTGTCTGGGCCGATAGCCGTTACTGGGAACAGGCGAGCAAGGAACTCAAGGGCAGCGGTATCGAGCTGGTGAAGTTGCAGCCCGGCCAACCCGGCCCGCTGGAATGGCTGGCTGAGCAAACCCCCGAAGGCGGTGTGGTGGCGGTGGATGGCGCGGTCATGGCCGTGGCCTCGGCGCGTACCCTGGGCGGCAAGCTGGCAGAGCGCGGCGCGCGTCTGCGTACCGATATCGATTTGCTCAATGAAGTCTGGCAAGACCGCCCGGCCTTGCCGAACCAGCCGATTTATCAACACCTGCCGCCGCAGGCGACAGTCAGCCGTGGCGAGAAGCTCGCTGCGCTGCGAGCCAGCCTGAAAGAGAAGGGGGCCGACTGGCACTTTATCGCCACCCTGGATGACATCGCCTGGCTGTTTAACCTGCGTGGCGGCGATGTGTCGTTCAACCCGGTGTTTGTGTCGTTTGCCTTGATCAATCAGCAGCAGGCCATCTTGTTTGTGGCGCTGAGCAAGGTCGATGCCGAGTTACGCGCGGTGCTGGAGCAAGAGGGTGTGACCCTGCGCGACTACAGCGAAGTGGCGGATGCGCTGCGGGCTGTGCCGTCGGGCGCGAGCTTGCACGTTGACCCGGCGCGGGTCACGGCCGGTTTGCTGGAAAACCTCGATGCCGGCGTCAAGCTGGTCGAAGGGCTGAACCCGACCACGCTGGCCAAGTCGCGCAAGAGCCTGGCGGACGCCGAGCATATCCGCCAAGCCATGGAGCAGGACGGCGCGGCGTTGTGCGAATTCTTCGCCTGGCTGGACAGCGCGCTGGGCCGTGAGCGCATTACCGAATTGACTATTGATGAACACCTGACGGCGGCGCGTACCCGTCGTCCAGGTTATGTGTCGTTGAGTTTCAACACCATCGCGGCCTTCAACGCCAATGGCGCGATGCCGCACTACCACGCCACTGAAGAAGAACACGCGCTGATCGAAGGCGATGGCTTGCTGCTGATCGATTCGGGCGGCCAGTACCTGGGCGGCACCACGGACATCACGCGGATGGTGCCGATCGGCACGCCGAGCGAAGAGCAGAAGCGTGACTGCACACGGGTGCTCAAGGGCGTGATTGCCTTGTCGCGTGCGCAGTTTCCCAAGGGCATTCTGTCGCCGCTGCTGGACGCCATTGCGCGTGCGCCGATCTGGGCCGAAGGCGTGGACTACGGCCATGGCACGGGTCACGGTGTAGGCTATTTCCTGAATGTGCATGAGGGCCCGCAAGTGATTGCCTACCAGGCCGCCACTGCGCCGCAAACGGCGATGCAGCCGGGGATGATCACCTCGATTGAGCCGGGCACTTATCGCCCGGGCCGTTGGGGCGTGCGCATCGAGAACCTGGTGTTGAACCGTGAAGCGGGCAAGACCGAGTTCGGTGAGTTTCTCAAGTTCGAAACCCTGACCCTGTGCCCGATCGACACCCGTTGCCTGGCGCCGTCGCTGCTGACGGCGGACGAGCGCGAGTGGTTCAACGCTTACCACGCCCAGGTGCGCGAGCGGCTCAGCCCGCTGCTCAGCGGCGCTGCGCTGGAATGGTTGCAGGTGCGTACAGCGGCTATTTGATCGGTTGCAGTTCGGGCGCCTGGGCCAGGGCGTCGGCCATATAGTCGATGAACGCCTTGACCCGGGCCGACTGGCGGCGATTGGGCGCCGAGACCGCGTAAATGGGCAGTGACAGCGGGGTGTAGTCCTGCAACACCGCAACCACGCGGCCGGCTATCAAGTCGTCAGCGAACAGCCACAGGGGCGACAGCGCAATGCCGAGCCCCGTTAGCACCATCTCGCGCACCGCCTCGGAGTTATTACTCTGGGCGTTGCCGGTGATGCGCACCGTATGTCGCGCGCCGCCCTTGTCATAGATCCATTGATTCTGGCTGCTCAGCAGGTTGAACAGCAGGCAGTTGTGCTGCGTGAGCGCTTGCGGGGTGAGCGGGGCGGGGTGCCGCGCCAGGTACGCCGGGCTGGCTACGGTGACACGGTGGGTGATGCCGATCTGCCGCGCAATCAAGCCGCTGTCGCGCAGCTCGCCGATGCGCAGGGTTACGTCCAGACCTTCGCTGACCAGGTCCTGAAGTTGATCGCTGAGTTGCAGGTCGACTTGCACGTCAGGGTAGTGCTGCAGGAAACCGCTCAGCCGCGAGGCGATATGCAGGCGGCCAAAGCTCACCGAAGAGCCGACGCGCAACGGGCCGGCGATGGTTTCTCTGCCGGTCTGGAAGCTGTGTTCCGCCGCATCGACGGCTGTGAGAATTTCACGGCAGTGGTGGTAGTAGCGTTGACCTTCGTCAGTCAGAGACAAGTGGCGAGTGCTGCGGGCAATCAGCTTGCCGCCCAGTTCGCGTTCCAGGGCGCGCAGTACTTTGCTGATGGTCGGCTGAGTGGTCTGCATTTCCCGGGCGACGGCGGAAAAGCTGCCGCGTTCGATCACGCGAACGAATATTGCCATTGCATTGAGTTTGTCCATGGGCTGTCCGATTCATGCCATATGCGCATAGGCACTATAGCTTTTCAGCGTCTTATCGGCATGAGTCGGTGGGTCGATCATTGGCCTCACTCCTCAACGAATCGAGATCGCCGACATGACTGATATGCACGCTTTGATTGTGGACGCTGTAGACGCGCCGCTGCGTTTGACCAGGATGCCCAGACCCGTGGCGGGTGCCGGGCAGGTGCTGGTCAGGATCAAGGCCAGTGGCCTTAACCCGCTGGACGCGAAAATTCGCGCGGGCCAAGCCGCACATGCCCGTCAGCCCTTGCCGGCCGTCATCGGCATGGACCTTGCCGGGATTGTCGAGGCGGTTGGCCCCGCGGTGCGGGAGTGGCGCGTGGGCGATGAGGTGTATGCGCTTGCGACGGGTATCGGTGGCGTGCAGGGTTCGTTGGCGGAATACGCGGTGGTCGATGCACGCCTGCTGGCAAAAAAACCTCTGGCCCTGAGCATGCGTGAAGCGGCGGTATTGCCGCTGGTGTTGATCACTGCATGGGAAGGGTTGGTGGACCGTGCGCACGTAGGCTTGGGCCACAAGGTGTTGATCCAGGGGGGCGCCGGGGGTGTAGGGCATGTCGCGGTGCAGTTGGCGGTTGCCTGCGGCGCCGATGTGTATGCGACCGGGTCCGCCAGGCACCGGGCGACGATAGAGGGCTTGGGCGCCACCTTTATCGACTATCAGCACCACAGGGTCGAAGACTACGTAGCGCAGCATACGGCGGGTGAAGGGTTTGACATTGTGTATGACACCGTCGGTGGCGAGACGCTGGATGCCTCCTTTCTAGCCGCCAAGGCGTATCACGGCCACGTGGTCAGTTGCCTGGGCTGGGGGCAGCATAGCCTGGCGCCGCTATCGTTTCGCGGGGCGACGTATTCCGGTGTCTTTACTTTATTGCCGTTGTTGACGGGCAAAGGGCGTGAGCACCACGGACAGATACTGGCTGACGCGGCCAGGTTGATCGATGCGGGCAAGCTCAAGCCGATCATGGACCCGCATGAATTCGACCTGCAGACGGCAAACGCCGCCTACGATTTGCTCGCAAGCGGCGCTCAGGGGCGATTGGCGATAGCGATTAGCTGAGGGCTTCGCGCACAAAATCCAGACGGTCCTGACCGAAGAACAGCTGGTTGCCTACAAACATACTGGGCGCACCGAACACGCCGCGCTGAACGGCCTGTTCCGTGTTGTCCTTGAGGGCGGCTTTCACACTTTCGTCATTGGCCAGGGCCAGCACTTCTTCCGGGTTGAAACCGGCTTCGGTCAACACCGCGGCCACCACAGCGGGGTCGCCCATATTCCGACCTTCGACCCAGAGGGCGCGGAACAGGCAGTCGATGAAGCCCTGGAAGCGCTCGGGCTGGTGAAGCTGCATGCCGGTCACTGCGCGCATCAGCATCAGGGTATTGATGGGGAAGTGCGGGTTGAACTTGAGCGTCACGTTGTAGCGCTGGGCATACCGCGCCAGATCGTTAAACAGGTACCGGCCCTTGGCCGGCACGGTGATGGGGGATGCATTGCCCGTGGCTTTGAACACGCCTCCGAGCAGCATCGGCTGGTACACCAGGGTCGCGCCGGTTGCAGCGCACAGGGCAGGCAGTTGGGTGTAGGCCAGGTAAGTGGCGGGACTGCCGAGGTCAAAGAAGAATTCCAGGGTTTTACTCATGGTCGATGCTCGCTGCTTATTGTTGTGAAGGCGTGCTTACCAGGGTTCATTCCAGGGGCGCAGGTCCAGTTCGAACGTCCAGGCGTCGCGCGGCTGGCTGTGCAGGTACCAATAGTTGTCGGCGATGTGTTCGGGGTTGAGGATGCCGTCCTGATCCTTCAGGGCGTATTTTTGCGGGAAGTTGTCGCGAATGAAGTCGGTGTCGATGGCGCCGTCGACCACTACGTGGGCGACATGGATATTCCGGGGGCCCAGCTCTCGCGCCATGCTCTGTGCGAGTGCGCGAATGCCGTGCTTGGCGCCGGCGAACGCGGCGAAGCCTGCAGCGCCGCGCAAGCCCGCGGTAGCGCCGGTAAACAGGATGGTGCCGCGGTTGCGGGTGACCATGCGCTTGGCCACTTCGCGCGCATTCAGGAAGCCGGAGAAGCAAGCCATCTCCCAGATCTTGAAGTACTTGCGCGCGGTTTCTTCGAGGATGCTGCAAGGCACGTTGGCGCCGATATTGAAGACCAACGCTTCGATCGGGCCTAACTCGCTTTCGATCTGTTCGATCAGCGCGATGACCTCGTCTTCCTTGCGTGCATCACAGGCAAAGCCGTGGGCTCGGCCACCGGCCGCCTGGATGCTGTCGACCAAGGGCTGCAGCTTGTCCGCGCTGCGGCGGGTGACGCAGGCCACGTAGCCTCCGCGCGCGAAGCGCTTGGCAATGGCGCCGCCGGTGGCGTCACCGGCACCCACTACCAATACGATTTTGTTGTTTTCTGTCATGGGAACTCCGTTGCTCGATAGTCGAGCAGGAGTGTAGCCGCAACGTCGCAAAGGGCCGGGTCGAGATCAGATATTCACAAAGGGGAGCAGTCGGATGAAGACTGCTCGGGCGTTCACTTACAGATGACGATCATGCTGCGACTGGTGTAGCCGGCAGGGTTGAGGCCGAAGGGGTAGTCCCCAGGCTCCTCGGAGTTGTCACCAGACTTGGCGATAACCCGGTAGCCCTTGGCACCGCATGAATTGGCTGCGCTTGTGTAGCACTCGTCCCAGGAGGAGGACAGCCCTGAACAGTTGATATGCAGCCCTTTTTTGCCCCGTTTCACTTCTGTCTTGGTGGTCGCAGCACAGCCAGCAATGCCCACGACCATGAACAGTATCAATATTCTTTTCATCACTATCCTTAATAGCCGCTTCGCAAAAAGGCTCGATGCAGGCTTTACTCGCTCTCGATTGTAGCGTTCAGCTGTCCTTGTCGAAATTCTCCATGAAAGACATTCATTTACGGCCTAAACATGGCCTAAATAAGCGGCAAATACCAGAGCTACCTTTGATAGCGATCAATCGGCCGGCACCAGCGGTTTGGATTCATTGCGCATCGTCAGCGTAGCGCCTACCGAGGCCAGGATAATGCAGGTGATGGCCAGCCACTGTGCCAGCGACAAGTGCTCTTGCAGGAAGAACAACCCGGAAAGCGCGCCGAATGCAGGCTCGATGCTCATCAGGGTGCCGAAGGTGCGGGCAGGAAGGCGAGTGAGTGCGACCATTTCCAGGGTATAGGGCAGCGCCGTGGACAAGATGGCGACAGCCAGGGCGACGGGGATCAGTGCAGGCGTCAGCAGCGCGGCGCCTGCGTGGACAATGCCAATGGGCGCGACGAATAACGCAGCAATCATTACGCCGAGTGCTGCGGTCTGGACGCCATTGTCGTTGCCGGCCTTTTGGCCAAATAGAATATAGAGCGCCCAGCAGATACCTGCGCCAAGGGCATAGGCTGCCCCCGTCAGATCGATACCGCTGCTGGCTTCGCCTATGGGTATGAGCAGTAGAAGCCCGGCGATCGCGAGGCCTATCCATAGAAAGTCCACCGCCCGGCGCGAAGCGTAGATCGCAACGGCGAGCGGGCCTGTGAATTCCAGCGCTACTGCGATCCCCAGGGGCACTGTGCGCAAGGACATATAGAAGAGGAAATTCATGCCACCCAGTGCCATGCCATAAATGACCACGGTTCGCAGGGACTTGGCTGTGAGCTTGGCGCGCCATGGGCGTAGCAGAAGCAGCATGATCACACTGGCAAATATCAGGCGCAGGGTCGTGGTGCCCTGGGCGCCGACGATGGGAAACATGCTTTTGGCCAGCGAGGCGCCGGACTGGATGGACGCCATGGCTATTAATAGCAGGCCGACCGGGAACAACGCCGATGCCAGGCTGCGGGGTGGGGTGGTCATTGGGGGGCTTGTCCAAAGTCGTGGTAGGGAGGCAGGGGCATATGATGCTCAACTGGTTAGCTTTGAGCAATATATTGCTCAGTTGCTGGTTTTTGGGCATCTATATAGAAGGTGTGACTAAGTTTTCGGGGTGTTTGATAGAAAAGCAAAATTAAGGGTTGACGGCAGATTCTGGAAGTCTATAATTCGCCCCACTTCCGGCGCAGTCGAAACGGAAAACTCCTTGGTAAACAAAGAGTTACGCAGAATTCGACAGCGAGTTGCGGCAGTTCATCGAAGCATAGAAGGAGTTGGTAGAGCAGTGTGGTTTTGCTCTATTAACGTTTCGATCTTCTCGGTCGAAAGCGGAGA